>JAABUH010003749.1_pt1 | contig 12780 bp, 13 predicted proteins | sample 5559121 | NCBI WGS metagenome assembly JAABUH01 (sample SAMN10711871, study PRJNA513364) | rock metagenome | isolation source: Antarctica rocks | place: Antarctica: Victoria Land, Battleship Promontory nord | collected 2015-12-28 | reverse complement strand
CGACCGGCTCCTCGCATTCCTCGAAGCGCTCTGATTATGCCGCCCAGCTCAACGCGAAGACCGACCCTGACCAGCAACAACACCGGCCGTCAGGTGACCACTCGGCATAACCGCCCGCTCGGCATGAGCCCCGTTATGCCGAACTCGGCATAACGGGGCTTACGGGACGTTCTGTGACCCGACCGACCTCGACGAACGCAGATTGTTCAAAGTCGGCTGCACCGTCCCGGGTGACGCGTCTAACGGAACAGGTCCCGAGAGACGCAGACCGGCTCGGTAGTTGGCTTCGTACGTCGGATCGGAGACGGCATTCTCAGACAGATTCCAGGACGCGACGACATGGGCCAGCGCACAGAATTCGGTCGCCGTCACCGCCTGCAGGACGTGGTCGATCTCCTGGCCGGCGACCTGCTCCGTTGACGCAGAGGCAACCGGGACCGCACCCGAACAACCGGCACACCCCGCAATCATCCAGGCCGTGCCGCGCTCACCCCACCATGGCCCACCGCAGGTTCCTCGGAGGCCGGTCGTGGCGTGGAGCTGGCGGAATCACCATGTCGCGCCGGGTCGTCGCTCATGCCACTCCTCTGCTCGATCGCTTCGCCGGCCGCCGGGGCTATCGGCTGCCCCATGATGCCGATGTGGGGCCAGCTCCACGCTGCCATGCCCTCTCCTCGGAGGGAAGACTCCGTCGAGAACGCGCCGGGGGAACCGTTAATCGACGGCGGGCCCGCGGATGGCACGCAGCCCGTGCGGCCCCTCCCTGCGGTTTCCGTCGTCCCGGCCGCCGTACGCCGACACGTCCGGCGCCTGGTCGTGATGTGTGCCGGGGCTGGCGGAGCGTGGGGGATCAGCGGCGGTCGAGGGCGTGTGCAGCGGCAAGCGCCGCTCCTGTGGCTACCGCCGCGGTGGCGGTAGCGCCGAGTGCGGCGAGGAGGCGGTCGGCGTGGGGCGGCGGCACCCGACTGGATCGTTCCGGTATCTCACCGGTCGGTCCACCCGGACCGTGGCGCAACGCCAGGGCGAGCGCCTCGACCAGGTGCAGGCCGTGGCGGTCGGTGGCTTGCTCGATCTGACCCCGGCAACTGAAGCCGTCGGCCAGCACGAGGGTGTCCTGCGCGGCGGCACGCACCTCGGGCAGGATCACCCGTTCGCCGCAGGCAATGGAGACCTCGTATTTTTCGCCGCTCTCGTAGCCGAAGCTGCCCGCCATGCCACAGCACCCGGAGTCGGGGTGGTTGACGTCCAGGCCCATCGCGGCCATCAGCTTGGTGTCGGCTTCGGCGCCGATCACCGCGCCGTGGTGGCAGTGCCGTTGCAGCAACGCCTTCCGGTGCAGCTGTGGCGGCTGGTAGTCGGCCCGATCCAGGAGCTCGGCGAGGCTGACCGCCTGTGCGGCAAGTCGGCTGGCGTCCATGTCACCCGGCAGCAGGTTGGGCAGTTCGTCGCGGAACACGGCCAAACAGCTGGGTTCGAGCCCGACGATGGGGATACCCGCCCGGATCGGTTCGCGTAGCTCATCGATGATGTGCAGCAACCAGCGTTTCGCGGTGGGCAGCATCCCGTAGTCATAGAGGGGGCGCCCGCAACACAGGGGTCGTTCGGGTATCTGCACCGTGTATCCGGCCGCCTCCAGCACCTGCACAGCGGCGATGCCCACCTCGGGGCTGAAGTGGTTGGTGAAGGTGTCCGGCCACAACAGCACCGGCTCGCCGCCGGGGCGGGGCTCGTGCTGGGCGAACCAGGATCGGAAGGTGCGGGCGGCGAAGCTCGGCACCTGCCTGCGGGTGTCCACCCCGGCCACGCGCTTGGCCAGCGCGCCGAGGCGGGGTGCGGCCAGCACTGAGTTCACCAGGCCCGGCGCGAGCGAGGCGAAGCGTGCCCAGATCGGGATCAGTCCCATGGCGTAGGCAGCCCGCGGACGCAGCCGGCCCGCGTAGAAGTGCGAGAGGAACTCCGACTTGTAGGTGGCCATGTCCACGTTGACGGGGCAGTCGCCCTTGCATCCCTTGCAGGCCAGGCACAGGTCGAGGGCGTCCTTGACGTGCTCGTCGCGCCAGCCCTTCTTCTCGTCCACGTCGTCGCGGTGCCCGCTCATCATCTCCATCAGCAGCCGCGCTCGGCCCCGGGTGGAGTGTTCCTCCTCGCGGGTCACCATGTAGCTGGGGCACATCGTGCCGCCGGAGGTGTGCCGGCACTTGCCGATGCCGAAGCACCGGTTCACCGCGTCGAAGAAGCCACCGTGATCGTCGGGGAAGGAGAAATGCGTAGACACGGGACGGATCCCCAGGTCGGTGCCTCGGCGCAGGTTTTCCGTCGGCGAGTTCGGGTGGACAACCTTCCCGGGGTTCATCCGGCCGTCGGGGTCGAAGACCGCTTTGAACTCAGCCAGTGCGGCGACGAGCTCGGGACCGAACATCTTGACCAGCTGGTTGGCCCGCAGCTGCCCGTCGCCGTGCTCCCCGGACATCGAGCCACCGTAGGACGCGACAAGATCGCCGGCCTCCTCGAGGAATTCCCCGAAGTTCGCGATGTCGGAGGCGGTGTCCAGTTTCAGGTCGAGCCGGTTGTGCATGCAGCCCTGCCCGAAGTGTCCGAACAGGACGGTGTGATAGCCGTGGCGAGACACCAACGCGCAGTAGTCGCGGATGTAGTCCCCGAGTCGCTCCGGAGGCAGGCCGGCGTCCTCCCACCCGGCCAGGCCCGAGTGCTCACCCGGGACACGGGTGTACTCGATGGTGGCGCGCCGCACCTCCCAGATGTCCTCCTGATGCTCCGGGGCGATGACCTTGGAAACACCGGGTGCAGTGACCAAGCTTTTGGCGTGCTCCACCTGCTCGTGGGCGCGCTCCTGATCCTCCGCGCCGTACTCGGCGAGCAGCCACGCACCGCCCTCCGGCAACTCGTCCATCCCGGGGATGTGCGTGTGGTGCTTGTCGAGGTTGGCCAGGACGCCGGCATCGAAGCATTCCAGGCCGATGACCTGGGTCTCGAGCAGCTCGGGGACGTGGTCGGCGGCGGTGGCGGCGTCGGGGTAACCCACGACGAGCAGAGAGTGGTGCGGCGGGTCGGGCAGCAGCCTTACGGTGGCCTCCAACACCAGCACACAGGTCGACTCGGTACCCACCAGCGCCCTAGCGAGGTTGAAGCCCTTTTCGGGCAGCAGGTCATCGAGGTTGTAGCCCGACACCCGGCGGGGAACGTTGTCGGGGAAGCGGGCCCGGATGAGCCCGGCGTTGCGGTCGATCAGCTCCCGCAGCGACCGGTAGATCTCGGCCTCGCGGCCGCCGACGGCGAGCACCTGGGCGTAGCTGTCCTCGTCGGTGGGACCCACGGTCATCCTGGTGCCGTCGTAGGTGATGACGTCCATGGACAGCACGTTGTCCACGGTCTTGCCGCCCATCACCGAGTGCGTGCCGCAGGAGTTGTTGCCGATCATGCCGCCGAGCGTGCAGCGGTCGTGGGTGGCCGGGTCAACAGCAAAGGTCAGCCCGTGCTCGCCCGCCGCATCACGTAACTGGTCGCAGATCACCCCGGGTTGCACCCGCGCGGTCCGGGCACCTGGGTCGAGCTCGATGATGTCGTGCATGTACTTGGAGAAGTCGACCAGCACCCCGGCGTTGACGCTCTGCCCGGCCAGTCCGATGCCGCAGCCGCGGCCGAACACCGGGGCCCCGTGGCGGCGGCAGATCGCCAAGGCGGAGACCACATCCTCGGCGTGCCGCGGCAGAACCACCCCGAGAGGCACCTGCCGGTAGATCGAGGCGTCGTTGGCGTACAGTGCGCGCGACCCGTCATCGAAACGAGTCTCGCCCTCCACCGCCCCGGACAGCTCCTGGGCCAGCCGGCCCCGGTTCAGCGTTCCGATACTCAACGTTTCGGCGCTCACGGCGGTCTCCCAACACGATGGGTTGTTTGATCGAACGCTAGCCGCCCGGCGCGAGGGCCGCAGGTTGAAGCAGCTTGCCTGCCCTAGCCTCTTCAACCTGCGAGCAGTGCGCGGCGGGGTTATCTTCAGGTGATCATTGACGGGCTGCTCAGGGAGGCACTGATGCCCAAGACCACCTCGGACCTGATCATCGAACGGCTGCTCGAATGGGGGGTCGATACTTGCCTGGGCATCTGCGGGGACCAGGTCAACGGCTTCTTCGAGTCATTGCGCACCCACAGCGAGGACATGCATTTCGTGCACGTGCGGCACGAGGAGAACGCCGCGCTCGCCGCCGTCGGATACGCCAAGTTCACCGGGCGACCGGCCGCGGTGGTCGCGACCGCGGGTCCGGGGGCGATCCATCTGCTCAACGGACTCTACGACGCCCGCATCGACGGCGCCCCGGTGATCGCGATCACTGGGTTGTCCTACCACGACACGATCGGCACCCACCTGATCCAGGACGTCCCCTCGGACCGGTTGTTCGAGCACGCCTGCATGTACAACGAGCGGGTGATGGGGGTGGCGCACGCGGTGCCGGTCACCGACCTCGCGGTGCGCAGTGCGCTGATGAACCGCACCCCCTCGCATTTGGCGATCCCGATCGACGTGCAGTCCTGGACCGAGGACACTCCCTCGGCCAAGAATGTGGCCGGCCACAACTCGCTGGCGCCGCAACCGTTCGAGGTCAGGGCACCCGATGAGCAGGTGCGTGCCGCCGCCGAGATCCTGAACTCCTGCACGCGGGTCGCGATCTGCGCCGGGGCCGGGGCCCGGGGTGCGGGTGACTGGGTCGAACAGGTCGCCGAGGTCCTCGGCGCGCCGATCATCAAGGCCGGTTTGGGCAAGGACTGCGTTCCCGATGACAGCCCATACACCACCGGCGGGATGGGGTTGATCGGCACCCGGCCCTCGCATGAGGCGTTCGAGAACTGCGACGGGTTCCTCATCATCGGCTCCTCCACCTCCTACGCCGAGTTCTGGCCGGAACCGGGTCAGGCCCGCGGCGTTCAGATCGACCTGAATGCCGATCGGATCGCGATGCGCTACCCCGTCGAGGTGGGCCTGGTCGGGGATTCCGCAGCAACACTGGAGGCGCTGCTGCCCTTGCTGCACCGCAACGAGGATCGCTCGTTCCTGGAACGCGCACAGGCCGGCATGGCCGACTGCTGGGACCTGATGCGCACCCAGGCCGAGAACTCGCCGAGCGCCCCGATGAAGCCCCAGGTGATCACCTGGCACCTGTCGCAGCTGCTGCCCGATGATGCCATCGTCTGTGGTGACGCCGGCACGGTCACCGCGTGGGGCGGCCGGTTGCGGCTCCGGCGCGGGATGCAGTACTCGTTCTCCGGCACCCTGTGCACCATGGGCGCCGCGGTGCCCTATGCGATCGGCGCCCAGCTCGCCTACCCCGACCGGCCGGTCATCGCGTTCACCGGTGACGGCAGCATGAGCATGGGCATGGGCGAACTCGCCACCCTGCTCCAGTACAACCTGCCCATCAAGATCGTCGTCATGCGCAACAACTCCCTGGGCATCGAGGTGTGGGAGCAGAACGCGATGCTCGGCAACCCGCAGTACGGCTGCGAGCTGCACCCCATCGACTTCGCCGCCGTCGCGCAGGCCTGCGGGATGCGGGGCTACCACATCACCGAACCCGGCGACGCCCCCGCGATCCTGGCCGAGGCCCTGGCCCACGACGGCCCCGCGCTGATCATGGCCGACGTCGACGCCTACGAATCGCCCTTCGCCGACACCTTCACAGCGGCCCAGACGAAGAAGCTGGTCACCGCCTTCGAACGCGGGGAGAAAGGCCGTCAGGCCATGGCCGCCAGCCTGCTGCAACCCGGTGTGGTCCAGATGTCCCCAGGCGTGCAAGCGGTACAGGACGACCTCGCCAAGTACCTCTGAGGGAGCACCGCGATGGCCGGATTTGCTCGAGAGTTGCTGCGCGGGGTCAATCGCTTCGTGGTGCGAATCTCCGTGGCGGCCGCCCTGGGTGGTTTCTTGTTCGGGTAACACCGGGGTGATCTCGGGAGCGTTGCGGTTCATCAAAGGCGACCTGCACGCTGGCCAGCTCGGCCAGCAGTGGGTTGTCGGCTCGCTGTTGCTGGGCGAGGTGACCGGCGCGGCCGTCTCCGGTTACGCTGCGGACCGGTTCAGTCGCAAGTGGACGAAGTTTGCTTCCGGCTCCGTGTACGTCGTTGCCTCACCCGCCTCGGCGTTGGCGCTGTGCCCGAACTCGCCCTCGCGGTGGGGATGCTGTTCGTACCGCACACGCCTCGATGGTTGATGCAGGCTGGACAGCCTCCGGAGCAGATCGCGTCCGGCGACCTGCAGGCGGTCTTCGAGCTCGGCGTGCTCGAGCTCACCGGCCTCGGCGCCGTCAAGCCAGCCCACCACCTCATCGAAGCATCCCCGCGACCTCGGCCCCGACCAGAGTCACGGTCTTGGTCCGGCCACCCTCGGTGAACACCAGCGCCGGACTCTCCAGCGGCGCACCGGCAGTTGGGCGTGCCGCACCGACGCCGGAACGTGCTCACCGTGCCGGGCAGCATCAGTGGTTCGGATCGATTGACGATGCAGGTCATCGTACGGCCTCTCTGTAGTGGCATGAACCTACAGATGAGGAGACGTCATCGACCCCCAGAAACCATGGATTGACGCGCCGTAACGCCCGAATCAGACGACCGCGAGCCAGTGCACACGGACGTCACTTCAGGAGAGCCGCACCCTGCCGATTTCGAAGTTTGCGCAGTAATGGCGTCGCATCAACCCATGGGTCGGTAAACCCCTCTCCGCGGGCCGCCCTGACCAGCGCGGTGCCGGTGGGTCGACCTGCGCGTAGCACACGGTGCGCCTACGGTCAGAGATGTCGCTGACGCTCAAGCAGGCGGGTGTCCGGCGTTTCCTCCCACCGCCACGCCACCCGAGGTCGGCTCCGATGACCATTCACCCGTCGCACCCGCTTGCTGGGCCTGCCGCGGGCAGATGCTGGCCGGGCGACCCGCCATCCCGTGCGGGCACACGCACTGTTCGGAAATCTCCAATCCGTAAAGGAGCAAGGTCATGACCACTCATTCGGATGGTGAGGGCGCCACCGCCACCGTCACCGAACGTCGTCCGCTGCACGAGCAGTGGACCAAAGCCGGCCCCGTGGAATCCGGGTTGCCCGCGGCGGTGATTCAGGAGGTTCAAGAACGCAGCGAAGCCGCCATCGGCGAGCCGGCACCGATGGCGTTGTTCGGCTTCGCGACGGGCACCCTGCTCATCGGGATCGTGCTGGCGGGGATTCTGCCGATGGACACCGTCCCGGCCACCCTGCCCACGTTGCTCGTGTTCGCCGGCCTCGCCCAGTTCATCGGCGGCCTGATCGCCTACCGCAAGGGCAACACCTTCGGTGCCACCGCGTTCTGTAGCTTCGGCGCGAACAACGTCGTCGTCGCGACGTTCTTCCTGTTCCAGGGCGCCGGGACCATCGCCGGCACCTCCAACGACAAGCTGCTCCTGGGTATCGACCTGTTCTGCCTGTGCTACATCGCGGTGATGCTGATGATCGCCGCCCTCCCGATCAACGGGGCGTTCGTCCTCGTCCTGCTGGCCCTGTTCCCCGGCTACGGCCTGTCCGCCGTCCCCGACGTCGGCGGCTCCGACCTTGTCGGACACATCGGCGGCTGGTTCCTCATCGTCTCCGCCGGCTTGGCGTTTTACACCGGCGGCGCCATCGTCATCAACAGCTCCTTCAAACGGACCATGCTGCCCCTGTTCTCCCGCACCTGAACCGGGCTGGGACCAGTTCCTCAACGAGGAAGTGTTCACCTGTTGTCGGTTACGGTCGGTGCGCTGCGGTGATCGTGACCTGTCGTCGTGGCTCACCGGGCGTTAACAGCCTGGGAAGGTGAATTCTCGAACGGCCCCCCGTCGTTGAGCGGCGCGTCCGCTGGCGGGTCTGGTAAGCGCATAGGTAGCTGCAAAAGGATGTGCCATGGTTTTTCCTCCCGATCCCACACCGATTCCTGTCCCGGCACCGGATCCGCCGCCGATCCCGCCGACGCCCGACCCGGCGCCCCTACCGCCACCGCCGTCGCCGTCCCCGGATCCTGCCCCGGGCCCTGATTAGGTCGTGTCCCGTGGATGGTTGAGGGTTGGGTCTCGGAGCCAGATTCTGATGGTTGCGACGTCGATTGTTCCCTTGTAGACGAACTCTCGTAGCGGGTGGCCACGGCTCGGGTGCCGCGGAGCCTGTTGTTGAGGAGAGCGGGACGGTGCGCCACTGTCACCCCCAAGGGACACAGCTCGTTCGTGCTCTCGACTGGTTACGACCGTCACCGCAATAGCGGGGCCTACAACGTGGAAGATGGTGGACGTTTATGAGGACCTCGTTACGGCGGCCCCTAGCCGTGTCTGCCGCCGTCGGCACCGCGGCCCACAACGCCTTCGAGCTGGGCAGCGGGGTAGGTCTCGTGTGGCAACCTGAACTGGGACTGGCCGGTGCACTTGCCTTGTGGGGTGTGCAGCTCCCTGCGTGGATAACGCTGGCCGCCCGTGGGGAGCGTCGCTGGGACAAGGCCGTTGCCGTGTTGTCGGGGACAGCGCTGGCTGGGATGATCGTCCACTTCACCATCGGGACGTGGCGGCGGGGGCCTCTGGGTCTACCGGTTCTCGTCGCCTACCAAGGCCTGAGCGACAGGCAACTTTCTATCTACAACGCCATCCTCGCCGCGTGGGGCCTGGCCGCCGCTGGTGCCCTGGCCGTAGAGGCCCCCCAGGGGACGCGGCGTTGGGGATTAGTGGGTTTGACCACTCTGCCGTTGCTGCGCCGTTCGGCGAGTCACCACTTTGCGTGGGCCACCCACCAGGCACGGGACAACCCGGCGTGGTGGAACCGCAGCCTGAAACCAAGAGATGCTGTTGGTGGGCTTTCGCACTTTCAGGTCGCATAGGCGAGCGTGTCGAGTAGGGCGGACTGGCGTGGGCCAGTGCGTCCCAGCGACCGTGCAACGCCGATGGGAACCCGTCCTTCGCTCCGTGGCTCGGTATCAACCGAATCCACACGGCGGTGATTGCCGAGGCGAGACGGTTAACCCAGACCGCCCACGCCATCAGCAGGGCCGCGGAGTCCACCCTGGCGCCCCCAGGGACCGCAACTGGCCCGGTGCCAACCCACCGAGAACTCCCGCGCCCACCAGCACCGCCAGGGCCACCATCATCGGTGCGGAGTCTTTCTCCTCAAGGCCTTCCGCAGCAACGCTGATTCGCTTTCCGTCACAGTCTTCATAAAATGGAACAGCACAGCCTCAGTGTCGCCGGAACCGTCCAACACCTCACGCAATCCTGGGTGAACACCACCAGCGCGTCGGCCGCCTCGGCGACGGAGATCTGGTCGTTGGCGAACGCGACCACCTCCATGCCACCGGAAACAGACAAGGAACCGGCCGGGTCGGCGAAGTCGTTCTGCACATCCACGACGATCAACGCCGTCTGATTCCCGTAATCAGCCATGCAAGCAGTCTCTACCCACGCCCGTTCGGGTGCGCTCCGGTGCACGCCGATCCACCTGCACGACAAGTTTTCTCAGGGTGAAGTCACGATGTGCCTGCCTCGGCGATCGCTCAGCGGTACGACCAGGTCTTCCTTGGCGACCGAGTGGGCGCATCCACAGAGTTTCCGTAGTACGCTTATTTCGTGTGGAGATCCATCGGTCGGCACGTCGGCACCAGATTCCCGATGCCGACATCGAGCACGCGTACGCGCAGGCCTTCGCCTGGGCCGAACTGGGTGATGATCCGCCGCGGTACCTCGTGGCTGGCGCTGACCGGGCCGGAAACCTCCTTGAGTTGGTAGTGATAGTGGCAGAGGACGAAATGCTGGTCATTCACGCGATGAAACTGCGGCGCAGCACCCAAGCGGAACTGTTCGGAGGAGGCTCATGAGTAGCACCTATGGCCGCACGATGGGCGGGAAGCCGATCAACGACCAAATGATCGAGAAGCTGGCGGCTGAAGCTGAACGAGGATACGAACCCGGCCAGCTGCAGGGCCGTCGCCGCGGTCCTGGCCGTCCACCCCTCGGTGACGCCGCCAAGTTAGTGGAATCGGTGCGACTTGAGCCTGTCCTGCGGGACGACGCGGCGCAGCGGGCCGCAGCTGAAGGTGTCACCGTCTCTGAAGTCATGCGCCGAGCCCTACGTCAATATCTCCGGAGCGCGTGAGCGAGCTTCCCTGTGTTGCAGTAGCGGATCGGCGACCGGAGCATGGTGCCCCGGTTCCGTCGGGCGGCATAGGGACCGAACAGCAGCGCTGGAAGTGCTGATCCGCGCCGCTGCCGTCGTCGACACCGCTGGACGGGCTGGACGTTCAGGCGGTCACGGACCCACTGGGGGCTCGGGTTCACCTGCGGGCTTCACCTTCATCTGGCACGAGCATCAACCCACCGATCGCCGAGACGATATTTGGGCTACCACCCTGATCACCGACACCGATGCCGGCGAAGGACGTTACGAACCTGAGACTCGTGTCAGGCTCCCCCGGTCAGGAGACCAGCAGCAGAAAGTCCGTGGCCTACGCGGGGCGGAGTCCTACCCACCCAGGACGACGCCCCGGACAGAAGCAGTTGCCGAGGTACGTCAATCTGGGTCCTCAAAGATTTAGCCCGGCGCTGGCGTCGTGGCGGGGATTACGTGATGCCGCCAGCGACCATCCTTGTCAATGCTGAGGGCTACGCCGGGGAGCGGGGCGCTTTATCTTTCGGTTCCGCGGTGGGTCACGGCGTCGCGCATCCGGTCGAGCAACCCCGTCACGGGGCCGAGGATCTTGTCCCCGGGTGGGCTGTCCGGGGCGGCGGGGTGCGGCCTGGTGGGTGCCATCTGCTTGACCGAGGCGACCTTCATGCCCAGCTCGACCAGTTCGTCCTCGCTGAAGTTCTTACGCATGTCCGGGAAGATTTCGCCTTCTTCTTCCTTGACGTGCTCACGGATCTCCCGCATCAGCGTCGTCAACTCCGCGTCGAACGCCGCGCCGTCGGGATGCAAGCGCTCCAGCCGTTTCATGGTTTCCTCGGCCTCGGCGTGCTCGTGTTTGGCCCGCTCGGCCTCCTCGGTGCTCACCTTCTTCGCCACCGCCGGGTACACCTCGACCTCCTCGGCCACCGAGTGCCTAACCAACTCGATGGTGGCCTGTTCGACCAAGTCTTTGCGCCGCTGACGGTCACCATCACTGCTGGCCCCGCGCAACGACTCCAGCTCGACGAACATCTCTCCACCTCCTGGTGGTCGGCGGTGAGCATGTCAATCACGTTGCGGTGCGAGGTTGTCCCGCGCTCCGTTGAACTTCGGTGGCGGTCCTCGTGATCGATGCTCCTATGGAAGTCAAGGGGCCAGGAGTGCCGTGTGGATGTCGCGGGCGATGTAGCGCATGAGGCAGCGGATGATCTCTTTCTTGCTGAGGCCTTGTGCGGTGCGGCGGGTTACGTATGCGCGGGTTCGAGGGTCCCAGCGCATCCGGCACAGCGTGATGGTGTGCAGGGCGCTGTTGGCGGCGCGGTCGCCGCCGCGGTTGAGTCGATGCCGGTCGGTGCGACCGCTGCTGGTCGGTAACGGCGCAACCCCGCACAGGTGCGCGAACGCCGCTTCGCTTCTGAGCCGGTCGGGGTTGTCACCGGCCGTGACCAACAGCTGCGCAGCGACTTCGACGCCGACACCGTTGAGAGCGAGCAGTGCAGGTGCGGCCACGGCGACCAGCGGGAGCAGATCTGCGTCGATATCGCTGATCTCGTCGCTCAGCTGCTGGTGGCGGCGGGCGAGGCGCCGCAGGGTGGATTTGGTCGCAGCTGGGATCGGATCGGGCATCGCGGCCAGATCGTGGCCGGTGACCGGCTGCCGTAGCCGGGCGCAGGTGCCCACCAACCGCTGGCCGGTGTGGGCACGCAGTTGTTCGCGTAGTTCGGCGGGACCGGTGAGCAGCGCGGCGTGCAGCTGGTTCATCGCCTGAGTACGGGCCTTAATTGCACTGCGTTTGGCCAGCCGAAGCGTGCGGATCGCCTCTACCCGCCCGTCGCGGGTCTTCGGGGCGCCGGTAGCGGTCCCCGACAGCGCAGCACGCGCGGCGGCGTAGGCGTCGATCGGGTCGGACTTGCCCTTGCTGCGCCGGGTGCTGCGGTCAGGTCGATCGACTTCCACCAGCGTCACACCCTCAGTGCGCAGGTGCCGGGCCAGGCCAGCGCCGTACGCGCCGCTGCCCTCTACCCCGACCCGGTCCAGCGGCACACCATGGCTGCGCAGCCACAGTGACAACGCGCGGTAACCGGCCGGGGTGGTGTCGAACTCCCGGTCGCCGACGAGCCGGCCAACCAGGTCGATCACCGCTGCATGATGTGTCTGACCGTGGGTGTCGACCCCACCGGTCACCGGACCGACCAGCTCGATCGAGGCGGGTAGTGCCGTGACAGGTCGCCGGTCTCTGGTCATGCTCGTCATGTCGTCTGCTTCCGCTCGCACCAGTGGTGGCCGGCACGCACCGGGCGGGCGAGGCGGACAAGACAGTGATGGGCGCCTCTTGCAGAGGCGCTATGAGGTCACGTTCGCCCGTCCGGTTGCGTGCAAACTGCAGCACCAACCGGGAACGACGACGAATCGATCGAAGGACAACGCTCGTCAGTCAGGCGGTGGGTCAGACGACCCGGTTGGTGCCCACCACCATCCTCACTAATGAGATCAGTCGGGTGTTTCTGGAAGGCTCGACTGCAGCAGCGGCTGGCGGGTCAGCACTCACCCTTACAGGCCTTTTTGAGGCCTACTGACAGACCGTGCGCCCGCCGGTCCGCCGGTGACTGCACTGCTGATGAGATGTCGT
>JAABUH010003747.1_pt1 | contig 12784 bp, 18 predicted proteins | sample 5559121 | NCBI WGS metagenome assembly JAABUH01 (sample SAMN10711871, study PRJNA513364) | rock metagenome | isolation source: Antarctica rocks | place: Antarctica: Victoria Land, Battleship Promontory nord | collected 2015-12-28 | reverse complement strand
CTCGCCCTAACTCTTGCATGTCAGGATGAAACGCCCGATGTGCGCCACAGAGAGAGCCAGACGCTCGCGGCTGCTGGGCAGGGCCTGGTTACTGTTGCAGTGACCTGCGTCTGGAGCCGTGGCCCTGCGCGCACACGCAACTGCTGGCAGTCATGCCTTCCCTCGCGCGCGTCCGTATTCGGCTGCAGGTAAACAGCTGAGGCATGGTCAGCGCCAGCGCGCTTTCCTTGCAGCGTGACAGGAGCATGCGGGGTTGGCAGTCGCGGACTTGAGCAGGCGCGGGCGCGGGGCAGGGGCGCACGCGGTGCGCTGGAAGGGCAGGCTGGGGACCACGTCGCAGTTATAGGGTAGGGTAGGGTCGGGCCGGGTTAGCTCAGGCGCGGGCGCGCGGCAGGGGCGCACGCGGTGCGCTGGAAGGGCAGGCTGGGGACCACGTCGCGGTTGTTGACCAGGCGGAGCACGCTGCCGGCGCCCATGTAGCGGTCGTACCAGGTGGCCGCCGCAGGGTTGAACAAGCGCGGCGACCCAGATGTCACCACCTTCACGACAGCCTGCACAGCACACCCAACCATCCTGCTTGAGCAGCAACAAGCGCTGGCGCCATCGTGAAAGTGGTGACACGTGCTGCAGCCTTTCTTGTCCCGCTGGGCTTCACTGCAGCCCGAGCGGACCAAGGGTACAAGGATAAGACGCATGTTGTGTACCAGTCAACGTTTTGTGACACGCAAGCCAGCCCTCCTCTGCCGTGCTGCATTGTCTGCGTAGCATTGCCAGACGTGGTGCTGGTGATTGTTGGGGCGCACATTTGGATATATAGCCTTCGCCCAGGCTCCACACAGCGTCGCCAGCGCGGCGCCGAGGCTATGGCCTGAGCACAGGACCCTGTGCAAGCGGCCGCGAATATCATGTCATTTGGGAGTCATGACCATGCCTTTGTGCGCCTTTTCTGATGTCACAAGCATAGGTGTTCAGACCAGTAACACGGTCTTCCCTAGCCAAGGGCAGCATCAGGGGCAGCGGATGCGTGTCATACACATGCGGCATGCGCTGTGCATCGCGTAATGTCGCCACACCACCGGGGTGCCACCCAGCTCGAGCTGCCCCGCTGACAAGCCTGTGCGGCCACTGTAGGCATGCCCGGCAGCCGAGGGGCGCACATGGTGGCCTCGGCAGGCCGCACGCCGGTCAGGTTCTGCGCGACTGCCTCCAGCGTGTACCCCGGCAGCTTGTTCGCCACCACCGACTGGAACGCGCGCAGGAAGCCGCGGTGCACCTGGCTCGCGCGCCAGCGCCTGCTTGAGGTGCTAGCCAGGGGTGCTGGTGGGGTGACATTGGGATGCATGCACTTCAGACGTCACGCACCAGCAAGTACATGCCAACAAATGCAGTATGGCACGCATGGGCGAGGGGTCAGCAAGTGTGGAAGCACAACAAGCATACAGACCCGCCGCAGCACTGCGACGAAGCCGGGGCGGCGCGCCGCGCGTGGCCCGCACCATGCAGCCGGGGCAGTCCGGCGCCGGGTATGCGGCCTGGCTGAGGTCCAGGTCGGTGGCCCACATGCACGGGTTGAGCGTCTGCGTGGAGTGGAAGAAGAAGGCGACCTGCGTCGGCGCCTGGAACGCCGCCACCACCACCTGCGCCCGCCACAGCGCCGGCCTGGGCGCTGCTGCAGGCTCGCCGGGCTTGCCGTTCGATAGGGATAGGGTTGTTGTAGGGTAGGATAGCCGCCACCACCACCTGCGCCCGCCACAGCGCCGGCCTGGGCTCCGGCAGGCTCGCCGCATGAGCACCGCGCCGCGCCGCGCGTCGCCGGACCGCCGCATGGCCCCGCTAGGACGCGCGCCGGCGGCCGCAGAGCACCCCTAGCGGCGTCCGGTGCGTTGCTGGTGCGTGACCGCGCGCCGCGGTTGCAGGAGGCGCGGGGCGGCAGCGCGCGCGCCTGCGTGTCGCTGGTGATGGGCCCCGGCAGCGCCGGCAGCGGCGCGTGGTCCAGCACGACCGCGGTCGTGTACTCGCCCAGCGTCGGCTTGTCCAGCACGCGCATGTGCCGCGCCGCGCGCACCTCGCCGCCGGCCGCGCCCGCCGGCCAGCGCTGGCCGCGCGCCAAATCCATAAACGCCTGCGAGGTCGCCGCTCTCAGGCCGCGAAGCATGTCGGCGGCCCCCAGCTGCCACTTCAGGCTAGCGCGCAGGCCCCGCGCCGTCCCAAACGACTGTCAGGCCAGGAGCTATGCGAGGCCAGCGCCCAACATAAGAGCCGCCTGGCCACGAGCCCCGTGTCACCAGCGAGCTTTCTCATAAAGGCGCACGGCCGCGATGCTCAGGCGTGGCTGCTATGCACACTCGCGGCTCCCCGCCGGCGCGGCCGGCCCAGGCCTAGGGTCTGGGCAGGGGCAGAGGCGGCGCACGTCCATGTCCAGGTTGGACGCCAGGTTCATGACCTCGGCGGCGTAGGCCTCCCGCAGCGCCGCCAGCACCACCGGCGAGGTCCCAGCTGCCGTGCTCGGCAGCTGGCCGCCTGCCGCGGCCTGCGCGCCCGAAGCGCGCTCGGCCCTGTGTGGCTGACCTGTCTATCTTACACCAAGCTCCATTCCAGCGTGCGTCCATCAGCTGACATTGCACTGATGCTGCTGACCCACGCGCGCAAGCCACTGGCGGGCAAGAGCACGCATCCTCCAGCAATGCGCGCTTGTGGCGCCGCCGGATGCTGCCAGTCATCCCTACGACCGTTTCAACGGATGCTCCCAGCTCCGTGTAGCGTTTTGGCTGGCCAAACGCTGTGCGTTTGGCCAGTCGCATGGTCCGCAAGCTTGCATGCGGAGCATGCAAGCTTGTGCATGCTCCGCACACAAGCTTACGAGCTGTGTCGTCGCACGTCATGCACGTGCACGACGTGCGCGTGCACGTCGTGTGTACGCGCACGTCGCGTACACAAGGACACGTGACAGGCGGCGTCCGGCAGCCCAAACTCCTCAGTGAGCCTTGTTCTTCCTGGCGGCCTGCGCGGCCGCACCAGGAGGGGCGCTGTGGCCATGTACGCGACCTCGGTCGCGACGTGCGTAGCGGCGTCGCCCAGCAGCGCCGGCTCCACCAGCCCGCACTGGTAGTCCACCTCCTGCCGCTGGATCTGCGCGTAGGCCACTGCGCCGCACGCGCGCTCCGCGTCTCAGACACACGGCAAGTGCTCGCGCGCAAAGTCATAGCGGACGATTGGGCGCTGCCTGGCTTTTCTAATTTAGAGAGAAGGCAATGCACACATGCCTTACAGTGGCGGTGCAACGTGGTCAGACTGGCCGTGCCCTTCACTAGGCGCCTGCGCTTGCAGCGCTCGCTGCCGCTTGCACCCTGGGCGCCGACGCCGCTCGCTGCCGGCCGCGGTGCGCAGGCAGGGGCGGGGGCAGTTACGTAAAGTGCGCGGGCGCTCACGCGTGGCCGCCGCTACGGCCTCCTTCTGTTGGCAGACCTGCCCGAGCACCTGCCGCAGGCGCGCTCGCTTCAGCAAAAGGTGTGGCACTGGCGACGGTGGTCGCGAGCAGCGTGAGCCAGCCCAAGGAGCTCACAGAGCGCAGACTTTGCAGAGCTAGTGAATGGCACGGGAGCAGCACTAGGAATAGCAGCAGCTGCATCGCACCGTGTCCTCTGTGTATGCCGCGAGCGGAGAGGCGTGGCTCTCCGTGATCGCCACGCTCGAGCTGTTCTGCGCTTGCGCCCCCGTGCGCAGCATCAGCAGGAGGAGGGTCGCCCAAGCCCAGCAGCCCCTCGCCACCCATCCGCTGCTTTCGCAGCGTCTCCTCCTGCGCGCTCAGCCGCCTTGCCGCATCAGGGCAAGCGCTTTACGCTTTCGGCGTGTCAGCAGCTTGCCGCTCCACAAACTCGCCACTGTTGTGCTTGTAGAGTGCTATCCTGCGGCAAGCAAGCAACCCAAGCAGTGCCTCCGGTGGCCCATGGCGCAGCTCAGCCATGCTGGCTTCGCTGGCGCTCGGCCATGCCGCCTGCTTGGCAGGTCCCGCCAGTGCCGATATCCCTGCCTATTGCTGCTAAAAATACTGCCAAATGAAGCAGTCTGGCCACACTGCTGCGCATGAGCAGCGAGCTCGTTCCGGAATCGATCCATTCCTGTCCTCAGACGCGCACTTTTGCCGGCTCTTGGACCGCACCTTGCTCTGCTCGGAAGGCTGCTCCACTGTTCGTGCGCGCCGCAGCGGCATGGCCCAGAGCGTGTCCCGGCCGGACCGTGCTCCGCCTCGTCAAGGCCGGGCACAGGCGACGACGAGACCCCCTGGCTCGCCCTGGCCTCCATACGACGAGCCTGGCTGCGACCGCGCAGGACAAGGAGCGTGGGCCAGAGTTGTACTTTGCTTTTAGGGCTTGGCTAGGGCCCTGCAGTTATGTATTTCTTTCTCCTTTTTGTTGGGACGCACCAGCGCAGCTGCATGGACTCGGGATCGTGAGCATAGACAATCGCAGAGTACAGGGCGGCTCCGGGCGCACCTACAAGCGGTCGCACCGGTCCGTGTGCATTAGGGTGCTGCTTGGAGGCTCCAAGGAGGTGTGCCTTGCGCATAAGTACCTCTAAGATGCGTCCATGACACATCCACCCATAGTGGTAGTGACTAACCGCACATTGCTCCTAGACTGGGCTGCGACAAGACAGGGTGGGCACATGATCCCTCGACTGCGCTCGTGCCTGCGCCCAGCACAGTTCCTGTACACCTGGAACCTTTGCACGCGCTCACCCTTGCGTTTTTAAGTTGCCCACCCATGTCGCCTGTTTGAGTCGCACTGATGGCGGGCGACTGCCGCTCCTGCCGGACTGGCAGACCCGCTTGCCGGTGCTCCGAGCGCCAGAGTGTGCTAACGCAGCACCCCGATGGTAGCTCTCCGCGCGCCTGCTGCAGCGCTGCCCATATTCCGCGACGCGCATGACGGGGCAGGCCCGCGGCGCAGGGACCAGTCGGACTGTCACACGAAGCACCTCTCCTTAACTCTTGACGCTGCGCTCAGGCCCGGCGAGTGCCTGCTGGGCGGGAGCGCGGCGGCGCCACTTGGCGGCCGGGCGCGCCCGGTAGCGACCGCCAGCTGCCGCAGCGCTTGTCGGGCGCGCCGCGGAGCGTGCCGAGGGCGGGCGGACCTGCTCCCGGTGGTTGGCTGCTGCTCTCACACACGCCTAGCCCGGGATGCAGGCGAGCACCTCCAGCACCGAGGTGCAGGAGGCGGGCCCGGCGCGCGCCAGGCGCGGGCCCCGCCTCTCCGCAACTCAGACGCATGCCTGCCCCGCGCTGGTGTTTCAAGGTGTACCGGTCATGGTCACGCTGGCCAGCGACCTAAACGTGCAGTGCTTTCAGTGGCGCCGTGCCTTGCGGACCTGCTGAGCAGTGGGACGACACCCTCGTGCTCACAGCGCGTTTGCTTGCCCTGCAGCACAATGCCTAGCGAAACCCTGTGCGCCCGCGCAGCGCGGCGGCCCTGGGCTACGGGCCCGCCAGCTGCTCGCCCCAGCAGGCCGCGCTGCTGCACCTCGACCTGGTGCCCAAGCGCCGGGCCGCGCCGCCCTCGCCCCGCCCTGCTCGGGCCACCGACTGCGAGCCCGCGTGCTGCATACGCGTGCCGCATGTGCGCCAGAGCTACGACTGGTGCGCGCCGGCCGGCGCTCTTCCCCTTGGCTGCTTGCAGCAGCACCGTGGGCACTGGGGCGTGCTATCACTTTGCGTGGCCACCCTGCTGGGCCAGCCGCCCGCTATGCAGCTGCTTGCTTGGTGTCTTCACTGAGCAGCAGGAGAGTGCAGGAGGAAAGTGCAGGCGATGCTGCGCGGGGCCGCGCACCAGCACGCAGCGCCTTGTGAAGCAGTGGGTGTCCTAAGCCGCAGCCGGACCACCGCGCCACACAGCAGCTCACGCAGAGCGGCCTGCCCGGCCAGTGTCGTGACGCAGACATGCCCGCCGCGCCAGGGACTGCGGGCTGGCGTGCGTGCTGATGGTGCTGCGCGCGGCGGGTGTCCACAGCCCCAGCCTGCAGGCGCTGCGCGACCTGTGCGCCACCACCAGGCGCGCCGCCGGCCCGGCCTGCCCGTCTCGCGGCCGCGCGGCCCGGCTGCGGCCTGTCCAGGCCTGCACTCGCGCATGTGTTCGTGCGAGAAGCGCTGCGTGGGCTGGGCGGCGCACGTGAACGTAGAAATTGACGCCCTTCACCTGGTAGCAGAGCTGGTGCGCAATAGCAGGGCGCAACAGAGGCGCTGCAGAAGGCTGGACAAGTGCGGCGGCGCATGCAGCATGCCAGCAGGGCGCTTTGTTGTCCCGGCACGCAGGTGGTGCCCAGAGATGAGGGTCGCGGCGCAGCGAGCGCCGCACCGCCCGCTGCACTGAGCGCGGCGCGCGCGCGCGCAGCGTGTGGACCATCGACCTCGCGCACCTGCTGCGGCGCTTCGGCGTGGCCGTGGAGTTCACGACGGTGACCCTGGGCGCAAACCCCGCGTACGCGCGCGAGCGCTTCTACCGCCAGCACCTGCGCGACGACTGCCGGCGCGTGGAACGCCTGTTCCTGGTGCGGACAGGGTTTGGGTTAGGGTGCAGGGCCTGCTCCCGGCGCTCCGCGCGCCTCAGCCCGCCGCAGAGGGTGCCTGCAGAGGGCCTCTGGGTTTGATGTGAGCACAGGCCTCTGCGCGCCGCCGCACTCTGGGCCGCTGGACTCGCACGGCATTGGGTGGAGCCGTGTAGCGCGCGCCAGCAGGCCATGCAAGGGTGTCCAGCTGCTTGTACAGATGTTCCCACGGCCGCGTCCACTTGACTGGATGTGACTGTAGAGTCACATGCGCGAGGCTGCGCGCCGGCATCTGCGTGAGACTGCAGCCGCGCGCCGCACCGCAGGAGGCGCCGCGCGCGGGCATCCTGGTGCAGCGCGCCAGCCTGCCCGGCGCTGAGCTGCAGGCGCGCCTGCTGCGCGGCTGCACGCTCTGCATCGCGCTTGTGGACAAGGCGCGCCTGGCGCGCGGCTCTGGCGGTTCTGGCAGGGCCGCCGCCGGCGCGGCCTCCGCGGGCGGCTCCGGCCGCGGGCGCGCGCCCGGCGCCACCCTGGCAGCCGCGCCCGCGTCGCCGCCGCCGCGCCACCCGCGCGATGCGCACGGCTACACCGGCGCGCCCCGCTGCCGGCTGCCGACTAATAATGCAGATATCACGCTGGGCGAGCTCTTGCATGCTCCTGCTAGCGCACTTGCGCTGCTGGCGCCGTCCAGCACCCGCAGTGCAAGCACAACCTGTACCACCCGTGCTTGTGACGTGAACACTGTGCGCATAGGCGGTCTTTGCTCGGCATGTGTGAGCTCGCCGATGTTTGAGTGCGTGCGCAGGCCACTACGTTGTTCTCTGCGGCTTTGACGCCGCCGCTAACCGCTACCTGCTCCACGACCCTGCGGCGGCGCGGGCGGGGCCGGCCACGCTGTGCGCGACGCAGGTGCGAGCGCTCCGGCCTGTCTGATTGGACGTGCAGGCGCTTGCCTCGGCCACTTCATCAGGAGTCAATGATGCGGGCAACTGTCTCAGTCACCTCGTCGTGGGTCAGTTGTTCGGGCGCCTGCCTCGGATACCTCGTCGAGCGCATGAGCCGCGCTGGGCAGAGGCGCTGCGGAGCCGCACTCCTGCGTGCTGCTGTGCATGCCCTCGAGGGTTGTTTGGGTGCCCGCAGGTGGAGGCTGCCAGGAAGGCGTTTGGCACGGATGAGGACCTGCTGATGGTGTCACTGCCCGCCGCCGCATGCACTGTGCAGGCAACCCCGCTCGTGTGCTTTTAGTTGGGCGCAGGTCTGTGGCCCTGCACTTGGGCGCGTGGCAGCAACGGTTGCGGCAGGGTGCAGCAACGTTGTCGTGTGTTGAGCGAGGGAGTGCGTTGCAGAGTCGAGAGGAGGCAGTATGAGCACGCTCTGAGCGGCGGTATGACAACTTGCGGTTGCCTTGCACTTGCCAGGAGGACACGAACAGTGGTGAGGTCAGACACCTGGTGTTACCTCTTGCCGCTCAGCCTATCCAAGCGCTCCTGCGCTCCGTCCAACAGAAACGCTCACTGGCTGACCATGTTGCAGCAGTGGCGCAATATGCAGACCCAGGATACGTACCTGCCGCAACCGCTCCTTCTCACGCGCGGCTTGCGCCTCATCAGCCTGCTGGCGCTGCAGCCGCCTGGCGTTGAGGAATACGCGGGTCCAAAACAGGACTGGAGGTACCTGCTCGCGCATCTTGTTTCCTTGAGACAAGGTTCACTCCTTGCACAAAGACAAAAGAGCGTGAAGACACGTACAGCTGCAAGTAGAGCCGCTGCTGCCACTCCGGCGTTGAGCTGCGGCTCGAATGTCTGTGCGTCCAAAGCGCGTGTGCGCGTCGGTGAGCGCGGCTTTGGCCTTGCACAGCGCACGCAGAGTGCTACCACAGCTAGGCGTGGCGACAGCTGTCGCCTGCGCTGCGAGCGAGAGCCCAGCGAGCGCTGGCTCTTCCTGAAAAGCTGGCATGTATTGTCCCAGCGCGCAGGGGCGAGGCAGGTCCCCCCAGGAGCCTGCGCTGCCAAGCAGCGTTGCTGCCTCATACAGTGAGCACTTCTGTACATATTACAGCTGCGTAGGACAGAACTCTAGACAAGCTTACACACTCGAAGTGCATCGAGTGGTGCATGCCTATTTAGGCAGAAAGTGCCCAGCACTTGCACTCTTGTGGAGTGGCCTCCAACCGGCAAAAGCGCTCCAAGGCTGAACGCGAGAGGCAGCAGTAGAAGCCTAACTTGCTGCGTATGCACACGTGCTGGAGTAAAACCGTACGCGGCGGTAACTGAGCTGCCATCTTACTGATCAGGGGCATGGCGCGGGTGTATGTGCTGGATAGCAAGGCGCTGCTGAAGATTCTGCTGCACGCCGCAAAGCACCCCTCGCACGCCGTGAACGGCGTGCTGCTCGGCACAGCAGAGGCCGCGCAGCCTGGGTCGCCGCAGGAGGGCGCGGCGCTGCCGGCAGTGACGCTCGTGGACGCCGTGCCGCTCTTCCACTCGTTCCTGTCGCTGGCCCCCGCGCTGGAGGCCGCGCTGTTCCAGGTAGCGCTGCTCGCGCCACGGGCCCGCTCGCTCCTGCTTATTGAGGCCAGCACTATGTGCCAAGCAGCTGTGCAGCCTGGGCAGACAGGCAGCACTCGTGTGTGGACCGGTTGCAATGCCTATACTGCCACGTGCGCCTGCAGGTCGACGCATACGCCAGGCAACGCGGCCTGGAGGTGATGGGCTACTACCACGCCAATGCCTGCCTGACAGACCTGGAGCTCGGGCCGGTGGCCAGGAAAATCGCGGACCGCATACAGCAGCGCACCCCGCACGCCTGCGCGCTGCTGGTGCGCGCCCGCGCGCGCCTGCGCTCTGCCGCTGCACCGCAAGCTCGCCGCTGGAGGGCCACTGTGCCGCTTTGACGCAAAGTGGGGAGTCTGCGCTGTGCCGCTGCGCCGCGTGCTCGCTGTCGGAGGGCAACAGGGCGGCGTCCAGGCAGTGTGGGGAGCGACTTGCGCGCCTGGCGCGCAGGTGGACAACGCGCGGCTGGGGAGCTTTGTGCAGCAGAAGTCGCAAGATGTTCTGCAGGCGCGGCACCCTGGCAGGAAGCGAACCCCTCCAACATGGGCGGTTCACTCCCTGAGGGCCGGTGCCTGGATGGCCAGCAGCGCCTGGCAGCGTCCGCGGCAGGCAGCGGTGTGCATGCTGGGCAGTGCTCGCCGCGCTGACAATGGGTTCCGTGCGGGTTCCCTGGCAGCATGCTTTTTATAGCGGGTCAAATTGACAATATCCCAACAACAGGACTCAGGCGACAGCCTTGATGGCTCTGTCGGTCTGTGGCACCGCTGCAAGCGCGGGCAGGCACATGGAGAGTCTGGGAAGTGCCGCAGCACCGCCTCCCGCGTGCCTGGCAGCAGCGGTGTCGGGGTGAGTGAGCAGTCCGCACATGGGTGGGCTGAGCGAATGGCGTGCAGCCGCACCGCCTGCAGCATGGGCTGCAGCCTGGGCATGAAGAGTTGATCAAGAAGCCGGAGGATGGCTGTCCCTACCCCTCCCGGCCCCTGCTACGGAGCGCCCACATGCAGCCCTGTCGCGCCGCAGCTGTGGACTCGGGAGGGCGCGCGCGGCTGGTCGCGCGGCGGCGGCAGCGGCGGCGGCGCGCGGCTGCAGGCAGCGGGCGGCGCCGCGCCGCTGTTCCTGGGCCTGCACGGCGAGGGGCGGCACAAGCGGCTGCACGACTTCGACGACCACCTGAACGACCTCAGCAAGCGCGCGCCCGCCCAGCCCCGCAATGCGACTCTGAAGCACGACGCGCTACTCAGGCTCTGCGGCGGGGGCGTCGCGGGCTCTAGAAGTGCGATGCAGCATGCCATGCTTCAGCTCACACCAGCCGGCCCAAGGTTTCTGCTGCATGTGCCAAGGCTTGCAACCATCAATGGGGCCTCGAGCTGAGCCTAGGGCGAGCTGCCTGCCCGCGGCTCAGCACGCATGTGAGAGCAGATTGAATGCGGCGCGTGCGCCTGGGCTGCAGAGACTGGAGGAATGCAGACCTGGTGTGAGGGTGGACGGCTCGGATGCATCGAGCCTGCACGTCTCAGCGTGTCGGCCGGCACGGCCCTTTGGCGACAGCCTCCTGCTGCGTCCCTGTTATGTAACAGGACCGCCCTGAGTGCCTTGTTCCACCAGGCGCTTGCACATGCTCACCACGCAGTGCATATGGCGTTCGCTTCGCCTCAACCTGCAAGCATAAGAAGACCTTTGACCCAGCGCTCCGCTACTGCCACACCCTGCACCCGCACTGCACGCGGGTGGGCAAATGATGACATCAACAGACTCTCCTGGTGGCGGAGGCAGTTGCACTCCGCCCCGGCGCGCGCCACTGCTGCCGCAGCAAGCGGCGTGCGGCAGCGCAGACGCGAGCGACCCCCCGCCCCGCTCCGGCGCAGCTTGCGCCGCCCCACAGGCTGCAAAAGCGGTCTCTGTACTCATACAAGCTGCCGGAGAGCTGGCCGCTCCGCTGTCTCTGCCCGCTCGCTCTGCCTTGCGACGCCTCCGCACTTGCTCGCGCGGTACGCAGCGCCTCAGACCAGGACATGCGGCAGCGCCACGGCCGCACGCACAGCGCAGGCCGCGGCGCGGGCGCCCGGGCGGCGACAGGGAAGAGAAGCTCGCCGGCTCAGTCCATGTACTTCTCCAGCGTCTGCACGAGCGTCGACTTGGGCACCGCGCCGATGACGGTGTCCATCTTCACGCCGTCCTTGAAGAACATGACGGTGGGGATGCTGCGGATGCCGTACTCGGTCGCCACGCCGGGGCTCTCGTCTGTGTTCAGCTTCAGCTGCGCGCGCGCGCCGGCCCCGCCTCGGCACGGCCGCCCCGGCGCGGCGCCCTGTGGCCATGTGGGCGCGCCGCAGCAGCACGTGCCCGCCGGCAGAGCGTCACTTCAGGCAGTGCTTCCGCCGCCCCGAGCCGTGTCAGCGAGCAGAGCTGCGCAGAAAGCTCACGCCACCCCTGCATACACAGCACGCGTGCAAGGAGGCAGCGTGCGGCCCACACGCGCTCCCTTTCTGTCTCAGCCAGTGAAGCCTGGGACCCACATTCCATGCAATGCCTCTCGCTTGCGAGCCCAGCCTGCACTTCTTAGACCTCCCGGGCCCGCACCGCCCGAATCTTCTCGCCGTACTCCGTCGCCAGCTCGTCAATGAGCGGGGCGATCATGCGGCACGGCCCGCACCACGGGGCCCAGAAATCTACCATCACAGGCACGGGGCTCTTGAGGACCAGCTCCTCAAAGGTGGTGTCGTTCACGGGGCCCGCTGCCGCCCCAAGCACGTAGGTTAGCTCAGCACAGCCAAGCAGCATTAGCCTCTGTCCAGGGCGCAGCCAGGCCGGTCTGCATGCCTGTGTGTGCGGGCGCGCACCCGGGTCAGTGGCAGCCACCTGCGAGCGCAGGCTCCGCCGCTGCGACACGCGTCCCCGCACGGTCCGCGCTGTGGAGAGGCGGGGCAGCGCGGGCGCGGGCACTGGCCGCCTGAGCGCCGCGCCGGCGAGCGGGCCCCGCACGGCCTGCTCGCGCACAGGCCTCAGGCCGGCAGGGCCTGAGAAGGCAGCGAAGCTGGCCATCTTGCTCTGCTGAAGTGTGAGTGCAGGCTGGAGGTGGGCTGGAGCTGATGCTGGATGGAGATGAGGCAAGGGGGCGTGGGAAGGGGACCCTGCCAGGGCAGCGACCCTAGTGAGCTTGCTCCCGCAGAGTGGTGTTGGTCAACCCTGTACTTTGCCTGGAGGGAGCACCTCAGCGCAGCTGCAAGCAGGCCCCGGGAGCGCAGTGCAGGAGGAGGAAGGGTTGCAGCGCCTCTCAGAGTCCATGGCTGGTTGCACCTGGCCCACAGAGGCACTGGCCTAGGGTGGCAGGGGAGGCATGGAGGTGACTCCCTGGCCAGCGACCGGCTGGCTTTAGCGGCAGCTGTGGCTGTGCCGGGGCGGGCCGGGCGTGCGGGAACAAGGTTGAGGGACTGTTAGATTGCGGGCCAAGCGGTGCCCCTTTGGCCCCGGCCGCGCGGGTGGCGTGCGCTGCTCGGCGTCGAGCCATGCTGCCCAGGCCAAGTCACGCGGGGCACGCCGCGCAGGCCTACGAGAGCTTGGGACGCATTGGCGAAGGCACCTATGGCGTGGTGCTCAAGTGCCGGCACAAGGCCACCGGCGAGCTGGTGGCCATAAAGAAGTTCAAAGAGTCGGACGACGACGAGCAGGTGGGCGCCCGGGGGGGGGCCAGG
>JAABUH010003746.1_pt1 | contig 12785 bp, 22 predicted proteins | sample 5559121 | NCBI WGS metagenome assembly JAABUH01 (sample SAMN10711871, study PRJNA513364) | rock metagenome | isolation source: Antarctica rocks | place: Antarctica: Victoria Land, Battleship Promontory nord | collected 2015-12-28 | reverse complement strand
AGCATGTGGCGGAGTACCGCGCGGACGACGGCGCGCCGCACATGCTGTACTACCCGAGCGCCCGATCCATCCAGGCGCGCGGCCGCGGGCTGCCACAGTCTTGCAGTCCCCATGGGTAGCAGCCCCCACAGACTAGCTGGCAGTCTTGAGTCGTGAGAGTGGCAAATGCTGGACCCCCGCGACGAGGCATGCGCGCCGCGGCTGCGAAGCGGTCCGTGTCTGCGCGTTCATCTGAGCGTGCCGTCGTGGGCCGTCGGCTGGCGCCCAGCTTCCGCACATGCACCTGGGAGCGTGCTAGGAGCATCAGTGATCGCTGCATGCAGCACGCGGGGCGCGGCTGCTATTGCATGCGCGCATGCTGGACTTGGCAAGTGTGCGCGCTGTTACAGGTCTGTTATTGGCCTGCCTGCATGCATGTGCCCTGCGCTTTCAGGGCATCGCTCTGACATCGGTTGACTACCCATAAATATGTGCGCTTGTGACTGGCAGTAGAGCGGGTCGCAGTGTGGAGTCAGTTATGCACCGCAGCGCACCTGAAGGCAATGGTGTGGGGTGTGGCAGGCGCGGCTGGATCTGGCGCGCAGGTTCGGAGTAGGCGTCGCTGTCTGGGAGCTGGGTCAGGGCCTGGACGAGTTTACGGACCTCCTGTGAGTTTCCTGGGTGACAACTGTCGCTCTTGCCTGTCTAGCTACCATCAAGCGTTCGAGAGGCAAGCGTCGCAACCTGTGTGCACCACTTCTACCTGCTTTGATGTCGGGGTGCATGTTTCAGCTGCTACAACTAGCAAAATGAAGGATGTTCGGCGTCGTCAGGAGTGTTGCAAAATGCACCCATGCCCTTGGCACTCTGTTCATTGTGCATCGCACATTGCAAAAGTGTGGGCGCGCTGGGTGGAACACTGCTGTTTATGGCAGCACAACTCATGCTAGACCCAAACGCACAGCCCAGCGCTATCTCCTCCGCGCGCGGTGCGCGTCCAGCGACGCGTCCACCGCCGCGCGGATGCCCGCTGCTGCGGCGGCCGCGTCCGGCTGCCCAAAGATGGCCGACACCACCGCCACGCCCGCGCAGCCGGCCTCGACGGCGGCGGCGGCGTTGGCGGCCGTGATGCCGCCAATGGCGACGACCGGGATGGACACCGCCGCGCAGATCTCGGCCAGCATGTCGAGCCCGATGACGCCGGTGGCCTTGGTCGCGGTGGCGACCACTGCCGCCGCAGCGCACGCCCGTCAGCCGCACGCCCCAAGCTCACCTGCAGGGTGGCGGCCCAGCGCGCGGGCCGCACCCGCGCCGGCGCCCAGGTAGTCGGCGCCGTCTGCCTGCGCGCGCAGCGCCTGGTCCACTGTCTTCACCGACACGCCCAGCAGGCGGTCGGCGCCCAGCAGGCGCCGCGCGGCCGCCGCCGGCAGGTCGTCCTGGCCGACGTGCGCGCCCGCCGCGCCCGCCGCCAGCGCCACGTCCACGCGGTCGTTGATGATCACGCCCACCTGGGTGGGGGGTTGGGGTTACGCCCGCCTGGGTGGCGCTAGGAATACGCCCACCTGCGTGCGGCGAGTCGGACCGAGCGGCAGTATCCACGATCGTCCCCACCCGCAGCAGGCGTGGCGCTCGCCAGGCATGCCGGCCATGGGTGCCAGCGCAGGCCGGTGCGTGCAACAACACACACATCAGGCATCATGAAAGCGCCTGCTGGCAATGGGGCTGGTTAGGCTGCCCGGATCCACCGGCAGCTGCTCACGCCGCTAGCGTGCGGCCTCGGGGAAAGCGCTGCGGCCAGCGTGCTACCTCCACGTCAAAAGCTGTTTCCGCGTCAATAGCGGCGCGGCGCCCGCTGCGTGACATGCCGTGGCGCTCGCAGGGCAGGCGAGGAAAAATGCAGGCCCTCCTAGAGTCGTCCCACACGGGCGCGCGCCCCGTGCGGTGCCGCCAGCGCGACCAGCTCACGCGCGGCCGCCAGGAAGGCCGCGCCATCGGCGGCTTTCTCGTGCAGCTGCAGCAATGTCACGCCACCCGCGAGCGCGGCCGCCGCCGCATCCGCGCGCGAGCGCCCGCATCGCGCGTCGCAGCCCGGGTCCGTGACCGCGTACAGGCGCAGGTCCAGGCGCGGCGCGCGCGCGGCGGCCGCCCAGTCCGCAATCGCAAACCTGGCGCGGCGCGCGCGGCGCGGGTCGTACGCGCATGGCATGCGCACTCCACATGCACACTTGTAGTAGCACACTTGTAGCATTCAGGGCAGGGCGCATCGGTGGCAACGGCCGCACCCGTGGTTCATGGGCCGCTGGCGCCCGCTGCCGATCGCGAGCGGCGCGCTGCGCCGCAGCGCCTCGGCCACGTACGCCTTGGCAGCCGCCACGGCGGCCGCTGGCGTGGCGCCCTTGGCCAGCTCGGCCGCGATGGCGGCCGCGGTCGTGCAGCCGGTGCCGTGCGTGTTGGCCGTGTCCACGCGCGGGGCGCGCAGCTCAACTGCCTCGCGCCCATCGTACAGCACGTCCACGGCCATGCCGTCGCCCGCGCCTGCGGCAGGTGGCTGTTCAGGGCGGCCTTGACTCGCGCAGCTCGTGAGCGTGATGCATCACAGGCTTAGGCTGGCGCGAGTGCGTAGGGGCGGCAGAGCCAGGCGCTGTGCGCGGCGCATGGCGCGGCGGGCGCCGCACCGGCGGCGCCGGCGGGCAGGTGCCCGCCCTTGACGAGCACGGCGCGCGGCCCGAGCGCGTGCAGGTCGCGCGCCGCGTCGCGCATGGCGGCCACCGAGTTGATATGCCGCCCGCCCAGCAGCGCCGAGGCCTCCGGCAGGTTGGGCGTCGCCACCGCCGCCAGCGGGAACAGGCTGCGCGGCGCTCCGGCTCGTGTCAGTGCCAGGGCGGGCCACTCGGCATGGCCGGCTCCCCTGCAGGCACCGAGCTCTGCACGCGTCCTGGCGACACGAGCACGGGCGCCCGCTCGCAGGCGAGCGCGCGCCGACCTGGTCACCAGCGCGCGCGCGACGCCGTCGGCCGCCAGCGCGTCGCCGCTGGTGGCGACCAGGACGGGGTCCACCACCAGGTTGGTCACGCCATGCGCGCGCACGCTCTCCGCGACCGCCTCCACCGCCTGCGCATGCGGCGCACGCGTAATGAGCGTGTCTCGGGGCGGTGCTGCTCGTCTGCGCGCGCAAGCAGCCGCCTCGCTGGGGGCCTGGAAGGGAGACGCGGGGGGGCTGCGGGTACCGGGGGTTGCACGACATGGGGGCAACTGATTCAGGGAGCAGGCTGCACGTCCGAGTAAGTACGAGTAAGAAACACCATCAGCCTGATGTGAGGTGACGGGGGCAGCGAAGGCAGCAAGATGCGCTAGGCGGCGCGGCCGCGAGCCCAGCACCTCCCCCGGGCGCTGCATGCAGCTCCGCGGCATGCCTGCGCTGCATGGCCTGGGCAGGCAGCGCCGGCATGGGCAAGCCGCGCAGGCATGCCGCAGCGCTGTGATGCCTCAGCAAGCCCGCCCGGGTGCACGCACGCCGGCCGCACCTCCACGCTGGGCAGCATGCCCGTCTTGACCGCGTCGGCGCCAATGTCGCCCAGCACGGCGTCGATCTGCGCGCGCAGGAAGTCCACCGGCACCGCGTGCACGCCATGCACGCCGCGCGTGTCCTGCGCGCCGCGTCGCGCCGCATGGCACTCGGGCAGCGCCCCAAGCATGCTCCTCACTCGCCCGGCCCTCAGCGCAAGCTGGGCGTCGCAATAATGAGGGACTGTACAACACACCACCGGCCGCGACATCATGCTCGGCCGCTTTGACTAGCAGGATCGGCACGTCAGCGCTTGGTAGCAGCGCTTGGTAGCTTGGTAGCAGGCGGCACCCGCAGAAACAGCCCAGCGCACCGCTTCCAGTGCCGTGGCGCCCACCTGCACGGTGAGCGCGCTGATCGCGGAGGCGCCAAACACGCCCAGCGCCAGGCAGGTCTTCAGGTCGGCCTGGATGCCGGCGCCGCCGCCCGAGTCGCTGCCCGCGATGGTCAGCACGCGCGGCACCTGCCGCGCGCGGACGCCAGGGGCTGGTGCGCTTGGACGCACGCTTAGCGCGGGCATGTGTGCGCGCCGGCCGGCTTGGGGGCGCGGGCGCGAGGTGTCTGCCTCAGGTCTAGATGTCAAGAGGCGGCTGGCTGGCGCTTCACGCAGCAGCTTGGGAGGACGGCTGCCTCACGAGGTGTATGTGTGCCCGGGCAAGCACCTGGATAAACTGCCAGGAGCAGGCACGGCTGGGGGCGTTGTGGCTCTGCCCTCTGGCGAGCCGAGAGCTGGGGCAGAAGGAAGCGCGAGCACCTGGATTTCGCCGCCGTCCTCCGGCCGCGGCCCAAACAGGCACGCCTCGATCTCCGCCCAGGAGCCCGCCTCGTACAGCGTGCCGCGCTCGGCCTGGGCGTTCATTGGGGCTGCACCCAGGCGGCGGATGTCAGCTGTGCATGTGCCAGCCTGTCAGCACTGCTCGGATGTCAGAGCGGCTCAGTGTGCTCCCGAAGCGCATTTGCCCTACCACGCTGCAGCCTTTGGGATGCACACCTGCATTGACCCTCCTCTCGACTGCTGCACGCCCGTAGGCAGCGGCACAAGACAGGCGGCGTTAGTCACTGGACGGCCGCCTTCGAGTCACTGCACTCTGCACACGGAGGAACCGCACGAGGACGTCAGCACACTCGGCCGCGGCACCGCCTCGGGCCCGCGCCAGCGCACCGGCTGCCAGGGGCCGCAAGCGCACGCCGCCAGCGGCGGCCACGCGGCGCAACAGCGCGTTGCCGCCTACCACGACGCCCAGGTCGGCGGCCAGCAGAGGCGCGAGGTCGGAGGCCGAGTCGCCAACGTACACGGCCAGGCCGGCGGCGCCCGCGCCATGCTCGCGCCCCCCGGGCGCGGCCGCCACCAGCCGGTCCAGCACCGCCGCCTTGTCTGCGCCGTTCTCGACGCGCCTGCGCGCGCCGGGCGCGCAAGCGCGTGCGTCAAGGCGTGTTGCCCTCTCCGCGCACAAGCGCACCGTTGCCGGTGGTGATACCTTCCCGCCTTCAAGCCAAGGCGTAGATTTGGTCTTCCTGTCTCCCAAGTTCGCTGGTCTGCGATGACACGCAGAGCAAAACCCCTGTCTCAACGCAATGCTGGCCTGCTGTGGCCTCTGGTCTGGACCCGTCACCTTGCGTGCCTCCAGCGCCTCTGTTTGCACCGCCGCGCGCGGTCCGCAACAGCTGATGCAGGCAGGACACGGCAGCCTGGCCGCGCCTGGCCAGGTCACCGGTGCTGATGCCGCCCTCCGAGTAGCGCAGCTCATTGCAATGCACCACCGCCGCCTCCACACCCGTCCCGCCCCGCCTGCCGCGGCCGCCCGCGTGTGCACCCCAGTGCGGCTGCGCTGCTCCATACGGCCACCCGACAAATGCCTGCAGCACCATGCGAGCGCGCCAGCCGAGGCCTGGCATGCATACGGGTGCGCGCGCACCCATGCGCGACCGCGACCGCGCCCTGCAGCGCGCCGCGCACCAGCTCGCCGGACCAGCTGACCGAGAGCACGTGCAGCGGCACACGCGCGCGCTGCGCGCGCTGCAGCGCACCGGCCGCGCCCTCCCGCAGCGCCGCGCGCCGCCCTGCCGGCCGCACGCAGTCCTTGGTCGGGGTCTCCGGGCCGCTCGGAGGATGCATGGGCACACTGCTCTATCGCCTTGCCCTCCGGTCTATGGTGCCTGCCCCACGGCCTTGCCGCCGTCTGCAGGAAGCTGTTTAGGTGGAATGGCTACCATAGCCCGAGAACTGCCCGAGCCAGCGCTGGCAGCGAGCACCACGGGAGCACCGCTGCCCTCAGCGCTGGTGAACAGGCTGCCTGCAGCGCGCGTCGCTGGCTGAGACCGCAGGAGCCAGGCGCCGGGGCCTGGCGCGCACCGGCGCGCGCGAGAGCCCCGCGCGGCACGCCGGCCAGCACGCCCGAGTCCACCACCGCCTGGTTTATGCGCGCGTCGAACTCCGACAGCTGCTCCACAAAGCCGTCCACCCAGGCGGCATCGTACGCCGCGGGCCGCTCGTGCTCCTGGCCCTGCAGTGCGGCGCGCGCGTGACGCCAGGCCATTGGCTGGCAGGGCAGCCTTTGCCTGTGCGGCGCCCGGCAGAGCGCGCGCCGTGCCGTCGTGGGCATGCACGCTGATCAGCGCGGCCCAGCGGCATGGTCGAAGGCGGCTGGCTGGCGGACATGAGCCACAGCACACAACAGCTGACGTGCACGCCATGGCCCCTTAGGCAGCTGCTTGCGCAGGGTGCCCGCATTGGCAATGGGGAGGACATGAGTGGCAGGACATGATTTCCGTCCTGCGGAGATAGCTCTGAACCCATCTCAGCTCGCGGCCGGGTCATGGCCACAAGCGCTGGCGCAGCCTGCCGTGCACGCGCGCCAGCTGCGCTGAATGCACCCTGGCGCTTGCTCTCGCTGCCTGCAAGGGCTGGCAGGCTAGCACCCCGCTGCCCTGCCCGCCGCCGGCGGCGCACCGCGGGAAGCTCGGCCGCCAGCAGCGCGTCCCGCTCACGCGCATAGTTCGCCACCAGCCTGTCCCGCACGGCCTCCCGCTCCCGCCTGACCTTGGCCTTGAGCTCGCCTGTCGCTCGAGCCGCCAGTGCGTCAGGCGCCTGTTCCTGGCCTCTTGCTGACACTGCGGCGGCAGCACCAGGTGCTTGCTGCCTCCCACAGGTGACAACGGCGGCTCCGCAGGCAGCAACTTGCCGCACCGCTGGCGCTGGCCTCCGCGGCGGTGACCGCGGCCGCGATGATACGCGGGGTGGTGTCGGCCTCGGTCAGCGTCTCGTCAAAGTCGACGACTAGGAGGTCCACGCAGGGCCGCGGCGGGCTGCCCGGCACCGCGCTGAAGAAGCGCACCTCCAGCCGCATTGCGCGCCTGTACAGCGCCCGCATCCGGCCTGCCACGCACGCACGCCGCTGTGTTACAGCATTGATGGACACTGAGCTGGAGCTAGTGTCTGGGTGAGAGAGTAGCGCGCACTGCTCCCCACGAAGAGGTCTCCACGGCCATGCAGGCTGACGGAAAGTCTGCACAACACACTCCTGCTGCTATTCAGCTTCTTCATCAGCTCAAAGTGTTATCTTTGCACTGCCGATGCTCTGCAGACTCAAACACTGTGTCTGACGCATGGCGCAAAACAAGCCACGGAGCAAACGGGTCATCAATAGTGTGATAAGAGCAGCACGTATGCGGAACTTCCTGATGCTCGAGCAGTCGTCGTCAATGTGCGCAGTCGGGCGGGATGCATCATATTGCCCGCGTTCCGGCAATGCTGGCTCTAAACACGTACTCACGAGGAGCTCATAGGGGGAGTAAAGAAATGCCCGAGCAAGGGACCTCACCAAAGTCTTCCGCCTCTCCCAGCTCGTCCAGCAGCGCCTCCATGCGCTGCGGAAGCGCCTGGTACTCCGCATCAGCATACGTGCGCACCCATTCTATGTATGGGCTGTCGGCGCGGGTTAGCGGCGCCAGCCGCGTGCCAAGGAACCCGTACAAGCGGCTGCAGGGCGTCATAGCGGCCAAAATGCATGGAACACTCTGCGCACACAGATGAGCGAGGTCGGAGATATGACACGCGAAGGCAGGGTGTGCTTTCTGTGCAGGGACACGAACATACTTTACCAACTCTCTTCCCGCAACTGTTTCAAGCAAGTGAAAGCCGCTCTGGCAATGCTGCAACCGTATTCATCTCACGTTCAGCAGCCCACAACATGGGCGCTTACCTCGTGCTCGGCAGCCCTGAGCAAGAACGACGTGTACTCTGTGGTGGCGGCGCTCGGGACAAAGTCATCTGCAAGTGTCACGCCCCACCTCTGCATTACAAACGAACAACACTGGATCAGCGGTGTGCACTGGTGCTTAAAAATAAAATGGTATGAAGGTTGAGCGGCACTTGCACGGTGTTTTTGCTGATGCCGCGTACTGTGTCGCACAGCATGGTGGTTTCCTAAACTAAAAATCACTGCTGACCATAACCGGGGCGTCGACAGGCCCGTCCTGACCTTGCAGCTGGTGCCTCTGTCACTGTGTTATGAATGGCAGTGCCCTGCTGGTCCAGTGCCAACTACCTGCTCTATCAGCCCCAGCAGCGTATGCGCTCGGGACACAAAACACGGGAGCGCAAGGCGCGCACCGCAGCATATGACTCATGCATTCTAAGCTCTTCCTCCACTCCGCGGTGCAAGCTCTCGATGGAGTCCACAAGCTTTGAGTCCAGCTGCTGCTGTTCTGCCTTGCGTGCCGCCAATGCATATGCGCTCGCAAAGGCCGCCAGGAATGCAGCATCTTGGGATATAAAGAACTGAAACGCGGACCTGCGCTCCACACTTGCTTCGCCAAGCGCTTGTAGTCGCAGGCTTGGCCACTACACCCCCCCCGTGTGCAACGGCAACTCGCCATCTTGCACTATTGGTTGCTGCAACACAGACCTTGCATCTCCTTGGTCCTGTTACAAAGGTGTACACAAGCAGCAGGCGCTCAAGGAAACAAGGCACATCAAGAAGAGGAAATTGTTTAGATAAATCAGGTGTACTGCTCACACAGAGCAGTGTGTCACACGCTTATTGCACAGCACGTTCACGGACTTGACCAACCTTGGCAAGACGCCATTTGACAGTGCACGTATGAAAGGGTGATGGAGCGCCGCCAGCGCATCAGGCTGTGCGTCCAGCCAGAGCCGGCATGCCAGGGAAGGCATGCAAGGCTGCGCCTCCCTTTCCTCCCTACTGTTCTCCACTCTCGCCAACCGAGCTTGGTCACTTCTGCTGGACACTGTGCCCGCGACAGCTGGACCCTACCCTGCTCCAGTTGCTGAGCTTGCCTCTGGCCTTGGAGTAAGCAGACCTTTGCCTTGCAAGGCAAAGGTCTGCAAGTGCAGGCGCTGACGTAATTGAACAGGACTTGCCAACACTAACAGGGCCTGTCCATATTGGTAGCTGCTCTGCAGGCTTGTCTGCAACATGCACCTTGAGCCCACGGGCGCTTCTGCCTGGGCGCTGTTGAAGAAAGTTCAAGAAACAAATCCACTCGTGCAATGTGCGCCACCACTATGCAGCTGCTGTGCCGCACTCAAGGCGCATGGTTGTTGCTTTGCTGCAGCGCCTGCCTATCGTCATACTGCTTGACAGCTTGCCCAGCGTCGCAGGTATCACAAACTTTGTCAGCATGGATATCATGGCCAACCTTCTCCTGGCAGCAGGTGCATCACCTGCCATGGTGCGGCTGGGCTTCAGCTGGTTGTCACAGTGCGGCACAGCATAGCAGTGCCGGCGCTGTGCACTAGTGCGCCTGCGTGTGTGCTGTGTGTAGACGCCTTCAGCGGGCTGTGCACACGCAGGCTCACTCCAGGGAGGAGGCGGCAGACTTTGCCAAGATAGCCTCGGCGCTGCTTGTCAACGTGGGCACGCTCAGCCCTGAGTGGGTCGACGGTATGCGCGCCGCCGCGTGTGCAGCAAAAGCTCTTAACAAACCGTGGGTGCTCGACCCGGTGGGCGCGGGCGCCACGCCTTTCCGTACGCAGGTGCGCCCTCCATAACGCACGACAGTTTGACGCCAGCGCTTGGCTGTATCCTAGGTATTGATGTCTGCGCTTCTTCCTGCTGCAAGCTTGGCTTGATACTGGGCAGCGCCAGGCAAAAGCAGCCAACCACACTTGCGAGTCAGGGCCACGGGCTGGCTGCGAACGGCGCTCGGCTTGCGCCCACCCGGTCACTCGACTGACTGCCACCCTGCGCTGCAGACCATCATGGGCCTGGTGGAGCTGCGCCCGACGCTCATCCGGGGCAACGCGTCCGTGGTGCTGGCGGTGGCGGGCGAGCTGGGCGGCGGGCGCGGCGTGGACAGCACCGCCGGCCCCGCCGAGGCGCTGCCGCTCGGCAAGCGCCTCGCGCGCGACGCCGCCTGCGTCGTCGCCATCTCCGGCGCCACCGACCTGGCGCGCGCCCGCCCGCCGCCCGCCCCCCGCGTGAGAAACCTGTGCCTCGGGGCGGCCGCTCGGCGTGCTGGGCTGTTTGACAGCCCAGGGGCGCAGCGGCTCGAGCACGAGCTACTCCCAATCAATGCCGTGTGCAGTGAGAGTGTGTCATCCGTATGCAGCGCGCATCTACCTGGGATGCTCTGTACAGACTGCCCGCGCGCCTGTGTAGACGGCTGCGAGGCACCACCACCGTCAGGCACACATGAGGGTGGCGGGAGTAGGGAGGCAGAGTGACGCTGCATCGCAGCTCTGCGCCCGCGCGTGTCGGCGTCCGGCATTGTGGCTGCATGCGCTGCCGCGCGGCAGGTGACGGACGGGACCAGGGTAGTGGCGTGCCGCAACGGCGTGCCCATGCTGACAAAGATCACGGCAACCGGCTGCGCGGTGACCGCGCTGGCTGCGGCCTTCATCGCCTGCGCGCCCGCGGACCCCCTGCTGGCAACGGCGCATGCCCTGGCCGTGTTCGGGTGAGCGGCTGCAGGGCCCCTCTGACATTTCCAAGCGCACATAAATTGCACGAGTTGCTGGACCCCCCTCCCTCGCCCCCGCGTCGTGTGAGCACTTGCAATGGTAGGTGCTGCGCGCTGCTCAGCATGCAGCGCCGTCAGGACATGTCCACGTGCATGCAAGTATGGCGAAGATGGTGCCGATGCCGCCTGAAACTATGCCAGGCACCTGTTCTGTAAAATTTCTAGGCTACACACAGAACGGGTCCATTCTTTCACGGTCATGGGCTTGAGCCCAGGCAGCTGTTAGCTGAGTCATATCACCAGCGAGCCTGCAGCAGCCCCATTTCAGCGCCTCTTTTTGTCTGCGCGCAGGCTGGCGGCGGAGGTGGCAGCCGTGGATGCTAAAGGGCCGGCCAGCCTGCGCGTCGGCCTGCTTGACGCTATCTTTGCCTTGAGCAAGAACCAGGTCTGCAGGGGCGTCAAGTTGCATCAGCTCGACATTGAGCTGTGATACGTGAACGAACATTGCGTGGGAGCCACAGCTCAGATTTTGGCGCAGGCTGCTATCGTGTGTGCGCCAGCGCAAGGTTTCATAAGACCTTCGGCTCCGCTCAGCCGCGCACTCCGCTGCTATGACAGTAAGGGAAAGGAAGAGTGCCGCTGAGACTGAGCTGCTCGAGGCTGCACTTGCTGCAGTGCGCAGCTTGTACTTTTTCCATCAGAGCGCAGCAACTTGGAACCAGCCACCCCTGCCACCTGCAGACTCCTGCCAAGAAACAGCGGGTGCTCCACCTTGCCTCCCAGTGCTGCCACTGCGCACGCCCTCTCCTACTTCCTGAGAAGCTGGTTGCCAGCTGTCATATGATACACCCATGGAACGCACTCTCAAACGCAGTGGCAAGGGGCTGCGATGTGGACGGGCCTCACAAGCAGAAAAGCCTCTCACACGGCGCCACTCCACTGACTCGCCACACCCACCGCAGCCTCGCCTGCCCAGCACTGGCGCGCCTTCCAAGGCCTGTGCTGCTCCCCTCGCACGCGTGGCTGCCTGCACCAGCAGACCTCTCCCACAGCTGCCGTGAGGGGCGCCCGGCGCTCGCCCGTGTTGCTACGGCAGTCCCATTGGGCGCAGGCGGTGCGCGGCCAAACCCCGACAGCTCAGCAAGTACGCTGCCAGCGCGGCGCCCGCGCTCACGCCAACGCTGACTTGACATCCGGGCTGGCCTCCTTGCCAAGCGCCGTAAAGATGTCTGTGCGTGTGACAATACCGATGAGCTTGGCCTCCGGGTCCACAATCGGGATCCGGTGCACCTGCGCGCCCCAACGCCGCCGACATTGGCGGGGACTCCTAGGGCACTGGCCCGGACGCCAGAGAATCAAGCATGTTTGCCCTGACCTGGGCGCACACAACGGCAACAGGTCCTGGAGGACTGCGAGACAGCCGGCGCGCGCAACGGGCCGGCGGGCGCCCACCTTGTGCTTCAGCATGAGCACTGCGGCGTCCGCCACGGTGCTGGTGGGGCGCGCGGCGACGGGCGGCGTGCTCATAATGTCAGACACGGTGGTCCCAGACTTGGACAGGTCCTTCTTCGACAAGATGCCGACGAGCGTCCGGTCAGTGTCGCTCTTCACCACGGGCACGCCTGTCACCTGGTGCGCTCGCGCAGCCGCTGGCATCAGCTTTTGACCAGCGCCTGCAGAGGACGGCATCCGAGCGGGCGGCGCATGATGAGTGACTGGGCGCGCACCTTGTTAAAGATGGGGCCTAGCCCATCCACGCGCGCGTCCGGCGTGGTGGTGGTCAGGTCCGTGGACATCATGTCGCCCAGGACCTTGCCGGGCGGCGCCGCATCCTTAAACAGGTTCTGCGAGAAGAACTCGCCCACATCCTCGTAGCTGGCCAGGCTCCAGTTCACGGGCCACTCGCCGCTCAGGCCCTCCGTGTCAGCATCCGTCTCGCTGCTGGCCCGCACGACCCGGGCGCTGGCCCGGGAGGGCCTGGGCAGGCTGCTAGGGCAGGACCGGACCCATTGCCGCTGAGTACCCACGTGCGGCCGGGCTGCGCCCTGGGCGGCAGCCAGTTGGCAGGCCAAATGTGCCATCCTCCCACTGCACCGCCAGGTCGGGGAGCTACAGCAGCTAGATTTGCGGATCGGGCTGCAATGCAGCTGGAAATACCCTAGCTCAGGGCAGCTTGGCCCAGACGAATTCGCCTGCAACAGGTGCTCACTGCTGGCGCCGGACCCAGGAGGCCGCGCGCACCGAGGGCGGGCCGCCATGAACAGCCGGCGGCAGACCTTGGCCGCAATGAGCCCCGCCGCGCTGAACAGCCGCGCGA
>JAABUH010003744.1_pt1 | contig 12788 bp, 7 predicted proteins | sample 5559121 | NCBI WGS metagenome assembly JAABUH01 (sample SAMN10711871, study PRJNA513364) | rock metagenome | isolation source: Antarctica rocks | place: Antarctica: Victoria Land, Battleship Promontory nord | collected 2015-12-28 | reverse complement strand
TCGAGCGCCGTGTCATAGTCCACGGTCTTGAATGTTCTACTCATGCTCACCAGTCTATCAGCACAGACGGGGCGGAGAGCTCGTTTCTCTCCGACAAACTGCTAGGACGGCGATGAGGGTAACAAGAGAAATGGTGAGAGAGAGCACCAGGGCGTCGCTCGTGGATCGATGCTTCATCGGGTCTTACTCCGTCATGTATGTTCGCCACCTCCACGGGTGGCCATAACAGGGACTGAGGGCGGATTCAGACCAAAAAAATACCGCCCGCATCGCGCGGACGGTTCCTTGTGAGACTCCCGCCCGCATTAACAGAACCCCGTACTAATACTACAACGTGACATTGACCTGCGACTTCAGTCGCATGGCAAACGACGGACACTAAAGTGTCTCAACACACGTCGTCCCAACGACTTTAGTCGTCGTTCTTTGCCATGCGACTGAAGTCGCAGGCGGATCAGGCGGATCCTAACGTTGTAGTACTAAGCGAGGTGCGTTAAGCGGGACAGGTCCCGACGACTCCCAGGGTCGCGGCGTTTTGGTCACACCGCGTCTTATCTTCCGAGGCCCGAGTCGCTTGGGCCGTGGTGCTACCGGTATTATCGCTCAGGACAGCACCACATCGCCCCTGAGCCCGTTAAGGCTTACACCCTATTATAGCATCTCCCCACGCACTTTGGCCCCACCTTCAAAAGCCTTCCCTCGCGACACGAACACTGCTATTAGCGGCCACCACGCACCCTGCCGCTGCGCGACAGGTCCCACCTTGCCATCGTACGCCTTGTGACGCTCCACACACCACAAATCACACGAACGCTTCGCATTCTCGCACTTCCCCCTTACGCTTCGCGTTGCGACCTGCCCAGAGCGTAGCAGGACGTGACGAGGACTGTCAAGGGGCCGCGTGTATGCAGCGCGAGTGCATGATTATGCAGTGCCCTGGCCTCGACGCCGGCGGCCTGCCCCTGCCGCACGCTGGCGCCAGAACCGGGACACCGCCCCCCCTGCCCCAGCCGTCGATGTCGCCGCAGTGTGGCCCGCAGCTCCCCCCATCGCTCGCACAACAACAGAGAGAGGGCTAGCTGAGAGAACTGCGTCTTCAGTGTCTTAGTACGCCGGCACACCACGGCCCCCTACCCCGGCATCCTGTGGCCCTCTACTGGGTAGGAACCCCGGCACGCTCTGGCCCCCACCACAGCGCCGGCGCACGCGGGAGCCCGTAGGACTAGTAGGCCCTTTCGCAGACGCGCCACAAGGTCGATATAAGGGGTATGGACATCTTACTCGTTGAGGATAACCCCGCCGACGCCCGCCTCTTCGCCGAGGCCCTCGCCGAGGTCAATCCCGCCACGCACCTCGCCGTCGCCCCCGACGGCCCCGCCGCCCTCGCCCTCCTCCCGCTCGGACTGCCCACTACCCCGGCCCACCCCTCCCTCATCGTCCTCGACGTCAACCTCCCCGGCCTCTCCGGCCACCAGGTCCTCGCCGCCCTCAAACACGACCCCGCCCTCCGACGCATCCCCGTCGTCATGCTCTCCACCTCCTCCGCCCCCCAGGATATCGCCGCCGCCCTCGACCGCCACGCCAACGCCTATCTCCTCAAGCCCCCCGATCTCGACGCCTTCGTCGCCGCCGTCGCCGCCCTCGACACCTTCTGGCGCACCGCTCTCACCCTCCCTCCTATCTCCTAACGCGGCCCTCTGCCCCTAGGGGTACGTGTAAGGGGGCAGATAAAGTGCGCCAATGGGCACATAACCTGCGCCGTCTGTCACACCTATCCAGCGCTCCTTCGCCCCCACCTGTCCCTCTCTCCCCTCCCGATGCCCACGCCACGCTCGTCCCCGGCCCCGTCGCCGCGTTGAGCCCGCGCCCACGCGCACGCTGTCGTCTGCGGATCGGCGCACTTTATCTGCCCCAACAGGAGGATCAGCGCACTTTATCTGCCCCAAGCGGCGCATGTTATGCGCCCCACGACCTCAATTCATGTGTGGGACCGGCGCATCTTATGTGCATTCTTGAGAGTGCGTACTTGACGTTGGCAACGGCGTAGCGCCATGGGTAGACCCTGGGACAAATCGTGTTCATCAAGATTGCTACCAACGTCAAGTACGCACTCTCGCATTCTTACACCCGCTCCTGGCGGACCTTCACCATGTCCGTCCCATGACAGGACGGCATTTGGCTACTACGCCGCCTCCGTCCTCTCTCCCGCACGCTGGCATGCTCGCGTCCCCTCGCGGGGTGAAGCGGTATGAGAGTTCTCCAGTTCCAGCATGAAAGACGATAGTGCCCCGTAGCTGCCTGCTCTACGCCGGGTGGATCAGGAACAACATGCGCGCGGTTTGGCGGCCGACGCATCCTCCACCATCCCTTTTGGGCCAGGTGTTTCAGCCACTTTCACCTGTTGCTCGTAACGACGCCTCACACACAGGTTCCTCGCGTCAGCATAGGGCACAGGACTGGTCGGTCAACCACTTTGTGGTTAGCAGAAGCCGAACTTTTGTCCGCAGGCTTCAGACCTCGACGGGTGCCGCCCCTCGACGCCTGCTGCGTCGTCCTCATCTCGTTGTCCAGAGATGGCTCCTCACTGGAGCAATCTTTCATACTGTTAAAGGGCGCACGCCAAAGTCTAGCTTAGCGGTTTGTCGGAGAGAAGCAACCCCTCCATACCCTTGACGGGGCGGCGCCGAAAAGGTTTTAATACCTTCAGCAAACCTGCCTCGTTTATCCGTGCGCCAGTTGGCGTGCGCTCGGCCTGTTCAGTAGGGGGGATCAGGGTAGATGTACGGTCAACGGCGACATGGATGGCGTCTCGGCGTCGTGGCGCTCCTGGCATCCGGGTTCCTGGCGGGGGCGCGCGTCCCCGCGTCGGCAGCGAGCGCGCATGCCGCGCCGGGGGCATCGGCCCCGGATGGACCTGGCGCGTTCGCGTACTTCGACGTGTCTCGCAAAAACTGCCTTGGCACAGCTCGCAATACCACCTCCAAGGTCTGGTTCACAGTCGCACAGGGCGTCTTGAGCGACGTCTACTACCCGACGAACGACAACACAAACGTCAAGACGCTACAGTACGCGGTGACCGACGGGAGCACCTTCACCGACGTGCAGACGCGCGATATGACCTATACCGTGCGCGCGCTCGACCCCCGCGCCCTCGACTGCGAGGTCACCTCCACGGCCAAGAGCGGCAAGTACAAGATCACGACCGACTATCTCACCGACCCGGGCCGCGATACGGTCGTGATGCAAACAACCTTTACCGCGCTCGCCGGCGCGCTGGCCGACTACAAGCTCTACCTGCGCTACGACCCCACCATCAACGGCAATGGCGGTGGCGGGAGCGGCAACGGCGGCGGAGACAGCGGCGCGGTCGCCAGTGCGAACGGCCACGACGTGCTCGTCGCCTCGGACACGGTGACGGCGACGAACGCGCCAAACCGCACCTACGCCGCGCCGATCTACAGCGCCCTCGACGCGTCCACTCCTTTTGCGCAGGTGACCAACGGCTTCGCCGGCACGCCCAGCGACCCGCTGACGGCGCTCGACGCGTCGCACACCCTGGGTGCGACCCATGACACGGCGACGGACGGCAACCTCGTGCAGGGGGCGCAGGTCCAACTCTCCCCCGTCGGCGGGAGCGCGACGAGCGGCGCGGTGACGCTGGCCCTGGGCTTTGGCGTCACGCAGGGCGATGCGGTGGGCGCGGCGCAGGGCTCGCTAGGCGCCTCTTTCGGCGCCCTGCGCGCGGCCTACGAGGAGGGGTGGCGCGCCTACGACTCCTCGCTGAACGCGCCGCCAGCGTCCTTCCCCGGCGTGTCCTCGGCGGCCGAGAACGCGGCGCTCGGAGACGAGTACTACCTCAACGCCAATCTGCTCAAGCTGGCCGAGGACAAAACGTTCCCCGGCGCGCTCTCGGCCGGCCCGACCCTGCCATGGGGCCAGGCCGTGCCGGCCGGCGACCCCAACAACACGTACAACGGCGGCTACCGCGAGGTCTTCGCGCGCGACCTCTACGAGGAGTGGACGGGGCTCTACACGGACGGCGACTACACGACGGCCGCCGACGCGGTCAACTTTCTGTTCCTGCGCCAGCAGCGCCCCGACGGCTCGATGCCGCGCAACAGCCTGCCCAACGGCCAGCCCGCGCCCGACACCTTTAACACGCAGCTCGACGAGTGCGCCTACCCCATCCTGATGGCCTACCAACTCGGCGGGGTCAACGCCGCCTACCATAGTGAGTTCGTCGCCAACGGCGACTTCTACCGGCGGCACATCAAGCCGGCGGCCGACTTCGTGATCAGCCACGGGCCGTCCTACGGCCCGGAGCGATGGGAGGAGCAGTCGGGCTATTCGCCCTCCACCATCGCCGCCGAGGTCGCCGGTCTCGTCAGCGCGGCCAGCATCGCCGACGCCAACGGTGATACGGCGAGCGCGGCGCTTTACCGCGGCGTGGCCGACGACTACCAGCGCTCCGTCGAGGGGTGGTCGGTCACCACCAACGGCCCCCTGGCGAGTCACCCCTACTTTATCCGCCTCTCCAAGACGGGCGACCCCAACGCGGCCATCTCCTACGGCCTGAACAACGGCGGCCCCACGCTCGACCAGCGCGCCGTGATCGACGCCGGCTTCCTCGAGCTGGTCCGGCTCGGCCTCAAGCCGGCCGGCGAGATTACCGTTACCGAGTCGCTCCCGGTCGTCGACGCGACGATCATGTCGGATACGGTCGCCGGACCCGGCTGGCATCGCTACAACGGCGACGGCTATGGCGATGACGCCACGACCGGGCATCCGTGGGCGCCCACGGGCGTCGGCACGGGACACGTCTGGCCGGTGCTAACGGGCGAGCGCGCCGAGTACAACCTGGCGGCCGGGGACGCCGTGAAGGCGACGGCGCTGCTCGACACGATGCGCAGGTTCGGCATCGGCAACGCGCCTAACCCCTACGACAGCGGCGTGGGGCTCATCCCCGAGCAGGATTGGGAGCTGCCCGACCTGGGGCCTTCGCCCTACGCGACCGACCCCACGACCGCCTCGATCGGCTTCGCCAACGGTCAGCCGGCCGGCTCCTCGGACCCGCTCAACTGGGCCGACGGTCAATTCGTGCGCCTGACGCAGGACATCAAGGCCAACGCGATCCTGGACCGCCCGGCCAACACGTACGACCGCTATATCACACACCAACAGGGACAGACGAGCCTGACCCTCGATAGCCCCGCCGACAATTCGACCGTGTCCGGCGCCTCGGTCACGGTCAGCGGCGCGACGGCGGCGGGCAACACGGTCTACGTGGCCGGCGTCAACATCGACAACGGTGGCGCGACCGCGACGATCAGCGCGACGGCGGGGGGTGACGGTCGCTTCAGCGTAGCCGTCCCGATCACCGGCGGGACGACGGCGCTCAACGTCGTGGCCGTGAGCGCGGGCGGCGCGACGGCCCACGCCGAGCGCTCCGTGGCGTCCTACTTCACCCCCGGCACGGTGCTCCTGGACGCGGCCGACCCCGATGGCGACGACAATGGGCCCGGCAACTACGCCTACCCCACGGCGTCCGCTTTCCACCCCGGCGCGTACGACATCGAGCAGTTCCAGGTTATCGACAACGGCGACAGCGTGGTGTTCCGGCTCAAGACGCGCGACCTCACGCCGACCTTCGGCAGCCCGCTCGGCGCGCAACTCGTCGACGTCTACGTCCACGATTCGTCCGCCGCGCCGGGGGACACGTCGACGGCGGCGGCGTACGCCTCGCGCAACTATAGCATCGCCCCCAACGCGGCCTGGAGCAGGCGCATCGAGGCGCAGGGCTTCGGGTCGCAGTACGTCGACGCGCATGGCGCCACGCTCGGCACGGTCGCCATCGGCACCAACCAGATCCTGCGCCTCATCACCTTCAGCGTGCCCAAGGCCAGCCTCGGTCCGGTCGGCCCCGGGTGGGGCTTCACCGTCGTGCTGGCCGGGCAGGACGGCTACTCGCCGGACCTGGCCCGCGCCTTCACCCTGACCCCCGGCGACTATTCGTTCGGCGTCTGCGCCCGCGACAACCCCGGCCTGACCACTGACCCGCACTGCACCGTCAACGGGACCAACGATCCCACGAAGGCGCCCAAGGTTATGGACACGCTCACACCGCCCGGCGTCAGCCAAGCCGACGAGCTCGACTACACTAAGCACTCGCCCGTCGTGCTGCAGGACGTGGTGATCCCGTCGTCGGGCGGCCCGAGTGGCGCGCCCACGCCCGAGCTCGGCTCGGGTGAGTTGCTGCTGACCGCGCTGTTGCCGCTGGGCCTCGCCCTCGCGCTCAAGCGCCGCCGCTCACGCCGCGGGGCTCCGACACCCGAACAGTTTTAGCGTAGCCGGAGGGGGCGAGGCGCTTGATTGCGTCTCGCCCCCTCCGCCCATGGCTGACTGGCCCCCCGGACCCTAGCCGCGGGTCCGCTGGTCCAGCGCGCCTCCGGGGGAACCTGGGTCTCGCTCCTCGCCCCCTCCGCCCCCTCCGGGGGAACCTGGGGGGATGGCTCCCCCCTGTACGTTGTCATAAAGGTTGGGCGGCGTGCTACAAAGGCTGGGCCGGCCTGCCACAAAGGCTGGGCTGACGCGCTGTCGGCCCCCTCAGCAGCTCCTCGCGGCGCGCTGCCGCGCCGCATCCGTCCCCGCCCTCAGCGCTCGTTGCCGCTCCCGAGATAGGCCGCTGTCGCCGCACGCTCCACCCAGACGTCGCATACCTGCACCGTCGGCCGCGCCCGGAACGCCGGGACCATCCCTGCCCGCACCGCCCGCAGCAGCTCGACCAGCGTGATCCGTCCGCTCCCCTGCGTGAGCGCCCACGCCACGTCCCCGCTAGCGACGCCCACGTCATCCCGTGTCTGCACTGGTAGAGCGCCCAGCAGGGCCTCGAGTGAGCGCCGCAGCGTCCGCTCCGAAAAGAGCCATCGCCCCGCCGCGTCGCCTGTCAACGGACCACACACCGGGCGGATCAACCCCGTGCCCACCAGCGCCTCGAGATCGCGCACCCCCACCTGGCAATAGGCGGCCGCCTCCCTCATCCTGAGCCACAGGTCCTCCCTGTCCCAGCACTCCGCGTGCCACAGACAGGAGACCGCGGGAAACGCCGGCCGCGTGAGGTGCCCCCACCTATACCCCTCGGCCGCACGCTCCCCCACCACTCTCAGCCAGCCCTCTCCCGCCATGATCCACGCACGCTCCCCTGCCTCTGCCTCATCGCTCAAGACAATCGGGAACGGCACGCCCGCGCCCCACCACGACGCCCCGTCGCGCAGCAGCCGCCACGCCGCCACCACGACGCCCCGTCGCGCAGCAGCCGCCACGCCGCCACCAACGCCGCATGCAGGTCCGCGATCGTCAGGGCTTGCAGGTGTGACGCCCCCTCTCGGACGACGATCGCTTGGGCGCACCTCCACAGTCCCCTGAGCAGCGCCGGCGTCCCCAGCCGCCGCAGCGGATGCCCTGCCGCCAGCCTCAGTTCCTCCGGCGGGTACGGTCCCTCCGTGCAACCCGTCGCACACCACAGCAACCCGGTCAACTCGACGCTGTCGGGGTCCGCCGCAATCGAGCGGGTCGGTGCGCCAGCGACAGCCTGGCCGCACCGTCCACAGCCCTCGTGCCCTGCCACCAGCCGCAGCGGCGCGTTGCACCCGCTGCACCACTGATGCAGCAGTCGCAAGTGGCGCGGGCACGCCGTCAGGTGGTGCAACCACCACGGCACCAGGATCACCGGCCGCTCCTCCCAGCACGCCGGGCACACCCCAGGGACCTCCCGCGTGTTCCCCTGGCTGCCCCCGGCTGGCCACAGCGGGATCGATACCACCGCCGGCAGCGCCGGCCGCGGCGGGCCTTGCGCCACCCCATACCACGGCGCGAACCGGTGCAGCGTCAGCCCGATCAGCTCCTCCTGGTCCAGCCCTGTCAACTCTCCCAGGGTCTGGAAGTCCCGCGCCCGCCGCAGCACCTCCGGCCGCGCCGGGTGCCGCCCCAGTAGGCCCCCAGCCACGCCCACTCCCGGTAATGGTTCGCCTCCCCCAGCCGCTGTAGCAGGCTCCCCAGGCTCTCCAACGGCGCCGGCCGCAGCCGATTGATCAGGCGCGGGACCGCCCTCCTCTCCTCGGCCCCCGCCCCCTCAGCCCCAACCGCATCGGGCGTCGCCACCCTTCACACCCGCTCCGTGCCGTCAGCGCGGGATGTCTCCTGTTCGGCTCCCTCGGCTCCCTCGGCTCCCTCGGCTCCCTCGGCCCGCCGGCCGGCGCCGACGTCGCGGAAGGGGTTGGCCGTCCCCCGCCGCAGGCTCACCAGCCGCTGCTCGAACGCCCGCCCCAGCACCTCCCCGTCCAGCGTGGCACGCCCCTCCGCCAGCGCCAGGTACGTCGCCCCCCGCAGCAGCTCCATCAGGTAGGCCATCACCCCCCGCTCGCCGTGTGCAGCCGCCGCGCCATCGGCAGCGCCGCCAACGCCGGCCGCTCCGGCAGCGGCAGCGCCTCCTCCACCAGCGCCAGGAACGCCACGAACTCCCGCACCGTCTCTGGCCGCCGCTCCTCCCACGCGAACGGCAGCAACACATGCGGCTCCCCAAACAGCCGCGCCAGCTGCGGGTTGAGGCGCACTACCTCCTCCGCCTCCCCCTGCAACCCCACCAGCACGCAGGCGACGCCGGTCTCCTTGATCAACGTCTTGAGCCAGTTGCTCGCGTTCTCCAGCACCCGCCGGTTGTCCCGATCCCGGAAGTACTGCACCTCGTCCAGAATCAGCAGCTCCACCTTGCAATCCCGAAAATAGTGCGTCAGCCGGTACGTCATCGATCCCACCGTCCCGCTCGTCGCCCGTGGATCGCCCAGCGCCGCCAGCAACACCATCGCCAGCGCTTTGATCGTCGCCGGCGTCGGGATCGTCGCCCGCACCACCGGATACGTGATCCCGCTCTCCGTCAGCACCGCCGGGTGTTCCCGTGCGTACGTCGCCACCAACGTCGACTTCCCCGCCCCCGTCGGTCCCACCACCAGCAGGCACGGCGGCTCCGCCGCCACCGGCCCCCATTCCTGGCACCGCTCGATCTCGTCCACGATGCGCTGCCACCGTGGGTACGTCACCCGGATGCTCTCCACCTGCACCCGCAGCGCCGGGCTGACCGTCCCCGTCGATGTGCTCCGCGTCATCGCCCTCTCCCTTCCCTTACCACCCGCGGTCACGCTCCACGGTCCGCGGCGGCGCGTAGATGATTCCCCATCCTGGTTCCGCTAGCGTCGCCGCGATATCCCGCGCCACCGCCTCCTTCTCCTCGGCTGTCTCCTCCTCTCTGCCCGCGTCGTGCGTGGTGGAGAGCGTCGGTATCACGGCCGGCGTCTCCACACCCACCCCCAGGTAGCGCGCCCCTGCCTTTCGCCGCCGCCCGCGCCGCGTCCGCCGGAACTCCTCCTCCACCAGCGTCTGAATACGCCCCTTCGCTTCCGCCAGCGCTTCCACGTGCACCGCTCGTCCCCGCTCCACGCGCGTCTGTCCCTGGATCACCCGATGCTTCCACAGCGACAGGCCCCCCGCGTACTCCTGGTGCAGCGCCGGCACCCGCAGCCACGCCGAACCCTCCGGGTCCCGCTGTGCCGCCGGCACCTGCACGTGCAGCGCCCCCAGATCCTCCGGGTCGTACTTGAGCGCCACCGCCGTCCCCGCCGGCATCGCCCGCCGCAGCGCCTCCAGCTCCGCACTCTGATACCGCAGACTCAGGTGGTCGATCCCCGCCCGCTGGATCGTCCGCACCGCGCTCCGTCCCAACAACAGCCGCATCTCCTCCGCGTCGTGGTGCAGCCCCGGCGTCCATCCTCCCGCCACCGCCGCCGCCCACCGCTGCGCCGGCACCCCCTCCACCCCCCGGTTCCACTTCTGCCCGTACACGTCCAGCAGGTACACATGCAGGATCTCCCGGAACCGCGTCAACGAGATGCACGCCAGCCCCGCCGCGTCGTACTCCCCCCGCGCCAGGACGTTCGAGAACGTCGTCCCCGGCAGCCCGTGCACCAGCCCTGTATTGTGCGTCCGAAACTGCCGCTCGATCGCCCCCTTGAACCACGGCCGCTGCACCGGCGTCGGGTCCAGGTGGATGCCCAACGGCCCGCACGCATCCCCCAGGTCCCCGCTCACCAGGTGCGGCGCTCGGTCCACCACCAGCGTCTCCGGCAGCCCGTACACCGGCCACGCCTGCGTCGTCCCGTAGCGCGCCTGTGCGTCCTCCTTCGGCAGGATCGCGTGCAGCAGGCACCGCATCGCCGCCCCATACCCCGCTGGCTCGAACCCCACATGCACCCCCGCCGGCAACCCGCTGTACACGTCCAGCGCCAGCGTCACCGTCGGCCGCCCGATCGGCAGCCGATCCTCCTCGTCCACCACGATCAGGTCCAGCACTGTGTGGTCCAGCTCCACCCGCTCCAGCGGCCGCGTCGCCCGCGGCCCTGGCCGCACGCCCGCGGCGGCCCGTTGCTCGCCCGGCCCTGGCCGCCGCCGCAGGATGGCCGCCGGTCCCTCCACGCCCACGCGTCGGTAGATCGTGGACCGGTCCGGCGCCATGATGCGCTCCTCCGGCGGGTACCCTTGGTTGCGCACCCGCACCCGCTCGACGACCATGAAGTACACGTCGCGCACCGTGCGCTGCGCCGGCGCCGCCCGACACTCCGCCAGCACCCCCTGGATGATCCCCTCCACCTCCGCCCCCAGCCGCGACTCCCCAGCGGTGCGCCGTGTCGCGGACGGGACCAACGCCCGGATGTTTCCCCCGCTCGCCTCGAACGCCCGCAGGTACCGCTCCACGCTGCCCCGGCTCACCGCCCCACCAGCGGAACCGGCGGGACCGGCGCCGCGGAGATGCTGCTCGATGGCCCGCCGCGTCCGCCCCCCCGGCGGCAACGCCAATAGCGGCCGGATCAGCGCGTACCGCCACCACGCCTCCCCTCGCTCCGCCTCCGGCAGCACGTGGAAATCCGCGATCGTGTACCCCGTCGACAGCGTCGCCTCTCTCCCTGTGCGCACGCCCGGCCCGCGCACCTCGAAGCACACCGCCCCCCTGTCCCACGCCGCGGTCAGTTCCTCCCGTGTCACCACCACCTGGCCCCCGCCCGCCTGGTCCTCCACCAGCAGCTGCCCGTCTCGCAGCACCTGCACCACCACACACGTGCGCCCGTCCCACCGATAGCGCGTCCCCGCGCTCAGATGCAGCCGTCCCATCCCCACCGCCCTCGCCGTCGAGGCCCCGCCTCCCTACGTGGTCCTGTTCATTGACGCTACCGTAGCACGATATCCCCCGTCGTAAGGGCGAGTTATGCGAAGCGGAGGGGAACCCCCACGCCCCCGTCTGGCCGCCAGGCCCCGCACGATTACATCAAGCGTGGATACGAGCACATCAAGCGCGGATACGAGGACGCCAAGAAATGGCTCTTCGTATGGTGTGCCTATGGTACGCTTGCCTTGGACCTGTCGTGCAACGACCACTGTACCGGGAGGGAGCTCGTGGACCCGCGCCCCGTTGACCTGCCTGAGACGGATGTCGAGATCGACATCTCACTCGTCCGCCGGCTGGTCGCCGCGCAGTTCCCCCACTGGGCCGACCTGCCGATCACGCCCGCCGTGCCGCAAGGGTGGGACAACCGGACCTTCCGCCTGGGCGCCGACCTGAGTGTGCGCGTGCCGAGCGCCGCCGGGTACGTGCCGCAGGTCGAGAAAGAGCACCACTATGCGCCGCGCTTGGCGCCGCTGCTGCCGCTGCCCATCCCCGTCCCGCTGGCGCAGGGCGCCCCCGGCGAGGGCTACCCCTTCCCCTGGTCGGTCTACCGGTGGCTCCCCGGCGAGACCGCCGCCACCGCGCGCATCGACGACCTGAGCGCGTTCGCGACCACGCTGGCGCAGTTCCTCGCCGCCTTGCAGCGCATCGATCCCGCGGGCGGCCCGCCGCCCGGGCCGCACAACTTCTTCCGCGGCGGTCCCGTCGCGACCTACGACGCCGACACCCGGCGCGCCATCGCGGCCCTGCGCGGCGAGATCAACGCCGCGGCCGCGACCGCCGTGTGGGACGCGGCCCTCGCCGCCCCGTGGCCGGGCCCGCCCGTCTGGGTCCACGGCGATGTCGCCGTGGGCAACCTCCTGGTCCGCGACGGGCGGCTGAGCGCCGTGATCGACTGGGGCTGTGCGGGGGTGGGCGACCCCGCCTGCGACCTGGTGCTCGCGTGGACGTTCCTCTCAGGCGAGAGCCGGGACGCGTTCCGCGCGGCCCTCCCGCTCGATCGGGCGACCTGGGCCCGGGCGCGCGGCTGGGCGCTGTGGAAGGCCCTCATCAGTGTCGCCGGGCACGCCGACACGACCGCGCCGGAAGCGGCGCGGTCCCGACAGATCATCGGCGACGTGCTGGCCGACCATCACGGGAGCGGCCACTAAAGGGCGCGACGAGCGACACGCGCAGATCGGTCCACAGCACTCAACACAGCGCGCTCATGGAACGATGGGGGCCGTGGCAGACAGTTGTCTCACCTCGTTCGTGTGGCCTGTGGCCGCGTCCACCCCCCACGTCACGCCTACCCCCGCCGCCACAGAGCACCCCGCACACGCCCGACGACGAGAACCTACTCTTATCGCCCAGCCCCTCCCCTCCGACGGTGCTGCCTGCGGGTAAGTAAGATTGGAGACTGCGTAATTGACGTGGGGTCTTGCCTGCCTATACCTGCGCCACCACGTCTGGGAGCCTATTTACCTTCATCTTGCGGGTTGTATGCTCCTAAAATCGCGCTCATCAGGACCGTTCACACGAC
>JAABUH010003743.1_pt1 | contig 12788 bp, 21 predicted proteins | sample 5559121 | NCBI WGS metagenome assembly JAABUH01 (sample SAMN10711871, study PRJNA513364) | rock metagenome | isolation source: Antarctica rocks | place: Antarctica: Victoria Land, Battleship Promontory nord | collected 2015-12-28 | reverse complement strand
GCAGACAAGATTGAGAAGTCAAGAAAACAGATCAAGGAGAGGAAGAACAGGTCAAAGAAGATTAGGGGAGTCAAGAAGAATGCAGGTTGGTGATTGCATTCCTTGCTTGCTATGCCTCATATGGTTGGCTCAGCTCTTGCTCCTGGCTCAATAAACAAGGTTTACTTGACAGCGGCATTGGCTCAGCTACCTTGACCTCATGACAAGCATTGGCTGTGAAGTGATCTGCAGTGTTCTGCTCAAGTCAGCATATGCATTCTGCAGAACTGTATTTCAAGCTGCTGAGCTGTCTGTGTGCCCCTGCAGTTGTTGGCAAGAAGTAAGGAGGCCTTTAGTGCCCCTGCGTACCAACAGGCATGCGATTCCTGTAATCAACTATTCACCGGTTCTACATCGTGCTTTGCTCTTGAGAACAACTGCTGATATTCTGTTGCATGGTCTGACGGCCTGGTAAAGTGTGTAGCTACAGGTTGCATGCATCTGCTAGCTTGTGATGTACAGGCAATACTGGCTTGGCACTCTGGATTACATTGCCTGCCTTCCTATATCAGTCATTCAAGACGCTCTTGTACTTCTTGTACTGCATGCTTATGAACACCATCGCAGGCTGTAGCAGCGCTGCTGGTGTTTCAATGCAGTGTGCTGGCTGTAATCCTGTGCTGATTGATATTGTGCTAGAATATATATGCTGATGGTTTTGCCCAGCCAATAACCAAGTCAGCATTTTTGCTTGTGCAACCAGCCAACCCCAGGATTGCTGTGCTCAACACGTTTGCCAACTCAAGGCACATGTGCCTGATTTTGACAGACACTGCACAACGTCCGGTTCCATTTCACGATTCACTGACAGAATGTGCTTTTCATGTGCAGCCTCAACACTGTGATTTCATGTGACAGGTGTAATTGTCTGCATGTTGCACGCAGTGCGAACAAATTTTGAGTACTAGATGTATTTATGCAGTAAGATTGTCTGGGCTGTTGGTGATCATTATAGCTTGTGTCACACTTTCTCACACACAGGTAACCATGTACTTGCCACACTGGCCAATACCTACCAATAATAATTCAAGGACAGTGCACATCGGTAGTATGAGTTCCCGTCTGGGTGATACTGCCCAAACTGACAACTACATCAGGCAGGTCCACATGAGCTTTCAGGATCGGCATTTCTCATGAACAGCTTACTCATGAGTGAAGACCACCTAAACTGCAATGACAATGTGTGAATCAACATGCACCATCAATCTCACCATGACAAGTGACCTCGACAGAGAACCCTGTGACTACCGGGTCGAATGCATTTGTGCTGCTGTACAAACATGTGATGATGGTAGCACTACAGGAGCCGTAGACATGCAAAATGTGACACAGACTGCAACACGTGTGGGTCTGCCTGTTTTTTACAAGCTTGCTACTACATCGTCAACTCCATGATAGCGCTGACAATGTCACCCTCAGCCTTCTTGAGAGCCTTGACAGCCTTGGCCCGGCTGACACTGGCTTGCGTCATGACCAGCTCAATGTCCTTGGGCTCTACATCACCCTCATCCACATCACCCTCATCCTCATCCTCCTCAGTCATGCCTGCAATGCATTCCAGGCATCAACATCATGCACCTCACTGTCAATTACATGTACAGCACGCAACTTCTTATGCAGGATTTGGTTGTTGCACTTTGACACCGTTTCAGACTGTCAACAATTTGAAAGCGATGCTGCATTATCACAGATGTCAAAACACTGCCGCCTTCATCTTCACGCAAGGCCAATTCAAAAACACCCAACATAGAGCCAAGTGCATATGTCAAAGTAATCAGAAGCACAGGCTAACAGACAACCTCTGCTAGATCCTTAGGTAGTGACAACAGCGCACCTGAAGGCTCTGCCTTGCTGTCTGTCAGAGCTGGTTCTGGCGCTCTGAATTGCTCAGCAGCACTGGCTTGAGCCTGTGCACTCAGGTCCTCAATCTTGGCCTCACCAAAGATGATGTAGGTGTCAGATGCAGGGCTCTTAAAAACATCAGGCTTGGAGATGACAAACAAGATCTGCAAGCCATTAGCCCCTTAGCAAATTGACCATCTTGTAAAAGCAGCACATTGATTAGTGTCATGGGTATTGGCTTGCTGAAGAGACATGCAATACAGGTTTACCCTGGCTCTGTGCTTACGTTTTTGCTCTTCTTGATAGTCACGCGTGAGACTCCAGGAACAGGCTTCATGCCAAGCTTTTGCATAGCTTTTCTGCTCTTCTTTTCAGATCGGCTTTGCTTGCCACGACCTCCGGGGCCTCCTCCCTCCTCTACACGTTTGAGACAGTTGTGGATGCACGCTTTGCATGTCAAACAAGCTGATCTGTGACGGAATCTTACCTCCTTCGTCGTCATCCAAGTCAGGAGTATCATCTTCGCTGTCAATGTCAGACTCATCGTCGTCTTCGACTTCCTGCAACCAGTCGGCAGGCGAGCGCTCAGCTGCAGGGACTTGGCGGCTGCTTCAGCTTGCGCACAAGACGTCACAGGCAGGCGCAAGATGCGTACCTCTACAACATCATTTTTAACCTCTGCTTTTGTCATTGTGAGACTCTACGGACGGGATCTTTGAAGCGCAAGACAGGCAGCAGTCTGCAATGGAGCAGATAGGTCAACTGAGCTGACCTGCCCTGCCAGTTTTCCGCCCTGCGATGGACTGGTTCCGCCCTGCGCAATGGACCGATGAACTGTATTGCGAATGATCTGCTGCGATGCTCCATATGCGCAGTTTTGCGTCTTAGTCAATGTGGTGTGCTGTGACAAGGTATTGACCCAGCTCTGCGGTGATGAAGTGGCAGCAGCTCCATCTAAGGCATGGATCACAAGTATAAAATCTCCTGAGAGGCGACCTGAACACCGATGGAGGAGGATCAAGCCCATGCATACTATGTGGATCTCAAAATCAAGGGGTCCGGCGCAGCCATGTTCAAAGAAGGTCTTGGCTTTGACAAAGGAGGACCAGGGTGAGCGTTATGTCAAAATGCTTTGCACAACAAAATATTATGAGCTTGGTTCGATTACGATGCTATGTTCAGGTCGACCAACCAGGGTCATATACAGTTTGTGGCTCAGAAGCAAGACAGCCATATGAGTGGACAAGCACCTGACGCAGAATCAAGTCAGGTCCAGCCAGGGAACTCTCACCCTTGGCAGTCCACAATACTAGCACAGCCTCAGCAGCAGCAGATGCCTCGTGCCCAACAGGCTCAACCTCAAGGCTTGATGCAACAGCAGGCCCCTCATTGGGGGCCAAATGGCATTTCTCAGCAGTCTTCTTGGCCCCCTACAGCCGGTCCTCAGCAGCCAGTTCCAGGACCAGGCTCTGTATCTCCCGCTGGCATGGGTCCTGCAGCCCCTCATATAGGTAGTCATCCCCCTGCTGGTCCTTCAGGGCCTATGCCAGGTCCTCCACCGCGAGGTCCTGCTATTGCCTGGGGTGGGAGCCCTGATGGCCCCCCACCACCTCACATGATGGCCCCGGGTGGAAGGGGCATGCCACCAAGGGGCCCGCCTAATGGTCCCCCAGGCATGCCTCCAGGAATGGCAGGCCGTGGTCTGCCACCAGGCATGCATGCCAGGCCACCCCCTGGTATGCGACCCCCAGGCGTAATGCAAGGCTTTCCAGGGGTCAGGCCACCTCCAGGCTTCCCACCACAGAGGCCGCCCATGGCTACCCCACCAAGACCACCTCAGGGGTGGGGCCAGCCTCAGCAAGGGTCCCCAAGACCACCCCAAATGATGCCCCATCCTCTGCATCGGCCTCCTCCTCAGCACCCTGGTGGTGGCCCGCAGCAAATGCACCTACTACGCCCCCCTCCCAATCAGCAGGGATCCCACCTGTGCCCTATGCCCCCCCAGCACCCAAGACCTCAGCAACTGCCGCCTCAGCAAGTCCAGCAGCACCTTCAGTCATCTGGCAACGTGCTATCTTCCCGCCCAGGTCAGATGGCTTCCCCTGGGCCCCAAGCCATGCTGCAGGCGCGGCCAACTGTGCCTATGCAGCTGAATGGGATGCCTGCAAGGCCTGTTACTCAAGCAGCTCCTCTCCAACAGCTTGGGGCAAGGTCCCAGCTGGCCATGGCCACTCACAAGCCCACGACAGGTGGCTGGATGGCTCACAAAAGTGCTGATGGTCAGGTGATGCACCGCAGAATTTGCTTGCTTGAATCTGTTAGACGGGGCCCAGTGCTGAGCAGGTGTGCTGCAGCACTTGTTTGCAGACCTATTGAAAGCTGGTGCGGCAATGTGTTTTGTCACTGTTAGACACTGCCTTCAAGATGCATCAGCAGATTTGTGTGAGTTGTCTTTGCACCAGCGTCTGGGTGCAGGTGTATTACCACAATACATCCACAGGAGAGTCATCTTGGCAGAAGCCTGAAGGCTTTGAAGGCAATGCAGCAGCTGGCAAGGGCACACCCACCCCTGCATCCTCAGAGGGAATCCCCATGACAGGCTGGTCAGAGGTCACCTGCACAGATGGCCGCAAGTACTACTATCATGCTGAGCGAGAGGTCAGTGCAGCTTTCTGACATACCTTTGGCACCTCAAGTGATAATCTTGCAGATGCTGACAAATCCAGCAGCAACACAGCTGTCTGTCTTGCAAGTCAGTGCTGACGCACAGCCTTTTCTTGGCAAGAGATCATACCTGTGTAAACTTTGCAGCCCACAGAATCAAGATCCTGTTCTGCAATGCAGGAGACCTCTTGGAGCAAGCCACCGGAAGTTGCTGCAGCCCTGGCCAAAGCTATCAAGGTATCAAGCATTGGTCTGCATGCGATGCGTGCAAATTGTGTGCCATTGTGTGCATACTTTGATGTTTCCGACTGCACTTGACTACAAGTCACCTGGCAGCATGTGGCGTGTACTGGCTCTTCACAATGCCTGACGCAATTGGTTTGAACAGACCTGTAAATTTGTATGCTTTGTTGGCAGGCAGGAGCCAGCAAGAAGGCAGGCATGACTGCTGATCAGGTGGCTATCATAGCACGCCTCAAGGCCAACAACGCCCAGCTCAACCTTCGCCCTGAGCTACAAGGTACGCAGCTGCTTAGCAATGTGGTTCAAGGCATTGGCAGCACTGAGCACACCTAAAACTGACCATGCAGCACCAGATTGCCAAGATTCTGATCAGTCTACTGTGTATGACTTTGCCTTGATTTGCCGGGCATACTCCATGCCTGCACACAAGCACAGGTTCCTATACGATTTGCTGACTCACTCTGTCTGTTGCAAACTGCAGAAGCAGAAGAACCCGAGGAGGATAATGATGATGTGACTTTCACGGATCAGGATATTGGCCAGCCAGAAGCAGTCTCACATGCCCAGCCCCCCCAGAATCCACCGCTGCCAACTAGCCTCCCCCCTATGCCAGGGGCCCCTCCCAGGCCCATGCAATTCCCTGGGGCCTACCCCCCACAGCCGGCCATGCAAGTGCCGCCTCTGCCAGCTGCACGAAGCCATGATGCACTGGTGCAAGACTTCAAAGATTTGTTACTAGAAAGCAAGGTATGTGAGCATCTTGACAATCTTGTGCACCTCAACCTGCCTGTGCACCACAGCTTGCTGACTTATGCCAGCTCAAACCAGCAAGAGCTGCTGCAGATTCTGGTGACTGTCTAAACAGGTACACAGCAAGAAATAGAACAACCAGCATGACCAACCAATCAGTGCACAAAAGCTAGGTGCAACATGTGCACCATGAGCAGCCTGTGGAGGCTCCTCAGACGCCTTTACTGCAGTATGCTGTCAGCTTGCACTCTCATTTTCAAATGTCCTCCATTCATTGTGCCCTCATTCACCTGAGTACTGTTATGCCCTGTTTTGCAGGTAACTCCCTTCTCAAGGTGGGAGCGTGAGCTGCCCAAGCTGGTGGGTGACTCCCGCTACAAAGCCATTGATAAGCCCAAGGAGCGGCGCCAGATCTTTGATGACTTCTGCCGGAACGTGGCTGAGGAGCAGAACCGCAGTAAAGAGAGGAAGGAAAAGCAGGCAGCTGCTGCAGAAGCTGCGTTCCTTGCTCTTCTTGACGAGGCACAGGCCTGGAGTGAGGAGGATCAGGAAGCTGCAGGTTCTGCACTGCCTGCATTCTCAATGTACTTGCCAATATGCTCTGGCCACTTGCTTGGTCAGTCTGATACAACTGCAAGGGTAAAGTGACACCGACCTTGTGCCATCTTCCTCCTTGTCCACATGGCACTGCTGTCATCCATGTAAATGATCCACCTGGTCAACCCTATCTATATTCATGGGAGGTTTCAGATTTGGCTGGACACGCCACGTTGCTGCTCATTGGCTTGACAGTCTCGTGACGCATAGCCAGGGCATCATGCTGAGCCACTCAAGGGAAATACATTCAGGCTACTAGTGCTTGTTGCAAGTTGCTGTTTGCATTGTGTAAAGCAGCTGTTGTCTGCAGAGCCTGGCAGCAGCAACACAGATGTGATAGATGACGAGGATGCTGCAGAGAAGCCATACAATGACCTGAGAGTAATCAGGAGGGCCCTGACTGCTGCCACTCAGACTGACCAGATGGAGGCTGCCTGGGGCCATGATCCCAGATGGCAGGTCTGCGTTCTTTGTAACTTTCCCTCCCCCTCCCTCCCCCCCGCTCTTGCATCCAGTTCAAGCTGCTCTGGGGCATGGTACCCACATCTGCTAATGGTGCAATCTGTACATGCTTTGCTTAACATTTCCACTATGCAGACCATGCCCGGCTGCTGCGTGCATGAGACATATAAGATGCTCACAAGTGCATGCATTATGGAAATGGTGGCGTTTTGTTGGCTGCACAACATGCGGACAAACGATGTCTGCATTGCAGTTGGGCATGTGATAGATAAACTGATTTGTATCGTGACCAGCTCAGCATTTGATTTTCGTTGCTGTCGTCACTGCTGTCATACAAGCGGCGGTCAGTGTCTCACTTGATTATAATGAAGCAGATCAATATTGGTTGGGCTGAATCAGCTGAGCCTCATGCAGGGAATTGATAGCAAGCTACGAGAGAGGCTCCTCGTGGCCCGCATTGACCAGCTCCAGGCTGATGTCAAGCAGGTAGAGGAAGCTACCAAAGCCGCACAGGAGCAAGCCTTCAGGTCTGGCTTTGTGCCACGTTCCTCACAATGCCATGCTACAGCCAGAACATAGGTTACTGTCAGTGTCTGCAGAGTCACAGTGATCTAGCAGTGCATCAAACAAGAAAGGGTTCAGCACTACAATTGCAGGAGCAGGTCGTGTCTGCAGCCTGACAGCAAAAGAATATGCAACAGCCTGTTTGCAGTTGCTGTGTCTCTCAAAGCTATCTTGAGAGTATGACTTGCTCTTGCCTCAGGTTCTCTTGTGCTAAATTGTTGTTCCCTGGCATTGCAGGGCTCTGCTGAAGGAGACAAAGGTCTCCTCGTCATCAAGGTATTCAAAGGTCAGGGAAGACATGCGCAGTGATGAGCGCTATAGGGCTATGTCCTCCAGCCAGCGGGAAGCGGCCTTCAAGCTATATCAAGCTGATCTCAAGGCACGCAGCTTAAACCAGTGATATAGTATTTGTGCATCCCTTGCAACCACGTTGCTTGCCTCTTGCACATGTGTAGTGGGGGCACTCATGATGTTTGCTCATGGTCGCCAGCTGGTCATTTGTGAGTTGCATCAGCAACAGTCTTGTGCACAACATGTTGGAGTACTTGCCCTCTTGTGACTTGTCAGCTCACAGCCTGGGCGTTTGTATGTGCCATGTCATGTCACAGCTCAAAACCCAGGAGCACCAGCTATCATGCTGTACCTCAGGCATCAGTCTAGCTTTCAGCACAAAACTCTTCCACTTGAGGACCTTGTTTGACAGTGGGCTGCAGACCTGATCTTGTTTCACTGATCGTCTTGCTCCTATTTTGCTCATGCTTCATTCGCTCTCAATCTGGTCTCCGTGCTGCTGTTTGGCAGCAGACATGCATGTCACTGTTCAGGAAGCAACCCCACAGCAATGGCTGGGTCTGGACCAGCCGCAGTAAGTGTATCTGGAGTACGTCCCTATGCATGCTGCCATCATACAGAACAAAGGGACCTGGTTTAGGTGCACTCAGTATGGTTGGTCAGGCCCCATGCCCTGGTCATGCTTGGCTTTGCTTCTGACATCTGGAATTGTCTGTCAGAGTGTTGTAGCCGGCTGCGTAAGTGTGTCTGTAGGTGGAGCACCTTTCTGGTCTGCTGGATAGGCTAAAAGCAAGCCTTGACAAAGGGATGTGCGAGCACAACAGTCTGCTATATGTACATGTTGAACTGTTTGGGGCTTGATCAGCTGTTCCCAAGAAACCCTTTCTGTTACTTCAGAAGATGTGGGTGCAGTCGTGCAAAGCTGTACAGCGGCTGCCTGCTTATTTAGATCATTGCAAACGACTGCCAAAGCTTAGGCGTTAACATGATCTGACATCATGTGATCAATGAGTGCAGGCAATGCTGTTACGGCGCTGTGATGCAAGTACACTTCTGCTAGAGGACATGAGCTGGCACAGCCAGCAACCAACCTGCCTTATGTACACTAGCTCAGCTGTCACGTGTGTCTGCTGAAGTACAAGGTGAGGTGCTGCACCAGCTCCCACCAGACAGCCAGCAAAAGTGCCTCCTCGGATTTACTGATCACCTGCTACATGCAGGCGATTTAGTTCCAAGGAGTGGTGACTGTCCATGTGCAGTATCTTGCTGCAAATTGATGACTTGCTTGGTCCAAACAGCAAAATCACAAGCAAAATGACCTTACAAGAGTTTGCTAGGTCTGCTTGGGAAGTGTGCTGAGGTCTGCTTTGCAAGATGGAAGTGAGCTTAATGCTGTACCCTAAGCCAAATCACGTGCAGCATGTGGCAAGAGACAGTCGACAACACAGACGTCTCAGATGCCAAGCTGACAAAAGAAACAGAATCAATCTACCGCAAAATGGTCTGCAGTACTATCAACTGCTGATAGCTGTTAAAGCCAGAGCTTGCAGGAAGGGAATGCTGAATGGTGCGCAGGAAGGAGAGGAGGTAGTGAGGAAGCAGGAGCAGGAGACACTTGACAGGGACGCTGCAGCCAAAAAGGCAGAAGCTGATGCCAAGAGGCGCCAGCGGGAAGCTGCCCACAATGATGCTGTGGCTGCCTTCCAAACGCTCCTAGCAGAGACTGTTAAAGATTCCTCTGCAAAATGGCAGGTGGGCACATCACCCGCTCATGTCACAGGCTCGAGTCCTTGAGTTTATAACTTCAGCCTGCCACAGACTGTTCACAAGTTTCTGAGGCTATCACTGCAGCATAATAGTCCTTTCTGTTGCACGTGGTCATCTTTCTGACACATGTATGCTGCACAGCGTCAGTACACAGGCTTCTGCTGGCATCATTAGTTTCAGATAGACAGGCCTGCTATTCCATGCCCACAGCTGCATCCTGCAGCAGGCCTGCATGGCCATGCTGTCTGTTGCATTTGAAAGCACTGACACTTCTGCCTGCTCCATGCTCACAGTCCTGTGCAGTCAGGGGCTTTAAATACAGGAAAGCCGGCTACTCCCTGCTGAAATGCGCAACCTATAGGAAGCCTCACCCACCATGCGGATTGCTGCATGTGCTCTGCTGCAACTTCAGAATGGTCTATTGTGACCTGCGACGGAGTAAACGCAATGACATTTGTGCCTGGCCACTACATACAGCCCTGTACAGTCAAAATCTCTTACCAAGTGACGTACCAGTGGCTTACTAAGTATCACATCGATAAGCCTAACAGATGGCAACAAGGGCCAGGCTGCTGGATGTGGTGAACATGTCTTTTAAAGCCAAGCTTTACTTTGTTGTGACTGGATTGTCTGTGACTATGTGGGGAGCCTTACTTTGTTGTGACTGGATTGTCTGTGACTTTGTTGACTCACTCTCCAAAAAGAGCTACACCACTGTCTTGAAAGCTGGAGTGTTTGGATGCGCTGCTTGCTGAAGGCTCTAGTGCTGTGTCATGGCAGAAGTTTGAGCTTTTCATGCTTGCCAGCTTTGGCTTGTTGCAGCCTGCCACTGAGATCCGCTCTGCCTATGCTGCCATGTTTCAGTCTGACTATGACACTGTGGCTCAGTTTGTGGGTGAGTTCAGGCCCAAGATCAAAGTCCACCAATCAAGCTTTTGATCTCAACAAACACTTCCTTGATGAACACAATGTCAAGGTTTTCATCTTTCTGAGTGTACATGAAGTACTTGAAAATCTTGACAAGAGGTTCCTTGATCAACGTCATGTCAGGGCTTTCACATACTTCAGATACAGTCAGCAAGTCAAAAAGTCTGACAGGAGGCTCATCAAGGAAATGTTTGTTGAGATTGAGAGCTTGACTGGCAGGTTGTTTGACCTGTTGTGGGAGCCTTTGGTCTTGAAGGTGCATTTGTGGGCAAGACCAAGTGTGTGCTGAATGAGGGATGCTGCTCAACTGTCTCACTCTGTTTATGTAACTGTGGAGCAGCTTTGTACCATGAAATTTTACATATGCTGTGTACACCTGTCAGGATTGGAAGGCAAAGCTGGGCAAGGACCCTCAAGGCAGAGCAGACAACAAGGCCTTTGCCCCGAGGGAACAGCAGTCCTTGTTTGAGAAGTATGTCAAGGAGCTGGGCTTCCAGATTGAGCAAGACTTCAGGAATCTCATGGACCAGGTACAACATGCCTGGTGTTAGCAATCTGCAAGTCTCGCACCTGAGAACCACCTTGCATTGCCTCAAGCTGCAACAGGCTTCACAGCCGCCATGTCTAGCCTGTTGCAGTTGTGGTACAACTTGCACACATGGTGCTGCAATTCTGTGCATTCTTGCATATATTGTCGTCCACATCTTATGAGTCCACTGTGGAAACTGTTGAACACACTGATGCTGTACTTGCTCTTTGTGCAGCTGCACGAGGCAGTCAAAAGGCATCACAGTATTTGTCAGCTATATTGTCATGCCCGTGTGCACAACCGCACAGACAGTGTATTTTGCAGTCATGCTGAGCAGTTCACGCCCTGATCGCTCTGTACTCTCTGCATGCTTCTTCTGCTTTGATACCAATGTGGATATCTATGCTGCTGAGAGATGTTGGGAAGGCTTTCCTTGCTTCAAGGGTATACTCTTTGCGCACTGCAGATGCTGAGGCCAATGCTTCCTCTTGAGCCTCAGGCCAAGACTCGGCCAGCTCCCTTGGCCACCTTTGAGGCAGCCTCAACACTGCTGGACACCGACCTCCGGTGGGACCGCATGGCAGAGCGTGACAGGTATACCCTGTCACACGCATGTGCCTGCACATTCATAAGCTCTGCCACCGACCCGCGCTTGAACCAGATTAAGCATTGCCCATCAAGTCTGCAGGCAAGCTTGCCAGTGAAGCCTTTCAACGCCTTTCAACAAATTGTAGAATGGGCTGGGCAGTGCCAGTGTGTACCAAGCTGTGTATCCTTGAGCCTACAATCAATTCAGGTGCATTGTCAGCAATCGACCCTGCGATGTCTGATTGGGCATGCGGGGTCAACTGCTGACAATGCACCTGAATTGATTATAGGCTCCAGGATACACAGTCCAAAGCTATGATGCACATGTCGCAGTTGGCAGGGCTCTTTTTCAGTTGTGCAGCACAAAATATCAGCACTTTGAGTCACACTCAGGCCATGTTTTGTAGGGAGCGACTTTGGCGAGGCTATGTGCGAGATATTATACATGAACGAGACCATCCACAGCAGCATAACAGACTAGTCGCAAGTAGCAGAGCTGCTGAGAGAGACAAGGGCCGCAGTGCCAAAGATGTTGGGGACGTTGTAGACAAGGCTTACCTCAGGGAATATATTGAACCAGATCAGAAACGTGTGCGTCGTGAGTAATAATCATGCGCAAGTGTACTTGCAGCAACTCTTCAAGAGGCTTGTCTGCACACCATTTGTCCTACATTGTCTTGTATTTTCTCATTTCTCCGACCTTATGGGTTTTCTGGATGCAGCTCACACAAGCGCTGCTTAGCTGACCTGGTTGACGCATTTTAACTGTTGCTCGAGAGCATGAGCATGCGCAGCCATTTCTAGGCGAGGTGAAGGTGTGCAAATTTTGTTGCCTGAAGCAGCCTTCAGCAGCAGCATCAGCAAATTGATAGTGATTGTGAAACAGCCTTGTCTGAGAGATGTGAATTTCGCCCTGCAAGATTATGGGGGAGAGAGGCATTACAATGCTTTCACCAGCCCAAAATTCTGATTACAACATGTTTGGTCTCAGTCTGGACTTGTTCGTCTCGACAGCTTGGGGCAAGCTGCGCTCCTGCGCGGCAATCAAGGGACGTCACATCAAATGATCATTGTCGTTACCATGAGTGGCTGTCACGTCCACAGCGGGCTGGCAAGTGGACGCGTCCCCTAGTATCGAGTCGGGAAGCTTCAGTCTCGCTTCGATCAAGATGCCGTGCAAAGCTTTGCTGCACGCCACTCAACACACCCATAACCCTATGCTATGCCGAAAACCGCTCAGACAGCACATTGCATCTGACAGAAGCCCAATCTCTTCCGCATGGCCGAGGCAGATCAGAAAGAAGCAGTTCTCAACGACTGCTTCGTGCACAATCTGCTACTCAAGCAACAATCCCCAGGCATTTGACACTGGCAGAAGCAAGATCCGGCTTCCCACGCAAGGGGAGTCGGTTGTGCAGGGCAGCGGTGGTTCAGACACTATGTTGCAAGAGCTGCCAAAGCCCCCAGCTGATATTGACTATCTAGCAGTAAGTGCAACTTTTATAGCATGCACTGAGGGCTTTGT
>JAABUH010003742.1_pt1 | contig 12790 bp, 24 predicted proteins | sample 5559121 | NCBI WGS metagenome assembly JAABUH01 (sample SAMN10711871, study PRJNA513364) | rock metagenome | isolation source: Antarctica rocks | place: Antarctica: Victoria Land, Battleship Promontory nord | collected 2015-12-28 | reverse complement strand
AATAAGACGGACTGACCTTTATGCCGGAATTGAGGGTTATGGCGGTGTCCTTGGTCAAAGTAGGCATCATGTGCTTGGGACTCCGCTGCGCTCTACGCTCTGAGGGGATGGTACCGTTGGAAAGCTCAAGAATTCGTGTGAGTTTGGGTGCGTCGTACAAGTTTACCGCCACGTGTGGAGGGGGGGATTTGTGTTGAAGGCGTGAAGAAAAGCTCGCCTATCCAGCCAGATAGCAGGCCTAGTTGACAGCTTCACCTCGGACATTCATACATCATACTTGTATATGAACGTCTTCTTCACTACAGGTGCTGAAATCTCGACCACTAGCTACCTTGGAGATTTTCTTATGCTTGGCATACTCAAGCCATTGAGAGAACCCAAGAGGGACAGCTGAAGAGGAACAATGCCAGAGGATACTATCATTGACTATGTCTCAGACAACCTTAGTAGGGCGAAACTCACCAAATCTCACATGGCGCTTATGTTGCGCTTTCGTCAGTCGATGAAGCTCGCACCGTTATGAGCGGCGCAGCCGCCGTCTAGTTTGACAACCTCGCCCGTACCCACCCGCCCACGACTTGGTCTGCCTTTCTTGACGCGTTTCGTCGAGTCTATCTATCCGCTCGCGGACTCGACAACGAGTTCGACCGCCTTCGCTCGCTCCGGATGACTGGTCCTATCCAGGAGTTTGTGGCCGAGTTCAACGCCCGGCTGGCGCGCTGCGAGAATACGCCCACTCGCTCCGCCATCTGTGACTTTCGCCGCGCGCTCTCCCCCGTCCCTATCCGCCGAACTCGAACGCTCTCGAGTGACGAGGTTTGGTGGTTCGACTGAAGGGCCAAACCGCGTCGAAATCCAGTCTGCCGCCGCCGCCCTCATCCCGCCACGCCCCGCTCAACGCCGTATCCGCTCGTACCGCCGCCGCTGCCCTTACCTTCCCCAGCTCCATCCCAAGCCCCGTCGTACGCCCCTGCCTCTTCCTACTCGTGCCTGCTCTCGTCAACCCTGCCACCCACACCGCCAATCTCGTCCACGCCCTCGTCGACTTTCTCTCCTTCTCCGCCGTACCTCGTCCACCTTGACTGTTGCTGTTGCCGGAACTCCGGCTGATATTCTTCGCCGCCGTGAAATCGCCGACGACCCGGAGAGGAGGGGTCTGTGCAGAAACTGTGGTTTAGGAGACCACAGGGTAGACGAATGCCCCAGTGTGGTGGAGAAGGAGGCGAGAAAGAGGGAGGGGAAAGCTTAGACCTGTGTAGTAAGCACGCATGCAATTTGAATCGATACGACGATGCAGCAATAGTCATCCTGGTGTTGTGAGCGAGTCAAGAACAAGGTCGCGAATTGGTACTATCCGCAGAGAAGGTGAACGGCAATGAACGTAAGAAGAGAATGATCGTTGTCAGAGAAATCGTCAGAATCCGCCAAGGTGGGTATTCGGATATCATCCCTTTCCTTACATACGAGGGAAAGCAAGCCTCTCGCTCTCGTGATCCCGCCCCGTCACTCCATCTCACCCCTCAATCCCACGAATCCGACGCATCATTTGCCGAGAGCTTCCTTCACCACATTCTTTGCGCTCGAACTGTTCACGAACCCGCTCTCGACGTCCCCTTCGCCTTTTGTCGACTGCTGAGCCTGTAATGGAAATTGCCAACCTTAGCTCCATCAACTCTCGGAGCATTTGCGGATGAACGTACGTCTTTGCTTCCAACACCGGCAGCTGGACTCTCGAGGGTTCCCGAGGCTGGTTGCGTATCGGTCTGACCGACTTGGCTTTTTCCTCTGGCAGGGTCCGAAGGAACTTGGGAGGAGGTGGTCGAGCTGTTGATTGACATGGCGTGTGCGGGAAGTCGGGTGGTTGCCGGTGTCCTTTGGAAAATCCCAGCGGAGCGTGGCGATCTGATGTCACGTGACATGACTTCGGAATTGTTGGCAGCCACCTTGTGATGTTTGAATGTCCGAGGGAAGCTGCCAACTAGGCCTTCCACCTAGCTGGATAGGCGCCCGATATTGTACGCCTTTCAACAGGGATGACGCTCACCGACCCGACTTCGGCCAATATCGCGGGGATCCTTGCGATATTGATCTTATTGGACAACCCAAAAAAACCACAAGCACTCGTGAGCAAACGGCGTCTCGCCCCCATACGACAGTCGATGATTGTTCTGACGGCGTAGACTCGACATGGCCGACAAACAGAACGTCCAGACCGACCCCAAAGCCGAGTCTTCCGATGTCAAAAACACTGCTTCGAATGCTGCCAATGATGTGAGTCTCTCCCGATATCATCCGTCCCATCCAGCCTCAATCCATTTTATCTGGTACCTAGGGTGTCAGCTGATTTCATTGACCAGGCTCACCCCGGCAACCTAGCCTCAAACATCAACACCGCACCCGCTGGAAATTCCACCACCAACACCTCTACGGGACTTAAAGGAGCGGGTTCGGCGGAGGACCGGATCGGTGGAAGTGAGGGGATGGGAGGGAGTTTGAAGACGCCGAGGAAGCAGGATGGTCCGGCTCATACGGCGCCTGGGGGATCGCTGCATCAGCAGACCGAAAGCCATAATGACTCGCTTTAGGTGAAACAAGAGGGGCAGGTTAATGCGTATGCAGAGATGCAAAGTGGTAGTGACCGACGACGATCCTTTTGGACTGATCGCTACGCATTACCGCTTGATGTCCGTCCGCCGCTGCATCCGCAAGCTCCTCCGATATTGCTCTATGATCCGACGCTACCGCTACTTCGAGCGCTTTCCTGGGCGTTGGAGAAGACTACCGTTCCCATCGTATCAACACTTCCCTCTTCGATCTCGAGGGGCTGGAGCACTATCACCCCTTCCGCTTGTACCCAGACGAACTACGCAACTTTGTTCGTCTCTTTGAGAACGGTCAAGTCTTCATATCTCGCGGAAGCAACCCACAAGCCGCTCCACTCTACCAGCTTGGTCTCTCACTCTACCGGCTCGCCCATCAGACGGACGTTAGGCAGCTTTCTTTCTGATTTTGCGTCTCATGTACGTCTCACTTCCGCTCCCTCTGTCCGAGCTTATAGCGTTTGTAGTTGGTGAAGTACACCTATGGACAGACCGAGCCCTCAAAGCAATCCTCCGCAGGGCCTCAAAGTTCATCCCCTGGCCTACCGCCATCCAGCGATCCATCATCAAAGAGGAATTCGAGCGCAACTACGGCATCCCCGACTGCGTCGGTCTGATGGATGGCTGCCAAGTCAACCTCAGAGCCCAGCCCGCTAGAGAAGACGCCAGGGCGTTCCACAACTGGAAGAACAAGTCCGGCTTACTATTTGTCGCGATTGTGGACTGCGATTGCGCATTCGCTACATACAATTCGGATCACCCAGCGTTGTCAAGCGATCATCGAGTTCAACTCTTTATGAACGTCTTTACGAGCATCGTCAGTATTTCAGCCCTTCTCAGTACGTCTTGGCAGACTCTGGGTTCACCGCTACCGAGCTTTGCGTCTCCATGTTCACCAAATCGGCCCGACAGAGCGTCCTTTGCGGTCAAGCGGCCTACTTCGACATGAAGGCTGCCCCCCATGCGTGTCAAGGTGGAGCAGACATTTGGTTACTCAAGAGCCGCTTCCCCGCCCTCCGGTCGCTTGGTCAACATCTCCGCAGCCGCCGCGATCAAGCCCGAACGCACGCATTCATCGTCGCCGCCGTCGTCCTCCATAACCTCTTTCTCAAAATCCACCCTCTGGAACTCGACCCAAGGGACATGCAGCCCGCTCAAACGCATGCCGACCAAGGAGATGCAGATGAAGTCATCTCACAGCCCGGGCGGGAGGCATTGATTGATAGGATGCTCGAGTTAGATGGAGAAGAATGGCACTTGGATACCTTGGAGCTCTGGTGCGTCTCATACATCGCTTTCGCTATCACTATTCACACTTCCAAGCTCGTGCTTTGCCTCGCTTACTGCCTCGTCATAGGTCAGGCTAGCGTCGTGCTTCATGCGTTCCCTAGCCTCTTCTCTGATCTCTTTTTCTCCAGGCGAGCGGCATCTCCCCTTTATCCTTCCTCCGCCTGTCTTTAGCCTCTCTGCGCGCAACTTGCATAGGCTGCTCTTGGAGATCGAGCTTACGCCTCATGTAGTCCCTCTGCTCGAGCTTTTACTCCTGCTCCGACTCCTCCCACCCTTCACACATGCCCTCCAAGCCATCCATCCCTCCCAGCGAACCAGACCCTCCCGTCCCTCCCCTACGTCGCTCCAAGGGACCCCTGTCAGCCAATACCTCCCCATGGGCGTCTACACCCGTGCTTGGGGGCTTACTATGCTCGGATCCGCAAGTAGAGGGCATTTGCGAGGCTTGGGTGGATGGTGGTAGCGATCCAGCCCGTAGGGAGGGTGGCAGGCTTGGGAGGCTTGATGCTTGGCTATCTGACAGGTGGGGACCAAGGGAGACACCGTGAGCATCCTCTACGTTGTCCTCGTCATCGGCATCGTTGTCGCTGACGTTATTCTCGTCCATCAAAGCCGCCAGAGCAACAACCTACGAGCTGTTAGAAAGGGCGAGCCAAAGGGAGGGGATGGTGCCAACTTTCTATTTGATTTGACTCGCCGACTTCAACAGACAAAGCATGACGTCATTTCGGTGGTTCCTGGATTCCTTCCCGGGTGGCGTCAACAAATAAATTCCTATCTTCGGCTGTTTTCCTCAAACGATCATCCGCGATTGGGAATATGTCCTCGACACAATTCACTGCTATCTGACCCGCCATACCATTTGATCCGCATATCACCTCCTTCCCCATCGGTCCTGAACGAGCTTCAGAACAGACCCTCATACTCCCCCGTCCCCCCAGCCAAGCCTCCCGTCACCGATCATGTCCTATCTCCGGCCCTCCAAAGTGCCCCCCAAAGCCCCACCCATCGGGATCCAACGTCTCCTTGAAGTGTACGACGATTACCCCATCCTCGTTCGAGAGCGTGACGCGGCGCAAGATGCCCTGGCCCGTTACGAAGACACCGTGGCCGAGGCCAAACGACAGCGTGAAGAGACTCTCGTCGAGTTGCAGGAGTCCCGAGAGGCGAGGGAGTCGGAGAAGGAGGTCGCGAGGCTCGATAAAGCTGATGCTGAGACGGCTGTCGAGGAGAGGGTGAGGATTGAATTGAATAAGCGGAACGAGGAGGTGGAGACTCGACTCAGCAAACGGATCAAGGACCTCGAGGGACAGTTGAAGAAGATGACGGAGGAGCGGAATTCGTTGAGGACGGAGAGGGAAGGGTGGAGGAGTAAGATGGAGAGCTGGTTGGAACAGAGGGAGAAGTTGGATCGAGAGAGGAAAGCGGCTGTGGAGGCTGAGAAACAGAGGGAGGTGGAGAGGTCGGCGTTGGATACCAAGATGAGCGAGTTGGTCAAGGGGATTGTTCAGGTGGTGGTGGTTAATCCGAAAGGGGCGGCGGCTCCTTCGATCAGGTCGACAAAGACGGCGGCGACGACAAAGACGGCAGCCACAATGCGGACGGCGAAGACGGCGGAGACGGCGAGAACTTCAGAGACAGCCAGGACTGCAGAGACGATGGAGTCGGGGACGACAGGGATGACAGGGTCGAAGAGGCCCACCGGGGTGACGGAGAGGACGATAGTGATGTAGGGGACGGGTGAAGAGCCGGGGCTAGGGCCGATAGACGACCGGGGTTCCAGGCGAGGTTGGATGAATGGACTTTGCTGGGCTTTGGGAACGAACGGACTTTGAGCCTGGACGAAGCGAAAGGAGGCCATCAATCCCTTCAAACCCAGGCTCATCTCGGGATCACTCAAAGGGGCATTACTATCAAACGTTGAAGCGATTGATCCGGCACTGATCATGTCTTGCAATCCTCTCGCTGACTGGGCACAGAGTTCCAGGAGGATCGCGATTGAGTCGGACTCGTGCATCGCTTCATAAATACCGCGCTAGACCTTCCATCGTCTTCCCTCGGCTCCCCCGAGTCCATCTGGAATGCTACTTCCCCCTCTACCTCCTCAAGCTCTCCTGCATCACATCACCCTCCTTGACCTTACTCCAGCCCACACCGCGTTTCGTCCCCTCTTTGATCGCCTTTTCAGTGCCCGATCACCTCGACGCCGCGATGAAGCTTTGTGGGGGAGGAGACGTCCTTGAGGGTCTTGATCTGAACGAGCTCGATCGCAACACCGTGGACAAGCTCCATTGTTGGCATGGATCAACAGAGTCATGAGAGCGATATAGATGGCTCACGCTGCGCTGAATTGTGTGGCTGGTCCGCCGCGAAAGGGGATTGTCACAAGAGGTATGTATACCCGAGAGGATAGCCTGCTAAATCAGCACTTGATGGTCCGGGCTGCGCATCGACTCACTTCGCCAGCGCTGTTTCTTCCGCAATGAGACTGTTCAGAGCTCACCTGCTGATCTACGCGCGTTTAAACAATCCCACTGACCACGAAAGGAGCGCACGGCATCATGAGCAAGCACTTGCCAATGTGGCACCAGACACACTTGTGCATTCCCGTTCAATCCAGGTACGGACCTTTTGAGCCTCATCCATCTCCTTTTGCTACTTCCGTCGTCGACCTTCTCCTTGTTGATACGTCATATCCCACCATGCTCGGGCGTGGCGAGGAAGCCGGGTCGTCCGGGTGCGAGCAGGACGGAAGGGATTCGACTGACTAGTAAAAGGCAGCGGCGTTGATGGGGAAAAATCCGAGGATCGATGGATTTGGTAGAGAGTGCTCTTCTGACCAGGCTGGAGACCGTCTCGGGTACGAACCCAAGGAATTGCTTTGCTCTGCTCAGCCTGCCCAGAACGCCTAAACTGTATCACACATCGTAGATGACCAGTTTAGGGTCGTCCTTTGAGTGACTTCTCAACGTAGCTTGGGACGGCTTCGATGTACGCAGCTGGACCTGTTGACCCCATCGTCACTGACCACCTTGACGAGATCTAATCCGGGTGATGACAGGCCATTGACCGGTATGGACGTGCTCAGAGTTTGGTGAGGAGAGCTCGTCGTCGAGTTTCGGACCGACGACTAGGGTGATGCGGATAGACTTGTGTATGGCCAGGTCGTGTAGTGACATTCGGCACCGGTCGGACATGTTTCCAAATCATTGTCAGCAGCGATGTTTTGGGCGGGGAGTTGGGGCGTATCCCATAACGATAGGGACGATGATGACATGGGCGAGGTCGAACCACGATTGCTTTCCCGCTGACTTGCGATCCTTGGTCAAGGCCGAAGGAGATGAATTAGGTATTGAAACCGGATCGTCAGTAAACACGAATGTATTTCCTGCGGATCGAATTCAGGATTGATAGGATCCGCGATATGGGGATAGGTTGAGCTCGTGAAAGGCCTCGGACCCCGGCTCCCGTCCGTGGACAAGAGACGGAAGATGACCCGATGAAAAACATCGGGCAGAGCTGAGAGAACGCCATCGGCAATGGTCCTGTTGCTCGATTCATCGAATGTACTGGGAAGTGGAGGGGCTGAGGCTTGATTTAACGAAAAGATCTTGGGTTCCTCAGCGGAGAATGGCCGAGGTTGATTCTCGGAAGCAAAATCGAGAAAGAGATGGGGTGCCTATATCATATCGCCGCCACATCGAGCAAGGCCTTGATGATGGGATGAGATGAAATCTTGTGATGTCGATGATGAGAGAACCTTCGATAAGAAGCTGGTCGGCGTCTAAGGCTTCGCCCACGATCCATGAGGCACGGGGGCCAAGGGAAGAGAGATCTGTCCACCCTTTCAAACCCGAATTAATGGATTCATTCCGGTTGTTTCGCTACGACATGGGACTACCCTCACTGACTACTACCACGAGATGCACCGCGACATTCACAGTTCGCGATCCCCCAAGGAACTGGTCGTGCCCGAAACTATTGACCCCACCTGATCACGTTGAAATTCCCGCAGGTCAACCTGGTCATGATCCAAAGATGTCCGTGTCATCGGTACCTAACGATTACCTTTCAGTAATGACCTCGAGTGAACATGGATCCGTGAAAGCTGATAGGTCACCGCTTCTTCAGACCGACCTATTATGAGCGTTTCAAGGACGCATTCGTGACGGAAGTCAACGAGTTCACATCTCGTGTGCTCGACGATAAGCGTGAGTCTCCCATCACCCGTTCACTTTGAAATCCTATGCCACCTTCCCTGCCACTTGGCCCGGTACTGCCAACGTTGCGTAGCGGTACCCGTCAGGGCGAACGATGCCTCGAAGCGACCAAGATTGCAGCCGCCTTGACCGAATCTTTCCGCCGTGGTATCCGCCGTGGTATCCGCCGTGGTATCCTTATCCACTCTGACGAGCAGGGCGACCATACTTCCCCTGACAGCCGATTTCATTTTACCTACGAACACTTGCTGTATATGCTTTACCGGGCGAAATGGCCGATTGCGACCTTGCAGGTGAACGCTGTCGGGAAGCATGGCCAATAGGGGAAAAGTAGCATGTTGGCAGCGCGCCACATGGGCGGCGTGGAGCGATCAGCGGTTCTAGCCGCCTCGGCGACCGCCGCTCCTCGATTCCCATGTCTACGCCCCCATCTTCTGTTCTTCCTTCCATGATCCCATCTCATTATCTGCCAAGTAAGCGGTTTCGATGGTGGCCGAGTTTACTGTACATACCGACCTGCTCTTCGATCCAAAGTCAAAGAAGTTCGTCAAAGATGTTTCTCTCAAAGTTGACCCTGAGTCTGGCCTCATCACCGCCGTGATCCACCGGGAGGAGGCCCTGCCAGCGACAATCGAGAAACCGGACATCGACTTACGGGGCAAAGTCGTGTGTCCCGGCTTCGTGGATGCTCATACACACATATTCCTGCACCCATACAAGTAAGTAGTCTGACAACCCGGAGCTCCGGTTTGATTGGTAACAATACTTATCTTTGAACCAGTGAGGTGCCTTCGGTCAACCAGAAACGAGATGAGAGTTTCGTAGAGCGGATCATCCGGGCAGTCAATCACTGTCGAGTCGCTCTCCTAGCTGGATACACGACGTATCGGCGAGTACACGCAAACCCACTCATAATCATGCGAGTGTCGCTGACATCCTCAGGGATCTCGGCTCCGAATCGATGAAAGAGGCCGACGCTAACGTCCGGGACGCGATCAACCGAGGACTCATGCCCGGACCCCGTCTGTACGTAGCGACAAAAGTCATAGCCTCCACCTCAGCATACGAGCCACGGACGGAGAATCGTATTGGAGGGACGTGTTTGCCGGCAGGTGCGGACGCGGCGGACGGACCGGACGAGATTCGGAAGGCTGTACGGAGACGGATCGGGCATGGTGCGGATGTGATCAAGTTCTATGCGGATTATCGACGGCGAATAAGTGGGTGGCCTCGTCGATGAGAAGCTGTGGGAAGGAACAGCTGACCTTGCGACACGTAGTGCGGTTCCCACCGAAACAGCAACATCCCTACATCCCCTCTGTGCAGTTCCAGCCCGCTGATCCCAATCCCGACGACCTGGTTTTCGGTGACGAGGAGATGAAGACGATCGTGGCGGAAGCGGAACTGGCCAACGCACCCGTCGCTGCCCATGCACATACGACAACCGGGGTGATCGCTGCGTGCCGCGCCGGGGCTCTCACCATCGAGCACGGCTCTCGAGCGGGAGAAGAGGGATTGCGGGCGATCAAACAACACAACGTGATTCTTGTACCGACACTCTCCGTTGCCGAACAGCTCCAGCCCCCGGACCGCTTTAGTGTCATCCTGAAACAGCTGAAACGCGCACACGACATGGGAATCCGGTTAGCCTGTGGTGGCGATACAGGGACATTCCCGCATGGCGATAACGCGCGGGAGATGGAGCTGATGATCAAAGCTGGAGTCCCGGTGGAAGATGTGATGGAGGCGTGCACAGTAGGGGGATGGGAATCATGTGGAGGAGATCGGTGTGGAAGACGGTTCGGGTGGTTCGCAGAAGGGTGCGCGGCGGATATTGTGGGGATTGATACGGATCCGAGGGAGGATGAGGGGGCGTTTAGGAAGGTGGGGTTCGTGATGAAGGATGGGAGGGTATGGAAGGAGAATGGAGTGGCGGTGGGGATGGTGTAGGGATTTCGAGAGACGGCACGAGGAAGCGGACAGCATCGAGTCGAGCACAATCAATCACACGCACTGGGATCCTTTGATCGGAAAGACGGTACGAGACGTCCCGCGACAGAACATGCATGACACATCAAAGGCAACGAGTGGACTGGAATTGGTCATCTTCAGAAATGGGCTGATGCCAGGGATCTAACGCAAGCATGCATCTGGAGCGACAAGGCTGAACAGCACGTCGCCATGGAAGCCTGAGGTCATTATAGTCGAAGAAACTTCCAGACGAGGCCCTATCCTGGCCATGCACTTCAGCACGCCTTTGACCGAATCCTCGACCGAGATTCCTCCCATCGATTGGATGTGGAGATCGGCCCTGTCGGGAAGACCAAGACCGAATGGGGTATTCACAATTCCGGGACCACAGAGATGTTTGCTAAGCATTTCGAAAGTCGTGATGATACTTACCGAACGGCAAGAGCGATGATCTTTTCGTGTGCAAAAGAGATACGCTTGATGATTCTGTTGACCCCGGCCTTGCGGACAGAATCAGCCGTCTCGGCCAAGAACGATGGCGCTGCGGCGATGGAAGCGAGGATACTGCTGGAGATCACGAAGATGCCTCCTTTTTCGGCCTGGTCTGATCTCTCGCGCAGCGAGACGATGGCTTGGAATAGGACCACAGGTCCGATCGTGGTCACCTCGAAGGTCTCCCCGAGTGCTTCGGGGCTTGTCTTGAGGACAGTCGCGGGACCTGTGCAGAGTTGCAGTATGTGTGATGGGCGATCAGTGGGGGTTTCTTGGGTCTTACTACGGGATGGCGCCGGGTCGAGGGGTTTCTCGCCATCTCTTGCGCGGCGGTCTTCCCCATGTTCGTGCTGTTCGCGCCAGACACTTACGAGCCGACTCTTTTGCGGGATCGCTGACTCGGGTAACTGGTCGCGTCTCTCGGTCCCGAGGTGACGCCAAGGAGCCGCTCGTTATCAGCGCGTTGTTCAGAGGCCGCCTTGGTCCACCCATGGAAATTCCTGTTGTTCCAGCGCATTGTCCTGCTCCTCTCCACCTGTATCCGCCATCATTCACGGCACCCTCTACCTCAGCTTCAGCAGTTATCCCATATTCTTCCAAGTCGAGAAAGCATGGAATACCGGGGCCGGCGGTCTCGCTTTCCTCGGGGTGATGATCGGCGTCGTCCGGCTCAGTCTTACTTTCGCTCGCGGTCATCAACCGGAACTAGGTCAAGACGGACAAACGCAAGGGGGGGCCGAGCCGATCCCGAAGACCGACTGCTCCCCTGCATCTACGCTGGCGTGCTCATCGTCATCGGTCTGGCCGGATTCGCGGCGACCGATGGCGGGAACATCCCCGATCATCTTTGGTGCGCCATTCGGATGCGGGATCGTCGTCGTCTTTCTCGCGGTACTCACTTACCTCGTCGATAGCTATACCGTGTACGTAGCTTCCGTCCTCGCAGCAAACTCGGTAGTGCGATCATTGTTTGGCGCGGCATTCCCGTTGTAAGCTGCAAAGTTTAAGCACCGCGAGACGTGTAGCTAAGGTCTGACCCGTTGGGTTCACCGATTGCCTGTACGAGACCATCGGGATGTACTGGGCCCGCCGCACTCCCCGGCTTCCTCTCACTCGCCTGCATTCCGTTCACCGTCCGCTGTTCGGGGCGAGAGAGGCGGCTGCGACGGCTGACAAGGCTCGCGAGAGAATGTCGGGATAAAGGGACGTGAGGAGAGTGCGGGAGACGCTGAGTGAAGATCGGGAGGAGACGGGGCAGGCTAAAGCGCCAGGCGAGAACACGGGTGAGACCGAGGGGCCAGGCAAGAGTTCAGCTGCAAAGAGCGATCGATGGATACCACCAGAATAGAAGCAGGACTTGATTGCTGAGAAGCGGGAAGCCGACGGATCATCATATAGAGAATGCCTTTCAAGCTCATAAGATGGTCTAGGCTGGGCGAGGTGCTGACTCGCCGTACTTAGCAGTCTTCCTCCCCGTCCCCTCCTTGCTCGCTCTCGCCAACTCGATGTAATGCGCGACCACACTAACGACCTGCTCCTCGAAGCCTGCAAACCTGACCCCAAACACCTGTTCCGTCCGACTGGAAAATCGACCGGGACATGCTTAGTCGGCTGGTTCCCTTTGTTTTCGAAGATCCCATCCTTGACTGCATCCGGGAACCTGCGCGCCACGATTTCGTGAGCGTCATTGAAGACGATGCCCTTCTCGCCGTTGGAGTTGACCATGAATGCCTGGTTTCCGGGTATTTTGTCGGTATCAAGAGCGAGAACGTGGATTCTCGCGACGTCCTCTAGAAGCACGGTGGTACCCGGGACTACCCTGTCTATGTCGCCCAACACGACGGCGCCGAGCACTCTGACATTGGTCCCATCCATCACATCGGACAAGTCGGTGATGAGCTCGTTTCGACCGACGATGTATGTGGGCATGATACTGATCAGATCGAATCGTGGGTTCCTTCTCCCTGATCCAAGCCTCCGAGGCGTTAAGAGCCGCGACCTTGCTCGCATGATATGCCTGAACAGCCCCAAATCTGTGTTAAAGATGGCTGGTTCAGGGTACAGGCGTTTCGCGCGTTCGCGTTTATATGAATACAATCTTAGTAGTCATGCGTTTTTACTATTGCATATGAACCTGGTTATTCAACAGATTATGAGACCTTGTTTAGCCAACTAAGCGTACACGTTCACACGTCGCACGCTACGCCTACAATCGAT
>JAABUH010003741.1_pt1 | contig 12790 bp, 23 predicted proteins | sample 5559121 | NCBI WGS metagenome assembly JAABUH01 (sample SAMN10711871, study PRJNA513364) | rock metagenome | isolation source: Antarctica rocks | place: Antarctica: Victoria Land, Battleship Promontory nord | collected 2015-12-28 | reverse complement strand
GGCCAGAACGTCAGGGTATAGAGTATACCCTAGCTCTGTGATCCACGAACAGGGGCCGCTCAGCCTGGCAGAGCAACCTGCTGCCTCTGCAGGCGATGCCGCAGTGCCGGGCACGATTTGCCCTGCGACAACCTGGCTCCAGCAGCAGAGCTGGGTTCGCACTGGTTGGGCGCAAGACCGTCCAGCGCCTCCCCAACAGATGCCCAAGCTGCCAGCGCCGCAGCGGCCACAGGCTCTCCAGACGCCTGCAGTGCGCCGGCAGTGTGTGGGCACAGACATAGCTTAAGGTCAAGCACAAGGGTTTCTCTGGCGCGCCAGAGTCTGCATAACACAGCAGCAACTTGAACCAGTGCTCAGGATGCGGATGCGCCACGTACTTTAAACAATGGATGTACCCGGGAACCACCATCGCCGACACAGATCGACTTCTTGCATGGCAGCAAGGGCGGGCAGAGGTGCGAACCGGCAGCTCGTCTGTGGTGGCGGGTAGGCATGCGCACTGCAGCAGGCCCTCCAGCAGCACATGGCCCTGCCCCGCATCATCCGCATCACTCTTGCCTCCTTTTCAAATGCATGCGCGAGGCTCTGCGCTCGGTCACCGCGCTTGCATGCGTCTCAACAGCTTGCAGTTACGTAACTTGTATCGCGTGCCTTGCATCGTGCCTCGCAGCGTACTGACATGCACATGCTGATGTCAGACGAAAGCAGCCGCCACCCTGCCCGCCGTCCACGCGCCTGCCTGGCTCGCACCTCGGGCCTCCGCGAGGCGAGGAGCCAGGCGTTTGCGCTGCAGAATGCGGCGTATGTGACGCACAGCGCCTCGGCGCGATCGGCGTCCCCGGCGGCCGCGGCCTGCCGCGGCCACATGCTTGAGGGGCTTGCATGCGCGAACACAGCTGACAGCCGTCAGCGAGTGTGCTTGCTGCCGCCCAAACCCTGCCCTACCCTAAGACACGCAGAGGAGGCCAGTGCACTGGGCTGCGTGGGCGAGGGCGCGCCTGCAGGACTGCCACTGGGAGCGGCGCCATGCGCGGCAGCAGCTCCTCCTGCAGCCCGTCCGGCGCGTGCTCGACCACGAGGTCGGCCGCCGCGGCTGCCGCGACGGCCGCGCCTGCCCGCCGGCGGTTTCGCACGTTGATGATGCTGTAACATGGCCAGGTCTCTGACACTCGTGTGACGTTGCGCTGCTGGTCCAGCAGGCGTTGTGGCCGCTCATGTGCGAAGTGAAGCTTTTCGCTGAGACAGTCAGTGTTTACGGGAGATCACGCTGTGCAGTGTTCTGCTGGCGCTTGGCACGGTGAAGTCGGCGCAGGGCGGGCACCCGCGTCGTCTCCCACCAGCGCATCAAATGTGGCGGCCACCAGCGCTCGTACAGCCTCTACCGGCACGTCCGGCTCATGCAGCACACCCAGCCTGCCTGCAACCCCGAACAGTGAGCATGCGGCTGGCTGGCCGCCCAGCTCGCCGGCGGCCTCGCGCCTCGCGATCATACGCACCAGCTGCTGGCAGGGCTGTGATATGGTCTGAGACCAGGCTGCAATATGACGCTTGAGCCCACGCACCTCTACAAGCCAGGATACTCCTCGTCTCACACTTTCTGCGCATGAAGCAGCAGTGCAGGAGCATGGTACCAAGCTAAGCGCAACAACCATGGGGCTGCATGTGCACGAGGGCAGGGGCCGCGCCTCGACCAGGCGCCAAAGCAGTGCAGGGCATCAGCGCGCTCTCTCTCAGCCGCCCTCAGCAGCTCGGACGCCAGCCACTGAAGGACATCTCTGCCCCAACCACACACCTGGCGCGGCAATGTCTCCACACTGACTCTCCTCCCTGACTCACCGAAACCGGCAACACTGTGCTTGCATGTCTGCCTGGCATGCGGTCGTCATAAGTAGCACTGCAAGAGCTGAGTACAGCATGTAAGTTGGAGCCTTATGAAGCGCAAACAGCGTGATGACCATACGTGCACAACGCCGTGGTCTCCGCTTGGATGCGTACTCGCTTGAGTTTATCACAACATCGGCAACAAGAGCGCTCACTGATAATGACGCGAACACATGCATCAGCATGGAAAGATGCTTGCCCCAAGTCCCGTATGGAAGCCTTCCATGTCAAGACTAGTACAGAGTCCAGGACCCACCCGCATGCGTTGCGGGGCTGCACTGTCGATGTTGACCGGACTGACCGCCTCCTCGGCAAGCACAGTGAGGAAGCGCAGCATGATGGTATGCGGCAGCACCCTCCCTGGGCAGGCCGCGCAGAGGTCAAGCAAACCACTGTCATGAGGCTGCTGCATAGAGAGCAAAAGTGCCGTAAGTGCCTGTCTCACAGAGAGCTCTGTCATCAGAGTGCGCGCATGCTGAACACCACAGTTGGCACTGCTCAAAGGTGGGAGAGTGAGCGGCCACATGCTCCGAAGCTTCATGCATGACAGGCGAGTCAGCCTCTGGAGGCTCACACCGAGCTCAGGCAGGACGTCCACCCACGCGGTCCACTGCGCAGCGAGGGATGCCAGGGCAGCCAGCAACTGTGTGCGCAGAGGCCCCGCGGCAGTACGGCACGCGGCGCTCAGCAGCGCGTCCCGCAGCGCAGGCAGCAAGTCCGGGGAAACACTGCTCAGCTGCCGGCGGACCTGCCACGGCGTTGCCTCGTTTCTGCTTGTTTGCACCTCTATTATTGGGGGCTGTGTATGCGTAAGGACTGCAATCCAGTGCAGGAAGCAAACGTGCTTGGTGCGAGGCGCACTTTGTGCCGAAGCATTTGAGCAGCTGTGAGCTTTGCCGTGACTGGCGTGCTGTCCGCGTTGACCACTTCCGTGCACACCTGAGCGGCCAGAAGTGAGCACGAGATACACTGCATACCATTGACTTATGGCCAATGATGATGATGCATGTTAAAGGCAGAGCCACTAAATGTGCCGGCACGGACGCTGTGCAACTACCTCCCATGCCTCTGTGCTTTGTTGGAAGTGCTCCAGCCATTGGCCTGCACGCAGCCGGTCCGCTGCTGCCTCCCGCACAGAGTGCAGTGCGGCAACGGCGTGCAGGAGCTCACTGTGACGCGGCATCATCAGGCCTGGCTGAGTTCTCGGGCTTGCAATCGAGATGGCGGTGCCAAAGCTCACAGAGTTTAATTCCTTCCCTAGCTTTCAAATCACACATGTGTACAACCAGTTGGAGGCGCTTGCAAGTGCAGGCGCGAAAGTCATGGGGAGATTCCTGGACATCGGACAGGCGCAGTTGTAACACTCATAAGCGCCTCGCTGCTGGCAAGTGTTTGTCAATACCTGATCAAGAGTTTCCGCGCAGACTGGCTACCCTCCAAGACAGCGCGTGATCTGCAGCAAAGATGATAACAAGGGTGCGTGTCAGATAGCCTGCTGGCTAGCTCTCGTTGGGGTGCTCTGTATCACGCAGATCAGCTAGATGTGTGGGTGCAGCACATCCTTGGGGTGGCTTGCCTCGGTAGTGAGATCTGCTAGCACTACACAGCGGTGTATGGTTGCGCAGGAGCGCTGCAGCAGGGTGGCGGCCGGAGCGCTATGCGCGCTGGCCCTGGGCGCGCTGCTGGCGGTGTGCGGCGCGGAGGAGCAGCCGAAGCTCGGCCCGCACGAGGTGCTGATACGCGTGATCCGCATCAACAACGGCACCGTGGACGCGGAAGTGCGGGACGTGCCCGGCAAGGGCCGCGGCCTGGTCGCGTTCCGGCCGATGAAGAAAAACACGATCGCCGTCCGGCTGCCCCGGACGATGGCGTTCCAGCTTGCGCCGGTCACTAAGGCGCTCGAGGCGCGCAGCTCGCCATTTCTGGTTTGCATGCGGCGCTGAGCTTATACAGTGCAGCGCGGAAGAGCAATTTATGTATATGGTGGCGATATTTCCCCAGTGACAGAGGTGAGCGGCTTGCAGCAGCAGGAACAGGTGACCCACAAGCTGCCTGCCCGTTCAGCTTGGCGCCAGCACACAGCGAGCACGCAAGCGACCTCGTCTGCGGCGCCCTGCGCGCGCCTGAGCCACGGCAGGCCCGGTCGCGCGCAGGAGAGCGCGGAGCTGCTGCTGGAGCCCAAGCACGAGAACACCGCGCCCTGGTTCCAGATCTACTGGGACTCGCTGCCGGCGCGCGACGAGTTCCTCTGGCGCCGGCAGCCCTTCCCGACCGACAAGCTGGCGCTCCTGCAGGATGAGGCCCTGGTGGGGCCCCCGTTCACCTTCCGTCAGGCCGGCAGCAGGGCTGGACGCCCACAACGAGCACGGCCGTCTTTCGGTGCAACTGCAAAGCACTTGCAAAGCAGGGTTTAAAACATTCCGGCTGTGGCGCTGGCAGGCGTGCCAGCTAACCAGCGCGCCCAGCTGCAGAAGGTTGCCAGGTAATGCAGTGTGCTGGTGCTGGCAACACTGCTGGCAGGGTGCATCATGACTAACAGAGCGTCGATTTTCAGCGCCTGAAAAAAATGCGGAGGGGCACTCTTTGCAGCAGCCCCTTATATACCTGCTCCTAGAAGGTTGCTGATTTGCAGTTCTGTGGATACAGTATTTGACATAAAGCAAGGCATGCATGCACTGCAGCCAAATTGTGTGGTGGCCAGCAAACATGTCTGCGTCCCTGCGCCCCACAGGCGAGCAACCTAACCAAGGCGCTGGACTACACGCGCAAGTACTTCAAGCAGGCCATGACCGTCAAGGGCACCTTTGAGGACTTTGCTGAAGCCACTGCTCTGGCACGCCCTCACCCGCCCCGTGCCAGGCAGGTGGTGTGCGATGCAGCGCTGCTGTCCGCGCGTAGCCGGTCAGCGAGGTGCTGAAATCTTGTTACGGCCCCTCCGCTGAGACTGGTAATAGGCAGGGCAGCACGTGCCTGCCGCATGTGTCCGGGCTGGCCCAAGCGACACCAGCAGAGCAGGAGCTAGGCCGAATAGCTGAGGCAACCCGCCGTAAGGGCGCAGCCGGTGTAAGTGGCGTCCCACAGCCGCAGAGCGTGTGCGCCGGCATGCAGGCGCATGCTTGGCACAGTGGCTCGCCGGGGTGCAGGTGAATGCGTATGCGTTCCAGTTCCACGACGACCAGGCCACGCACGTCGTGCGCACCATGCTGCCGCTCATCGACCTGGCCAACCACGCCGAGGCGGGCGCGCCCCAGCGCCCGCCGCGCCGCGAAAAGGCGTCCTCGCTCGCATCCTGCGCACACCCAGCTGGCCTGCCCAGTCAGTGGGTCCAGCCCCTGCCGCACAGTACTTGCGAGCAGCAGGCAGGGCTGCGCCAAGCAAGCTTCCAGGCGGCAAGGCGTCAAGGCTCACGAGCGGACACTGTCAGCGCAGAGCATGGTCTAATTCCTTGTGGATGGGGCCTGCAGGTGAGGCCACGATGCCGTCGCCGAGCAGGTTTCCGGGCAGGAGCGCGTCAAGGCGCACGCGTGGGCGCTGTCAGAGCTGGGCGTGGTTTCAGACACCCATTGTGGCTGGGGCCGGCAGGCGAGGCCACGATGGCGCTCATCCAGGCCAGCGACATGGACTTCTACGCGTACGCCACGCGCGACCTGGAGCCCGGCGAGGAGCTGACGCTGCCGTACGGCCGCCCGGCCGGCCGCCCCGACCACGCGCTGTTCCACTACGGCTTCCTGCCGGGCGGCGCGGGCGCGGCGGGCGCGCCGCCGCCGCTGGCCGCGCTGGACCTGCCGGGCGGCGGCCTGCACGACACGCCCACGTTCTCGGAGGAGGACCACCGTGCGCCCGCGCCCGCGGCCCCGGCCCTCGCCCCCGGCCGGATCAGCCGCGCGCTCTCAGCTTGCCCGTGCCGAAGCTGCGCTGGGGCGGCCTCCGCGCTGCACCTGCTGGGCGGCAGCCCATACGTCATGGCTCCACCTCGAGCCCCTCAGAGCAGCGCTGCTGCGCGCCTGCACTCAGGCTGCCGGTGCCCTCGGCGAACGCGCACAGCGCGTTCCGCGAGCGCCGCGCCGGTGAGGCAGCTGCGGTCACGGCAAGCAGGTCTGAGCCTTGGACGCGCTGCTGAGCGGACTGCCAGGCGCGGGGTCTGGACCTGGCAGGTGTGGCGGCAGATGGCGCGCGCCGCGCTGCGCCGCTGGGCGGCCGCATGCGCGGCTGGGCTGAGAGTAGTTCCCCGGCTGGCTGGCGGCGTGGCTCGTGCGCGCGCAGGGCCGCCTGGGCGAGTGCAGGGTGCAGGTTCGCCTGGACTGGCGGGCCTCGCCACCGGCAGGGCTGACGCGCGCGCGCGCGCGCAGTGCCGCTGGGGCGGCTGCAGACGCATGCGGAGCTGGACCGCCTGCACGCGCTGCTGGCGGCCTTCCCGACCACCGAGGCCGAGGATGCCGAGCTGCTGGGTGCGCGCCCTGCCTCACGCGGTGCTGCACGCTGCCGTGCGCGCAGGGCGCTTGTGTTGCCTGACCGCGTTGGGCAGCAGCGCGCCCGCGGAGCTGCGCTGCCATGCAGAAGCGACCAAACAGTGCTGTGTGCACTGTCGGTGAGGTCAGACAAGAATGAGAATGCACATGTAGCCATATGCCTATGACCACAAAGCCCAGCCAGGTCAACCTCTTCCAGGCGCACTGGCAGGCGCCATGATGGCGACGCCGCATGGCCAAAGTCGCACATCCCTCTGTCGATCTCACCTCACCAGGCCGCGGATGTAAGTAGATTCCTAGGCGCGCGGCCTGCGCGCAGGCGCCGAGCAGGGCCTGGAGAGTCCGCTGGAGCGCCTGTTCGTGGAGTACCGGCTGCAGCGCAAGCGCGCGCTGGGCGCCGCGGCCGCGCGCCTGGCCGCCGCGCTCGAGGAGGACGCCGCGCTGGCCGAGCTGGAGAACCTGGAGGCCCTGGAGGAGCTGGAAACCCTGGAGGCCGAGGAGGGCGGCGCCGGCGGCGCCACGCCGGGGCCCGACGGCGAGGACGCCGGCGCGGAGCCCTCGGACGAGCTGTGATCTGGGCGAGCGGGTTCTGGGCGGGCTCCCTGCCAGCGGCTAGCCGCGGGGTTTGGCGGCTTTGTGGGCGTCCGCCGCGGCCAGATACTCAAGCGTTATGACACTTTCGACATGCATGCGGCCAGGTAAAGCATCAAGAGGCAGCGTGTGCGCTTGGGGGTGACACATATTGAGGGTTGATACGGCTGGCCAGTGTGCGTTTGTTTTCAAAACATGTCAAATAGGGCTGCTGTGGCTGCCAGCCTCCAGATGGAGTAGGGTGCCATGTATGTTTCATGCTTTGCCGATTAGTCACAATCTGCGGGCACACAGGGAGACGGGAGACTCTAGTAATATGTCGATCTGAGCAATAAGTGTGGCCAAAAGACATTACACTTGCTTCAAGTCTTGTGAACCCCAGCTAGGCTACTTTTTCATATTAAATTCAATCTGTCTTTGCGTGAACCTTAGGATCATGCATACACAGGCACAGGCACTCGCCAGTTTGCAGACATACGCAGCGCAACCTCAACCCCATACCAGCTCTGCACACCTCGTACCACTCCAGACAAGGGCCGCAGCTCTGCCACTGGGACGTGAGTTGCTCTCACTTCTTAAGGCCGCGCTCCTATACAATGCAACAGGAACACATATCTGTTTGCGCTGCACAGGTATATATGCCCACCAGCAACCCAGTTCTGGCTGCAGAACATGCAACTCAGCCAAAGCGCCGGTGTGGGAGCCCGGCATCAAGCCAGGCAGCTCTGCGCTGGGGAGCAGACCAGCCGCTACGAATACACATATGTCGTTCGGTTTGAGATGCGCATGACGCGCTGCTTGCATAATGCAGCCCATCATGCTCCACCTCAGCTGTCAGGAAGGCTTGTAGTCCGCGTCCTCCTTGTCAATAGCCTTCTGCGTCTTCGCCGCCGCGGCGTCGCCCTGCTTCAGCTGCTCGTGCAGCGCCTTTGTGTCGTCGCGCTCCACCTGCCACTGCGCGGCCTCCTTCTCTGCCGCGTAGTTGGGCATGCCGCCCGAGCCAGTCGTGCTGCCGTCCACGGCCTTGGCCTCGCCGCCCATGGGGCCCTTTGGAACGGTGCTCATCGCGCCTGGATGTGACAGGCGTGCACTGCCTGTCCCAGCTGCAGCCTGCCTCCCGTAGGTCATGCCCCAGGGCTGAAGCCTACCTCGGGCCCTGTAGGAGCGCGTCCGTGAGTAGATTTTCTCAGGCGTGGCTTGCAGCAGTAGAATAAGCACACCACCTATCTGTCTGGACGTGCATGGCTTTTGCACCGCTGCTCAACCACCATGCGGCATTCTGCTGCAAGGCAGCTAGCCCCCAGCAGTCCAGGCCTGCCGCACTTCCCTTGCTGTGGCGCGGCAGCAGGCATGCGCTGCTCATCCAGGCGGCAACGGTGTTGAGCCCTGGTGCAGCCGGCGGCGCGGTGCTGCGGTCGCTCGGGGAGCAGTCCAGCAACGCCGTGCCGCTGGGCAACACCCTGAGCCGTTCGGAGCGCTCCAGCGGCGTGGAGGACGTGACCACGGTGTGCTGCTGCAGCGGCTACCGCCAGCTGTGTGTTGAGGTTGTGATTGGTGGCGCGGCGGCGGCCTGCGCAACTTTGCGCTACCTGTCTAGCTTGTTGGCTGGTCGTCACAGCCTCAGTGTCTTCTCCACCTCGAGCAGACCCTGTGGACAGGGCGTCCACCTTGGCCGAGCGGACATGGTGAAGGGGGGTGGCGTCTGCGCGCGTAGGTGCACTCTGCAGCTGATTTCCAGGACATCTTGCGAGCGCACCCAGACCAGCTGGTCGTGCTGATGTGCAAGGCCATGTCTTGCAGGCCATGCAAGGTGCGCTTATCCGTTGTCCGTAAGCCACCTTGTGCCGTGCTAGTGTACTACACGCACGTGGCGTGCAGGGCAGCTGGTGAGGGCGTGCACGTGCACTGCTGCTTTGTGCTATGTGCCTATAGCCGTGAACTGGGGAAGAGCGCTGAGTGGCGGTGGTGTGCAGATGTTCACACGGAAGTTCGAACGACTAGCGGCTTCCTATAGCGACGCTGTGTTCTGCGAGATCCTGGGCGACGAGAACAATGACACAAGGGTGCGCCGCACCCTTTCACGCTCGTGCATAAGTGGGCTGCTTGTGTGGCAGCATGGCCCGCAAGGCGCGGACCGTCCAAGCTGGGGCGAGTCCAGCACGGTCCCAGAGCCCGCACCCCTTCGCTCTGGTGCGGCTGCGGCAGGCCTGGCAGCGCCAAGGCTGCACACAGCCTGGGACCCTTGCGAGGCTGACGCGGCTGCCTCGCGGGGCGCAGAGGATGATGATGGAGCTGCAGGTCAAAGTGACGCCCACCTTCATGCTGTTCCGCGGGCGCACGGAGGCCGGCGAGCCCGCGCGCGTGCACTCGTTGACGGGCATCAGCGAGGCAAACCTGCGGCGCGCGGTGCTGGACCACCTGCAGCCTGGTGAGGCGGGGGCGGAGGCCTCAGAGGAGGATGCAGGTCCCGCGACAGAGGGAGCCCCCCCGACTGCTGTGTAACGCTCTGAGTCTGGTCCTGTCAGGAACTTTCCTAAGCAGCTCCCCAAACAGCAGTAAACAGCTGCACAAAAGCAGTGGCTGCTTGAATGGCCAGTAGCGGGGACGAACGACTGTTTTGTTTGGCCTGTGCGACGTGTTTCAGTGACGGCCTGTGCTGGCCTGCGTGTGGCGGCGTGGTGCTTGGCTGCGTGAAGTGCCGGGTGCTGTCAGCCTGGCCGCTCAAACCCGCAGGGGTCCGGTGTACACCAGGGGCGCAGATGCGCGGCTTGCATAGGAATGCCTCCCGCCGTGCTCTAGCCTGTCTGTGACTGCACGCATGCAGGGGCCTGTGCTCCGGTTGTTGCCGATCAACAGAACTGCGTCGCATGAAGTTGAGGACCTGGCGGGGCATGTCACGCCAGCAAGGCACGACCAGGGGTGGGCCTCGTGCCTCACAGAGACTTGTTGCCTTTGTGTGCGCTTGAATGCGCGCATTGTCGACCGTGATCAGGTTGTGTGTCTGTATTGGGGGTGCCATTCATGTATGTGTTTCCTGCACTGTTGTGCGATGTGCCCAGCTGTAGTGGGTGATGCAAGGGACTTTTGATGGGCATGGGCAGTTCCACTTTGAGGTGGCGGGCACTGGTTTTCATTCCTCTGTCACGGCTGTACCTCCTGTGTGTCCAGCGCATCCATGACGAGGTGGGACACATGGTGTGAGACAAGAGTGGTTGCGAGAGACGTTTACCTGTAAGTCTGGACGTTCCATACTTGAGCGTACATCCAGATGTTTAAGCAAGGTCGTCCTGCCAGCACAGGTGGCAGTATGCGGCTGCGTGCTCTTCTTTGCATTTTGCAGCGCTTCATCCACACTCGGTGCCAGTAAGACGCACCTGCTGAGCTGCAGGCCAACATGCAAAGCAGACAGCGTGCAGTGTATATCAGCAACAGCCTATTGCACCGCAGCGTTCCGCGGCTCTCCCGCCCCCGCCCTCACACATAGACACCGGACCACAGCAGCAGGAAGAAGAGGCCAAAGCCCTGCCGCATGCAGAGTTGGGTCAGAGCTCGTGCCATGCTGCGTCAGCCGGCCCAGCTTGCTTGTGCGAGGGGCAGGGGTTGCGGTGTGCAGCATGCACAACATAGCCAGCCAAAGCGGTGCGCACCAGCAGCGTGGACGCCAGCACGCCCATGCCCACCTCCTCTACAAGTTGCCTCCTTGGCCGGGGCTTCGTCACTTCGTACCTGCGGCCGCGCGCCCCCTCGCGTCTCCAAGCTGATCCCTGGACGCTGCACGCCTCTGTTGCACGTGACTCACGACTCGGTGGCAAGGCCTCAAGTGAAGCAGCACACACATACAGGCACTACACACCCGAGCCGCTTACAGCAACCAGGGCTGTCAGCGAGCGTGCAGGCGCACGAGGAACAGCGCCAACACAGCCAGGGGGACGCATATACAAAGCGGCTTTGGGCGGGGACGCACACAAAGAACAGCGCCGTCACGGCCAGGCCGCTCGTGGTCAGCAGCGTGGCCAGCACGGGGTACATCGCCATGGGGATTGGCGTGCTGAGCGGCGTGCCCGGGGAGGCCTGCATAAGTCGCGTCCTTTTGGATCATAAGCACCCTGCAGAGAGGCTTGTGCTGGCAGCACAGCACAGTCTGATCAGCCACGCAAACTTGGGAGTCTGCCCCACCCCTGCGCACCATGGCAGCAGTATCTGCGGCGACCAAGCCCGTGCACAGTCCTCAACCTCCGCCTGCTGGCTCGTGCTACGTTTTTGCCAACCCACAAGCTGCAGTGCGCAAAGCGCTGATCTGGTGCCTGTGGGCTACACGAGATGCGCTGGACTCTCTGGCGCTTGGTAAGACCAAGATCTCACTGGCTTCCAGGAGGCCTGCCTCGTCCAGCTTTTCCCGATCCTGGAAGCCTCGTCCAGCTTTTCCCGATCCTGGTTGGACTGGTTGTCCTTTGGCAGAAACCTCTTTTGTGAGGTTCTGCTTTGAGTCCTTGGTCGCATCGAGCTCGAGTGCGCACCAATCCTGACATGTCGAACGGACCCCCGCCTGAAGAGCCCGCGCTTGCCTGGGACGAGCGCTCCTCATTGCAGCCAGCCGCAAAACCCGCGCCGCAGCCAGTGCTGCCACCCAGCGGCAAGCCGCTCAAGAAGAGCCCGTCATCCACATTTCAGCCAATGTCAGGCTTTGGGAGGAGCCACGCGTCGCACCCCTGGCATGATCTCGCCATTGGCGACGACGCACCGCAGCTCATCAATGCAGTGATCGAGATCCCCTCAGGCAGCAAGGTCAAGTTCGAGCTTGACAAGCAGACAGGACTGCTGTACGTGGACCGCATCCTGTACAGCAGCGTGCGCTACCCGCACAACTAGTGCGCCCCAGCCAGGCCCCTGGCGCATGCTTCGAGCGCTCAGGAATATGCTGCTGGGGCCGGCGCCTGACACTACCGTGCCCTGTGTGCGAGCAGTGGGTTTATCCCGCAGACGTACTGGTGAGTCGCGGCGCGACCGGTCTGGAGCTCTCGCATATCTTCTTGTGTGGTGCATGTTTGCCCGAGCAATGCTGTTCCTCCTGTGTTGCCAAGGCAAGCGCCCTGACGCCCCGCTGCTTGGGACTCTCAGCGAAGACAATGACCCGCTCGACATCCTCGTTTTGATGCAGGCGCGCGCCCGGCGGGACCGATGTGCAGTGACACATCCAGTCTCGTCTTTGCAGTGCGATCCAGGGCAGGCAACACGCTGAAGGAGTGCCCTGGTTGGCGCAGGAGCCTGTCGTACCGCTTTGCTTCCTGCGCGCCAAGCCCATTGGCGTGATGCAGATGATTGACCAGGGCGAGCAGGTGCGCGCCAGGGCTGGATCAGTGACGGACCTCCCTTCAAAGTCGTATGTCAGCTGTTCAGCAGGCGTGAAATGGGCGCAGGACGATAAAATCATCGCGGTGCACCACGACGACCCGGAGTTCCGGCACTATGAGGACATCTCGCAGCTGCCCAAGCACCGCCTGATGGAGATCCGCCGGCGCGCCCCCCAGGGACCTGGCCTGCCCGCGGCTCGCTTTGCCCCGCGCCCTGCACCGAGCGACAGGGCGGCGTGGCAGTTTCTTTGAGGACTACAAGAAGAACGAGAACAAGGAGGTGAAGGTCGACGAGATCCTTGGCAGGGAGGAGGCGCTGAAGGCTATTCGCGACGCCATGGTGCGTGCTGTGCACGCTCTGCCGCACGCCTGTTGCGTGGCCTGCCTGTGCAGCCAGAGAAACCCATTCGCAGTGCCTCAGTAGCGCATTGCCTGCCTGCCACCCAGAGCATGGGCCCGGAAGTTAGGGTGTGGGTGTGCCCGCTCAGGCGCTCTACA
>JAABUH010003740.1_pt1 | contig 12790 bp, 15 predicted proteins | sample 5559121 | NCBI WGS metagenome assembly JAABUH01 (sample SAMN10711871, study PRJNA513364) | rock metagenome | isolation source: Antarctica rocks | place: Antarctica: Victoria Land, Battleship Promontory nord | collected 2015-12-28 | reverse complement strand
CAGGTCCTGTCTGTCCATCGGTACCCTCCTTGGGCACGCTCTGGGCGTCTTCCGCGCCTGTGCCCTCTTCGGAGGGTACCGCCTGTGCCCGTGTTTCCGCTCGCTCCACTATTTCGTGGTGCACCCAGTGCGCGTCGCAGCACCTCGTCTATTTCGCTTTCTCGCGCTGAGGAAGCCGGCTGGCGGCCGGTGAAATAGCCCACGTCAACACCAAAGAAGTCAGCGAGCGCCTGGACTCGATCGGCCGGAGGCATCACAATACCTCCCCGACGCAGCAAGCTGATGTACCCCGACGATAGCTTCCCGCCGGTTCCCTTACTCACCTCGGCCAGGGTATAAGGGCGGCCGCTTGGCCCACGGCGGGTCTCGAACAAATGGTTAAGCAGTCCCGCAAATCGTGCTGAAGCCGGGTCAAAAGCCTCTGGCCCTTTATCCATCCTTCGCTCCACTATCAGCGCCCGAATAATCGCATCAGCTGCGTGAGCACACGCATTTGACATCTGCACGGGCATTTGCTACTGTAACACAAGGAGCGCGTCGAAGATGTTGCTATATCGAGAATCCTCGAAACAACGTCTCCACGCGCACCGCAATCGGCTGTTTGTAGCAGCCATCTAATTCTCACACTAGCACGCGCTCGTTGCAATAGCAACAGGTACGGTGCAGGGACGTGCAAAGGGGAGGTGCATCAACGCGCGATTGCTTGACCGAGGAGCAAGCGTATGTACTGGCGTCGCGCATAGCAAGCACGCCGGACTACCGCGTCCTGGAGGTGCGCCGAGCCTGGTCCGCCGCCGTCGCGTGGCAGGTCGAGGCCGAGGATCGCCGCACGGGCGAGCGCCTACTGCTCCTCAACGAAGACCAGTTCGACGGCCGCCTCATGGTGGAGGCGGGACAACCCACGATAGGGGAGATCACCACAGCCCAGGTAGCCCCAATCGTTAAGCGCGCGGCCGCCACATCCAATAGCTAGCCGCGCGCTCAGGCCAACATTCGACACGAACATCAGGCCCGGTCCCTAACCGGGCAAGTTTCACGCCAGTTGGGAGACAGATCATCATGCTGCACGAGACACTCGCCGTCGCCACAGCGGCGCATTTCGCCCTGACGCACCCTGCGGCCATCGCCGCCGGCTTCCAGCCCATCCTCGCGGCCGGCACCGACCCCTTCGCCGGGCTGGCCCAGGCCCTTCTCGATGTCGCGAACACCATCAAGATCCCCTTCGCTGCCATCGCGTTCATCATCGCCGGCGCCATGCAGGCTTTACATAATCCACGAGCGACGGGCGCCTGGATCACCGCGACCCTTGCCAGCGTGTTCATGTTCGGGGCGACGGGCGCCGCCGCCTACCTCCAGGCCAATATCAAGTAGTGATTTGTCCATCGCACGGCGGGACGTTCCTGGATACGGGGAGCGTCCCGCCCCTGTCTCGCCTACCGCTTGGAGCACCATCATGGCCCACGATGACCGACCCACACCACCACCGGCGCTCGTCGCGCCGCCGCCTCTTGCGCCACGCGACGCCCGCGCCCTCGTCGGCACGGCTCTTCGCGTGACGTACCCCTACCTGCTCGACGGCGGCGTCGGCTACCTGGCGCTCACCGTCGTCAGCCGCGACCTCAGCCTGATGGGTGCCGGCGCACTCCTCGTGCTCTACGGCGCCGCCCTGAGCAAGGCCCTGCAAGGGCAGGGGCCAGCCGGCGAGAACGAAAGGGGGACCGATGGCGCGCAATAGCCAGACGGCGCTCTACATCAACGACCCGGTGAAGATCGTCGCCGGCGTCTTCACGGTCCGGCAGGCCATCTACGTCGCCGGGATCGTGCTCCTCACCTATGGACTCATCAACGCGACGAGCCGCCTCCCCTACGGCCAGTCGGGGCTCGGCCAGATCCACCTGCTGCTCATCGTGGGCGTCCCCGCGCTGCTGGCCCTCCTGGTCGTGACCTTCGCCGGCAGCGGCACCGTCGAGCCCTACGCGCGCCAACTCACCGGCTACCTGTGGCGCACCACCCTGGCCCTCCCGCGCCGCCTGGCCTATCGCGCCGCCCGACTCGTTCGCCGCCCGCGCACGGCCCATGTTTACGGCCCGGTCCTCGTCGCCGAGGCGACAGCCGCCGCTCCCGTCGCGGAGCGCACGCCCGTGGCCACGGCGATCCGCGCCGTCCCCGCGCCCTACGTCGCGCCGGTGCTCATGACCACGCCCGTCGCACAGACCCAGCGCGCGCGCCTCCTGGCCTGGTTGACCGCCCATCCCTGTGTGACGGATGAGCAGATCGCCGAGGGCGCCGGCATGAACCCGTCGGCCGCGCGCCCGCGCCGGCGCGAGTTGGTCGAGGCCGGCGTGGTCCGCAAGGTGGACATGGACGGCCGCACCCGCGCCGGTCGGCGTGCGGCCCGCTGGGAGGTGACCGCCCATGGCGCCGACTAAGCTGCCGCGCGCGTCCCGGAACCTGTGGACGCACGAGGACCGCGGCGCCAGCCCGGTCCACCCCGCGCGCCCGCACGAGCCGTCACGGCGGGAGCGCGGTTCTCGCCTGGAGCGCGTCACGATCGCGGACGACGGGACGCGCACCGAGAAGGGCAAGGACGCGTGCATCTGGCTCGAGCTCGACGGCCTGCAACTGTTCAGCCTGCCCGGCGAGCTGCTCGACGCGTTCACCGACGGCGCGGCCGGGGCCTTCACGCCCCCGGTCCCCTATACGATCCAGTTCACCGTGCTCTCCACGCCGACCGCCGCCGAGACCGCCGTGGCGCGCGCCTTCGCCGACGTGGACCCGCCCACGGCCGCGCTCCGGGACCTGGCCGGGCGTCTGCGCGCCTGGTGGGAGGACTACCTGAGCGGGGAGTACGTCCCGACGCATCGCTTCCTGCTGGCGATCGCCGGGCCGGCCCGCGCGCCCCAGGGCACGACCCTGACCCGCGTCGTGGGCGAGGTCGAGCGCACCCTGCACCGCCTGGGCGTCGTCGCCCGCCGCCTCGACGGCGCCGCCGTGCGCGCGCTCGTCGCGGAGTTCCCCGACCCCTTCGCCGATCCCGCCGCCGGGGAGACCCTCGACGGGGCGTCCCTGCCGGGCCAGGGCGCGCGCTCCTGGGCCTGCACGTTCTATATCCGCGTCCCCGCCAACATCACGCAACCCGGCTGGCCCGCCCCGCTGCTCGCCTTCCCCGCGCCCCTGCGCCTCTCCCTCCATGTGACCGGCCTGGACCAGGACAAGGAGCGCACGACCGCCAAGAAGCGCGGGCGCTCCCTGGGCGACCTGGTGGTGGGCGCGGGCGCGCAGGGCCGCGAGGCCGACGGAGACATCGGCGACGCGCGGGCCGAGGCGCGCGCCCAGGCGCGCAAGATGCGCACGGGCGGCCTGGCCGTGGTCCGCGCGGGCATCTACGTGACCGTGTTCGCGCCCGACCGGGACGCCCTCGCCGTGCGCGCCGACGCGCTGTGGGGCCTGCTCACCGGCACGGGCGCGGGCGCGTTGGACACGCGGGGCGCGCGTGCCAGGGGCGTGCAGCAGCCGTTGCTCCGCGCGACGCGCCCGCTCGGCCGCAACGATGCGCCGCGCTACACGACCTACAAGATGTACGCCGAGACGGTGGGCAACGCCTGGGCCGCCATCGTGCGCTCGCCCGGCACCGCCGGCGGCGTGCTGATCGGCCGCGCCGAGGGCGACGGCGCGCTCGTCTACCTCAACATCTCCGACCGCGCCTTCAAGAACCGCCTGATCGACGTGTTCGGCGGGAGCGGCCAGGGCAAGTCGTTCTTCGTGCAGAAGTTCATGCTCCCCTTCCTGCTGCGCGACGGCTGGGCTACCGCCGTCGATACGGTGGGCGGCTACGAGACCCTGTGCGCCATCGCCGGCGGCAAGACGGTGCGCCTGGGCGGCCCGCGCACCGCCGCGATCAACATCTGGGACGGCCCGCGCGCCACGGAGGAGGAACGCGCCGCGCGCCTCTACTTCGTCGGCAAGGCCCACGAGGTCTTATTGGCCGAGAGCGGCAAGGCGATCACCGGGCGCGTGCGCGGGCTCATCGACGCGGGCGTGGCCGCCGTCTACGCCGGCCACCGCGACACGGCCAACCGCGACGGCACACTGCGCACGGCGGCCGACCCGCCGCTGGAGCGCGACCTGCTGGCGTGGTTGGAAGATCAGGCCCGCCAGCCGGAGCAGGACCACGAGGATCGTCGGCTGTACAAGGACGTGGCCGCCGAGCTGACGCCCTACGCGCGCGGCGGCCGCTACGCCCCCCTGGTGGACCGGCCCACCAGCTTCGACGTCGACACCCGGCTCCTCGCCTTCCACATCGACCCCCGGGACCTGGGGACCACCACGCCGGTCTACGCTTTCGTCATGTTCGCCATGACCGACATCGCCGACCGCCGTGACGCCCTGGCGCAGGCGTGGGGCCGGCGCTCGGGCCGCGGCACCGTGCAGCACCTGTTGGCGATTGACGAGGGGTGGAGCATCCTGCGCCACCAGGCCGGCCAGGAGTGGGTGGCGGGCATCGGGCGCACCGGGCGGCACTCGGGCATGGTCCCCATGTTCGTCAGCCAGAAGCTCTCCGACCTGACCAGCAACGCCGCCGCCGCCGGCTACTTCGACCAGACCAGCTTGCACTTCATCTTCAACATGCACGACACCAACGACGAGAGCGGCGTCGACCCCCGGCAGTGGATCGCGGGCAAGCTGCGCCTGACCGACGGCGAGGCCGGCCAGATCGGCACGCTGGCCGGCAAGAAGGCCGCCGACGACAAACGCCTGGAGTACGCGCAGATGTTCATGATCCGCACCACCAAGACGGCCAGCCGGCCGGCGCGCGGGGTGGTCAACGTGCCGTCGTCGCCGGAGGAGGCGTGGCTGTTCGCCTCCGACCCCGACGACAAGGAATACCGCGCGCGCATGGTGCGCGCCGTCGCCGCCGACCCCGAGCGCCCGACCGGCGAGGAGGTGTACCAGGCGGTGTGCCTGCTCGCCGAGGGCGCCACCCCCGCGGAGGTCGACGCCGCGCGTGTAGCCCCCGTCCCCGCCCCCACCGGCGACACCGACAGGGACACCGCGCTAGCCGGGATAGGAGGCGCGGCATGGACCGCCGCGCGTTAAACGCCGCGCCGCACACCACGGCGCGTGTCGAGAGAGGAGATCGACCAATGGACCGGAGTCGTCACGGGCGCCGCCTGACCGCCGTGCGGACGCTGGGCGTTGCCCTGGGCCTCGTCGCCCTGGTGCTCGGGGGCGTGGCGGTGCGGGCGTTCGCGCTCGTCGCCGCGGGCGTCCAGACCGTCCCCTTCTGGCCGGCCGAGCGCCTGTACCCCCAGTGGGCCGTCCTGCTCGCGCTGCTGGGGGGGATCGGGCTCGCCTGCGCCTATGGGGCACTGCGCCTGGCCCTGCTGTCCCGCGCGCTGCTTGTCGCGCCCGCGCCCTATCTGCGCGCCCTCGACGCGCGCCGCTCGGAGGAGACCCCATGACCATGATCGTGCAGCGCGTGATCGCCGTCCTGGTCCACGCCCTCGTCGTCACGCCCGACCTCACGACGCCGGCGTGGCGCGCGTGTGCCACCGCCATCCCGCTCGGCGGGCTCGCTCTCGCCGTGGGGGTGGTGGCGCTATCCCTCGCCCGTGTGGGGCGCACGCTCGGGTTCGCCGTGTTCTATTGCTATGCGCCGCTCGCCCCTGTCTCGGCGGGGCGTCCGGCCCACGCGGAGGAGCCCCCATGCGCCGACTAATCGCCCCCCTGGCGGCCGTCGTCCTCCTCGCCCTGGGCCTGGGCGGCGGGAGCGCCCGCGCGGCGTCGGCCTCCACGCCCACGCAGACGCCCGCGCCGACCGCGACACCGTACCCGACGTACACGCCGGCGCCGGCCCCGACCGCGACGCACCACCCCACGCTCGCGCTCTCGGCGAGCCAGGGCATGCCCGACACCCCCCTCGTCGTCGTCGTCGCCGACTTCCCCGATGGGGCGATCACGCTGTACTGGGATGGGGCCTATTTGGCGCGCGGCACGAGCGCGGACAGCTACGTCCACATCGACACGCGGGTCCCCGCCACGGGCGCCGCCGCCGCGTTGGGGCCGCACGAGGTGCGCGCCGTCGGCCCCGATCGCACCTCGGCCTCGGCGTTCTTCACGATCGCGCAAACGTATCATCCCAAGGTCACGCTGACACCCATGCACAGCGCGCCCGTGACCGGCACGGTGGTCACGGTAGACGTGTCCGGCTTCGCGCCGGGCCAGACCGTCAATTTCTCGTGGGATCGCGCCGGCGGCGCGCACATCTTCGCGCACGGAAGCGTCGCCGACGACAGCGGGGACACCAGCGCCGACCTCATCCTGGGGATTGACCCCACGCCGGGGGTCGGCACGCACCGCCTCTACGCGTGGGGGACAAACCCGACGCTCTCCACGTCCGCGTCGTTCACGGTGGACCCGCCCCCGCCCGCCTGCGGCGGCCTGTCCATCCCCATCCCCTTCAGCGCCCCGTTCTGCCTCGACCCCTTCGGCTGGGCCGGCTCCTGGCTCAGGACCGGGGCCACCGCCGGGGCCGACGCGATCGGCGCGCAGGTCGCCACGGACCTGACCACGCAGCAGGACTACACCCAGATCGCGGAGTTGCAGTTGGTCTTCGGCACGATGCAGGACTTCGCGCGCGACCTGTTCGGGGTCCTGTTCGTGGCCGGGGCGACGGCCTGGTACGCGCGGCGCCTGGGGTTGGGGCCGGGCGGCGAGGCGGCCACGCAGATGGTCGAAGGCGGGTTGGGCCTGGCCCTCACCCTGTCGTTGCCGCGGCTGATGCACCTCTACATCGCCGCGGTCAACGCCGCGTCCGGGCAGATCCTGGCCGACCCCCATCACACGCAGGGCGCGGCCACCATCGGCCTGCTGGTATCGCGCCTCATCAGCGGCGACCTGGTCGCGGTCATCGCCGTCAATCCCGTGTTCCTGGGGGTGATCGCGGGCTTCGTCGTCGCCTTCTTCGTGCTACTCGTGCTCATCGCCATCACGCGCACCATCGGGACCATGTACGGCGCGGCGGTGTACCTGGCCGCGCCCGTCTGCGCGATCTGCATGGTGACGCCCCTGACACGCGGGGTGGCCGTGGCCTGGGCGCGGCTGTGGTTCAGCCTGACGCTGTGGGGGGTGAGCTACGCCGTCGCGCTCGTGGCCGTGCGGGCGATGCTCGCGGTCTTCGCCCACACCGGCGGGCTGCAATCGCTGGCTGCGGCGCTCGCCGGCGCGCTCGTGCTCTACGGGGCGCCGCGCCTGGGCGACGCCTTGCTCGGCGGTGGGGCCTCGCGCGCCCTGGGCATCGGCAACGTGCCCATGCTCGGGACCGCCGCCCGCATGGGCCTGTCGGCTGCCACCGCCGGTGCCGGCGGCGCGGCCGTCGCGGCGGGTGCTGAACGTACCATGGCAGGAATTGGTACACCTCCCGCTCACACGGTGACGGAAATGCCCAACGCCAGCGTCTCCGAGATCGCGTCGATCGCCCCACCGATCAACGCCGAGTGGGGGCTCATCGAATGAAACAGCAACTACAACGCGTGATGAAAGCGACGGGGCGGGGCCTGTTTGTCCTGGCCGTGCCCAAGACGGTGCGCCGCTCGACGGACGACCTGCGCCGGGTCGAGATGTCGCCCGCCCTGGGCCTCGTGCTGCGACTCACCGCGCTCCTCGTGCTCGTGGGGACGGTCCTGGCGGTCCACGCCGCTGGGCATCCCCTCCTAGGCCTCGCCCGCGACGCCCTCCTACTCGTCGGGGCCGTCGTGATCCTGGCCCTCTCGGGCGCACTCGCGCCGCAAGGGCGGCTGCTGGGGCGGCTCTTGCTGTCCTACGCCAAGCGGGAGGCCGGCCGCCGAGGATTGACGTGGCGGGGCCGGTTCTTCCGCGCCCTCGTGCGGCGCTTGGAACCCGCCACGTCGGAAAACAAGAAGGGGAAGACCAATGTCCGCTAACCAGAACGATCCGCAACGCCCGCGCATCTCGATGGTCGTAGAAGCTCCACAAAAATGGGAATACCGCCAGGAGTTCGACTGCACCCCGACACAACTTACAGGCTACGGGTATGAAGGCTGGCGGTTGATCGGTCCGCCCGTTATCGCCAAGATGTCGCTCGGGACGTCCGGGCGGCTGCTGTACGTGTTCGAGCGGCCTGTGCAGACGCCGCAGCGGTAACGAGAGAGGAGTCCGGCCAGGATAGAGGACCCTGGCCGGACTCCCACACGCAAGAAAGAGAAGGAGAGAGACATGTCCATGACGGATCGCCACCACGACATCTTGCGGGCGCTCGCCGACGGGGAGGAGCGCCACGGCTACGCCATCTTAGAGGCCGTCGAGGTCGCCACGCACGGGAAAGTCATCCTGGCACCCGGCACGCTGTACCGCGCCATCGGGCGCCTGCTGGACGACGGCCTGATCGTGCAGACCGACCGGCGGCCCGACCCCGCATTAGAGGACGAGCGCCGGCGCTACTATCGCATCACCCCGCGTGGCCGCGCGCTGCTCGCCCATCCGGGGACGCCGCTCGTCCCCCTCGCCCCGCCCGATCCCGGCCCCGCCTACCGGCAACGTGACGTGCTGCGCGTGCTCGCGGACGGCCAGGAACGCCACGGGCACGCCCTCATGCAGGCCGTAGGGAGTGTGCCAGGCGCGGCCCCCCTCGGCCCGACCGGGCTCTATGTCACCCTGCGCCGCCTGCTCACGAATGGCTTCGTCGCGGAGGCCGCCGCGCGGCCCGACCCGGCGCTGGGCGACGAGCCGCGCGACTACTACCGCATCACGCCCCAGGGGGAGGAGGCCCTGCGCACGCCGGGGCTGCTGCCTGTGCCCCGGCGCACCGCCGCCCAGCAGCGCCGGTACGCCGCGCTGTGCGCCCTCGCCGACGGCGCGGAGCGCCACGCTTACGGCCTCCGCGCGGTGCTACGCGCGGACCCCGACGGCGCGGGGCGCGTCGGGAGCGGCACGGTCTACCGCATCCTCGACGGGCTGGTGGCGGACGGCCTGGTGGTCGAGGCCGGGGCGCGGGTCGATCCCGCCGTTAACCCCGCCGTGCCCCGCCGCTACTTTCGCAGCACCCCGCGCGGCGAGGACGCCCGCCGGATGCTCGCCGCGCTGCCCCCACACCAGCCTCACGGCGCGGCCCCCTGGCGCGGCGCGGTATCGTTCGGGGTGACGTGGGGCGCGGTCACGGGCGGCCTGCTGCTCCTGCTGGGGGCGGGCGGCGCGGGCTGGGCGACGGGCGCGGTGGCCACGGTCGTCACCACGGGCGCGGGGCTGCTGCGCCGCGACGAGGCGGCGTAGCGCGCCGCCACGCGGGAGCACGACGCGGACGACAAGACGGGGACGAGAGGACCGGAGGAGGACACATGGCGGACGAGAAGAACGAGAAGAAGCGGACGGGGTACTACCTCGCCGATGAGACGGTGCAGGCCGTCGCGGAGCACGCCAAGCGCGCGGGCCTCTCCGTGTCGGCGGCGGCGGACGACCTGATCCAGCGCGGCGCGGGCGCCGCGGCGGCGCAGAGCGCGGGCGCGCCGGCGGCCCCGGCCATCGCGGCGGCCGTGGGTCAGACGGTGGAGGACCTGCTGCGCGCCGTGGTCGTGGGGCCGTTGCGCGCGGAACTGGCGGCGATCCACCACGAGGCGACGGTGGCCCGCCTGGAAGGCTATGCCCACATCTACAACGACTACGGCGCCGCGGTCGCCGAACAGCTCGAAGCGGTGGCTGAGGAGCGTGCCACGGCGGCGCGCGCGGCGGGCGAGCGGGCGCGGCTGCACCGGCGCGTGGCCGAGGGGCAGGTGGCCTGATGACGACGCCGACGCGGACGTTCGTGGAGGGCCGCTACGTGCCGACCGGGCCGTGGGCGGACGCCAAGATCAAGAGCCAGGTCCAGCACCTCAAATCCAGTTTCCGCACGGGGGAGAGAAGGGAGGAGGAGCGGACCTTGTTCGACGCCCACGGCGACGTGGCCGATCAGGCGACCGCGCGGGCCATCCTGACGGCCGCGATCGGCCCCAAGGTCGTGTTCCACCGGCTCGTCCTCTCACCGGGGCCGCGCGCGGGGGTGGTGCGCCTCATCGACCTGCGCACCTGGACGCGGCTCCTCCTGATGGACCTGGGCCACGCATTGGGCCAGCGGCTCGTGTGGGTGGCGGCCGTCCATCGCAACACCGACGAGCCGCACGTCCATGTGCTCCTCGCTGGCGCGGCCGCGCGGACCCGCTGGCCCAACAACGGGAAGGTGTGGGGCGTGGAGCTGCGGACGCCGCACTACGCCCTCTTGCGGGAGCGCGGGGACCTGCGCGCGGCCGAGATACGTCAGTTGAATGGGGAAGGAGTCGCGTGATGGACATGGCGTTACCCGTCCACCTGACCACGGCCCAGCTCGTCGCCCTGACAGTGGGCCTCGCCGTCGGGATCGCCCTGGGGACCATCACCGGCGTCCTCATGGTTGTGGAGAACCGCGACCGTGCCTTGGCCCGCCGGTTCGACCTGTTCGAGCGCCTGCTGCCCGGCTCCCCAAGCACCGCCGAGGTGTCCGCCGTCGCCTGGGACTGGTACCGCGCGCTCCAGGAGGAGAAGACGCGCGCCGACCGGGCCGAGCGGCACGTCGCCGCCCTCACGGCGCGCGGCGGCGATGACGCAACGAGGCCGAACGGCAGGGAGGAGTATGTCAGATGAACACAGCGACCGTGAGGCGCGGTGGACCCTCCGCCGGCGGGCTCGCCTACACCGTCGACGGTCAGGGCATCGTGCTCCGCGTGCGGGAGGCGACGCCCCCTGACCGGGCCACGGCGCGCGCGGACGCCGCGCCGCCCGTCGCGCTGCGGACCCTCGTGGCCCCGCTGACGTGGGAGCCGGTGCAGCACCTGCTCGCCTGGGGCGCGCGCGAAGGGATGACCGCGGCCGAACTGCTCGATAGCTGCCGGACGGCGACACGCCCGACGACACGGACGGCGCACACACGCGCCACAGGAGGGACAGCACGATGACAGACGATAGTCGCGACGATAGACTTCTCGCCCCGTTCGACGGGATGCTCGCCGACGGCGGCCCCGACCAGCTGGTGTTCGCGCCGACGGCGACGGAGACCGGGGACCCCACGGTGACGTATTACACGCGCGAGCCAGACGGCTTCGGCCCACACGACGTGCGCTGGCAGGAGATCACCGACCCCGCCGAGATCGCCACGATCGAGGGCGCGCTGGCGCGGGGCAGCGACCCGCCGTATGAGGTGTGGGTGGACCAGGCGCCGGCCGCGCGCGACCCCGACCGGCTGGCACCCGCCGAAGAGGGACCAACGGTGTACGCCTGGGAGCAGACCGGCCCCGCCGTGGGCGACGGCCAACTCTACGAGATCACCGATCCGGTGGTCATCGCCGCCTATGAGGAGGCGCATCCCGCGCAAGGGGACATTGAGATCATCACCCCGGCCGACTTTTACGATACGGCGTGGGCGACTGACGCGGCGGGAGCGACGGGCGCCGGCGCGGCCCTCGACCGAGACCTGGACCTGACGCCGGCCCTCGACCTGTAGGAGCCAGGAGACACCATGAGCACACCCGCTAGCCCACCTATCACCGGCCGCCCCCGGGCGCGCGCCGGCCATCTCGCCCGTCGCCTGCCCTCTCGCGCCAGGGCGGGGATCGTTGCCCTGCTGCGCATCGCGCGTCGTCTGTGCGCGCGCGTGTTCTGGCTGCTGCGCGGCTGGGCCGGTCTCATCGCCGGCCTACTCGCCGTGCTGGCCCTCTGGCTCGGGCCGCTCGCGGGCGCGCGGTGGAGCGTCACCCAGGCCATGGGCCTCTATCGTCACGTCGTCGCGGCGGTGACGCTCTGGTATCAGACGGCCTACGACGCCGTGGCCTGGCCGGCGGCGACGGGGGTGGCTGCCGTGCGCGCGACGCGGGCGTGGGCACACCACGGCCTCCACGGGCTCGCCCCGACGATCCACACGAGCACCTGGGCGTTCTGGATGCGCCACGGCGCGGCCTGGCGCTACGCCAGCCTCCATAGCCGTAGCGGGGCGCCCGTGCGCGCGGCGATCCCGCTGGAACTGGGCGGCGTCCTCGCGCTCCTGGCGCTGTTCGCCGTGTTCATCCTCATTGGCCGCCGGACGCGCGCCCTCGACCCCACGCGGGCCAACACCTACGGCGGGGCGCGCTGGCAAACGTGGGACGAGCTGAAGCGGCGGCGGGCCAAGCCCGGTGACATGGTCCTGGGGACGGCGCGGCGCGGGCTCGGACGGATCACGATTGGCGTGCGGTCGGCGCTGCTGCTGGAAGGCGTGGCCATCGACGCGCCGACCGGCCTGGGCAAGTCCAATGCCTTCTTCAAGACGCAATTGTTGGAGCCCGACCCCGCCGTGGATTACGTGGCCACCGACAACAAGGGCGACGGGTGGAACCAGACGGCCGCAGCGATGAGCCGGACGCACGATGTCTACCGGCTGGACATGCAGAACCCGGCCAACAGCGTGACGTGGGCGCCGCTCGCCCTGGTGCGCACGCCGGCCAAAGCCGAGGACTGGGCGCGGGCCTGGCTGCACAACTCCAAGCCCGCCGACAGCGCCCCACCGCAGCCCTACTTCGAGCAGGCCGTCTTGCTGCTCATGGCGGCGGGCGTGATGCACGTCCACGCCGTCGCCACCGCAGCCGGTCGTCCCAGCGGCACGCTCGATGAGCTGCTGGCCCTGCTGCTGGAACCGAACGTGGAGGCCATCGAGAAGGCGCTCAAGAAGGGGCCATCGGGGGCGGAAACGGGACCGGCGGCGCAGTTCCTCGGGCTCATCGCCGAGCACCGCGAC
>JAABUH010003737.1_pt1 | contig 12794 bp, 11 predicted proteins | sample 5559121 | NCBI WGS metagenome assembly JAABUH01 (sample SAMN10711871, study PRJNA513364) | rock metagenome | isolation source: Antarctica rocks | place: Antarctica: Victoria Land, Battleship Promontory nord | collected 2015-12-28 | reverse complement strand
TCTAATGGATGTGCCGATGCAGCATAAGGCCGGGTTTTTGACGAGAAATCTCGTAGGGAAGCAAGCGAGTGCTTTCCCGGCGACCGAGGGACAGATGGATCAAAAGACGTATCGTAGGAATGGTTCTGGTTCTCAGGAACCTTGTGTCCGCCAAAATTCCCTCCACTGGTGTTGGGCCTACCAGATGATGATGGTCGAGATGTACGTGTCTGTGAGAAACTCGAAGTTCCAATGCGTGAACGGCGCCTTTCGCTTCTACTTAGTGGTTCATCGGCCACCGAGTCATCTCGGGCGAGATTTAGGAATAAGTCTTCATTCGAGGATTGCAGCTGCTCCTGAGAATGCGCATCCTCCGTGTAGCTTTCTCTTTGCCTGTTTTGACCTCCGATACGAAGGGTTGAATCTCTTCCGTCGTCACTTTCTGATCTCCTGTAATTTCGTGCTTCCATCGCAGTCATGACTCCGTCACTTGTAGCAGGCCTTGAATGTACCGACCGGGCCGGCTTGGGTCTCCAGGGTCGAGCTGCGTCATTCGTGATTTCCTGAGGCAGCTTGACAACGGAGTCAATGCTATTGCTTTGATTCGAAGGCAGCTTCAAAGGCGGATGTATGGCTCGCGCTTCCGCTGAGGAGGGTGTTCGCCGGAAGGGCTCAGCATAGGAGCGTTGGGTACTGAGTGCTGGCGGTGGGCCAGATTTCGTTTCAATCCCGTGGCTTGACCTCGAGGCAGGGGGTTTTCTTGTTTGTGGGGATCGAGGATCAGCATCGGAAGCGTCAGGTTGATGTGTGAAGTATGATCCCACTGGTGGAGATAGCGAAGCAGTCAGGCGACGTGAAGAGGATAGAGAAGGGACGATTTGCTTGCGTATGGAAATGTCGCTTGCAGTCTGGTTGTGATTGGGGGACGAGGTGAGGGTGGCAGGCGAGACAGGCGCGACTGAGCGATTTGGCGACGACGGGCTTTTTAATGCCGATTGGTTCTTGCGAGATCCTTTGTCGGGCCCAAGAAGTGTTTCTGTTTCTGCTGATACCGATTCCGCCGAAACGAAGGAATACTCGCTCTCTGCTGGAGGAGAACCGTCACGCGTGAGACTGTGGACGACGCGTGAAGGCATTGCGAGAGGAGGGGCCAAGGCAATGCCTTGCTCGCCGTACCCCACCCCTCTAATTCAATATATTCCTGCAGATGTTCATATGCTCGAATCCGCACACCACGAATGTTGAGTTTCTCACTCAGCAATGGACTGCAGCAATTGGATATGACCATCAAAGACGGCAGCCAGTCATAACATTGTTGATCGACCCTTATTGGTCAATGGCTGACAGGGGTAGCGACGCCGGCTCAGAGCACAACTACCGAATTCGTATGTGCTAATAATTGTGCAATGATTTGGGGCTAACGTCATGGGAATAAGTTTCAGATACCCACATACTCAATATCAAAGGCTTTAATAATCGTACATAATGTAGTGTCCCGAAGAGCCAATCAATGCAAGTCGTCGTCCCATTCAACGCAGAGTCGCACTCGTTGCAGGCCAGGTACTGTTTAGGATCAATCTTGAGCTGCTACGTACGGCTCTATAAATGTTCATTACATTCCGAATGATTAGTACCGAGCCCTACCATAACCCAATACTACAAGCATCTTCGGACAGAGGAATGGCGACAGAGACCATAATCATACAGACGGCATAGTCGGTTTCCAGCAAGCTAGCAAGATAATGAGTGAATACATTAAACTTTATTACAGATACAGATCTCAGACGATTGAGAAGACTCAAGGCTCGGACCTAAGAAGGGCGGAAGGATAAAAGTGTACTCCCAATCCCTCGCTCAACAAGACCTAGAAGACATGGCGGCGTCTCCTTCTATCTTGTCTGTACCCCTCTAGGGGCTTGATGAATTCGGCTTTTGGAAGCTTAGGGGGAACGGTATCTTCCAAGTCCATCGAAGAGTAGCTCAAGTGTGAGAGACTGCAAGGAGTTGGTCAGTCCGCACTTTTACTTCTTGGCATGGTTTGGCCGATCCGGCCGACAACATGACTGACCATAGCTCCTTCTGCCAGGATGGTTTCAGTGCCCTTCTGGCCGACATATGCGTATTGAAGGTGGCCACAATAGGTGAAATCTGAATGCTTTCAGATATCGGTGTTGGCGGCAGTGAGTGGTCGAGAGCCACTATTGCTGCCCTGGATGAGCAGATGGTTGTTTTCATGGAAGGAACACCGGCCGACGTGTTGCCACTGAACCTACTTTCGCTGGACATGTTGGTCGATACCACGATTGCGGATTTGTCACTTGGACTACGGCTCTGGACCGATGATGCTTGGTCTGAGCTGCTGTGAGTCATCAGCTCATGAACAAAGGACGCGGAATGAGGAGGTGATGATAGCTCCGAAATATTGTGTCCAGAGCCTGACGCTGAAGTTTGATCAAGTAACTCGGCTTTGTCATTCTCAGGAAGCTCTCGATATGTCTCGATCAGGTTGTTCATGTCCATTTCCTTGATTGAACAGCCATCCGAGGCTTCGGACACCTTTGACTGCAGCGAGTGCTTAGTGGGCTCCATGCTACTGGAACTCTCTTTTCGATGACGAGAGTCGTGGCTACGAAGGCATTTCTTTCCCAGCACAAAGACAGTGAGCCTCATAATCACAACGAAGGTGACCGATCCGAGGCTTATCCCTATCTTAGCACCAGCAGTCATGTGGCTCGCTGCTTTTGTGCCTGCTGCGGGGATTGCAACAATATTCTGCTTGATGCCGTCATCGTGCTTGCTCTGGTAGACAGAGAAGCTGGACTGTTCGTAATTGGTGACAAGATATCTTGAAGGCAATATCAATCTGAAGTGAGCCCTATGGATAACAGCTTGCTTACGCTTCTTGTAGGAACGTTCGTCCCAGTGTGTACTGAGATTCGTTTGTAGCTCTTACAAGGGGAAAGTACCGGAGACTGCTGGGTGTAATTGGATAGTCCGATACAAGATCGAAACTGGCATAAGGCAGTACAATGTCAACGACATCTCCTCCGGTCATTGAATTCCCCAATTTGAATGTTATTTCGGGGTTGGCTGCCAACGGACGATCATGCGTGGCGTCGTCAACAAAGTACGTCTGATAGGTCGTGTTCCACTCAAGTCCAAATGCTGTCTCGAAGAGCTGGCATGCCTTGGTTGGTAAGTAGATGTATGCTATGGTTGAGTCGATGAAAGTCCATATTAGGTCTAGCATAAACGGTTTTACGGAACCATTCTCATAGCTGACGGTAATAGATTGCAGACCAACAACGAGGTCACGCTAAATGTCTGGAAATAGCGAAAAGGAAACGTTATTGGGGACGTTTCGTGAGGAGTCATAGCCCCCAAGGGTCAGAGATCCAAATGCGCCTTTTGACTCTATATCATCGTCAGCAACACCGTTCGAAACTGATGGGGTTCGTTGCAGTCGAGATCTAATGTTCGAAGGTCCACGTAGATTTCAACCGGGTAAATCGTTCCGATTGCAGTAGTCTAGGCTTGGTGAAGGCAAGTGAATTGTCATACTTACGGTAGCGAGCTCCGGCGGTATAGGCCCAAGAGAGACTCGGGATCATTTTCTTCGTTATCAATGTTGTCAAAAAGCTCGGATATGAATCACTAAATGTGCTAAAATTAGTCCGCTGCTGGTTGAGGCCAAACATCCCGATAAAATAGTCGTCGTTTGCATAAGCAGCGACGACTGTTGAATCGAGGTATGGACCTCGAGTGGCATTACTCAGGCCGAGAGCCACGGTATCAAGTCCGAAATCAGCGGTGTCATTGAAGCCGAGATTCATTTCGAGTCCCATAGTGTAGTTCCTGAGGTCCTTCCACGACGCCGACTCGGAGGTATTGAAGAGCTCGCCTCGAAACTCAGCGCAGGTACTGGAGGGAGATGTCCCAGCTTCCCCTGGTAAACAGCCTTGAGGAGATACGACGCAGACGGCATTGCCTGCTGTTGAAGGAAGTACGCGAACGACTTGCTCCGAATTCCCCACTCGTAAAGGAAAGGAAGACCAGTTGCCATCAGCGCCATCCCTTCAGGAAGCGTTAACGTCGGTAATGGGAAAGGTTAGTCTAGTCTGGGAATGACGATGGAAGTAATTGCTTGACTCACCAATGCTCTGAAGGCGGCCAAGAGATAGGCTTGGCGTGGGACGTCATTGTACATAAGACTGAAGCTGATCGAGCTGATCAAACCCTTGACCCTTTCTCAACTTGAGCTTCTTCATCAAAGTTTGTACAGCCTGTACAACTAAGAGGTGAAGGCTTCAAGCACTTGAGGGGCCTATACTAAGACAATGTCGCTATCGTATGTAAAGCCATTGCCCCTTCACACTTTGCCTGATTTCCTATTCTGTAACAAGCCCTAGCCTTTCTGCGATGCAACTCTCACTTTTCAGCTCAGCCTCTCCTGCATTCTGTATAATTTGATCTTGATGTGTTTCAACTCCCGTTCTTCTGCAAAGACTCGTGCGGCGCAGCTCTTCCTTCAAGACCGAGATTAACCATTGCCACATGGAGTACAATATGCGCTCAACCTGCTCAGTCATTTCCAGTGCTTCATCCGTTCTTCATGCACCTTTGTTTCAACCTCGTCCCTTCTGCGAAGTTCCATAAGGCATGGCTTTCCACGCTTTTAGTTCGAACCACAAATTCTTCGACTCTTTTGCGTTCCGAAGCAAGTGTGCATCGTACTTTCGGAGATTGCTTTCTGGATTGCATCAAGCACCATCTTGGGTGCACAATCTTGAGGTCGTAATGCGGCACTGTCTGGCTTTTTCATCTCTGAGTGCATGTCTGATAGCATCAAGGCTACCATTTTGGATCTTCTGAATCTTCTACCAAGGCCAATATGGACAGTCTTTGAAAGGCGATTCGAGCGCTTCTACCTCCACCCTCCAGTATGGTCAGTGATCCAGAGGGATACAGACCATGACCTGGCGATGTCTGCAGCTTTTGGGGACTGAAAGTTCCTATCATCTATTCTTGTCTTTGTCCTCGCAAGCTTGAACGCTTCTGCTCGCTCAGTTGATGTCGCACGGTGAAGGGACGCGTCCTGATATGCTCTACTGTTCAACGCTCCATCCCTAAAACCTTACGTATTATCTCCATGCAGTACGCCTTTAATCTGTCCCTTGATTGACTTCAGGTTCAGCTTATTTGATCTCGGCTATATAGTCATTCTTTAATCTCCCTGGTATGGAAAGCAGCATATAATTCTGCAAGGTGTCTCATCCACTCGTTCAATACCTCTTTTATTCCCTTCATGTTGTACCTTCCCTTGTTTTCGATTTCACACCGTCTTCTGTATTACAGCCTTGCTCTACTACCTGGAGATCTAGCTCGAGCGGCGTTAATCGGTCATGCCTATCAACAACATACTCTGGGCCATTCTTGTTCAATGGCAATTAATTCACTGTTCCTTATTGGACCAGAGGCAGGCATTGTCTTCTTCTATAGACGATGGACCTGCTCCGTCAAACGATTTCATCGTAGTTTCGAATAGTGTCACTTTCTCGGGTGAGGCAGCTGCCTCCTTCACCAACGATCCTTTAGCCCTATTACACGCTCCTGAAGGCTCCGCCACTCCTGCAAAACCGAGTCCAGCTGCTGTGATATCCATCCCCCTTAGTATGCCGAGCGCTTCTTCATCTGCGGCTCACTCATTACTTCCACCGGATCGGGCAGCAGGGGCCGTCGGAACTATAACAGCACCTCCTATCGCAATCCAGACCTGCCAACCCACCCATTGCTACGGAGAAGCTACGGTAGGTTTTAGCTACGAGTCTGACCCAGTCTGGAAACGGCTCTAATATTTTAGTCTGCGACTGTCTTCTACTGGCCACCGAATTCTTCAAATACTGCCTGCTTTGCCACAATATTAGATGCGCCTGCACCAACTTTGCCTCTCGGCTTGACACCGTAAGAGATATCCTCATGCCTTCGAGAGATAGAATTGACCATGTGAATTTCTCTCTAGAATCTCTCCAAGTGTTTATATTGTCGTTGAATCTTACATTATCACCGGCGCCTGCAACACGCTTGGCACTCTCGATAGCTTTACGGCGTCGTTTGACCCAAGCCAAATATCGACGATAGGTCCAGGCAACAAGCCCAGACTCTTAAATTTCTCCGATCTACCATGTGGGTCAGCGGATAGCTCTCCGTTGAATGGAAAAGCATTCATGCCGTGGTTCCATCCACCTCCAAGTCTTTTCGGTCTAGACCTTTTTGATCAAATGGGGTTACCAGGAGACACGAATTGCACCCAATTTCCCTGGAGAGATCCTAATTATGTTCTCAACCCAGCTGGATACGTCAATGGGCCCAAGATTCCACACAGGCCAAGATTGCATCGGGCAAGAACAGTGCTAGAGCCGGTTCCTGCAAGTACGACGCAGTCGACTTGATCTTACATTCCAAATATTTACGCGCCTCATTGGCTCTCGATAGGGAAGGGAGAACGCCATCATACTAGTCCAGAGATACAGCAGGGAGGGGCGACTCAAAGTTCAATTCGTTCTATGTGTTTCTTGGTTGTGATCATATAATGAATGGACCCTCAGACAAAGACTTGAGGAAACGGGCCTTTACATGTTCAGATAATCTATATGCCCTTAGTCTAATTGTTTTTCTAGCTGTAATAATCTACATACTATGCTTTCTCACCGAGCTAGTTTTTCACGATGATTACGTTCCAATCGACCAAGTCTCAGAAAGTATCTGTGCCTTTTCAATAGTCAAGTCTGTTGATATTCTGCCCTCATGTGTTGGGCAATGTAATATAGAAGTGAGGCCCATCGACCCACCCTAAGGGAAAGGCCGGTGACGATTCATACTACGCATACCTCATCCGGCTGCATGTCTCGAACTGATGGTATCCCCAATCGAAACCACCGCAACTGAGCTTTGTCGTGACCCTGTCCTATTGTGTGACAGCATGACATCGCCAATCGATAGACTCCCGTGGCGGCCGAATCGGCTGGAATCCAGTACATTGTCGCAGTATCCGTGCCTCGTGTGGTCCTGTTCCCCTAATCGCACCTACATCCCCAATTCTGCAATAAATCTCCTTGTCATGCCACATCCATAGAGCTCTTACTCCTGCGATTTGTTAACCTTTCTCGCATCGTTGGGTTCCGAGACTAAGAGGTGGTGCGACAGCCACTCGCAGAAAAGGAGACGACGAGGGTGGCTGATGGCATCGACATCGAAGGTGGCATGGGACTTGGGCACTTCGCAGCGCCAGCAGAGTGAGGCTAGGCCACGATCTATGGGCTCCATCACAGTGCAGCAACGGTGGTACGTTATCAGCGTGCCTTTTAGTCAATTCTCGCACTTCCAACTGAATAGTCCGAAAAGAGCTGAACTGAGCTTGCGACTCTTCCTGTTCTGATGGCTTGAGTTCCGGTGCTTCTTCGTGTAATTTTTTAAATTCGCGAATGTTGTTGTGTCGGAATCCACATGTTGAATTTACTTGATACATAGCCCTTCTAAGGCTGTGAGACGCACATGTCATTTTAAACATGGAGCCTTGCGAAACGTCTGACATCTTGTCATATGAGAATCTACTAGTCTTTTCATTGTCTTTTGCTTGTCAGCACTCATGCAACTGGATTGCTATATGCCGCACAGTTCAGTATAACGATATCCACGATTGCATTGGAATGTCTTTGAAGCAGTAGCTTCAGGATGTTTCCCCTCTAGATCTGTCTGAATTTCCCAATATCTCTTCTGCCTTGGCGAAATGTAAAACGTTGGCACTTACACATTTTAATCTGATATATCGAAAGTATGAGTCCTCGATTACATGGAAACGACAGGCTAGAGTCCTTCCTCAGATGTGTCGCAGTCAGGACAATAGATTTTCCATCTCCTTTTGATCACAGGGAATCCAAAGTTCCTAGCCGGATTCCCGGATGTCTTGCAGTGCGAATTCGAATGATGAAGAAATTGCCTGGCGCGCAATTTCATCTCGAAGACTTTGGTCCACGGCATTAAATTTGAGATACAGATGGAAGTGAAATTATTCCCACCAACAATCCTCATTCATTGCAAAAGCGGGAGGCTAAAGACGGCCACTAGTGCAAAAGCGTCATAGCCGACCTTTAAATAGATTGAAACAGCACTAAAGTGATGGACTTTGATCATCTCGGAAGCTCTGCAACAGGATGTGAGACTCTGTGTCACTTTGCTGTTCGCAGCTTCGGAGTCATCGTCGCAGCTCTGAGAATCGTTATGTATACCATGAATGTGTCTGATGAGTGTCATTTTATTGCTTCGGCTGTGGGAGGAGTATGAGGGCAATTTCAGACTAGCAGGAACCGTGGTTATTATTAGCTAGACATTGTTTAATTTTGCCCAAAGCCGTTATTATTAATATTAAGATTTTGGTCGCCGTTCGACAATTCCCTTGCCTTATCGATGTCGGCGCCAGCAGTCACTCTGTTCCATCCCTCTTTGTTTCGTGCTTCTCATCGACAAGAACACCGAAGGCAAAGCCTTTCACTTCAGGCACTGCACAGAGAGCGCCTTCCAAGTGGGTATGCGACCACCTTCCATTCCATACTCCTACGCGCCGGCCCCATTGGCCAGCCTTCCTCGCCATACAGCCAGAGCGAGTGGTGATAGGATGCGTCTTGCCTGGGCGGTTAAATGAAGTTGCTATTTTGATTGGTTGCATGTGGAAAGCGCTGACTGGGTTGCCTCCCCCCACCAACAGATCTGCCTTCCCCATTGGCTCCCTGAAACTTCGCGGCGACAACCATTTCACTCTTGCTCCTCACAACATCCCCCTTCTCTCCCCATCATCACGCCGTGCTGTCGTACACATTCCAAGGCGAAGCAGCAATTCCGATCGATAAGCGCTGAGGAACCCACCACTTCGGCTTTAAGAGAGGACGGCGGACTCAAAGGTGGGCGCATCAACGGCCAGAACATTCAAAGCCAAGGGCGCACACCAGCTCGAATCGCCAATCAACCATCTTCTGGAAGAGGAGGAGAAAGCGCTTCGCTGATATGCTAGGGTTAGTCCCTCAATCGCATGCCCAGCTTTTGTGATTGGCCTTCGTGCGTCGCTCTCCCTGCTTCGAGCTCGAAGAAGACCGCATGGCAGCGGCAGACGCCTGAATACCTATACTCCCTTCTTTCTTCACACCTGACGTTCTGCTTGCCAATGTACCATCTGGCATGGCACCGTCACCATGATTCACTCGGTTGTTTTGTGCAATACTAACAAGATGTCTGTAGAGGGTCCCTACACTTCACACACCCTTCATGATTGTCAATCGGCTCCGTCCAGTGCTGCTTCAAGAGAGGGTCTTCATGGGCTCGATGTAGTCTACGGAAGCTGTCAGCAGTCCACACGGTCGAAGAAAGCCCCCGTCGCAGCGCCTCCAGAAACGATAATGCCGGTGTCTACGAGTTCACAGTCGCTGCTGGCCTCGCTCCCCTCGTTCATGTCGGTGTTTGGAAACGGTCCAGATAGACTGGAGGTCAACGAAGTCAACACCGTGGCCACACAGCCTCTAAACAGGATTCACTCCAAACGCCCTCAACATTTTTCATCCCCTTTCAATCGACGCGATTCTACTTCAACTTTCGAGTCAACAGAATCTTCTCCTACTACAACCATCTCAACACTCGAATCTTCGCTGACCGAACCATCACCTCAGTCACCGCCCGAGTCTCCTGATTCCTCATTGCCTCTTTCTTCGTTCAAGTATTTGAGAACGCACTCGGTACCAGGGCCGGTGATCATGGACCAGGATCGCAAAGAGCATTTTTCGACCTCATTCCCAACTCTACCAGTGGAGCGCGGAGATTCGCCCAATAAAAAGATGCGCAACATGAAAAACCTCTTCGTGAACACGTCTGCCTCGAATCGACATGGTTCCCAACTTCCAAAGCTTGGCCTCTCTAACCAGTCAAGCGCAGCTCATGCATTTTCTGCGCCTCCTACACCAGCATTTATTGTCCCACCGAAAGCGCCCAGAAAGAAACCCAGTACTTTGGGTCTTACGATCACCACACCCGAAGCCAACCCCAACGGTCAGGCGGGTAATGATAGACCAAGTTTAGTCCCTCAAACCCCATCAGATAACCAAATCAGAACCCTGCGGGCATTACAGACTTCTACCAATGGACCACTGTTTTCCCCTACAGTTGCCCCGGAGGGTGGCATGCGGCTACCACCTTATAGCAATCCCGCTTCATCATGTCGACCACCAAAGACAAGGCCGCCACTTAGCGTCTCACCACAGACTTCTTTCGATCACACTACATCATCTCCAATCACAAGGCAAACACTAGATCATGTTCAAGAAGAGTCCGACTATGATCTTCCATTGTCTCAAGAGGTGAAATCGCCTGCATATCCACAAGGCCCAGTGTGCATTTACGATCCTTATGTGTACTTGTATCTAGAGCCTAGCCATGTCGAAGCACGTGAATTTGATGTCGTGCTAAACGTAGCACGAGAGGTCAAGAATCCCTTCGTAGCCGCAGCAGAGCCTGCGGTAGACTCTGAAAACAAAGAAGATGGGTTCGAACCGATATCGGAACTTAAGAATGAAAGTCTGGTTGGTGGAGAAAACATCTCAGAGCCTCTGACTGCCACCTCGGAAGAATCATTCAAATCAGCATTAGACTCCCAAGCGGAGGATACAGTGAGAATATCGCCTACCACACCCAAAGCGTCAAGGCCAGAACCTGAGTATGTCCACATTCCATGGGATCACAACACCAATGTTGTAGACGACCTGCTCAGATTGTGCGAGCTCATAGACAGCCGGGCTCGTCAAGAAAAGCGAGTGCTAGTACACTGTCAGTGCGGTGTAAGCCGATCAGCGAGTCTTGTCGTTGCGTATGGGATATACAAGAATCCTCAGCTCACCGTCCAGGAGGCCTATGATGCTGTCAAGAATCGAAGTCGATGGATTGGACCAAATATGAATCTGATATATCAGCTGTCCGAGTTCAAAACCAAGCTTTCCAAATCATATCCTCTGGGGACCTCTGCCTGGCATACATGGCGGAACAATTCAAACTCAGGACGCCCTGACCCATCGTCTGGCGTGCCTTCGTCTCTTAGAGCTACCTCAAATTCATCTCTCACCGTCTCCTCGCAACTTAATCACGAGTCCCCACTTCTACGGGCAAGCTCTTTCAGTCCGCCAGGCTCAGCGCAGCTTGTACAAACGTCTAGCTCGGGTGACATCACCCCTGGCCCATCATCAGCTCCACCAGATATGCACTTCGCACAAGGCCATGCGCCTCCCAATATCCAGGAAGTCCCAATGCTTACCGACGGCGAGATCCCGATAAAGCGCTCGTCTCCGCCAAGGCTAATGGAGGTAACACCGATCTCACCCTTCACAGTATCTTCGATTGGGCTTGAAGCCATCGAGCAAAAGGAGATAGGACCTATCGGCGCTGTGACGCACGACCTTCAGGAGGTAGCAAAGGACTTAGATGTCAGCGATGCCTCAGCTTCCACCTCTCCACCAAGGGATATGAATCTTAGCCCTGGGTCTAGCCTCTCGCCACCTCACGACAGCCTTACGGCCATGAGTGTCGACCTCGATGAGCCCGTTTCTCCAAGGACCCTCATTGCTCCAACGAAGGAGAAAGAAGCAACATCAAAGCCTAATCTACCAGTTTCATCTCCCACATTTCCAGCCGGATTCAGCAGCCTCTCCTCTCGACGTCAAGGACCTATGAGCCTAAGACAGCTCCCTCTGCGCCAAGAGCCACCGCGCATAGTACCCATCCAACTGCCTCAGAGAGCATACGATCCGGATGTCCCACCGACACCTTCACTTCTTTCTCCCCGGGCTGCTGAGTTCACGGCAAGCCCATTCCACCGGACCGCTGCCGGTGATCTTGCAGGCTCCTCGGTCTTCGAGCAAGGCATCATGAGCCCGAAAGCGCAGGACGAAGACCCTCGGAGTCCAGCCCAGAGGGGTGAGGCCCCTATTACGAGGAGCATTTTTGATATGATATGAGGATTCGCAAGTAGCAGACTTATCGTTTCACCTGCCTCAGAAATTATCAGAGGCCAACCAGCATTCATACCGCACTACCTCATCTAGAGCAAAGTGCCCTCGGCGCCTTGAGCGCGATTCAAGGGGAAAGGCCCCCAAAATGCATTATTATTGCATAACTTACCACACACCATGCAACTCCAGCCTCTGATAAGTCCATCAGAGGCAACAGCATCGCATTTGACACAAACGCTGCCCAGGACTCCGGCATCTCATCAGGATATGATATGCCAGCGACCTGCCAGCAATATTCAGGACACGACCATCATGGTTAACGACAGAAAATGTGAAGGGGGGAAGGCCACGGATGGTATGGCAATGGCACGGGAAGGGAAGGTGGAAAATGGGGAGTACGCCCATTGTCGATTGGCGGAATCTCGGCCAGCGGCCGATGAGATGACTTGCTGGTCTTTTGTCATGCATAATCAGAGACGCATATACACGCATTGGGTGGATAGTTCTGTCAGCTTTTAAGCGCATGGTTCGTTCAAGACGAAGACTAGGAGGTTCTAATTGAAAAAATAATTCTGAATCGGATATGTTACCATCGTCCATGCTCTGAGACTTTGTCATTGTAATTGAAGTTAACAGTGTTTGTCTAGCTATTCATCGTTATCAGAGTGCGTGTCACGACGAACGAGCCGATAGGGACGTTTGGCCGGATCAACAGAGAATTTGACGTAGGTCAATATGTTGCGACTTATTTAAAGCTCTGTCGTATTTCATACACAC
>JAABUH010003736.1_pt1 | contig 12795 bp, 16 predicted proteins | sample 5559121 | NCBI WGS metagenome assembly JAABUH01 (sample SAMN10711871, study PRJNA513364) | rock metagenome | isolation source: Antarctica rocks | place: Antarctica: Victoria Land, Battleship Promontory nord | collected 2015-12-28 | reverse complement strand
TGCCTTGTCCAAAGTCTTGGTCTGCACCTCATAAGTAGTTGTACCATTTACCAAGCCAAGTCTAACACTGCATGCCAAGGACGACCAGGAGTTTGACACCTTACAGAAATTCCTGCGACAGTCAGGTCAGCTACTTTCAAGTTCAGCAGGTGATTATGCGGAGGATGTTTCTGTGCTGCCTTGTCTGGATAGTGTGCCTGCAGCCGGATAACAGGGCAGCTGCAATCAAAGCTTATTCCGTGAGTCCTCCTGAAGGCCAAACCCAAGAAGTGGTGTGCTGATGTGGCATGCACCTGATGCCTGTTAATAATAATAATAATTAAAACGCTTTCCAGCACATGATGAGCTAGGTACGTGCAGGACAAGTCTTGTCTCTCCAGAGCAGCCTGACTTGTGCATCCCTATAAGGCCTACTAATACGAGCCTGTTGGTTGAGCCCATGTCACAATCATTATCATTATTGTTATTGCTATTGTTGTTTTTATGGTTTCATTAGTGTGCTGATGTCACGCTGTCACAGCATTTGCACACAATCTTGCACTGCTGCTCCTGAATGTGTGATGATGCCAGCACAGCGTTTTGCAAACATGGGAGGACAATTCTTGCTAGAAATGACAGCTTTACACATTATATTTGCTGACATCTGTGTGTTCCAAAGGCATCTTGTATTGCCTGAGCTCTGTCTGGTGAGCTTACTGATGTTCAGCGCTTGTACCCATTAGTAACCTCTTAGACGCAGACTGAAGAACTGGTGGTGATGCACGTGTCAGCAGATTCATGAAGCAGGCTGGTTTGCTAGTGTCATGGGCCATGTCCATGTAGTGCAGCGAATGCCTTATGATAAATAATTTGGCATTATGTCAGCACCAAATGCGGTCATCAAACCTTGCAGCATGTGATGGAATTCAGAGGAAACTTGACCCTTGAGTGACTGACCTGCAAAGTGGTGTGAGCGCCGGCAAAGTCAGCAGCCAAATCTGACAAAGACTTTTCAGCAGTCACCTGCTGCTGCAGGAAAGCCAGCTGCTGCTTGCTGCCTGCCACACAAAACAAAGAAGTATGTCAATACATGTCACCCATTAAAGCAATCCATTCACCAGTCATGGCACTGCAAGACTTAAAGGCAATGGTCTGCTCACAAAGCCTGATGTCTAGGAAGCACAACATACAAAGTCTGACAAGACTCAAAAAGAAGTTCTGCATGCAGAGCGTGATACCTAGAAAGCACAACAAACAAACAGTGACAAACACAACCCACATGCTGATATGGGGAGGGACTCACTGCTAGCCTGCAATGCTTGCATGAGGGCGGCTTTGGCTGCGCTTGTTTCCTCACTCAACTGCTCCACAGTTTTGGCAGCCTCTGCTTCCTTCCGCTGCAGCAAATCTATCTGCAGACAAGCATGGCATGAAGCAAGACGTGATTCCTTGCAGGTACGAGACAATGTATTGGCAATATCCATGGATCAGTCAGTGTCTCAGAAGCAAAATGTGTGCAGATACCATGCGCTTTGACCTGTACAGCAGCCTGTGCATTTTCCACGACACTACCTGTACTACCCAGATTCTGGTGAAATCTGATGCATGCGTTGCTTAGCTGAGCTTGAGTATCTGTGAGTCAGTTCAAAGCAGGCAAGCTGATTGTTTCCCTTCTGCTTTCAAGCCAACATGCGTGGTGGTTCACAACTAGTTCCACACCCCACACTGGAAGATACTACATCAGGAACAGGCATGATTGTTAGTGGCAATGCACAGCTACGCCCTGGTTGAGCCTGATGTTGCCATAACGCTGTACTGGCATGTGCGCAGAAAAGTGCATACGTAGCTGCTGTGAGCTGCTGTGAGAGGGCTCTCAGCTGCTGTGACAGTGCTGTGAGAGTGCAGTGAGAGTGCTGTGAGGGTTTTGCGAGAGCTGCTAAGAGAGTGTGTATGCAGGAGAGCATGCTTGCCTGCGCCCCACGCTCACTCACAGCCTGCTCCATCAGTTGCAACCTTGCCTGCAGCTGCTGTTGCTCTTCCTCATCCTGCAAATCCACAGATGGTGGTGGGGACGGACAGATTTTCCTGCTGCTGGGGGTCAAAGATGGAATGACCCATCAACTTCATTACTGCTATCTCTGATCACAAGAACATACAGTCTAGACCTTACGTCGATGGGCAAGTCAACACCTTCGCATGCCTTGCTCAATATCCTGTCACAAAAGCATGGGTCATATGTGTAGCTGCAGATCTGCATGTGACGTTGCATGATGTGGTATATTCTGACCTGCTGCGTCTTTGAGCTTGACCTGAGCCATACAGATTGCAGCTGAGCAAAAAAGTGGTTGTACTGTGGCTGCAACAAGGCAAATGCTGTTGCAGTGGCAAAATTACATGCCAACCGTTTTCATGATGACCAGCATGCAGAACTATAGTATCGCCTATCAGCATGGTGACGCCACCCCACCTTGACACTTGAGCACTCCAGCTCATGCTGCAGTTGTACAATCTGGCCTTGAGCCTGCATCATGACAGGTATACCATCAAGACAACATTGCTTGCACTGTTGCATGTAGTACACATGCATGCAGCTCAATGATACTGCCAACCAGGTCGCACCATGCTTGCCTGAGAGGTTTGCAGGGCAGAGCTTGCTCAAAAACAGGACACTACAGTATGCCCTTGCTATGATGGCTAGGACATATTACAAGAAGAAGAGCACCTTCTTGGACCCAACTGAGGGTTTTGAGCTGCACTAGCAGTCACAGCATGCTCACCACCCAAGGTGTGAATGGCTCCTTTGAGGCAAGTGACAAAGTACGCATACAGCAGGCAGCAGCATGCAGTACATCATCATGATCACTATGAGTTTGTTCCAGCAGTCTTTTGTAATACTGATTACATCATTTCAAATGTTTTCAGTAATCCTTTTTCTCTTCAACTTTTCTTCAGAGTTTCTGACTATGTTACCTGTTTCAGCTCGTCCTGCTCTTCCTGTGCTGCTGCCTGACTCTTCACAAAGCTGGTGAGCTCTTGCTCCTTCTTCTTCAGGCTCGCCATCATGTCCTGAAGCTCTTGCAACTCACTGTTGCGTCGAGACTTCACCTGATGCAGCTGCTGCTCAAGTTGGCACACCCTTGACTGTAGCTCAGACTCCTGCACTCTGACAGACAATGAGCATGGTGGGGTTCACAACAGTGCACTGATGGCTCTTGTACCAAACAAGCAGCAACTTGCCCCGGGTGAAATGAGGGCTGCAAATGCAGCTGCAGTGTGTCCACCATCTGCTGTGGAGTCAGCAACTGGCTGAGCCCCACCAGTATCTGCTTCCCATACAAGTTGAGTGGTGGGTTGGATAGCAGACATCTTCCCGTCAACTTCAGCTGCAGGCTGTGCTGCTGCAGAGGCAACTGCAGGACTGTGTCGTGAGGACAGGGCTGGACTGGCTGACATCGCAGAGTAGGTGGGACTCGACAGCAGGCGGGGTGTGTCAGTATACAGAATTTCTGATGTCTCGGTCTTGACATCCGTAGTGGGCACCTGAGGCAACGGGCTGGCGTGCGCGAGCGGTGCAAAGGGCTGCCCGCTCACTTCCGCTACCGTCAGATGTTCAGTCATGTTATCAACGCCGGTGGCAGCTCGGACGGTAGAATCCGCATGCATCAGCAACTGTCAGCTGTAAATTAACATGCGCTCAAGGAGTTGTAGCTGAGAACGATTGCCGCTGAGCGCCATAGGATTCCAGCTGTCTCCCTCGCAGATCGATGACTGATCAAAGCGTTTGAAAGCCAACATCATTCAAAGCATGTTCAGCCCGAGCTGCGCAGCGGTGCTCCGGCGGTCCGGCAGCCAAAGACGTGATTCGTATATGCTTCGAGCTTTTGCACCCCAAAGGTGTCAATATCTGCGAAATGCGGTCCTGACTGTGGCATCCCCCATGCAGTTGTGGCATGCACAACGCTTGACGTTATATGTCAAGACTGCTTGCACGGAAGGGCAAGCGCTCGGTGGCGAGGCCGAACCAGTTGAGGCACATCAAGCAACTCTCTCTTTCAGTCGTAGCTGTTCTGCTGATCCTGCTAGGTCTAGAGGGGCGTAGGCTCTCTCACAGCGCTGCTGCTCGGTCTCCGAGCGCCTTGCTACAGACATCCCGCATCCATTGTCTGTCTTGGCGACAGACGCTATCTTGCTCTCCATACGGGTGCGTCACGCTAACATTGTGTCCATACCCACGTCTTGACGATTGCACTGTGTCTACTGACCTTACTGCAGGCAGCTGCAAAGAGACCTGCCTTGCTCAAGACGAATCACAGGAGGGTCTGGGTATTGTGAATGCACTGGGGGCTGGACTGTCAGGAGGTGATGCAGTCAGCACGTTGATTTGCGGTTGGCTTTGCAAGCAAGCGCATATCTTCTGACCCTGATGTATGCTCAGGTTGGGGTGTGAGTCCCATGCCTCTTTCACCTGTCAGGAGGCATGTGACAATCTGAATGAAGACCACACAGAGGGTCTCAGATTCCCTGGCAACCTCACTTGTCCTGCGCAAGGTACATGATGACTCTGTATGTGCTATCGCAACACAATGCTCCTTACACAACGTCTCTTTAGGCATCACGCTGATCCCTGCTGTGGATGTGCTCTGCAGATCCTGCACAGCATGACCAACTATTCGAAGGAACACCAATTATCAGCTTGGATCCTGATTTGCTAAGTGAGCCTTTGTCAGCTGGGGTGCACACCAGAAGGCAGGAGTTGTGGGACAGCATCTGGACAGCATTGTCTGCCTCAGGAGTTGATGTGGCTCAGCCGCCAGGCATCAGAACAGATGCGCATGACTTTGTGCGCGATGGTTTGCACATGTCAAGGTATTGTGCTGCCGGTTGCTTCTTATCCACAGTCGCAATAACATGCATACACGTCCAGTGTGCGAGCAACATCTGCGGGGGGTGAGTCCTAGCTTGACAGCCTGATACCTGCTTGCATGCACCTGCATTTTGCAAGCATTTGATGCAGATGCAGCATGCGGCGTGCAGAGATGCAGAAGGCCTCATTGGTCATGCAGGGTTGTGACCAAATGTGTAGATGGATTCTTCATGGTAATATCATATACTATTTATGCCATTCCTTGCTGTGTCTGTGACAACTAAATGCAAGCATGCGGACAGCAGCAGCATGCGCAATGTGTGCTTGCAGGGATGCTATCAAGCGTGCACAGGCTCAGCTGGAGACCTTTCAGCAGGGTGCCCCGCCCTACCCCAAGACCCTCTTCAAGGGGAAAGGCATCGTGCTCATGGCTGGCGGGCTGACATACTTTGTGCCGGCCTGGATCAACATCCACATGTTGCGCAAGACAGGTATGCCTCAAGTTTACCACTGCATGCTATGCCTTATGTGCCAAACCAACAGCAGTGCAGGTCCATGGATCGCGAGCATCCATGCAAACACCTGTGCAAATCAAACGACAGCCCCTGTAGCTGTTGCATATGCTGTGCAGCACAAAGGCCCCTATCATGGCCATTTTTCTGTTCATGAAGTACACTGCAATGCTTCTGTAAGAAGCTGTTTTGCAAGCAACCCTGCCCAAGCCTGAGGTCAGCAGCAATCTGCATCTGTGAGTTTTCAGGTCTATCCATATGAAGCGTTATTTCCAGTTGAGCACTCTGGCAAATGAGCAAGAACCGGCAACAAGGCCGGCTACAGGCCGTATGTGGATTGCTGTCTGGCTCTTGACTGTCTTGCCAGCACCCTTGTATCTCCAGCACAGGAGTGTGAAAGCTTTACATTGGCACAGCAGACAGTCAGTGCGTTGCTGCACTGCAAACACTGCCAGACACACATCACCGGAGCCAAGTGCTGCAGGCTGCACCTTGCCAGTGGAAATGTTCTTTCCAGCTGAGGAGTACCCGACCAAAGCAGTCGAGCAGGAACTGCAGCAGCTAGGAGTGATGTGCAGTGTGCTGCCAGACCTGGTGCCCACATATGCTGTGAACAACAGCAGCAAGCAGCTGAGTGACAGCGAGGGCAAGAGGCTGGCTGGGTTTTCGATGAAGAGCGCTGCTGTCCTTCTGAGCTCATTTGAGGAGGTGCACCGCTGCTTTTTTGAATGTTGCGGCAAGATGGCATGATGTACTAGGCACATGTATTATTGATGCGTACATGTTAAACCATTATGCACACATGCAAGGACACACTGCTGCCTTGCTAGACACTGCGTCACAATGTGGGCAGCTATGTCTCAAACATGGACTGATCTCCCGGAAGCTTTATTCATGTCTTGTCAGCTATGCATCAGACTCGAGATGCATCTTGGACTCAAGAGCCTTTGTTTGACAAGACCACCTGTCTATGTTTTGCAGCTGAGCTGGTCAGGTAGGATGTCAAATAATCACAAGTGTCTTGACACCCAAAATGAATGCTTTTGCATGAATGTGTCAGATGTATTGCAAGCAGGCCTTTACCTTGTTCTGTGCAGATTATCTTCCTGGACTCAGACAATGTGGCCATCACTGACCCAACAGCACTGTTTGACACGCCTGAGTACCTGGACAAGGGGGCTGTTCTGTGGCCTGACTACTGGGCCTCATCTGCTGCCCCGGACCTGCAGCGCATTCTGCCTCAAGTCACCCTGCCTTCCAACACCTTTGAAAGCGGGCAAATGGTTCTCAATAAAAGCAGGTGTGATCTGCAGCCCGTGCCCCGAGCCTCTGTGCTGAGCATGTGTGCATAGGAAACTACAGCCAGTGATGCATAAGCATGTTGACGTCCACCTTTAAGCAACGGCAAATTTGTATATCTCTCTATCTGTGTGGTGCTGCATGACTTTGCAAAAACTGCTGCACAAGCATGCACCTGTGCTCGTCTGGAAACACATCTGCCTGATGTTCACCTCGCAGGGGCGCATCAGAGGCACATTAACGAGCTTGCCTCCTGTGTGTTTGGGTTGACATTTGCCGGTCCTGAACCATCAAAAAAGCAGCACAAATTTTGCAGAGACCAGCTCAATACCATGAGCACATGTGAGCCCCTGAGCACATGTGAGCCCATGAGCACATATGGATTGTCTGTTAAGCATAGTTGTAGCAAGCTACTGAGGACACTTCTTTTATCCGTCATGAATCCGAAAACAACCTCCCAAACCTGCAGTGGCAAGCAAGCTGGGTGAAGTGAAGAAACGAGTGCAAATGGTAACTCGTGGGCGGTTTGCAAGGTTTTGAACCTGCTCAGGCCACAAAATTACCTGCCAATCATGATGAGTCAGTCAGATGGTCTGTTCATGCTTCTCAGGGTATGGAAGGGTCTGGTATTGGCTGCCTTCTTCAACCTGCAGAGCCGGCTGTACTACGAGCTGTTGGGCAACTTCATGGGCAAAGGGGATAAGGAGACCTTTGCTCTGGGCCTTTCGGTGGCAGGCCTGCCCTATCATGTGATCGCCACCCCAGTAGGCAGCGTGGGCTTCAACCAGTATCCCTTTGGGTATGCGCAGTCGACGTATTCCCAGCTGACTGCTGATGCATTACATGCCATTGTTGGCTGATAGACCATCCCATGCACAGCATGTGCATTATTCACTGCTGCACCACTGTTGATTGGTATGCTGAGGTTTGCCTTGCCTTCGGCTGTATGGCTCCTGCAGCACTGCCGTTTGTGATGATAAGCGTAGGTCAGAATGCAGCTGTGTCTCTGCAAGCGTGTATGCAAAGCATGTCGAGCTTGGTCATTGTGGTGGTGATGACGTGATGCCCAGCAGTTGTAGGAGACTGTATTGCATATTGTCGTGATCAAGCACACACATGAAGCAAACAGCTTTACATCACCTTGTCGTGAGGTCCACATGTAATGCAAGGGGCAGCAGGGCAGCTTTTGCAAGGCCCAATGCCCTTGCACCCCTCACGGCCGGGGTCCCTGAACAGTGTTTGTTGAGTACATTATATGTTGAGTACAGTGGACTGCTTGCAGGCCGAGATGCATCAAGGGACAGAACAGCATTCAGGTGGGATGTGGATTTGCAGGCAACACCATGGCACAGTACACACCTCGAGGTTTGCAAGTCCTTCTACACCCCCCATCTTGCATCACTCGACCCTTGTGACGTAATGCAGCAACAATTAAGCTTGGGCAATGCATACGCATCCTGTATCAATACGGCAGCTTTCTCATGCCAACCGTTTGTCTGTTCATGTCTCTTGAAGTCTTCGCTTGTCCTCAGATTGTGCTCTCATTGGTGTTACGCTTGGGCACCTATCACACTGAGCTGCATGCAGCTACACTGGCATCAGGGTCCTTTTCAAATTTGAGATTCTTGCACAAATGTTCATACTTGCCTTTGACCCATTTGCTTTGCAGCAGCCACATGTTGCTTCTGACTTGATCAAGTCTGAGTACAAGCCTGACTTGTTGCGTGGTCACAGGCAAGTTGATGTTCCTGCACACCAACATGAGCCCAAAATGGAACCTGGCAATCCCTGTTGATTTTGACTACTACAGCCGCAGATGGCAGGTGACTGGTTCTGCCCTTCTCTGCTCTGCCTTCAACCTCAATGCGAAGCATCCAATGCCCCCCTACCCCCCCACCCCCCCCGGCCCACTACCCCTTCCTTCTCTGCAGTGCTGAGCTATAGCGGTCTGAGCATGTCTGCTTTGATCTGCTGTGTGCAGGCCAATCTGATTTTGCTTTGTGCATTGCTACATCAATGCTTACAAGATGACTCGCATTACCAAGGCAGCTGAAGAGTCACTGCCATGAGATTCTTATAGCACAGCCTTGATGCAGCACCGGCAAGGACTCTGCCAGGAAGGTTGCAGTGACACAGCATGAGTGACCTTGTGCACTCATGCTGATTGCCAATCATCGTAATGGCTCTGGTTTAACCATGCCAAGTAGTTACCTAGCAAAACAACCCAATTAGCAAACCTGTGATAATTAAAAAGTTGCTATGGCAATGACGCTCATTGCTGTGCAGATCTTGCAGCCTCAGAATGTTTAACATCATCATTTAACAATCATCATCATGACAATAACGCTGATTGCTGTGCAGATGTTGCAGCCTCAGAATGTTTAACATCATCATTTAACAATCATCATCATGACAATAACGCTGATTGCTGTGCAGATCTTGCAGCCTCAGAATGTGCCCATAGCCAAAGTTCTGGACAGCACAGGGCGAGATCCTGAAAAGGAGGTGTATCGCCTGCTGGTGCTGCTGCGCTGCAAGCCCTTCCTGGAGCCGTATGTTACAGATTTGAGGCAGCCCCACAAGATGGGACCTGAAAAGGAGTTCCCTGTTGGCCTGAAAGGTTTTCACACACTCTACCCTGGAATGGACTTCAGGTAAGGCAGATGCATGACGTCAGACACATGGTATGATGTCAGACACATGGCATGATGTCAGACACATGGCACGATCATGTATGTTTCTTGTCTGGCATGGGCAGCAATGAGTATGGAGAGTGCCTACATGCTAGCAACAGGAGAGTTTGCATGAACACAGAAATGCACAAATGTGATCAATACTCATGTTCTTTGTCTCTCAAGATTCTTGTCGCCCCACCTCTGTGCAATACGCTATGTGTGTGCTGAACAGCTGGCACCTGCACATGCATGATGTTGTCAGGAGCTCATGTGTTGGTATGCACACATCTGTGGACTTGAGGCATACTCTGATAAATTTTCTTTTAGACGTGTTCCTGCTGGACTCATATAATTGGCAGCAATGAAATCAACTTTGCCAACCTTACCAACAGTGGGATGATTTCTGCATCCCGCCAGACATGGTTTGTGTCTCTTGTCAAATCTTCAAAGCAGACACAATGCTACAGCGTTGAGTCAGCCATTACAATTATGTAGGCGGGCATACCGGTGGGGCATGCTTGGCCCCTTCCAGACTTACACTGGGCTGAACGTCTTGGACGAGTTTCAGCGTATCAAGAATGTATGGGGCAAGGCCTTTTTGGGGCGGCTTGTGTGGCCCTATAAGAAGCTGAGAGTCAAAAAGTATGATTATCCTGGTTTCTGACTTAGTTGCAGACTAGGCTAGTCTACATGTCATGAAATAGAGGCAGCTGTGAAGAACATTTTCTGAATAAATTGCAGACTAGGTATTTTGAAGGTCGTTAGATAGAGGCAACTCTGGATGCTATCGTCATGGATGCGTGTGCTTGCAACTGACTCGGGACAGGCCGTGAGTGCCATTACCACACCACTATGAATTTGAGAATGCAGTGCTGCTCCATCAATTTAGACACTATCTAGTACAATAATGCGTATACTCCCCCTCGAGCTCTCAGCATGCCAGCGTCAAGGGTCATGAAGCTGAGGTCACGACCTTGATGCAAATAACAAGCAAGAACTTGGACTGAGCAGAAAGCCTGGTTTATGTGCACTTCTCCTGATGATTCATCTGTATTATACATCCTCGGATCTAAATGCGCTGCATGACATGTCTTGAATACCAATTCCTGACTTTTCTCATGGGCAATGTAGCAGCATGCCCTTGAAAAGCTGGGATGAACTGACCAATTCAAACAACACAATCAGAACACATTCACGGTGACAAACACAACTGCACACTGCTCAAATTAGCAACATCTAGACCACCCCAAAGAATCTGCAGCAATGAGAACGTACAAGGCAAAGATTGTAGCAGTACAAATGTGTAATGAAATATAACAGCTCTGGCTGCCATGAAATTGAATTGCTGCTCACGGCTACAAGAAATCACGAGGATCTGCCACTCGGCCTGTCAGCGCCGATGCAGCAGCAGTGTAAGGTGACGCCAAGTACACCTGCCCATCCTTGTGACCCATTCGCCCTGGAAAGTTCCTGCAACACCATCTCACTTTCATCAGACGCCCATGCAATGCAACTTGAGCAGCTTGACTGGCACACAAGGGTGGCAAGACCAGGCACAACTGACATTGCCATTAAACGACATCCTTGCAAGTACTCCTATCAGCAGCCAGGGCAATGTGGCTGATTACCTGTTTGTTGTGGATACGCAGACTTCAGGCTTGTTCATTCGTGCGTATGTGTCCTTAGGGCCACCAAGGCACGCAGCACAGCTAGGGCTGGCAGGGGTATCACAGCCTGCTTCCTGGAAGATTTGGGACGCTGTCTTGCCATCACAGCCCGGCACTGGCATGCCGTACACATCCATCCATACTTTCTGTGTGGCTGGCACGAGGTATGTGGGCACCTTAACCTGGCCTCCAGCTTTATGCATCAGCTTGGCGGCTGCTATAAAATCCTCTGTCTTGCCTCCTGTGCAAGACCTGCAGACGGCGGCACTGCTTACATCCTGTTTCACCTGAAACTGGCAACTTTTCTGAAGCTCATAGACACAGACACACATACAGAGATACAGAGACACAAACAAGCACAGACACAGACACAGACACACAGACACAGACACACATACACGACATGCTCCCTCACAGCTGAAAAAAAGGAATTGAGATCCTTTGCACACGTGCTTGAGGTTGTTTGCAATGTCTGCAAAGTATGACTCTGGATGTTATGCATTAAACAGCTTGGAAGATGAGCATGCCCGATTGAACAACAGGTCAGGCAGCATCACAAACTCACCCGATGTACACTCTGTCAATGTTGACATTCGAGCATTCTGCAGCCTTTTTCCTGTTGTCCGGGGAATGTGGGGCTGCCACAAGGGGCTCTATCTTGCTGACATCAAAGCGGTACTCCTCCACATAGCTAGCGCCAGCATCTGCGTGGACTGCCTCAAAGGGGGCATCTGTTCTTTGCTGGACATAGTCAAAGGTGATAGCATCAGGAGGGCAGATGCCTGAGGAATGCACACAAACATACTCAGCCCAACGCTGCTCTGGAATACATTTCCCAGATCGAATGCTTGCTTGACGTCCTTCTTTGTTTGGTTCACTAACCAACACAACAGACGAACATTCTTTGACATGTCGCCGCAGCTTGTGATTCTGGCATACTTTGCAGGCTGCATCAATCTTGCAATGGCAACAACACCTTTATGCGCATCAGCTGCGCATTATGTGGGCATTGCTGTGGATCAAACAACTATGCCACTCAACTCTGACCACTGCTGGAAATAGAGAGACAAAAGTTGAGAACTCATGATACTGAGAAACAGCAGGATGCAGCATGTAGTGCTGGACATGGTCATTGCTGCCGGCCATGTGCAACCACCACACAGCACAGAAGCTGGCAGAGGGCAGACTGACCGTTCTTGGCACCAGCCTCGACCACCATGTTGCAGATGGTCATGCGCTCCTCCATGCTCATGGCTGCAATGGCCTCACCGGTGAACTCCATGGCCTTGTAGGTGCCGCCTGTGTGCCCCACATGCAGTTCAACATGCTACTCTTTTGAGCCAGTGGTGAGCCAGTGGTGTACGGCTACTGGGTGGGCTGTTGACAAAACAGAGCAGGGCTGTCAATGAAACAGTGCCAGGCATAAGGCGTGCAAGTGAGGCTCACCATGCAGATGAAAACCATTTGAACAAGCAACATTGAGCAGCTTGACCCAGCTGTGTGCTGCTCAAGAGGCACTGTGATGCACGATGGCACGCTACAATCGTGCACCGTATAGAAACATGGTAAGTGCTCGCAGCAGCAGGCATGGTGTCAGATCACTGCGCACAAGCATTTGGTGGCAGTGAGCATTGCTGTGATGCCAAAATGATGGTGAGATGCACCTGCAACAGTGATCTCTCCTATAATCTGCAGTATGAGGTCCTTGGCCAGCAGGTATGGTGGCATCTCCCCGTCCAGTACGAATCTGATGCTGGGAGGAACCTTGATGAGCAGCTTGCCGGTGCCCAGGATGAAAC
>JAABUH010003735.1_pt1 | contig 12796 bp, 12 predicted proteins | sample 5559121 | NCBI WGS metagenome assembly JAABUH01 (sample SAMN10711871, study PRJNA513364) | rock metagenome | isolation source: Antarctica rocks | place: Antarctica: Victoria Land, Battleship Promontory nord | collected 2015-12-28 | reverse complement strand
TCTTCTGTCGGCTGCGGGGCTACCTCTCCACCCTCAAAAAGCAGGGCCAGACAGTCCTTCCCGCGCTCCAGGGTGTCTTCGCCGGTCATCCACCCCTCCCTAACCTCGCCGCTGGATAGTTACAAAATTCTGTGGTTTGGCACATCGGTCACGGCGACGGAGGCTGTCTCGTCGCCCGACCCCTGGTATTCAGGTGTCGACCCGTACAAAGGAGCTCCGGATCCGGAACGAGCGAAAGCGCTGCTCAAGCAAGCGGGACGGGCAAATCTACACATCACCTATCTCGGCCAGCCCAACGTTGTCTCGCAGGAGCGAACGGGCGAGATCCTGAAATCGCAGTTGGCCAAGGCCGGCATCACGATGGACATCCAGAACTATGCCCCAGCCCAGTACTTTGAGCAGTTCGGCGCGCACAAGTATGACATCACGTCGACCTACTGGAGCGCGACGTTGGACCCCGCCCATCTCTACTTCCCGCTGTGCTATTCGCCGTCTATCTGGAACTTTCCCGGGATTCGTAGCGCGGCCATCAATGCCGCCCTGGAAAAATTTGTCTATACGACGGACCTGAAGAAGAGGAAGGCGGCCTACCCGGAGGTTGTGCGAACGGTTGCCGAGGAAGCTCCGGTTATCTTTCTCACCAATCAGATCCAGCGGTACTCGATGCAGCCGAACGTGTACGGTTCCGAACCCTTGCCGTCGCTTGAAATCCGACTGGAAGACATGTGGCTCAAACGCTCATAAAGCGCCTCGTCGTGGCCGTGCCCATCCTCTTCGGGATGTCGGTGGTGGTCTTCGCGATCCTCCGCCTCGTCCCGGGAGATCCCGCGCGCGCCGTGCTCGGGCTCAACGCCACCCCGGATTTGGTCACCCAGATGCACCGGACCTATCACCTTGACGAGCCGATCCACGTCCAGTACCTTTTATGGGTGGCGGGAATCGTGCACGGCAACTTCGGGGTCGACTACCGTAGCGACCAGCCCATCACGCAACTCCTCCTGCAGGCGTTACCCGTGACCTTGGAACTAGTCATTCTCGCGCTTCCGTTGGCGATAATCCTCGCCGTTCCCCTGGGCGTCCTTGCCGCCGTGCGGCAGGGTCGCCCGATCGACAAGGTGGCCCAGGGGCTCAGTCTTGTCGGCATATCGATCCCCGATTTCTGGTTGGGGATTGTGCTCATCCTAGTGTTCTCGCTGATGTTAGGGGTCTTTCCGTCGTCGGGATTCACCCCGTTTAGTCAAGATCCCGTCCAGAACTTGCGCGACATGCTTCTGCCGTCGCTTGCCCTCGCGGCCGGCCTCGCCGCCGTTCTCATACGTGTCACACGGGCGGCCATGCTCGATGTCTTGCGGCAGGATTTTATCCGTTTCATCCGCGCCAAAGGTATCAAGGAACGTCACGTCATTGGTCGTCACGCTCTACGTAACGCGGCGATTCCCATCGTCACCGTCATCGGAATGCAGGCTGGCTATCTTGTCGGTGGGACGATCGTCGTCGAGCAAATCTTTGCATTGCCCGGTATCGGCAACCTCCTTCTCAATGCCACCCTATCGCGGAACTATCCTATTGTGCAGGCCAGCGTCCTGATTCTTGGCGTCATGTTTGTCCTGTCCAACCTTGTCGCCGACCTGCTCTATATCGCGCTCAATCCCCGGCTCCGCACAACGACCGAATAGAGGCTCGCATGGCAACTCTCAACGACCCGATCATACACATACCCTTCACCCGGCGTCTCCGGCTCCTTCGTTCTATGAACCCGCAGCTTCTTGTCGGCCTGTCCATCATAGGCGCTATCATTTTGATCGCTGTGGTCGTGCCGCTGGTCTGGCCCTATGGGCCGACAGATATCGTCACCGACGACGCGCTGACGCCCCCGAGCCTGCACCACCTCTTCGGCGCCGATAATCTTGGCCGCGACGTGTTTGTCCGCGTCGCGGATGGGTACCGTATCTCGTTGTCCGTCGCCGTCGGCTCCATCCTCCTCGCTCTCGCTATTGGCGTTCCCCTGGGCCTCGTGGCTGGTTATGCTGGTGGCGTCGTCGACGGGATTATCATGCGCCCCCTCGACGTCTTGATGGCGTTCCCGGCAATCCTCCTCGCCATCGTGGTTACCGCGATTCTGGGAACTGGCACTGGCGTGGTCATGCTCGCCATCGGCATCGTCTACATACCCGTCATCGCCCGTGTCATGCGCGCCTCCACGCTCGTCGTCCGCCGGGAACCGTACGTCGAGGCCGCACGCGCACGCGGTGCCTCGCATATACGCATCCTTGTGCGCCGCGTCTTGCCGAATAGCATCGCGCCGGTCATTATCCAGGCCTCACTGCTGATGGGCATCGCCATACTCCTGGAGGCGGCCTTGAGCTTCGTCGGCCTGGGCGTACGCCCGCCCACGCCATCGCTCGGTCTGATGCTCGCGGATGGGCGTGATTTCTTGAGCAACGCTCCCTGGGCGATGATCGCCCCAGGTGTCGCCATCATGCTTCTCGTGCTCAGCTTCAACCTTATCGGCGACGGCTTGAACCGCTTGCTCGATCCGCGTGGTGGGGGGAAAGTGTGATGACATCGTTAGTGGAGATCGACGCCCTCTCCACTACCTATGGGCGCGGACCTATTCTCCGTGACGTGACCCTCCGTCTCAGCGCGGGAGATGTCGTGGGGCTCGTCGGTGAGTCGGGCTGTGGCAAGACAACGCTCGGCCTGGCCATGCTTGGCCTCCTTCCTGCCAGCGCGACCGTGAGTGGGCGCGTTTTGTTCGAGGGACGCGACCTTATTGCGATGCCGGCGAGCATGCGCCGTGGCCTCTTGGGCGATCGGATCGCGACGATCCCCCAATCGTCCATGAATGCGCTCGACCCGGTCTACAGCATCGGCGACCAAATGATCGAGGCCTTCATGGCGCATCGACAGGTGGCGCGGACAGAGGCGCGCGCGCTGGCGGTGCGCTGGCTGACGGATGTCGGCATCCCCGCCCCCGAGACACGTATGGCGGCGTATCCGCACGAACTCAGTGGTGGCACCCGGCAACGCGTCGCGATTGCCATGGCCCTGGCGCTCAACCCATCACTCGTGATCGCCGACGAGCCGACCTCCGCCCTCGATGTCACCATCCAGGCCCAGATCCTGAGGTTGCTACAGGTCTTGATCCGCGACCACGCTGGAGCCGTTATCCTCATCACCCATGACCTTGGTGTCGTCGCCCGGCTCTGCAACCGCGTCGCCGTCATGTACGCGGGGCAGATCGTGGAGGAAGCGCCGGTCCAGCACATATTCGCGCACCCTGCGCATCCGTACACGCAGGCTCTGCTGAACGCCCACCCCGCGCGTGTCGAACGCGGGCAGCGATTGGCAACTATCCCTGGGCGTGTACCCGACCCGAACCACCTGCCCAGCGGTTGCAGTTTTCGTCTCCGATGCCCCCATGCGGCTGAGGTGTGCGCCCACGAACCGCCCTGGGTGCAGGCCGCGCCGGGACACTACGCGCGGTGCGTCTTGTATGAGGGAACCCATGCCACTGCTGCACGTTAGCGATCTTCGGAAACACTTCGTGTCCGCCGGTCCCGGTATGTTCCGATGGCCTGGGGGGACGAGGCCTGTCGTTCGGGCGGTTGATGGTGTGACGCTGGACGTCCAGCCGGGTGAGACAGTGGGCTTGGTCGGTGAGTCCGGCTGCGGGAAGACCACATTGGGGCGCCTCATTATGGGCTTGACCCGGCCGACATCCGGCCGAATCATGTTCGAGGGTCAGGATATCACCGCGCTGTCGCACGCGCAGAAGGCACAAATCCCCCGCGCCATCCAGATCATTTTCCAGGACCCCTTTTCCTCCCTGGATCCGCGTCAGAGCGTCGAGAGCATTATCCGCGAGCCGCTCGACATCCATCGTATCGGGTCGGCGGCGGAACGCCGGGCACGGGTCGCGACCCTCATGGACCAGGTTGCCCTCGCACAGCGCTACGCTCGGCAGTACCCGCACGAGCTGAGCGGGGGACTCCGCCAGCGCGTGGGCATTGCAACCGCTCTGGCTCTTGGGCCCAAACTGATCGTAGCGGACGAGCCGACGTCCGCGCTCGATGCGTCGGTTCAGGCCGAGATCCTCAATCTACTCGTGGATGTCCAGCGCGACACCGGTGTCGCCTATCTCTTTATCTCGCACAACCTCGACGCGGTGCGCTATCTAAGCCATCGTGTCGCCGTGATGTACCTCGGTCAGATTGTTGAGATAGGACCCGTCGCGCAGGTCTACCACACCCCTGAGCATCCCTACACCCGTGCCCTCCTCGCCGACATCCCGGTCCCCGATCCGACGAGGCGGCAGGAGTCATTGCAGCTCACGGGGGAGGTGCCTTCGCCGATCAACATCCCCACCGGATGCCCCTTTCACCCTCGTTGCTGGCTGGCTCAGGAGATGTGCCGGACGCAACTCCCGGCGCTCATGGAGTATGAAGATGGCAATGACCATCGCGCCGCCTGTCATGTGACCGCGGCCGAACGCGGGAAGGGTAGGGGCGCTCCCGCAACCCAGAAGGAGGAAGTAGGTCATGGCTATCGCTGATCATATCGACCTTGCACAGTATCTCGCGGCGGACGATCTCGTACAGTCTGACCACCCCGAGATCGTGCAGACCGCCGCGGCCATCACGGCAGGAGTGACGGATACGCCGACGAAGGCGGTCCGTATCTTCTACTGGGTCCGCGACCGGATCGCCTATTGTATCGAAGGAGATCGTCCCGCACTCGCCGTCCTGCGTGACGGACGTGGCGTCTGCGTCACAAAGGCCCTGCTGCACGTCGCCCTCCTGCGGGCCGCCGGCGTCCCGGCGCGCCTCGGCCATGCTGATTACCGATCCACCGTCTTGCGCCAAATGTTCCCCGACGCCTATATGGACCGGCAACCGGACATTTATCCGCTGCATACCTTCGCGGAAGTATTTCTGGACGGGGAGTGGCGCACCTGCGACGCCACCGTCGATCGCGATTTCGCGCGAGACCTGGGTTTCCGGCTTAACGAATTCGATGGCACGCGCTCGACAGAAACGATGCCGGGTGACGCGCACGTGGTGCGCCGCTATTCGTCCGCCTCAGGCTCGGAGATGATAGGCCTCTACACGCAAGCTCTGGGAGAGATAGGGGTCAGCCATGATGAACTCCGGCGCCAGTACCAACTGCTGGACATATACGTGGAACTGCGACGGCTGCACCGGCGCATCGAGACGGTCGAGCGCATAATCGTCGCGAAGGTGACAGAATGACGCGGCCAGCCAAAATAGCGCTGTATGGGGGTGGCGGTGCCCCATATCACCATGCCGCCCTCTTTGCCCGCGCCGGGCACCACATCGACTTCGTGTTCCCTGTCGACATCGCCAACGGACGTCTCCGCGCCTATGACGCATTCGTGATGCCGGGCGGTGGATACCGGGCCATGAGCGGTCAAATCGATCCGCTCGGGCACGAGGGCGCGCGTGCGATTCGCGAGTACGTGCATGGTGGAGGCATGTACATTGGGTCGTGCGCGGGGAGCTATGACGCTGCCACGGTTCCTGCTAGTTTCGTCGCGGCCTGCCCCGCGCAGGCTGACATGTGTTTGCTGGGCGCCCGCATCTGGAACGAAACCGGCACGAGCTGGGTCGGGCTGCAGTCGCCGGGCGTTGGTGTCCTGCGCGCCCGTACGGTCGCCCCGACGCATCCCGTCATGGACGGGATGCCCGAGGTCTTCGACATCGTACACTATAATGGCCCTCTGTTTCGTGGAGGCGAAGCGCTGGCAACCGTCGATGGGCCGACGGAGCGATTTACTCCCGCCGAACACTTCCTTACCACGACGACAATGCCGACGCTTATTGATGACGCCGCGGCCGGCGGGGTGGCCAATATCGTGGTAGGCCACCTGGGGCAGGGGCGCGTCGTCCTATTTGGTTCGCACCCCGAATTCGGTTTCTCGTTATCGATGACCGACCCTCAACTCCCCGCGCGCATGCTGGAGAACGCTATTCGCTGGCAGCTTGAGGAGTCCGGAGCACGGGACGACAGCAGCATCGACATCGTCGCGCATGCGCGCCCAATACCGATGGATGATGTGGGGGAAAGGGCCACTAGATTGCTCGGTCAGATCCGCGAGCGGTGCGCGGATCTGTACGTGCGCGATGGCGACGAGCCGAGGTGGTTACAGCAGAGCTATGCCATGTCCACATTCGGGCTGTCACCGCGCGAAATTTGGGCTGTGGCGCTGGATGAGATGCGACGCCTGACGGGAACCATTGAACAACGTGTTATGGATGTTGATCCATGGGTTCTCGCCTTTCGCCAGCCCGCACAGTGGGACCTGGATGGCGGGTTTCATGGCGTCGTCGCGCTCCTTGAGCAGGCAGAGCAGATGCTTGAGCAAGCGCGCGCGCGGTGGGACCTGGACCTCGGCGCCCCGTCGACAGACCCGTATGCCTTCGCCTCGACAAGCCCGTATCACCTGGTGGCCGGCTCCTATCTGGCGGCCAATGGCCGCCTGGCGTCGGCCGCCCTACTGTGTGAATCCTACCAGCGGGTGGCGGTATGACGACCTGGGTACGATGCGGTGCGCTCCTCGATGGGACGGGAACAGGGCCTCGCCCTGATAGGGAGATCCTCATCGATGGTGACACGATCCGCGTGGTGCGGGGGACAACCATGGCGGAGCACAAGGCCGATGGTGATATCGACATCGACCTGAGCGGACATTTCGTCATGCCCGGTTTCATCGATGCGCACAGCCACCTCTCCATCATCCCATCTCGCGGCGATCAACTCGGCCAACTGCGCCAACCAGCGGGTCAACAGGCGCTGCGTGTCGCGGCAAACATCCGCAAGGATCTCAAGGCTGGCACAACGACACTACGCGTCATGGGGGAAGAGGACTGGCTCGACGTGTATGCCCGTGACGCGATCCGGGAGGGCATACTGGACGGTCCAGATCTCATCATCGCTACACGCGGCCTTGCCGCTACTAACGGTCACGGGCGCGCGAAGGTGGGGTTTGACGGCGTCGACGAGGTGCGGAAAGGGGCGCGCCAGAACCTGGAACACGGAGCTGATTTCCTCAAGGTCTTCGCGACGGGCGGTGTGTCGAGCGGCACGGGGTTAGGCAGCGCCATGTATTCGTCCGATGAGCTGCGAGTCGTGGTTGAAGAAGCCGAGCGCAAAGGTACCTATGTCGCGGCACACGCTCATGGAGGGCCGGGACTTGTGCTCTCCGCGGAGGCGGGGGTGCGTACCATCGAGCACGCGGCATTGGCCAGCGAAGCGGATATCGATGTCTTACGACATCATACGTGCTGGGTCATCGCCACGCTCGGTATCCTCTTCCATCCCGAGGGGATCGCCAAAGGTGACGCAGCGAAGCCTGACATCATCGCCAATCTAGAGGCGGCGCGCGATCGTGTGGTGACGAGCGCGCATCTGCTTTTTCAATCGGGACTCCGCGTCGCTTTGGGTACCGATAGTATGCATGGAGGTATGGCCTACGAAATCCAAACGGCGATCAAGTGCGGCCTGGACCCGCTCGAGGCGCTCCATGCGGCGACGAGACAGGGGGCGGAGGCGCTCAGAGTCGCTGATCGGACCGGTACCATTGAGGCCGGCAAGGCCGCGGACATCATCGCGCTCGACGGCGACCCCTTGGTCGATCCTAGCGCGCTCGAGCGTGTCGTCTTCGTCATGAAAGGGGGTAGACAGTACGATGGCTGATGCTGTTGATCTTGTGGTGCGTGGCGGCACGATCGTCACGCCTGACAGTCTGTATACAACCGATCTTGGCATTCGGGACGGCCGCATCGTCCAGATTGGTGGGTCGATGACGGCCGCGCGCGAGATCGACGCGCATGATCGACTCGTACTACCTGGTGGGATAGATATGCACGTCCACTTGACCCCTGTTGAGATGAGAGACGGAGACGTGCGGTGGGTGGATGACTTCGACAGCGGATCGCGCGCCGCGGCCGCCGGCGGGATTACGACCGTCGGCAACATCACGTTCCCCCGTCGCGACGACGGTCTGATCGCGACGGTCGAGCGCGTGGCCGCCGAGGCCGTTCGCGAGAGCATTGTCGACTTCGTCCTTCACCCGGTCTTGCTCGAGCCGTCGCGTGAGCGACTGGACGAGATTCCGGTATTGGCGAAATACGGGCAGACCAGTTTGAAGATTTTCATGATTCTGGGCAATTTTGATGCGCGGGCTGAAGGGTACCTGGAGGCCATGCGTCTCGCGGGCCAACATGGACTGCTGACGCTCATCCATTGCGAGGACGCCTGCATCATCAGCCACCTGACGCGACGACTGATCGACGCCGGCCGCGACGATCTGTCGCATTATCCAGATAGCCGACCGATCTACTCAGAGGCGGTCGCCGTCGCGCGCGCCGCCTCGTTCTGCGCGGCGGCGGAAGCCCCCATCTATATCGTGCATCTCTCCAGCCGCGACGCGCTAGAGGCGGCTGCCCAGGCACGGGCGCGCGGCTTACCCGTCTACGTGGAGACGCGTCCCCTGTATCTGTATTTCACGCGAGATAAGTTCGTCGGCCCCGATGCCCCTCTCTATATCGGGAATCCGCCGCTGCGCAACGCGGAGGATGTCTCCGCCCTCTGGTCTGGACTCAGTACAGGCACCATCCAAACGTGCTGCACGGATCACGCGCCCTGGACGCGTGACCAAAAACTGGCGCCCGGATTGACGATCGCCAACGCGCCCCCCGGTATGGCAGATCTCGAGACACTGATGCCCTTGCTGTTTTCAGAGGGAGTACGCAAGGGCCGGCTATCGCTCCAGCACTTCGTCGATGTGACCTCGACCAATGCCGCGAAGCTGTTCGGGCTTTTCCCAGCTAAAGGGACCATTGCCGTGAGCAGTGACGCCGATCTCGTGATTTGGGATCCTGAGCAGTCACGTACGATCAAGGGAGCGGAGGGGCAGAGCCGAGCGGGATACAGCTTGTATGAGGACTGGACCGTCACGGGCTGGCCAATGACTACGATCAGCCGCGGCGAGGTAATTTATGACGACGGGCGCATTGTGGCGCAGCCAGGGCGCGGACGTCTGGTACAACGCGGCCCGACGATGATGCTGTGATCACCTTGAGTGGACGAGGGTACGCTCGTCGGACGCGCGATATTCACGGGGGCCACGGGGTGGGAGCGATGGAATTGCGCCTTGATGGGCACGTAGCGATCGTGACTGGGGCCGCACAGGGGCTCGGAGCAGGTATCGCCCAGGCATTCGTGGAGGCCGGCGCCCACGTTGCCGCAGCCGACATCATGCCGTCATCTCAGACGCAGTGGGATATCCGGGCGTTGGAGACTGTGGAGCCGCGCGGAATCTACGTCGTCACCGATGTGAGTGCCGAGGCTGCAGTGGATGCGTTGGTCGCACGGGTCCTCGCGGAGTTCGGCCGCATCGACATCCTTGTCAACAATGCGGGCATATTGAGTCAATCGCCCGTCGTTAGCCTCCCCGTGGCCGAATGGGATCGGATCATGGCAACGAACTTGCGGGGCATGTTCCTGTGTTGCCGCGCCGTCCTTCCGCATATGCTCGCCCAACGCGCTGGGCGCATCATCAACATCGCGTCACAGCTTGCCTACCTTGGCGGCGCGGGGACGGCGCATTACAGTGCAAGTAAGGGCGGGGTCATATCGTTCACGCGGTCTCTCGCGCGGGAGGTTGCCGGTGACGGAATCTTGGTCAACGGGATCGCACCGGGGCCGATCGAGACTCCATTGCAGCAGGATACGCCGTCTGAATGGCGCGACTGGAAATGTGCGCAACTGCCACTTGGGCGTTTCGGTGAGGTTGGCGAGGTTGCTCCGACGGCTGTCTTTCTTGCATCCGACGCTGCGACCTACTACGTGGGTCAGATTCTTGGCCCCAATGGCGGCGATGTCATGACATGATCCGACACAATAGCGGTAAGAACAACGGGACGACGGATGGCACGGCCAGTTAAGCTCATTAAGCTCAATGCCATGGTGTGTAAATTCCATTGGGGGAGATCCTGCTGGCGAACTCGCCAGAACGGCCTACGTGTCCGAACTAGCGCAATCTTGTGAACCCGATGCCCCGCTCCCCTCGTCGCTTATCGCTCTGAAGCGGTTCTGCCTCGAATACGCGGAGGTCTGCCAGAATTTGCCAGCAGGATCTTGTACATGGCCGGCGCCAGGGCTAGGCAATGACTTGCGTCAGATTGGAAGCAAATGGACGGCTGCTGCACGCGACAGGCAGGGTAATATCCCGGCAGGCGGCAATGTCGTGACGTGCGCGATCGCTCGTCGAAGCGCTGAGCGCTGTCACTGCCGCGCTCTCGGCTCTTGTGACATGCGTGGGGATGTACTCGACCCATACCCGGATGTTTTGTGCGTCCGAGCGATCATGCCGGCGAGGTGTCGTCGCGGAACGCGCCCTGTAGGGCGGCGACGATCTCGTCGACCGCGCGCCGCGCACCATCAAGCGTGTCGTACGAAAACTGGAAATTGTGGATCATCCCGTCATAACGACTGAGCGTCGTCGGCACATGGGCCGCCCGCAAGTGGCCGGCATACCTCTCCCCCTCGTCGCGCAGCACGTCGTATTCCGCCGTGATCACGAGCGCCGGCGGCACGCCGCCGACGTCGCGCGCGCGCAGGGGGAACGCCCGCGCATCAGCGCGGTCAACCGTGGGCGGATAATAGTGGTCGAAGAGCCACACGACGTCGTCGCGCGTCATCCCGCAGCCCACCGCGTAGGACTGATACGACGGCATGCCGGCCTCATAGTGGTCGGTCGCGGGACAGAGCAGCACCTGATAGGTCAGGGCCGGCCCGCCCAGGTCGCGCGCGACCTGGGCGACCACGGCGGCGAGGTTCCCCCCGGCGCTGTCGCCGGCCACGGCAAGGCGCGTCGAGTCTCCCCCCAGGTTGGCCACGTGCGCGGCCACCCACGCCGTGGCGGCGACGCTATCGTCGACCGCGGCGGGGAACGGGTGTTCGGGGGCGAGTCGGTAGTCCACGGAGATGACGATGCAGGGGACGCGGTTGGCCACGTGGCGGCACCACGGGTCATACGTGTCCAGGTGGCCAAGGACAAAGCCGCCGCCATGGAAGTACACCAGGACCGGCCAGGGACCTAACCCCTCCGGCCGGTACAGGCGAGCCGGTATCAGTCCATCAGGGCCAGGGATGCGCAGGGAGTCGACCGCCGCCACCGCGTCGGGGAGGGCTGCGCTTGCGGGCGGCTGCGCGGCCGCGCGTGCGGCCGCCACCGTCATGGTGTTCAGAGGCGGGTCACCCGCCGCAGCTTGCGCGTCCAGCAGAGCCTGGACGTGTGGGTCGATCGGCATCGTGCGGTCCTCCACTCGTCTTCTAACGTCATTGCTACCTAGAGGGCGTTTCCTAACTGGCAAAATCAGGGCAATTGCCCCTCTGTTCGACATAACACCTGCATTTTGCGGCGCACAACGAGGGCGATGATGGTGTTGAAGCGCCTCTTATCGCTCTTGAAAGACGGCATATTGTTAGGACAGGTGCGATATTATGTCGAACAGAGCCATTTTCACAGCGCAAATGGTGGTTACGAAACGCCCTCTACCTACTTGTACGAGCAAGCTATCACATCACGGGAGACACGGGGTGGCATTAGGTCTCGGGCCCCCGCTTGCGCAGGCGCAACGTGTCCCAACTCGCGTCGGCGTACCACCCGCCGTCCACTGAGAGCGCGTGTCCGTTCACGAATCCGCTCAGGCGTGGATCAGCCAGGTAGGCGATCGCCTGCGCGATGTCATCGGGCGTGGCGAAGCGACCCATCGGGACGCGCCCCTCGATGTCGGCGTCCGCGTAGGCGCCGCTCCCCAGGTCCTGCGCATCCATCTCGGTCTTGACCCAGCCCGGGCAGACAGCGTTGACCCGCACCCCGCGCCCGCCCCACTCTGCGGCCAGGGTGCGGGTGAGGCCGATCAGGCCGTGCTTGCTCGCATTGTAGGCGGCGCGGTCGGCGATTCCCAGCAGCCCGGCGATTGACGCGACATTCACAATGCTGCCCTCCTGCCGGGTGAGCATGTGCCGCCCGAACCCCTGCGACAGCAGGAACGGGCCCAGGAGATTGATGTCCATCACTCGTCGCCATTGGTCGGCGGTGATAACCTCGGCGGGCGCGATGAGACTGACGCCCGCGTTGTTGACCAACACGTCGACCCGTCCGAAGTGCGCGAGGACCGTGTCAACGATCCCTTGCACGGCGCGGTCGTCCGACACATCGCCCAGCGCGGGGATCGCGTCCACGCCCTGGGCGCGCGCTACCTGGAGGGTTTGGTCCGGCGGACTGATATCATTGAGCGCGAGGGCATAGCCACGTGCGGCGAGGACGTCCGACGTCCGCCGTCCGATTCCCCGGGCCGCGCCGGTCACCACGGCAACCCGCGATTCGCTCGTCATCACCTGTTCCTCCCTGCGCGCTAGGTCTAGGCTTGTTGTGCCTACACGCCGTGACGTCGTCAGTATGGCAGCCGCACACCATTGATGAGTGGTCTTCCGGTGCCGCTGGCACGTGGTCACCTAAGAACAGGTCGTGTAGTTCCAGCCGTCGATGCGTGTCCTATATCCCATGCGGGGATACCATGCGACGGTGCAGGACTCGGACCAGCGGGCGCTTCGATTCACCATGTTCCACGACCCAACGGATATAGTCCCAAGTAGTGGGTGCGACACGAAGTCGCACAGTGTGAGTGAGCGAGGAGCAGTCCTCGCGCCGAGCGAGTATCCGCCGCTCGTGCCCGCCTCCATGTGCGTCGCCGGTAACGGCGAG
>JAABUH010003734.1_pt1 | contig 12802 bp, 17 predicted proteins | sample 5559121 | NCBI WGS metagenome assembly JAABUH01 (sample SAMN10711871, study PRJNA513364) | rock metagenome | isolation source: Antarctica rocks | place: Antarctica: Victoria Land, Battleship Promontory nord | collected 2015-12-28 | reverse complement strand
CAATCAAGATCAGCGGCGAGCTCGTGTACGGCGGCCGGGCGGCGGACGGCGCCGGCGGCGCGGCGGCGGACGCGCAGTCCGTTCCGCAGGCGCGCCGCAGACGTGTTTCGGTGTTGCAATAATCAATGGTGCTGTAGGGCGAGTGGCCGTCAGGACGGCAACGGTCCTCCACCTGACCTGCAGCTCTGCTGTCTGATTGGACGCAGCCGCTTGTTGAAGCCAGCTCCCGCCGCCTCATCTGTGGGTGTAGCTCAGCCAGCAGGGCCGAGCCTCTGCAGCGCGGGCGCAGGTGGCCGGCATCACCGTGCAGGACGACTTCATGCAGGAGGCGGGGTCCGGCGACGACGGCGAGCGCGGCCAGTCGCCCGTCGTCTCCAGCGACGCCGGCGCGTCCGCGAGCGATGAGGAGGGCGCGAGTGAGATGGACGGGGCTGAGGTCGAGGACGCGGCGCCGGGCGGCAGCAGCGCCGGTCGCGCAGAGGGCGGCGGGGGCGGGCGCTCCGACCGGCCGCCGCCCGCGCCGGGCTTCTCGGCGCCCGGGGACGCAGAGCTGCTGGTGCGCGCGCGCAGCGTCATTGCAAGGCAACATTAGGGTTGGGTTCAGGGCCCTGGCCGCCCGCCGCCCGCGCCAGGCTGCTCAGCGCCCAGGGAGGCGGAGCTGCTGGTGCGCGCGTGCCCCACCCTACCCCATACGTGCAGCGCCATCGCACGGCGGTTCCCTAGCAGCGGCGTTGGCGCCACAGTAAGCAGCACTCATGGGAGCGCAGCGTCGCTAGGCGTGTGTCTCTCCTTGCAACCAGAGATGCTCCGCTGGCCGATGACAGGACGCCTGCCCATATATTGCACCAGGGCTTTCCAGTGACGGCGGGAGGGGCGCGAGGCGGCGCGCCAGGCGCTGCCCAAGGCGGTAGTCCGTGGCCAACCCTACCCTATGTGACACGCCACGCTGCCGGCGGCAGGACATCCAGGCGCGGCAGGAGCAGCGCGAGGCGGCGCGCCAGGCGCTGGCCAAGGCGCATAAGGCTTTGCATACCCTACCCTATGTGACACGCCACGCTGCCGGCGGCAGGACTTCCAGGCGCGGCAGGAGCGGCGCGAGGCGGCGCGCCAGGCGCTGGCCAAGGCGGCGACCGCGCTGCTGGCCGACCCGGAGGCCCGCCTCGCCGACCTGCGCGTGCTCGACGCGTTCGCCGCCGACGCCGACCCCGTGGTGCGCCGCGCCGGACGCAGACGTGTGCATATGCGGCCGCGGAAGATTGCCCTCTGCTTGCTCCCCACCCCTGCCCTGGGGGCAACCCAACATCTGAGAGCTCCCTCTTTCACTCTTTCACTCATGTTGGCTTGATACTACATCCCCACAGACCTGTCTGATGCGGGGGCACCTTGTGTTGCTCGCCCCGCTCTCTGTTGACACAAAATGCAAGTGACTCACCCGTGCAGCAGTGCTGTGCGCTCGTGCGTGAGAAAGAGCACAAGTCCTGCCATTGACTGCCTAGCTCGGGCGATGCGGGGCTCGCTGCCGAGGCGATCACGCCGGCCCCGGGCCGCGCACAGGTGGCGCGGCTGGCGATCGTGTCGCAGGCGGCGGTGTTCCGCGATATTGCGCCCGGGTACCGCGTGCGCCTGCCGACCGACAAGGAGCTCGCCATGCCCGTCTCCAAGGACGTGCGGCGGCTACGCGACCACGAGGCCGCGCTGCTGCGCGCGTACCAGGCGCGCCCGCCTTTGTGGCAATGCCGCCACGGGGGGCGGGGTGGTCTAATGTGAGCTCAGGGTTGGGGTAGGGTACGCGCTGGGCGCGCCCGCCTCATCCAGCATGCTGCCATCAGACCATGATGGCATGGTTTGGTGTAGGCCTAGGGTTGCGGGTTGGGTACTACGGGGAACGGACTCGTACTTGCTGGAACCCGCGATCGTGGCGCTCCTGCATGAACCCAGCAGGACGGCGCCGCTGCACACGGGGCTCGGCGGCCCAGGCGTCTGGTGCGGCAGGTGGCGCTCACGCTGACGCCCGCGGCTGCGTCGGGCGGCGCGGCACTGCCGGCGCCTACGCGTTGACCACGAGTGCCGGACCTGCATGGTTCCAAGGCTGACCTGACAGCCACCCTGCGGCAGGCGGCACTGAAGCGGCTGCTGGCCGTGGCGAGCGGAGCCGGCGGCGGCGCCGCGGCGCTGGCCACCGCGCGCGTGGCCGTGCGCTGCCTGGCCGGGCTGCTCGTCGCGCTGCCGCACTTCAACTACGCGTCGGACCTGCTGCAGGTGCTGCTGCGCTGGGCTCTCTGCCTTGTCCGCCCCACCACTGCTCGCTTCCTGTCGTGCTGCTACGCGTTGCGTGTACAGTTCAGTGCCGGACATTACTGGCATCTGGCAATGGGCGAACATAGGCTGTCGTAACAAGCTTAGCGCACACGCAGCCTGTGTTCACCACCGCATTCATGCCATCTCCAGTCAGCCTGAGCTGATCAGCGCAGCCGTTCCGCGCGTTGCCCCAGGCTGTCGTGCCACGGATGGCGCACCGCGACGCGGCCATTGCGAGCGCCGCCACCGGCGCCGTGCGCCAGCTGCTGGCGTCCGAGGCGACCGCGGGCGCCCTGGCGCGGGACGCGGTGCGCGCGGGCGGGCCGCCCGCCCGCGCCTGGCGGCTTGCGTGGCCTGCTGCTGCGCCTTAACCCCAACCCTATCATAACCCTATGACCTGCCGCTGCGCCCCAGCCGGCGGCCCTCGGCAGAGCTGTGGGGCAGGCCTGGCTCGGGCCGCGGCGCTCGGGCGGGCGTCAGCGGGCGCACGCGCTTGTGGAGAGGAGCAAGGGCTGAAATGCGCTGCGCAGTCGCGTCGTTCCTGTGTGGCTCGAGGCCGTGACGGCGGCGCGGCCGGCGCCGCGCGCAGGTGCAGCTCGTGGCCGACCTCATCCGCCGGCGCAAGTGCGCGGTGGCGCCGAGCGTCCTGCGCGCGCTGTTCGCGCTGCGGCTCGCCGACGCCGTTCCGCTGGAGGCCAAGCGCGCAGGCGGGCGCCCAAAGTCCGCCACGTTATATGCTTAATTTCACCTGAGCCTGCCCTACCCCGCGCGCTTTTTCCGCCGCGGCTCGCCGACGGTGCGCCGCTGAAGGGCAAGCGCGCAGGTGGCGCCTGCCTGTGTCCCAGTCGGCAGGGCCCGGCCCTAGACCTTCGGCAGGCGCGTCCAGTGAGCGTGCAGGGGTGGGTGCGGGGGCGGCAGCGGTGTGCGGCTCGCCAGTCTGGGCCGCCCCGCCTGCCGGGGCTCGCCCCCACCCGCCGCAGCTGCGGCAGCCCGCAGTGCTGAGGGGCTAGCTGCGCCCGTAAACGCGGGAGCGCCAGGAAGAAAGCCCAAGGTCAGGCACAAGGCCAGGGCTGGGCGCGGCACGCGCCGGCACTTGCCCTGTCAAGCCGCAATTTACGCAATGCCCGGTGGTGCCTACGCGCATAGAGTTCGGAGGGTGTTCGGGGAGGGGGACCGTCCGCTTCGGCGCAGGCGGCGCGCGGCTCTCGCGCAAGGCCGCGCGCAAGGAGGGCCGCGCACGCAAGGCGGCCGGCGACGACGTCAGCCGCGGGTTCAAGGAGGCGCAGGCGGGCGTCGACGCGGCCGAGCGGCGCGCGGCGCAGAGCGCGCTGCTGGAGGCGCTGTTCGAGGCGCTGTTCCGCGTGCTCAAGCACGCGACGGCCTCCGGGCTGCTGGCGCTTGACCGCCCTGGTGCACCCCGCCCAGGGTCTGGTGCAGGGCTTGCGCAACACCCTCCCACACCATACACGGCAGGAACCCCGACGAGGCGCTGCGCCTGAGTGCACTAAGGTTAGGGTAGGGTGCATGCCGGTCTGCCCGCGCGTGGCCGCCCCGCGTCGCGCAGAGCCTGCGCGAGACAGCGGCGTTCCCGCAGCCCGGCTGGGAACCGCCGCGCCAAGGCGCATAACCAGGCCCCCTCAGGCCTTCTGGATTTTTCGCTGGAGTCCCTGGCGTTTTGACACAAGGGGGATGGAAAATTGGAAAAGTACAAAAGAGCGCCTGCCGCGGCAGGGCCGCCAGTGGGCGACGCGCGCGGCGGCACGCGCTTCCCGCTGCTGGCGCCGGCGCTGGAGGGCCTGGCACGCTACGCGCACCTGATGGGCGTCGAGTACTTTGCCGACCTGCTGGCCGCGCTGGAGCGCCTGCTGGCCGCGCCCGGCCTGCCGCTGCGCGCGCGCCTGGCCTGCCTGCTCGCCGCGTGTGAGCTGCTGCGGTGCGGCGCGCGGCGCGCGCCGCCGCGGCGCCCCGGGGGAACCCGGCATGGCCGTATCCGGCTAAACGATGCGCGGCAATGGTGCAATAAGCTGGGAGGCTGCGCGCACAGGCCGCACGTGGTCGCTTGTCATGGAGAGCGCGTCTGGGGCCAGGGTCATGGAGAGTGCGTTCTGGGTTGGAGTCACGGTGGCTGCGTGTGGGGTTTGTGTCATGGAGAGTGCGTGTGAAGTAAGGGTCAGGAGAAGTGCGTGTGGGGTTAGGGTCATGGATAGCGGCGTGTGCTGCCCCGCAGGGGCCAGGGCGAGGCGCTCAACGTGGACCGCCAGGCGCTGCTCAGCGGCCTGTTCGCCGCGCTGGCGGCCGCGCCGCTGGCGCCCCTCCTGGAGCGCGAGCCGACGAGCGACGGCGCGTCGGGCGCGGGCGGCGAGGCGGGCGCGGGCGGCGAGGCGGGCGCGGGCGGCGAGGCGGGCGCGGGCGGCTGCGAGGGGCCGGCCCGTGAACGGGGCGGCCAGGGAGCGCGGGGCGGCCCGCGGGCATCCGAGCCGCTGCGGCCGGGGGACGCGGACGGGGCGGATGGCGGCAGCGGCTGGGCGGACGAGCCGACGTCTGTGCTGCTGGCGCGCGCTGCGACCGCGCTGCTGGTCGACCAGGTGCTCCTCCCAGGCGCTTTTACTCTTTGCGTGGGATGAGCATCAACCCGATGCCCACCGCTCCGCCCGGGCCCGACGGCGCGCCTGCTGCAGGCCAAAGCGCTGGACGCCGGGCGCATGCGGCAGCGGCCGGGTGACCCTGCTTCGACCCCACCCTACCCCTCCGCCCGGGCCTAATCAAGCGCCCGCCGCAGGCCAAGGCGCTGGACGCCGGGCGCATGGCCGCGTTTGCGCAGCGCCTGGCGGGCACGGCGCAGTTTCTGGACGCGCCGGGCGCGCTTGCGCTGCTCGCCGTGCTGGACCGCATGCTGCGGTGCGGCCCCCTCCCTGACCCTCACCCTGACCCTATGCGCGCACTGGCGCTGCTCGCCGTGCTGGACCGCGTGCTGTGGTGCGGCCCGCCGCGCCGCGCGCACGCGCGCTGCGCTGCCATGGCCCCAAGCATGCAGGCATGTGCCCGGGAGCAGAGGGGGCGCGCCCTTCTTGTGGTCCGATCGCCCCTGCGGTCTTCAACGTGCAATTCTCCAGTTGGTGCAACACCTGGAGGATCCTGTGATGCGCGGCATGAAGCAAGAGCGTGTGCTCAAGCCAGATCCCAGAATTTCGCCTGCCACGTCGCCCCGGTCTGGCGATTTGGCGCTCACAGAGCCTGTGTGTCAACGCGTTGGCGCTGCGAGCTGTGACCCTGTGCGAGCGCGCAGGCAGTGGACTGCGCCTGCGTTTATATTGATAGAAAAACATTTATCTGTATTTTTTTTACAGATTTACCCTGTCTTGTATTGTATGCGCAGGCGCAGCCACCGCCTGCGCGGCATGCTGGACCAGGAGCCCGGGCCGGCGGCGGTCCCGCCGCCGGCCGGCACGCCCGTCAACGACCTGGCCGCGGCCGCCGCCGCCGCCGCAGGCGGGCAGCTGTGGGAGCTGGCGCTGGTGCGCACGCATGCGCACCCGGCCGTGTCGCGCGCGGCCGCCGATCTCCTGGCCATCCCGGTGGACGGTGCGGCGGCCCGCCCCGGCCTGCGCAGTACAGGGCTCGTTGCGCGGGAGCAGGCGCACGAACAGTCACACGACAGGGCTTGCTGCCGCAGCTCTGTCAGTGCAAGGTTTCAAGCGCGCCATTGTCGGCCTGCAAGTTGCGGCTACTGGAGCCGCTCCTGCTGCGCACGCGCGCGCATGCGCTCGCGGCGGCCGCGCCCCCAGGGGCATGCGCCCCTGGCGACGCTGCGCCTGTGCGCGCAGGCCCTGCAAGGACGCACATGAGCCGGTGGGGAGTTGGGGTGCACTCCTTAATCTACATGTCTGTGCAATTGAGGTCTGCTTCGGCGGCAGGCACCGCCGCGACACCCAGCAGCGCGCTCGCGTGCGCGGAGGGCCCCGTCGGGCTAGCACGGCGCCACGCCGCTCGCCGCGGCGGCGGCGGCGGCGGCGGCGGCGGCGGGGGCGGCGGCGGTGGCGGCGGCAGCAGCGGCGCGGCGCATGCGGAGGGCCTCACCCAGCTGCATGAGCTCCTGCAGCAGTACTTTCTGCAGGCGCGGGGCGGCCGCGCGTGCTTGTACAGCCGGTCACGCCGACGCCTGCCCATGCCTTCACCCATGGCGATGCGAGACTGCATGCTCTGTCAGTCTCCATGCGCCTGCATGCCATTGTGGTTGCGAGGGAGGAGGGCCAGCCTGCGCAACAGGGAGCCCGTGTCGTCCGGCCACGCTCTGTACCAGCGCGAGGCATACCTTGCATGTCATCGGGCTGTCACCATACATGCCATGCCAAGGGCCTGGCGGTGCGTGGCATGCCGGCGGGCTCAAGTCAGGGGGCCTGCCCAGGCGCGCGCGGCCGGCGAGAGCAGCGCGCGGCGGGAGGCCGCCGGCCGCACCGCTGCGCAGGCGCTGGCGCTGCATCGCCAGCTGCTGCGCCAGGCGCGCGGCGGCGCGGCTGGGGCCGGGCGCAGGGGGCGCGCCGCCAAGGGCGCCGCAGCGCGCGTGCGGCGTTCGTCCTGACGCTCGCTGCATGTGCGCTGGCACAGAGGTCTGGCCATAGTTTGGTGTCGAAAAGCGAGTACAACTCACTTGAAAAATCAGCGATATCCACCGGGCCGCTGTAGGCCTATCTTGTAACACAAGCGCTTCTCACAGACTGAAAAGAGGATCATATGGCGCGTGCCAGCCTGCTTCATGGATAGGAGCAGGAGATACGGCGCACCTCCCTGCCATACATGTAGCACCAAGTCGGAGATAAGTGCCCTCTGCACCTGGTGCCCCCTCTGCACAGCCAAATGAAGTGAGTGAATATCAGCAGCCCACACAGCCTCATGCCACATTCCCGTGTTCTGGAAGGCATAAGGGCTAGGGGTGGAGACCATGGAGACCTAGGGCTTGTAGCAGCTGCGGAGCAGCTTTCTGCGGAGAAAGCGCCTGCGTAGGCAGTCCGGCAGTCCTTCTGGAGTTCGCTTGTACACTGTTAGCTGAAAAGAGCAGGAGCAACAAGCACCTCTGCAGACTTGCTTACTCTTAAAAGGTGTGTCTCCCGATGCAAGAGGTTTTGTCTTGTCTGTCTGCGTTCATATTGAGCATCTGCCGTTATCAGCATCGGGCGATAGCTCGTTGTCAGTCTAGCTAGGCTTAGCAAGTGGAGGTCATGTTTTGTCTCAACGTTCCCGGCAGTCACTCACGATCAGCACACCGAACGTGTGTTACCGAACGTGTGTGTATTGCATCGGACTGTGCAGCGACGTGCTTAGCCTGGACCGGGTGAAAGTGAAAGTGCCACCTGCCCCGCAGGTTGCTGACGCCCTGAGGGTCATGAAGGCCGTCACCGTGTATTGCCTGCTACTGCTCGTGGGAGCGCCGGCTGTGCTTGGTGCGGGCCTGTCGCTGCGGTGCAGCCAGCTGTACAGGTGCATGCAGACAAGTCATCATTTTTATGTAAGAACTGTTCTTGCTGCTGCTGACTGTGAGGGCTGCACGCCTTGCAGGTACGCGACAGCTCAGCGCTGTATTTGGGACGGGCGTGCTGCCCCAGCCGGGGTTGGACAGCCTTGGGTCCATCAACACGCAGGCAGCCAACCCGGTCGTGACGCCGGCAGCCAGCCCGGCGGCCGCACCTCTGGGTGCAGCTGCAGCAGCGCCGGCGCAGGCGCCCGCCGCGCTTGCGGCGCCTGCGGCCGCACCTGCTCAGACAGCACTGGCGCCCGTGCCGGCCGACGTGGCCGTCGTGGCCCCGGCACCGGCGTCCAAGGCCGCCGTGTCGGGCGCGGCGTTCGGGGCGCACGCGCCGGCGCCCGGGCCGTCGGCCGCGAGGCGGCGCCGCGTGGCGCTGCGCAACTCTGTCTTCATCCTCGACGCGGACTACGCTACGCTGACGATCCCGGACCCCAACAACCCTGATGACGGCACACTGGAGGTGCGTGTGGCGGCCTCCTTTCCATGTGTTGCCAGCCAGGTGTTTGTGGAGCTGCGTATGGCTGCTGAGCTCATCAGGAGGGCTTCTGAAGCTGAAGCTGGAAGCTGAAGCTGTGTTGAGGAAATGCTAGATTCATTTGTTATTTAATGCAGCCCCAGCTAGGCTGATAAGCGTTCAGCTTTTGTGATTAGACGATGCAGTCTCATGCACTTGTAAGTGAAGTGAAGCAGGCCACACCACACAGGTCCGCCACATGAACAGCTTCACTGCGCGTGGCTAGCCTGTGAAATTGTGGCAGACTGTTGCATTCGAGTTGGCAGTGCTGATGGGTCCGGCTGGCGGCGGCGCGCAGCTGAGCGGCTTCTCGCGCCACGTGTCGTACTTCACGGACGCGCGCGGCACCGGCGTGCGGCGCAGCGGGCGCATCCCAATCACCAACTTTGCCAACACCACCTTCCCGGACGCCCGCAACGGTGCGGCTGCGCCCTTCTCGGCTGCCCAGCTGTGCCAAGCTTCCCTTATGACAGTGTGGTGTGGGCACCTTAAGAGCTTGTCCACTCTCTAAAAGAGCTTGTCCACTTAGCTCGTATTAGCTCGCTGTCATGCATTGCCGCTGTGCCGCTGCCTGGAGTCCAGGCCGCGCCGGCACACCGTGCGCGCCGCAAGCTTAGCGCAATGCTACATGCGCGCAGCGACGGCCAACGGCACGGCCAATGCGAGCAGCGCGATGCCTAATGCTGCGCTGTACGCCAGCGATGACTCATACTACGCGAGCCAGAGCGACCGGCTGCTGCGCGTGCTGACGCTGCGTGGCAAGCCCACCGCGGACGCCAACAACAGCACGCTGACGTTCAACGTGACCGTCGCGCCCTCCTACAGCGACGACGACGTGGTCACCGTCTACCGCGTGTCCTTCAACGCGACCGGCAACTCGACCGGCAACGGCACGGACGCGCCGCAGGTCACGGAGGCGCAGTTTGGCACGGTGCGCCAGCCCTACCCTACACCCTGACCGACAGCAGCTTAGGCAAGAGACCGCGCGCGCATGGTCACGCGCAAGCCCACTGCATGTGAGTGGGTATGGGGCATGCAGCGTGTATCCGTTGTGTGTCATGCAGCCGGCAGCCCACCTCAGACGGGCGCATACGTTTCCGTGCAATAATTTCCTGTCTCGCATGCAATGGCGGCCGCTGTCACCACTGCGTGTTGCTGGCGCCCCACGACACAACGTGCTGCTGGCCTCCCATGACACTGTGCGCCTAGGTTTAAATGCGTTGCTGCTGCCACAGCATGCCACTGGCATGAACAGACGGCAGACGGCTAGCACACACGGCAGCGGCTGCAACCGGGGAGTTGCGCATGTGATAGAAGCGTAAGGGCCACTCCCTTGCAGTAAGCTAGCTGGGGTCAAATGCGGGTTAGCAACTGACGTCCTTGTGCCCTGCGCAGACGACCACATATGAGTCTGTGGCCCTGTACGTCGGCAACTGGTGGTGGGGCCAGGAGACTGACGCGGCCAACGTGCGCCGCCACGAGCAGCGCCGCGAGCAGCGCTACGAGCAGCGTCAGGAGCAGGCGTTTTCAAACTGGTACTGGCCGTGAGGTCGCGTGAGGGAGAGCAGGAGGCTGTGGCGTGTGAGGGCGTTGTGTGGCGCAGCGCGGGCTGCAAGGGCAGGCAGGGAGTGCGGCAGTTGCCGATCAAGCTGTAGACTAGGAGAGGCTTGTTAGAGAGTTCTACCCTGAACCTATACCCAGGTGGCAGTGTGGGCAATGCATTGCGCGCGGCAGGATGTGCACCCTGCATCTGTGTGCCTGAACTGCATTGCTCCGTCGCCCATTGCTTGTTTCTCAGCCGCCTTCAGCGTCTGCTTTTGGTTGTGCGTGTGTGCTTGGCTTCTGCGGACCTCATGCAGCGGGAGGGGGCACATTGTCTGGGAGCAATTTGATTGCTTGCAGGGGTGCATAGCTATGTAATCCGAGTCAAGACAAGTACAGCCATGCAACGACATGGGCTGTGGTTGTATGCAATGCTTGCATGCTCCTGTATCACACACTGCTGACAGACACCACGTTGACATACAACCAAAAAGTGATGCAGCACGGGCATTTCACATGTGCAAGGTAAGTTCCACAGCCAGACCCACACCCATGTGCAGGTGACCTGTGACACTTGCATTGAAGGCCTTCACACATATGGGCCTGCTGAGTGTGAAGTTTTGCATGCACAGGACCTCCTATGCGCAGGACCTCAAAAGACATGTAGAACGCTTGGTAGTCGGCTGGTCACTGCACAGCATGTCCGCGCCCCAGTCCACAAAGCCCCGCACCAAAGTGGTTGTGCGCGGTTTGCCGCCGGGCATGCCAGAGGCAACGCTTGTGCAGGTGCTCGAGGAGCTTGAGCAGGGAGCACTCCGAGGCAAATACAGCTGGCTGGCGTACGTGCAGGGCAAGGTCAGGTGAGCACGCTTTGTGAGCGCCTGGTGAGCACGACCAGGATGCGATGTGCATCTGAGTGCCTGCTGTAAGTGCAGCCACTCCTGCGCTGTGTTCGTTACAGACGGGCTGCACGTGCAGCGCCAAGCGCACGGTCGCCTCACGGGCCTACATCAACATGCGTGATGCTGAGGACGTGCCGCGGCTTGCAGCGGCGCTGGATGGCCGCGCCTTCGTCACGGAGCGCGGCGCGCAGCACCGCTGCGCAGTGGAGTATGCGCCCTGCCAGCGTGTGCCGCCGTCGCGCGTGAAGCGCGACCCGCGAGAGGGCACCATGGAGTCCGGCGCGCATGATAGCCCTCTAGCCCCCTTAGACTCAGGCGGTGCTCAATCATCGAGTTGCAAGGAGCTCGGCAGGATGCAATGCTACACCCGAGAGCTTCACCTGCTCTGTGCCTCAGGCCCGTTCTTGCTGCAGAGTCACTGCTCACATTTAGTATTTGACTAGCGTGAGTTTCTGATAAGCGTGGGTTTCTGTAACTTGCGCAGTGCTGCGGCCAGTCTGCCAAACCGGCAACTCGCGCGTGCGCAGACCCGGAGTACCTCGCCTTTGTGGACGAGCTGCAGAAGGAGCCGGCCGCGCTGCCGAGCGCCCGCGCGCAGGCGGCGCGGCAGGCCGCCGAGGCGGCAGGGGCCGCCGGTGACGGCACGGCCGCCGTGACGCCGCTCATCGCCTTCCTCCTGGACCAGCACGCCGCCAAGGGCGGCAGGGGCAGGGGCGTGCAGGCGCGCACCCCCGCTCGTGGTCTCCACACGATTCCAGGCTATCGGGTCACAGTGCCTGTGCGCAGCGAGCGCGCTTGCGCTCTCCACAGCGACAGGCGCGCCCGACTGCCCGTCCAGCGAGCGCGGTCGACGTTGCCCCGCTGTCGCCGCAGCGCCGCCTGACACACCCGCTGCACCACAGGTGCGCAAGAGGAGCGAGCCGGCGCACAGCGCCGCGCACTCGCCCGCACGCGCGCCGCACCGCGCGGAGCCCGCCGCGCCCCGGCCCGCCGAACCTCGCGCGACGACGTTCCGCGAGGAGGCCGTCTCAGCGGCGCGCGCTGCGGCCGCCGCCGCCCTGGCGCGCCCGGCCGCGCCGCGCGCTGCGGCCGCGGGCGGGGACGGCCAGCGACCCGCCGGCGGCGACGGCGGGCCTGTCAGGCTGCGCACTCGGGGACACTCTGATGCTGCCGCCGCGGCCGGCGACGATGCAGAGGTGCTCCGCGGCCTGCGTGTGTTCCGTGGCCAGCATTGGGTCGCCCAGCGCCGTTGCTGCCGGCAAGTACTTGTTCATGGCACAGATTGCACATGATGCAGGCAATGCATCATGCCCTTCTGTGGCGGGTGGGACCAAAGCATCGAGCATGACGTGAGTGAGCCGGAACAGACGGGCGGCTGCGCGGCTGCGCAGGCGACCGCGCCGCCTGAGCCGAAGCGCGAGCGGGAGGCAAAGCCCGCGCGGGTGCGCCCCGACTCATATGAGCGTCCTCCACATGTTGTGCCTGCCTCACGGCAGGGCACTTGCTGTGCACGCGATAATGCTGGGGGAATGGGGCCCTGCGATGCTGCCATGCCAGCTTGACGCCATGCCTCCCCTGTCCACTCTTGCGGTGGTTCCCTGAAGATTGACTAAGCGGGCTCACGTGCCTCCCAATCAGGCTGCGCAGCTCTGTGTCGCTGGTGACCGTCGTGCGCCCCTGTGCGTGCACCCATACCCATGCCGCCAACTCATCGGGCACAGGGCCTTCAGCTGTTTTGTTTTTTCAAGTTTGGGTGTGATCGAAGCTAGATAAACAGCTTGTAGTGTTGAGTATGCAGCCTGTGGTTTTAGGTACGCAGCTTATAGTATCAGGCACGCAGCAAACCGCTCACCTATTTCAGAAAGACTTAAATAGGTGAGCGGTACAGGCAGCAAGCGGCCTGCCGGCCCCGCCAGGCTGACTCCCCACCTCCCTGCGCCGGCGGGCAGGTGCGCGCGGGCTTCCAGGTCTGGCAGCCGCGGGCCGCCGGCCGCCGCGCGGAAGGCGGCGACGCAGACCCGCCGC
>JAABUH010003732.1_pt1 | contig 12804 bp, 15 predicted proteins | sample 5559121 | NCBI WGS metagenome assembly JAABUH01 (sample SAMN10711871, study PRJNA513364) | rock metagenome | isolation source: Antarctica rocks | place: Antarctica: Victoria Land, Battleship Promontory nord | collected 2015-12-28 | reverse complement strand
ACGCTGCATGCAGGGGTGATCTAAACACACGCACAGCTGCGGCACGACCACGGCAACACCGCATTGGACCTCTAGGGGTGGCAGGGCGGTCCAGCGCAGGGCTCCCCATGCGCACACTGCCGAGCGGCGCACTGCTTGCACAGTGGGGTCAGTGCAGCGCGCGCGCGCACCGCCGCGCTCGGCGTCGCCGGCGATGGCTCCCGCGCGCTCAGCGAGCGCAGCAGGCCAGCGCCGCGCGCGCCCGCGGGCCGCGCCGGCTCGGGCGCCGCGCACGCGCCCGCCGCCCGCTCCCCGTCGCCCTGCTCGCCCGGCGCCGCCGCGTCCAGGCTCCCCCGCACGTGCGGCGCGCCGCCGACCCCGGGCGCCTCCGCATCCTCGGCGCAGCACGCGCCCGCGCCGGCGCGCTCGTTCGCAAAGCGCGCCAGCGACGCGGCGGGCGGCAGCGCCACGCGCATCCTGCGCGCGCACGCGCGCGCCTCGGCCGGGCCGCCGGCGATCGCCGCCAGCGGCGCGGCGAACGCCCCGGGGCGCCGCAACCAGTGCCTCGCTAGGCGCCGCGCAGGCGGCCGCCGCTGCTCCCCGGCATCCCCAGCGCAGCACGCATGCGGCGCCCCGGGCAGGCGCCACAGAGCAGCGCCGCAGCCCGGCATGCCGTTTGGCCGACCCGGGCCCGTCGTCAGCGCACGGGCTCGGGGCCGCACCGCCGCGGCCGCATAAACCCGCGCAGCTTGGTCTTGTACAGCACGCTCGCCAGCTCCTGCGGCTTGTCGCGCCGCGGCGCGCCCAGCCAGCTGCCGCCGGCGCCGGCGCCGCCGGCGCCTGCCGGCGCGGCGCCCTCAAACGGGTGCACGCTCGCGTCCAGCGACAGCTCGTAGCGCGTGCCGAACACGTTGCTGCTCAGCGCGGCGACCGGCACGCTCGCGCAGTTGGACGTCAGGAACAGCGCCGCCTCCCACCTGCGGCGCGCGGGCGGCCCGCTCGCCGCCGCCAGAGAGCCTGAGCGGCTGCTGGAGACATGGACCCAGGTTGCAAAACCGCCCCTGCTGCCCCCCCTGCATCAGGCTCACAAATCTTAAGCGGGCGTGAACATGGCCCCGGCTGTCGACGCTCCAAGGCCGTCGCCCCACACCTGCATCACCTGAAGGCCAGCGCAGGGCCCTGGCACCCGCGCAGCGGCCAGGTGCTGCGCATGCAAGAGGGCCGGCACAGCACGCGCCTGGGGGGGGGGACCTCGGCAGCTAGCAAGCGCAACTCCCACAGACTTGGACCGACCACCACTGTGCCCTTAGGCAAGCACGCCCACACCCCGGGTTGGGCAGCCCCACAGGAGCGCGCAGGGCGGAGCGCGGCAGGTGAGCGGCAGCGCGCGCGCGTGGTACAGGGGGCGCGGGGAGGGCGGCAGCGCGCGCGCGCGGAGCGGGGCACGCGGGGCGGGCGGGCGCGCGCGCGCGCCTGGACGTCAGCTTGGCCGCCAGCAGGAACTTGCACTCCTTGGGGTCGGTGTGCTCCAGGCCGTGGTAGAGCATGAAGCGCACCGCGCCGCCGTCGCCCATGCCGCCGCCCTCCCGCCGCACGAAGCACCGCAGCAGCGCGCTCGGGCCGGGCAGCGCCTGCGGCCGCTGCGCAGCCGCCCGGCACGCCCGACTCAGCCGCCGCACCCAACGCACTTCATTGACACAAGCACAACGACGGCCCCAGGCTCCACGGGCGGCGGGCGACGACAGGAGGTGCAGCACAGGCCAGCGCGTCAGCGCGCTCCATGAGGCGTGCAGTGTGCACTGCACGGACTACTATCACAAAAAACAAAGCACTCTCCCAAGGGCGCCCGCGTCAGGCAGGCGCGGGGGCGGGCGGCGGACCAGGCTGAAGAGCTGCAGCGGGTGGCAGATGGTCGTGCACACGTCCCACAGCCGCGCGAAGAACAGGCGCTTGCCGGCGCGCCGCCATGCGCGGCAGACGGCCACCGCCTCAAACAGCTGCGCCGCGCGCAGCGCAGTCAAGAGGCTCGCTGGGCGCCACACGGTGGGCTGCGGCTCACTGCGCAGCGCCAGCGCCGCCCGCCGCGCACGGCGCTCGCGCGGCTGGACAAGGCGGCGCCTCTGCAAGCAGTGCGGAGCCCGCGGTGCCACTAGGCATTATGCTGTGGTGCCCGGGGCGCAGCGCATTGGCGTCTATATGCGGGTCCGTCTCAGGCCTGGCCGACCAGCAGACAGGGCACTGCAACTGGGCCCAGCCGGCTCAACATGCAGCACCACCGGCGCCCGGGTCACAGCAGTGCTTCAAGCGCAACAGGCTTCCAGGTCGCGCACTCATGACAAGCAGCTCGGCGCGACAGGTGCCGCTGTCAGGCAAGGCGGGAGGCCAAATGCTGTGCTGCGCGGCACGCACACGTCTCTTCCTGTTACTGCTAAGCATAAATCCTCGCAAAAGCCTGCTTGCTGCACAGCCAATGCGTGCAACTTCTGCTCGGCGCGCACGCGTGCATGCGCGCCCGGCGGTGCTGCGGCGCTGTGCCCCTTACCGAAAAAAGGCGGCAGCTCCCGGACAGTTACGGGCGGAGCGTGGCCGAGCGCGCCGCCCGTCAGCAAACCCAACCCAATATCACGCTCCAAGACGGAAGATGGGTGACTCCGCGCTCACGCGGCGCCCCGCCCGCCGCAAACCCAGCCCCGGGCGGTCCGCGAGGGCGCGCGCCTGCGTGTGCTTCCCGCTCGTGTCCGGCAGCTGCAGCCAGGCCAGGATCTCGTCGAGCAGGTGGTCGGGCAAATCCGTGATGCGGACAGCGCTGCCCGCGCTCTTGGCGGGCACCACCTCCTCCGCGGCCAGGCCCGACAGCCCGCTCGCCAGCGGGCAGACCCTGGTTTTATTGAAGCCAAACGCACGCCGCGCGAGCACCGCCGCCGCCGAGTTCCACAGCGGCGTCTGAGGGCGCCGCACTGCGCACGCCCCGGCCAACGCGCGTGAGCCTTGGCACACTGCTGAGGCGCAGGGGCCCGCGTGTGCTGCACCGTGTTTGGCAAGCCAGCGAGCAACCACTGATGGCTGAGGAATTGGGCCCCAGTCCGGGCCCTCACCTAACGACTCCGCCTTTTGCCCTGAGCAGCTCGGCTCGCCATCGCAGCAGTCGTCCGAGGCGCCAGCCCGCCGAAAAGGGCCGTCCGGCGCCACACCCGCCATCAGTGCAAAGTGCAGAGCGCGACGTCGGCTGCAGAGCAGCTAGCCTCGCGAGCGACGCCGTGCATTCAAGGCCGCAACAGCGCCGATCGGTGGGCCGTGCTTTACACGGGTGCCCCGTTGAGACGCAGAACAGGGGTTAGGGCTTGCCTGCGCTTGGGTAGCGCACACTTGCCCGAACGTCTGCTCTGGCGAGGCTGTGCTAGCAACACGGCGCGACAAGCTCACTGATCAATCTTCAACATCTTTTCTCATCTAGCTCCGGTGCTGTTTGCAGAGGGCCTGCATCCATCTCTGCTTTCAGTTCGTCAGGCTGAGCAGTAAAGCCCTGCACGCACAGCAGGTGCTCAGGAATTCGCTCTGAGCGCCAGCACCCTCCAGCAGGCTGCCGGCAATGCCCAAGGATGGAGGGCCCGGCGCGGGGGAGTCACTCAGTGCAGAATCCAGCCGCCCGGCGCACGCCAACGGCGGCGCGCAGCCGGGTGCAGCCAGCAGCGATGGGGACGACTTTGCCAACCGCCTGGTGGTCGAGGTGCAGCCTGCAGCACGGCTGAGATGCGTGAGGACAGTTGCCGGGGCCGCCCCGTGTGTGCGCCAGGGCAGGCCGATGCTCACCGCAACTGACTTGGGCATACGCTGTCCGCCCATATGGCATGCATGCGAGTCGGAGCGGCAGAGGTTGTTGCCACCACCCAGCCTAGATGCGGCCGCGGCTGGGGAGAGGGCCGAGGGCGCACTGGCCGCCTCTACGTGCTGAGGAAGCTTGTTCATCCAGGCTATGCTGTGAAGCCTGTCCAGCGCGCGCGCACCTCTGAGGGGTGCTGGTGCTGACGCGCCTGACCTGCGTCCCGCCCAGGACGGCGGCGAGGGGTATGACGCGGAGACGCTGCCGCGGGGGTGGTTCTCGTGGCGCAAGCTCTGGCTGTTCACCGGGCCGGGCTTCCTAATGTCCATTGCGTACCTGGTGCGACCCCGGTCCGCGTCTGGTTGGCAGGCCGGTGCCGCTACGTCGGACTGTGCGGTCGAGGCACGAGCGCAGCTGCTCAGTCTCGGGCGACACCACTCAGGGCCAGGGTGAAAGCCGCCCAGGGTGGAGCGCTCCCTGCCCTGTGCCCGACCCTACCCTACCCTGAGCGCGCGCTGGGGCGCCGCAGGACCCGGGCAACCTGGAGGGGGACCTGCAGGCGGGGACGACGGCCGGCTACACGCTGTGCTGGGTGCTCATGTGGTCCACGGCCATGGCGCGCACCCCGCGGGCCCCCGCCCTGGTCCCCCAAGGCAACACGTCTGCAGGAGCCCCACTCACCGCCATGCTGCCATGCCTGCCGTAGCCCATCCTGGCTGGAACTGTCTGTGTCACCAAGGTGCTGCAAGTGCTGCCTGGCTGCGTGGCTTCCGGCACGTGCGCCGGTCCGCTCCCACCTCTGCACCCGCTGGTTGTGTTGTCAGGGGCTTGGATGCGCCCACTATGCTGCCGGGCTCTGACTCTGTGTGCAGGGCAGCCAGACGCCAGGCCTGCATGTGCTAGACTGGCGTGCCGGAGGGCGGGGCGCTGACTGGCGGCGCCTGTCCGCCCGCCCAGGGCTACCTGCTGCAGATGCTTTCGGCCAAGCTGGGCGTCGTGACGGGCCTGAACCTGGCGCAGCAGTGCAGGCGCGGCCCGCGCTGTGTTGCATATTTTTAATTTGGCAGGCTCACAGGGGCGGCAGAACAGCCGAGCGCAGCCCAGCGTGCAAGGGCGTCGTGCAAGCTCCATTGGACAGCGCACTGGAGGAAAGTGGCGCATGGCGCTTGCCTGCGGAGGGTACAGCGCAAAGTCTGCCGGCAAACCCCAGCGACAGCAACGCCGGCACCAGCGCGGCCTGAACAGTGCGCAGCTCACTGAGCGTCCGCTGGAGAGCCGCGGACGGCCTTGCGGTGGTGGCCGCCTGCGCGGGGCTGACCGCGCCGCGGGCGGGCGGGGGCGCAGGCGGGAGTACCCCGCCGTGCCCCGCTACGCGCTGTGGGTCATGACTGAGATCGCAATCATCGGCGCCGACATCCAGGAGGTGCGGCGTATCATTACGCAATGGACATGGCCTGTAGTGCGCTCAAAGCCTGCTTCGTGTGCGCTGTTAGCGGGTATCGGCGTGCGCTATGAGTGTGCCGACCTTGAGCGCTTTGCGCTCGGGGGCCACAAAGTGCGGCGCGCCGTCACGCATGGCGCATGCACTCAGCGTGCCAACAGCTGCTCGGCACACTGAGCATGGCCGCAAAGCGTGCCTGCACCGATAGTGTCCTGGGTTGAACAGCTGAGGTAGTCTGTGCTCTGTTTGGCACTTTTGCCTCAAGGTGCCATCGTGGTAACGGAGGCTCATGAGCGCATGAGTCGCCCTCCTGCGAGCGCTCTTTCCCATCTGTCATCGTATCACCTTGCGAGCGCTCTTTCCCTGCTATCATTTATCACCTTGAAAGTCAAAGCGCATATACCGCGTGACCGCAGCAAGCGCCGCGCGGCCGCCAGGTGATCGGCTGCGCGATCGCGCTGTCGCTGCTGACGCGCGGCGCGGTGCCGCTGTGGGCGGGCGTGCTGGTGACGGCGGTGGACTCGTTCGCGCTGCTGCTCATCGAGCGCCTGGGCGTGCGCAACCTGGAGGCCGTCTTCGCGGTGCTCATCACGGTCATGGCCGGCTCGTTCGGCGTCATGTACGTGCTGGCGGGCGTGCCGACGGCGGAGGTCGCCGAGGGTGCGGCCGCGCGGGGCCCGGCGTCTTCGGGGTTTTTGCTGGTGTTCTGGCGCTGTCCTGTGCTCTGCGCAACTTCCTCCACAATGGTCTGCTGGCCTGCCCTTTGTTGCATGTACTTGTCACTGTGTGCCCCTATTAGCGCTCTCTGCGCTCACATCAACGAAAAGGGGAGATGCGGTCTGATGGGGAGGGTCAGGGTGTAGCTCCCAACCCTCTCATTGCCCATACCCGCTGGCATGCGCACGCGTCGGCCCAGCCCGCGCGCGCGGCGGCAGGCCTGCTGGTCCCGCGGCTGCCGCGCTCGGCGGTGTCGGTGGCGGTCGCGCTGGTGGGCGCGGTCATCATGTGCGCGGCCCGGGGCGGGCCGCCCGCCCGGCCCGCCGCGCGGCCTGCTGCCCCGCCTGCCCCTGAGACCAGCACGCGCGGCGGCCCGCCCCTCGCTGCCTGCTCCTCTGCCTCAGCTGAGCAGGGTATGGCGCAGGGTGTCAGCGGTGTGAGGGGCTCCAAACCAGGTTCTGCTGCACGCTGCCTGTCAGGCGTGCTGCCCGAGGCAGGGTCCCTCTGCCACTGCTCACCTTGCCAGCTGAAAGTGAGCGCTGGCGCGCAGGCCGCACAACCTGCACCTCCACTCCGCGCTCGTGCAGTCCAGGTCAGCCCCGGACCCGTGTCTGCTTCGTGCTTGCTCGGCGCCTGCGCGCATCCGATCGCAAGCATAATTGGGACAGCACACAGTGCAGTTGGTTGCTCAGATGGTCTGCCTGCTCATGACAGTCCAGAACGTATTTGCTGGGGACAGGGCAAGCACCTGTCAGCTGCCTGAGCTAAAGCCTGTTTGTGCCGCCGGACACATGCTTGGGTCCTGCGATGCCGCGACGCATCTTGGCTGTCGCTGCGGCGCCGCTGACCCGGGCTGACCGCGCGGCGGCGCGCGCAGGAAGTTTGACGGCCGCTACAACGCGCGCAAGCGCGAGGCGCTGGCCTACTTTGGCATCGAGTCGGCCGCGGCGCTGGTGATCGCGCTGGTGATTAACCTGTGCGTGCTGTCTGTGTTTGCGCGCGGGTTCTACCGGCCGGGCGCGCCGCCCGCCAAGATCGGCCTGGAGAACGCGGGCGAGTACCTGGGCGACACGTTCGGGCCGCTCATGCGCATCATCTGGGCCGTCGGACTGCTGGCTGCGGGTGCGGCCCGCCGGCGCGCATGGGGATAGCGTCCGGGGATGGAGAGGGTTCAGGCATGCGCACGCCGCCCGCGCGGCAGCCCTGTCGGACCTTTGCCTTCAAAGCCTTGCCCGCGAGTCCGCGCGCATGCGGAGCTGGGGCTGGCTGGAGCACAGCGCTGCGCGCGTCCGCGGCGCGATGGCGGCCTCCGCCATGTGCCCTGCGCGCCGCGCGCGGGCCGACCGCGCGCGCCCGCCGCGCGCAGGCCAGAGCAGCACGATGACCGGCACGTACACCGGGCAGTTCGTCATGAGCGGCTTCCTGGACCTGCACCTGCGCCAGTGGCAGCGCATCAGCATCACGCGCGCGGTCGCGATCGCGCCGACGCTGCTCATCGCGCTCGTCTACCGCCACCGCCGCGGCACCGAGCTGGACCAGCTCAACGAGCTCGTCAATGTGCTGCAGTCCATCCAGCTGCCGTTCGCGCTGCTGCCGGTGCTGACGATGACGTCCAGCGCGGCCGTCATGGGCGCCGCGTTCGTCAACCGGCCGGCGGTCGCGGCGGCCGCGTGGGCGATCGCAGCCGCGGTGCGGCCCGCTACCGGCCATGGGGTGTAGCCATCTGCGGCAGGGGAGGGCGCAAGCGCCAGGAGCTGCTAAGCGTGCTGCAGCCCGCAGCGCCCAGCGTAGGCGGCACCGCCGCCTCTCGACCTTTGCATGGCTCTGCGGCGCCCGCATCGCTCGCCGGGGCTGCGCTGGGCTTCACCTTGCCAGCATGCGGCTCAACCTGGGGCCTGTGGCTGACTTTACACGTCAGGTGCCATGCATCACAGGGGGCGCACAGCGTTGTGCGGGATGTGCTGCTGAGAATCATGTTCAAGGAAACTGGTCTGCTGCTTGTTGTCACCCAACAGGGCATGCCCCCAGCAGGGGCGGGGGGCCAGCCTGCGGGCGTCGACGCAGAGGCGGGGCCCTGGCGCGCAGGTCATGGGCGTCAACGCGGCCGCCATCGCCGACTTTGCGCAGCATCAGCTGCCGCCGGTGCGCGCGGCGCGCGTGGCGCTGGTGGCGGCGGTCACGCTCTACATCGCCTTTGTGGTGTACCTGGGCGTCGGCCCGCGGAGGCGCGCAGCCCCCTCGATGTTGCTTTGACTTGTGCCATGCAACGAGGAGAGCCTGTTTATTGTTCTCAGCATCCTGCTTGGAGTCGAGCAGAGCATGTGCTACCGGTGTGCATGTGAAAATGAAGGCCCCAGATGCCGGGTGCCAACATCATGCATCATGTGGGCTACCCTGGCCTGCCTTGCATGGGGCACACTGCATGTGGCTTGCCCCGGCCACTGCGCCCTGTGCGCTCCCTTTGCAAGGTGGCCGGCGCCAGCTGGTGGGCAGCCTGCGACGGCGCCGCATGGCCGCGGTGGCGCTCAAGGGGCGCGGCACGAGCTGCTGCCAACCGTTCAAGCGGTGCAGCGGGCTTGCGCAGCACCACTGCACTCGTGCACAGACGCAGGGCATCTGGTGTCTCCTATGCGCTGCTGCAGGAGCGCCTTGAGGTGCTCACGCCGCACCAGCGCTAAGCGACCTGCCTGAGGCGCCAGGTGGGCTGCCTGGTGGCGGGCGGTGCGCGGGCGGCGCGCCGCGGACGATGCGCTGCGGGACCCGCTGCTGTCTGCTGAAGGCAGCCCGCCCGCGGCGCACCATGTTGCGGAGCCGCAGGGCGCTTAGTTGCAGTTGCAGAAAACTACGTAGTACATTTTTTGGCAGACTCGTTGCCTGTTGGGCATGGGGTCCAATTCACAAGCGCGCTCGCGTGGCGGCAGCCTTGCACAACTGACAAGGATGTGGTTGTGAAGATGTCTGGCATGGGCATGCGATTGTGTCCAAATTGGGCCGTCTGCATAGCATACAGGGCGTTGGGTTCTGTTTAGCCAGCCGTCATTTGGTGGCCTTGTTGCTACTGGGTAAGAGCAACGTTGCCTGTTTGCAAGTAGCGCGCTGGCTACCCTCTCGTTGCCACATCTGCACAGTAGCCATGGCACTTTGCCCCGCAAGTTTCAGTGCCTGCATGGCAGGCAAAACCCCATGTCTTGCACCGTATGTCTGCGTGCAAGCTGCCCACAGTCCACACCCCAGCTGCACCGGTGCACCAAAACGGTCTGTAGCAACATGGCGTCCACGCGCATAGCGCAGCCGAACGGCGGCCTGGCGCCGGCGCGCGCGCCCCCGCGGGGCGGCACAGCCCTAGTCGGCGTCCAGGCCGAACACGCGGCGCAGGCGCACGGCGGCCTGGCGCGAGCGCAGGTCGCCGCTGGGCAGCACGTACACGGCGCCGTACGGGCGCAGCGCCTCCGCCGCCTCCGCGTCCAGCCGCGCGAGCGGCACGCGCAGCGCCTCCGGCGGCGCCCTGCGCCCGGCATGCAGCCCTCTGTCACCGCATTCGCACCGCCCTCACCCTTGTTTGTCCTGCCGCTTCACAGCATCTGTGAAGCAAAGGAGCCCTGCAAGCCCGCCGTACTCGACGCCAGGCCATGCACCACCTGGCGCTCAGTGGGACCAGAGGCCGGAACCAGCTCGCTCAGCCTGACTGGACACGGGCGCTTGCATTCCCATTCCAGCCCTTCCAAATGCGGCCGATGTCGCAATGAGGCTCTGGTCCCAGCCCGCGATGAGCAAATTATGCCAGCAGCAGCGATGCACAACGGCGCTGGCTGGTTAACGCGTTGCATGCAGCTGCCGGGGCTCCTGCTTCACGCCAGGCGCCGCCGGCTGGTCAGAAGCGGGCAGTCCCCGTCCTGGCGGCGGCGGGGCGGGCCCGCGCGCGCACCCCTGCGCATCCTCGTCGCGCACGTCCAGCAGGGCGACGCTGTTGGGCTCGCGCGCCACCGCGGCCAGCGCGGACGCGAGCGGCACCTCCTGGAAGCCCTGCCACGCGCGCGCAGCAGGCCCTGTTGCCAGCATGCATGCGGCACCTCCTCGAAGCAGCACGTTGCGCGCGCAACGGGGTCTGCTGCCAGCATGCCAGTGGCACCTCTTTTAAGAGCCCTTTACCACATGCATGAGCACAGCAGGCCATGCAACATCACCCGGCGGCCTATCCTCCGTCTTGCACACATCAAAGTCTGCCACGTACACGGTCCGTGCTCATGAGTGCGCTCGTTGCGGCGAGATAAGGACAGACCCTCTGCTTTTCTCAGCACTCAGGAGGCCGGCCCTTGGCACAAACGCAGTGGGTGGCACAGCGCCGAGCGGCAACGGTGCCGCACAGGCAGGCAGCGCACGTGCTCAGCGGCGTAGGCGGAAGGGATGTAGGGCAGTGCCGTCAGCTCTGCCATGCCCCCTTCGCCTGCCAGAGCTGGCAAACGTTCAATTCTTTATACCACCAAGACCACAAACAGCCACAGGCCAGCCGGCGGGGCGCTCTGCCAAGGGGCTCAGCAGCGCTCACCCGGTGCAGCATCCTCCAGCCCAAGCGCCTCCTCATAGCTCTCCTCGTCGTCGCTGGCTGCCGGTTCAGACGACCCTCGCTCGACATAGCGCACACCCTCCAACCTGCACTGTGCGCCAGCGCGTGCGCTCACTCGTTCTGACATGTAGCAGGCAGCCTGGTGACAACAGACTGCAGCCTGCCTCCTTATGTCACTGGGGGCAGCTCACAGCAGCCTTGAAGGCCTCGATTGCCGACTGCTCCTCCTCAGTATTGACTGTGCGCTTGCTGGCCGCGGCTGCCCAGCCTGCCCACAATCTGCGCCGTACGCATATGGCTCGTTGCGCGAGCATGGCGCCTGCAGTGTGCGGCCCTGCAGGCACGGACACCTTGCCAAGCAACGCTCTGCATGCTGCGGGAGTCATTGAGGACTGCATGGAGCGCACGGTGCCCTACAAGAAGTGCAGCCGTCTGTGTAGGTGAGGCTTGTAATGGGTATGCAAGTAAGAGTGCGCTCTGACTCAGAGAGCTGTCCGACAGCACAGTCCGTTTGAGCATTGGTGTGGAGCCTGACCTGAGGGGCTTTGCAGCAGCAGGGGGCGGGCATGGCAATTGCAATGGGGGACCACAAGGATGTGATCTCCACTGCTCTGTTATATTGTGAGCACATCGGGCGCACAACGCATGTGACAGCGTCTCAACATGCATGACGTGTCAAACAGCAGTCCATGGCCTCAAAACCTCAGGCCTGCCGGCGCCCCCGGCTGACTTGACAGCCCCCGGCTGTCACCAGCCACCGTCGCCGCTGTCGTCGCCGCTGTCGCCGTCGCTGTCGGCGGCAGCGCCGGCGGCCGCGCCCAGGTCATCGGGCGCGGCCTCCTCGTCGCTGATGCCGCCGCGCGTGTCCCAGTCGCGCATGCGCACACCGCTGCCGGGCGCGCCCGTCAGCTCCGCGTCGCCCGCCCGCAGCACCGCCCAGCCCTTCCCGCCCGCCAGCGGCGATGCACGGCCCTCCGGAATTGCGTTCCCAGCAGGCACGGCCTGCGTGATCGATTGGCCTTCAGCAAGTCGGGACGCAGTTCGAGCAAGGCATCAGCCGCTCATCAGCGCGCTGGAACCTCGTCACGCACAGCAGTGCCTGCTGCTCCTCGGTGCATCCGTCCGTGCCCCAGCACATGTGCCCCGCACGGTCACATGCGCTTAGGAAACCTTGCCAAGCTTGCGCGTCGCATCCTGCACAGCATGTATTCCGAGAAACAGACCGGCTGATGTACACATCCAGTCTCACCGTGCTCCGCGTGTTGAGAGCACCAGTGCATGCCACATGCTCTGCTTCCTTGTTGCCAGGGAGGAGAGGGGGATGCAAGGGCCCATGCAGCGCGCACCGCGGGCGCCGGCGCGGGCGCCGCGCCGCGCAGCTCGGCCAGGAGGCCGGCCTTGCTGAGGCGCGCGGCGCGCCCGCGCGCGCCGCCGGCCGCGGCCTCACGCTGCGCGCGCTGCGCCTTGGCCACCGCGTTGTACAGGCGCACCACGCCCCTGCGCGCGGACGGGGGGGGTAAAGGCGTCTGCTGGCTCGGGCGCCTGCAGTGCTGCAACAAAGTGTTGCACCATGGGTTCCATGCACCTGCTCTCAGGGCAGCTTGGGCCTAACAACGAACTGCTCACACGTGCGAGCGTGGCCATCCAGAAAGATGCGCTGCCCGGCCCCCTAAGGCGGCGACGCGCTCCTCAGGCTGCGACCGCTCCCCCTGGCCCGGCGCGCGCGCCTACGCTGACACAGGCGGGGCCCGGCAGTCGGGACCGTGCTGCGCACCGCGTGGCGGTCCGCATGAGCGCCTTCTCTACCGCGTCAGACTCGGGGTCCTCGCCCTTCCTCCTCACCGCCTGCGCCGGCTCGCGCGTCAGCGCGCGGGCGCCTGCCGCCCACGCCTGCCCGACGCGCTGCGCACGGCAGCGCCCGCTGCTCTCGTGCGGCGAGGCTGGGGGCGCCTCACGCGGTGCGACGGCGGCGCGTTCGCAGCAGAGGGTCCAGCCAGCGTCTACCGGCCCTCCTCGCAGCGCAGACGGGCCCTCAGGTGCCCGGGGCGCACGATGTGCCCCCGCCGGCGCATCTCGAGGCGCAGCTGCCGCGCGGCGCGGTCCGAGCGCTCCGTCTCCGCCTCCTCGCGCTTGCGCTTGCCCAGGCTCTTGCTGCCGGCCAGGATCGGCGCCGCGGCGACGGCGCCGGCGCCGTCAGCGCCGGACCGCACCGCGCTGCCCATGACCTTGGCAAACGCGCGCGCGAAGGACGCAGCCTTGCCCGCTGCGCCGCCGTCGCGCCAA
>JAABUH010003731.1_pt1 | contig 12804 bp, 14 predicted proteins | sample 5559121 | NCBI WGS metagenome assembly JAABUH01 (sample SAMN10711871, study PRJNA513364) | rock metagenome | isolation source: Antarctica rocks | place: Antarctica: Victoria Land, Battleship Promontory nord | collected 2015-12-28 | reverse complement strand
CCGCCCGCCCGTGCTGCCCCGGCCGCGGCCGGGGCCGCACGGGCGCGAAAAAGGTGGGCACCTGTGGGCCTTGACATTCGTCCACATAACAGCGATCACCCGCCGATAGTGGCTGTGGACCCGCCGGGCGAGCTGGCCACATGCCGGACAGGGCACCGCCTGACGTGTGGGGCACACGACCACGACCCCATCGACGACCGTGACCGTATCTACTTGGACACCGCTTCCCGCCAGTATGGGTCCCGCTAGCATCGCCTTTCCCCCCGCGCTCCACCACCCTCTGTCGGCAATAGCATACATCGGGACGGGTTCACCAGGAGTGCGGGAGAGCCGATCTTCAATGAGTCAATGCGCCCCCGGACGGCATCGTCCGTTAGCGGGCACGGATGGCGTCCCCGAAGAGCGCGAGCGCGGCCTCGTAGAGCGCGGGGAACTGGCCGGGCACGGCGGTCCCCGGCGGGAGATCGGCGTCGGGTGGCGGCCCGCCCAGTTCCGCCAGTTCGAGCGCGACGAGGCCGTGCACGAAGGACCACAACATCGTCGCGCCGTCGCGCGCCGTCATCGGGCGGATGCGGCCCGCCGCGAGGCCCTGCTCGAACGCGCGCTGGAAGGGGGCGAAGGCGGTCCTCGCGATCGCGAGGTCGTCCGACGAGGGCCGGAACTTCGGGATCGGGCGGCTGAACATCAGGCTGAAGTCCTGGGGGTGCGCGATGGCGAACGCGCGGTACGCCAGGCCGAGGTCGTGGAGGCGCACGAGCGGGTCCGGCGCGGTGATGCGCGCCAGCGTCGCCGCCAGCTGCCGGAAGCCGGCGACGAAGAGCGCTCCGGCGATCGCCTCCTTGCCGGCGAAGTATTCATAGAGGGCGGGGGCGCTGTAGCCCATGCGGCGGGCGATGCCCCGCATGGCGAGCGCGCCCGCGCCCTGCTCGGCGATGATGTCGCGTGCCGCCTGGAGGATGTCCTGCCGCATCTCCTCGCCGTGCCGCGCCCGTCGCCCCTTCGCCCCTGTCGCTGTTGTCATGCGCTCCGCCTTCCATCCGCCGCGCCCAACCATGCCCGCTCCCGACGGGAGCCCGTCTCGCACGGCCACGTCGCGCGATAGGCGGGCGCGGAGGATGTATGGCTGGTTAGCGGGGTCCCACTCTGGTAGCGTAACGGCATTCTCTCTTGCGTGAAGGAGATCGCCATGCCCTGCCCCCACTGTATGGCGGCCGAGACAGCGGAGCAGCCGCGCCGCACGGCGCTGGGCTACCGCTCATTCCGTTGCCGAACCTGCCGACGCGCCTTCAACGAGCGCACCGGCACGCCCTACAACCACTTGCAGTACCCGACCGACCTCGTGTTGCTTGTGGTCCTCTGGCGGCTCCGGTATAAGCTGAGCCTACGCGACCTGGCCGAGATGTTCCTCGAGCGGGTCTTCACCTTCAGCCATGAGGCCGTCCGCGACTGGGAGGCGCGCTTCGCCCCTTTGCTGACGGCCCAGCTGCGCGCCAAAAGGTGCGGCACAGCGGGTGCCAAGTGGCATGCGGACGAGACCGACATCAAGGTCAATGGTGCCTGGTGCTACCTGTACCGCGCGATCGATCGGGAGGGCAATTTGGTCGACGCGCGGCGCAGCCAGACGCGCGACATGGGCGCCGCGCAGCGGTTCTTCCGCCAAGCACGCGACCTCGCCGGGCACGCCCCTGGGCGGGTGACGACGGACGGGCACGACGCCTACCCGCGCGCCATCCGCGAAACGCTGGGGCCGGAGGTACACCACCGCACGAGCCGCTATAAGAATAATCGGATCGAGCAGGCGCGGGAAATCGATGCCCCCTTGCCCCAGCTCGGCATAGCCCTCCGGGCCGCGCAGCGGGACGCCCGCCGCACGCTGCTCTTCCCACGTGGCCGAGAGATCCTTCAAGTGGACATAGCGGATGCGGTCGGCCCAGCGCGCGATGAGCGGTACGGGGTCGGCACCGCCTTTGGCGATCTGGCCGGTGTCGGGCGCGAAGCCGACCAACGCCGGATCCAGCAACGATAGCAAGAGTTCGATCTCGAGTCGCGTCTCGGCGGCGGTGCCCCAGTGGGGATGCATCGACGCGTCGATCCCCGCGTCGTGGGCGATCTGTCCGGCATGATTCATGGTCTCGGCCATCCGCTTGAAATCATTGAGCCCATAGGGCGGGGTATCGCGGCGGCGGCCGGGAACGAGCATCAGCATCTCGCCCCCCAGCCCGGCGATCGCGGTCGACCAGCGTCGCGCGTCCTCGAGCAGTCGCCTTTCCCCGTCCGGCGCGGTCCAGTCGCCGGAGTGGAAGAGGGTCACCATCGGTATCCCGCTATCCCGCAGGATGCGCCCAAGCTGACCGGGGCGGCGTTGTTCCCACCAGTCGTACAGGCTGCCGCCGGTTTCCGTGCCCGCGAAGCCGAGGCCCGCGATGTCGCGGATACCTCGCTCGATATTCTCGGGGTGAGCGAAGGCGTCCCAGGTCAGCAGCGTGTGCCCGATCTTCGTGTGGCGCATCGGTGTTCCCCCTCCCCAATCAGGCCATATCACCGCGTGCGTCGCAAGACCAATTGCTCAGTCGACACTATGGCCGTCGCTACCCGCGCACCGATCGTCACGTGTCCCCGAACCGACTTCCAGCAGGTCTGGTGTGCGCCCGGCGGCGGTGTCAAGCCAGCGCGCGAACGGCGGCATATCGCGCGTTCTTACTCGAAGCGTACGCCGATCTGCTCGGCGAGTTGGAAGAGATGATCGCGCGCGGCGGGCATCTGGGCGGCCGTGAGGTGCTCGACGACGACGTAGAAATCGCGCGGCATTCGCGCGGCCAGTCGCAGGAGCGCCGCGTGGTCGAAGAGATCGTGCGGCGCGCCGGTCACCGTCTCGCTGAGGTGGATGATCAGCTTCTCCTCGACCGTCACGCCCTTGCTGTGGGCACCCAGTAGTCGTGCGGCGCCGAGCGTATCGAACATGGCCATGGTCGCCGCGCCGCTCCGGTAGACCGTCTCCCAGGTTAGCCAGTTCACGGGGTCGAGGTGGACTCTGAGCGCCGGGGAAGCCACGGCGTCGAGGACCGCCCGAGCCGTCGTCGCATCCTTCAACGGCGTGACGGTGTGGCACTCGAGCCCGAGCAGGACGCCCGCTTCCTCGGCCAGCCTGGCCGCCTCCCGCAGCGTGGCGATCAGGCGGTCGAGCGTCTCCGTGTTGAAATTGTCGGGATGCGCGAACCAGGAGCCGTTCGGGTTATGGCTGCCGGCACCGACGATCACGGCGGGGCACCCGGCCGCTGCCGCCACCCGACACGCCTCGCGCAGGTCATCGAGGTTCCGCTGCCGGACCTCGGCGTCCGGCGCGATGAGCGTCGTGGAGTAGCGGCCGTACTCCACCAGGTCGACGCCCGCGTCGCGGAACATTTGGCCCATCTCCACCGCCCGCGCGGTGGGGATGGTCGCCGGATCGTCCGCGCCGGGGAGTCCCGTGCCGGTGAAGCCCAGATCACGCAACTGACGCAACTGCGCGGGCCGCAGTTCGCCGAGGTGCCGGGGCAAGAAGTTCAAGGCACCGAGCCTCACCGCACCACCTCCGCACCGGCAGACAGCGTGATGGCGCGGCCCTCGCGCCCGGACGCGTAGGCGGCCATCAGCACCTGCTGCACCTTGCGTCCGAAGTGGCCATCGGTATCGACCGGCCTGTCGTGGAGGCAACACTCCACGAAATGCTGGTGCTCGGCGACCCAGGCGCTCTCGTCGGGGTTGAAGTGCATGGAGTAGGCGCGGTGGGTCTGCGGGACGAATTGCAGGCGCGGCGCGATCCAGCCATCGGAGAGCACGTCGTCGATCTGGCCCGCGCGCGTGTAGACCTCGAGCGACGGGCGCTCCGTGGGATGGAGATGGATGGTGCCTTCCGAGCCGAAGATCTCGAGCTGCTCCTTGAAGTGGCGCCCGTTCTGCGCGTTCGGCTCGAGCAGCCGGTTGGAGCCGGAGATCTCGCAGATCGTCGTGGGCGTGCGGAGGATGGTCACCCCGGTGTCCTCAAGGGCCGCGGCGGAGTTCATGCTGCCGTACTCGCAATAGACGCGCCGGATCTCGGGGTTGCCGAGGAGCCACAGCGCGTAGGCCACATGGTGGACGTGGCCGTCCATCACCACCCCGCCGCCAGCGATCTTCGGGTTGAAGCGCCAGGTCTGCGGGCTGGCATCGGGGATGTACCAGGCCATGATCGCCTTGTAGAGGAAGACGTCGCCGATCAGGCCGCGATCGACGATCTCCTTCGCTCGCGCGAATGCCGGATGGTAAAGCTCGAAGAACGACACCATCAGCTTCTTGCCGGCCGCATCGGCCGCCGCGATCATCTCGTCCGCCTCGCTTAGGTCGAGGGCCATCGGTTTCTGGACGAGGACGTGCTTCCCCGCGCGGAGCGCCTTGATCGAGAGCGGCGCGTGGGTGTCATTGGCGGTGGTGATCACGACGGCGTCGATGTCATCGCGCCGCAGCACCGCGTCGATGTCGGTCGAGTAGGTTTCCGCGCCGAAACGCTGCTGGAAGTCACGGGCGCGTCCCTCGTCGATGTCCACGGTGGCGATCAGGCGCGCCTCGGGCACCTGGGTCAAGGCATGCGTGTGCGGGTTACCGATACCGCCACACCCGACGACGGCTACGCCAAATCGGGAGTCAGAGGCCATGAAGGGACTCCTTCCTATTGGTGACACTACCCGGTATGCCCGGCCAGCGCCGGTGTACGGCTCGAGCCAGGTGGGTCCCGCCGCGCACCGGCAGGATGGTCGAGTTATGGCGGCCCGCACGGGTGCGGCTGTCCCGCCGCTCCACGCGACCACGAATCGGGCAACACGGAAGCCGTGACCGCGCCCACTCCGATCCGGTTGGCCAGGATCTCCGGGGACGGGGCCGTAATCCCCTATCTCACGGTGTGCTTCCCGGAACTACCGGCGCTCGACCGTCAGCCGGCCCAATAGGTCGCGGGTATGTCCCTCGATTCCGGTACCGGCATGCCCTATCCGATCGGCCGAGGCGTCACTTTGGCGATCATGGCGCTCCGCGCGGGTCAGTGCTAGTGTGGGCCGAGTTACGGTCGCACGGCTCGCCCCGATTGTCGAGCCTAGTCGGCACGTCCCAGATGCGCCGGACGGTGATCCCTGGGCCATGCTTTTGCAGGTGAAGTCGCGGGCGCTCCGCCACATACCATCGGTCGAGCAAAGGGCCAGGCACTGATGGACCCCTTGGTAATAGGAGCGCTGAACTGGTATGGCTGTCCAATGGTGCGGTCGCCCAGTAAGCGGCCGCGCCGATCTTCCCCACTCAGGCAGCCCGGTAGTTATCAATCATCGGCGCGAGCGACACGCTGCAACGGCTGGTGCTCATGTCGGTATGGATCAGCATGTCCGGGCCAAGTGGATCACTACCCATACCCTACGGCCTCTTCCGTCGGCCCGTCGGCCCTGTCCCGTCCGCGTTCCGCCTCAGCCGCCTCGAGGATCCATTCGCCCAACTCCTCGATATGCCGCCGCATCGCGTGTTCGGCCACCTGTGGGTCGCGGGCGCGCAGCGCGGCCAGCACCGGCTCGTGTCGCTCGGCGAGATCTTGGAGGGACCGCTGCGCGAGCAGCGAGGTGATGAAGGTCGTCGTCGCCAGGTGCATGCTGTCCCAAAACTGCAGCAGCAGCCCATTGCCCGACGCCGCGACGATCGCTTGGTGGAACGCGATGTCCGCCGCCGCATGGCCGTGGCCATCGCCCCGCGCCGCCGCCTCACGCATGGAGCCGAGGATGGTCTCGAGCTCCCCGAGTGTGGCTTCGTCGACGCGCGTGGCCGCAGCGCGGGCAGCCACGCCCTCGAGCGCGGCGCGGATCGGGTACACCTGGACAAGATCCTCGACCGAGACGTGGCGTACCTGGGCACCGCAGAACGGCGAGCTGACGACGAAGCCGAAGAGCTCGAGGTCACGGAGAGCCTCACGAACCGGTCCCTGACTGACGCCGAGTTGCTGCGCGACCCGGCTCTCGATGATGCGGTCGCCGGATTGCAACTCGGCGCGCAGGATCGCGGCGATCAAGTACTCCTTGACCTCTTCGCGCAGCACCCGGCGCCCTACGCGGGCCGTTCGCACGCCCATGCGGTCGATTCCCTCCCGTCCTAACTGCGCCGTTCGACGACGATGACCATGTCTGCGGCACCCGTGCGGCAGTCGCGCTGCACGGGCGCGAAACACTATCCGCAGTCCCACCCGCGATGGAACCCCTGCTACGATCCATGCCGTACCTGGCGACGATTGTCGACCTCGCTCAGCTAGCACCCAAGGCGGCCGGTGAGCTCGCGCCGCGCGGCCACTGTGGGGCGCGACCGCTGCGGGTGGCCCCGTCAGCCCTTGACGGCCCCACCGGTGAGCCCATGAGCCATCTGGCGCTGGACGGCCAAGCCGAAGAGGAGGACGGGCACCATGATGATGACGCTACTGGCGTATAGCCGACCCCAAAGGACCGCCTTGTCGGTGATGAACCCACCGATATAGGGCGTGACCGTGCGCGCGTTGCCGCTCGTCAGCACGAGCGCGAAGAGGAAGTCGTTCCAGGCGAGCAGGATGGTGAAGATCGCCGTGGCCGCCAGGCCCGGGGCCACCAGCGGCAGCACCACCAGCCACAGCGCCTGGAGACGCGTCGCCCCGTCGATCCGGGCCGCCTCCTCGAGATCGATCGGGATATCGAGGAGGAATCCCCGGACCATCCAGATGACGAAAGGCAAGTTGATCGTCAAGTAGGCGAGGATCAAGCCCAGGTGCGTGTCGAGCAGGTTCAGCTTGCCCCAGAGGACGTAGATGGGGATGATCAGGACCACCGGTGGGACGAGCCGCGTCAGCATGATCCCCAGTAGGAGGCGGCTGCGCTGTCGCGGGAAGAAACGCGTCAGGGCATACGCGGCCATCGCGCCGAGGACCAGGGACAAGACGGTCGTGCCCAGGGCGACGATGACCGTGTTGAGCAAGTACCGTGGGAACGGGCTGTCGCCGGCGCCCACCTGGGCCTCGGTGACCGTCTCCAGCTCGGTGGGAACTACGAGGCCAAGGACAACCTGGTAGTTGTGCAGCGTGGGCTTGAAGAGCCACTGCGGCGGCATGGCGAAGACCTGCGTCGGCTCCTTGACCGACGACAGCAAGAGCCAGGCGATCGGGAAGAGGGTGAAGAGCATCCACCCGGACAGGATCAGATAGGCGAAGGCGTCGCCCACATTGCGGCGACGGGTCCTTACAGCGGCCATGGGCACCACCCTTCAGTCGCGGTCGCGTGCGGTGGTCGGCTACTCCGAACCGCCCCCGATGCCGACGAGTTTGATGATCAACGCGCTGAGTGCCAGCGAAATGGCGAAGAGGAGATAGGACACGGCCGACGCGTACCCCACCTGGAAGCCCTGGAACATGCGATTGAAGATATGGAAGGAGATCGTCTCCGTCAGCCGCCCCGGCCCCCCGGCGGTGACAGCATAGACGATGTCGTAGACCCGGATCAGCTCGTAAGAACGGAAGAGCAGGACGACCAGGATCAGCGGGCGTAGCATCGGGATCGTCAGGAAGATCAACTGCTGCCAGCCGCTGGCACCATCGATGCGCGCCGCCTCGAAGGGCTCGTCGGGCAGGGAGGCCAACCCCGCCGAGAGGACCAGCACGGTGAACGAGGTGGTGTGCCAGACGTCGACCAGGATCAGCGAGGCCAGCGCCGTGCGCGGGTTGTTGACCCAGTTGACCGGGGCGAACCCGAGTTGGCGGATGAAATAGTTGACGATGCCCCAGTCGAGGTTGAGCATCAGGCGCCAGTTGAGGCCGATCACCACCGGCGTCAGCATCAGCGGGATGATGACGATCGTGCGGATGAGGCCGCGGAAGAGCACGACGCGATGCAAGAGCAGGGCGAGCCCGAACCCGAGCAGGAATTGGAGGGTGAGCGAGATGACCGCGAAGGTGAGGCTGACGCGGAGACTTTCCCACACCTGCGGGTCGCGGAGGATGTTCAGGTAGTTGGCGGCACCGACGAAGCGCGCCGGGCGGGTGATGTTGTAGACGTTGAGGCTCAACCAGAAACTGTAGACCAGGGGGTACACGAAAACCAACGCCAGGGCCAGCAGGGCCGGCCAGAGCATGAGATGGCCGAACCAGCGGTCGGCTGCGGTCCCCCGCCGCCGCGCGGTGGGCGCGGCGGCGGGCGCGAATAGTCGCCGAAGTTGCATCAGGTCCCCTCCCTCACCGGCAGCGGCGAGTCCCTCGACCTAGGTGATGACGCCCTGCTGCTTGAGGTAGGCGATCGCCTCGTCCCGCGCCTTCGCGAGGCCATTCTTGGGGTCCTCCTGCCCGGTCCAAATGCTGCTGGTGTGGGCGGCCAGGATCGTGTTGTAGACGTAGTTGTATTGCTCGAGTGGCGGTTGGGGGTGCTGGAGTTGCAGTTCCTCGCTGAGGCCGAGATAGTAGGGGCTCTTCTCGAGGATGGTTTTGTCGGTCAGTAGAGATGTACGACCGGAAGAGCCTCCGCCGTTCACGACGTAATCCCGCGCGATCTCCTGGCTAGTGAACCAGGCACAATAGGCGAATGCCTCTTGCTGGTTCTTGCTGAATGCCGACACGCCGATTCCGTGGGGCGATGGGTGGAAGCGCGCCACCTTGCTGCCCTGTGCCTTGTAATAGGGCAGCGCGGAGAAGCCGATCTTATCGGCGATCACGGGCGATTTGCTGGGATCGAGGAAGGTCGGCGCGGCCGCGTTCCACTGGAAGGTGGTCGCGGCTTTGCCTTCCTGGAAGCCCGTCAGCACATCGGGATACTCGTAACCGACCACTCCATCGGACATATACTTGTTCTTCAGCAAGTTGAGCATGGCCTGGGCGGCCTCGACCACCTTGGGGTCGTCGAAGGTGGGCATGATCTTGTCGAAAATCTGGCCACCGTTGGCCCAGCCGTTCTGCACGATGTGCAGGTTGGAGTGGAAGCCCTTCTTCGCACCGAGGAGGAGCGGGAAGATATCGGTCTTGCCGTCCTTCTTGAGTCCATCTTGGAGGGTCTTGAGATGACCCAGATAAGTGTCCCAATCGTAGCCCTCGGGCGGCGGCTCGGGCACGCCGTATTGCTTGAGCAGGTCCTTGCGGTAGGCGAAGAGGACGGCGCTCGCCTCCTGGATCACCAGCATCTGCTCCCCGTTATAGGTGAAGACATCGCGTACCGCCTGGGGGAAGTCGTCATTGTTGTACGCGGCAGCGTCGAAAAGATCCTTGTTGCCCATAAACTTCGAGAGCGGCACGAAGAAGCCGGCCGGGCCGCTGCCCAGGAAGCGCGCGCCGTTATCATGCAGCACATCCCAGGCGGACGTCTTGGCCTGCAGGCCGGAGAGCCACTTGGCGTCGTAGCCATCGCCGCGGCCGCCCTCCTCGACGCGCACCTTGACTTTGCCTTTGGTGTACTCGGTGAACTTGGCCCCTAATCTGGTGTGCGTATCGGCTTCGGGACCGCTGAAGATAATGATGGTGATGGTGGTGTCCTTGAGTCCGCCGCTGGCCGCGAGCGGGCTGACCGGCCGACCAGTCGCGGCCGATGCCGTGCCGGTCGTGGTCTGGCCCGCGCTCGCCGTCGCGCGTACGACGGCCGTAGGCACACTTGTGGGTCCCGCAGCCGCAGGAGCGCTTGTGGGCGCGGCTGGTGTCGTCGCGCCGCCGCATGCCGCCAGCAAGGCAAGGCCGCCCCCAGCCGCGCTCAGCGCGAGGAAGCGACGCCGACTAAACCGTGACGCTCGCGACACCGAACCGCAGCCGTTAACCGTCGAGGCCATCAAGCACCTCCCCTGGATGATCGCCGCCTCACCACGAGCGCAAGGCCGCAGGTCACAATCAACGAAGCCGACATGAGCAGTCACCAGTACAAGCCGGATTTTCGATCTGAGGTTTCTTGATAATCAATTGTATTACAACCTGTCTGATTGTCAAGGGCCGTTTATCAACGGAGCAGGGCTTATGCGCGAGTTGGGGCGAGGCGGCGCGGCGACGAGGCGCACTCCTTTGTTAAGCTGTCGGTGCTAGAAGTCGACCACTTGAACGAAGGAGCGCATGATGGAGCGTTCGCCCGGTGCCACCGCGCTCGCAACGACCGCGCCGCTGTCCGTGTCGCCGCCGAGTCTCCTCGAGGCCTTCACGACCGAGTCCTGGCTCATTATCCATCTGGGGCTACCTGGAATGTGGCAGTATGCCCGCCGTCTCGGTAGCTGGGCCGCGTCGTTAGTGGACTGCACCCCGATGACCAGACCACGAGGCAAGCCAACTTCTCCCGTTAGGATACACTGACCAGGCGGAGAGGAGGACACGATGCCCGGACGGACCCACAGTCGCGAATTCAAGCTGCTGTGGGGTTGCCCCATCTCTACGGCTCTCCCGCACTTTCGATGCTTAAGATTTTGCCGCTGGCATATCGGCCCAAGTGAGTGACTGATGATTGCCAGATGGCCGCGCCAGATCCCGTTTCTGGGCCGCTCCGGCACGCTTTTCGTCTCGCTCAACGATTAAGCATCGAAAGTGCGGGAGAGCCCGAAGATCTTACTTTCGCCCAATCGTTGCCTCACGAATACGGTCACCCGACGGCGGCGTAAAACCGCACGAAGGGGGAAAGCGTGAGGTCACGTATGCGTTTCCGGGCCAAGCGGGAATTGCTGTTCCAGATCAGTGGGCGCTATCAGACGGCGAGCCACCGGCAGAAATCAATCATCCTCGACGAGTTCATCGCTGTGACGGGCTATGCCCGCAAGTAGGCGATTCGGTTGCTGACCCAGCCAGCACCACCGCCGCCTACCGCGATCACGCGGCCACGGGCACGGCGCTACGGTCCCGCCGTGCAGGAGGCGTTGCGGGTGGCGTGGGCCGCCGCGAACGGGCTCTGCGGCAAGCGCCTGGTGCCGTTCCTGCCGGAGTTGGTGGCCAGCCTGGAGCGGCACGGGCATCTGCAGCCGACCGACGAGGTACGTGACCAACTGCTGGGGCGCAGCGCGGCGACGGCCGACCGCCTGCTGCGCCCAACTCGCGCGGCGCAGGCACCACGCAGCCTGTCGACCACCAAACCGGGGGCGTTACTCAAGCGGCAGCTCCCGATCCGCACCTGCGCGGGCTGGGATGAGGCGCGTCCGGGCTTCGTCGAGGCGGATCGCGTCGCCCACTGCGGGCAGCGCGCCGCGGGGGCCTTCCTCTCTACCCTGGTGCTCACCGATGTCGCCACCGGCTGGACGGAGTGCTTGCCGCTCCTGCATCGGAGCCAGCACGCGGTCATCCGGGCCCGCGACCGCGCCCGCCAGCTCCTCCCGTTCCCGTTATTGGGCCTGGATACCGACAATGGCGGCGAATTCCTGAACGAGGAGCTGTTGGCCTACTGCCGCCGGGAGCAGATCACCTGCACGCGCGGGCGCGCCTAGCGCAAGAATGACCAGTGCTTCGTCGAGCAGAAGAACGGCGTCATCGTACGGCAACTCGTCGGCTACGACCGCTTCGAGGGCGAGGCCGCGTATCGCCAGTTGACCGAGGTGTACCGGGCGCTGCGCTTCTCTATTAACTTCTTCCAGCCGTCGATGAAGCTGCGGGAGAAGCACCGTGACGGCAGCCGCACGCAACGGCGCTACGACCCGGCGCAGACACCCTATCGCCGACTCCTCGGGAGCGATCTGCCCGCGCCGGAAACGCAGCGGCGGCTGGCAGCCCTGGCCCAGACCCGCGATCCGGTCCGACTCTTGCAGCAGATCGAGACGCTCCTTGAGGCCCTCTGGCGGCATGCGGTCTTTCTGGTGCCGGGCGGTGCGGTGACGGCGGAGCCAACGGCGAAGGTGGCCCGAGTCGCCTTCCAGATCGCGGCCGGTGCCGCGACGTATGGCACGGGCCAGGATCCTGAGCAGGCGAGCGGACGCGGCGAGTATCCGACGCGACGCTATCGCCGGACGACACGGCAGCAGGGGCCGCGGTGGTGGCGGACCCGGCCTGACCCGTTTGCCGCCGTGTGGGAGGGGGTCGCGGCCTGCTTAGCCACGTCCCCGGAACGGACGGCGAAGTCGCTTTTTATGGACTTGCAGCGGCGCTATCCGGGGCAGTTCCCGGACGTGCAGTTGCGGACCCTCCCGCGCCGGGTACAGGTCTGGCGTGCCGACGCCCTCGTGACGTTCGATGATCAGTGGCTCAAGGAGGACCTACTGGTGCCGACAGTCTTGCCGTCGCCGCTCCAGGCGCAGTCGTTCACGCGGAGTGCCGGACCGTCAGACGCGCTGATGGTCGCTGCAGAAGAACGCTGACGAGATATCCTGTCGCGCAGGTGGCGTGCGCGACGCTGCTTGATGCCTGGCGCAGGGGATGATTCCGGAGAATCATCCCCTGCGCCAGGATGAAAAGGCTCCCAGGGCAGTTATGTATCCGAGATGGTGTAGTAAGATCCTCGCTGAGGCAGGGCTGTGACCCACCGTCGCGGCAGGATCCCGCGGAACTGCTTCGGGGCCTTCGGCAGGCGCACCCACGCGAAGCGTAATGTGCGCAGGTCGTTCAGGTCGCCGATCGGCCGCCATTCCCCGCGCGCACGGGGCGTGTGGCGCACGATCTCCACGGTCCAGCCGAGCTCCGCCTCGAGCCACGTCTTGCCCGCGCCGGTGTAGCCCTGATCGGCCCACAGGTGTCTGCGCGAGGGAAAGCGCTCCGTAGCGTAACTGTTCAGGAGGGCCATTCGCGGGTAGACTAGCGGCATGGAGATGACCCGCGCCGAGTTCGATGCCCTGTACGCTGTCGGCCCCGACGCGCTGTACGCCCTGTTCCAG
>JAABUH010003730.1_pt1 | contig 12805 bp, 14 predicted proteins | sample 5559121 | NCBI WGS metagenome assembly JAABUH01 (sample SAMN10711871, study PRJNA513364) | rock metagenome | isolation source: Antarctica rocks | place: Antarctica: Victoria Land, Battleship Promontory nord | collected 2015-12-28 | reverse complement strand
GCCCCCGCTACCAGCTCCAGCCTGCACCAGCCAGACGCGCCGGCTGCTGGCGGTCCGCCACGCGCCAATGGCCAGGTTTCCAGCCCAGCAGCCTGTGTTGCCGTCTCTGTGCGGCTGCCGACTGTGCACGGCGCGCAGGCCATGTCAGGCGCGGCTCACACGCGCAGGGCAGCCTGGGCAGGGGCGGGCTCGGCGCCGCCCAGCCGCCGGGTGGAGCGCGCGCGGGCCGCGCCTGCAGCACCGCCACGCTGTCGGTCGCCGCGAAGATGACGCCGAGCGCCAGGCAGTCCTGCCGCAAGGCGCTGAGCCGCTCGTCACGCTGGCAAGGTATGACATGCTGCGCCGAGCGCGTGGACGGGAGACCTTGCACACTCACCGCTGAAGCAAAGAGCCTGCGGCTCGACGCCTCAGCCTCGGCAACACCCTCGACAATCCCCTTGCCTGAACCGATAGAATGCAGCTTCGGGCATAGCAGGACTCTGACAGGAAGCAGAGTCAACTGCTTATGAGCGACACGGGGCAAGCCGCAGGAAGGCTGCTAGTGCTGCTGCATTTGTGGACGACAGTGTCAAAGCGCCGGGCCGCCGCACCGACAGGTTCAGGATGTTGGGCAGCTGCGCGAGGCCGTAGAGCACGAGCGCGATGAGCGCGAACGCGGTGTACGTGCCCAGGATGCCGAAAGCGGCGATGGTGCCCAGGTTGCGGAAGAACTGCTTCTTCTTCACCGACAGCCCCGCGTAGAAGATGATGGGCGGCAGCAGGTACCTGCGCGCGCGCGCCAGGGTTAGGGCTTGCGCAGGGTTAGGGCCTGCGCACAAGGAGACCGGCGACAGCAACTCCCAGCGCGCGCGTCAGGGCTAGGGCTTTCAACAGTCAACAGTGGATGATCGGAGGCACCGGGTCCCTGCGCGTGCATCAGGTTAGGACTTGTGCAGGAGATGCTTGGCGGCAGCAGGTATCTGCGCGTGCGTCTGGTTAGGGCATGCATAGGTAATCATTGGCGGGAGCGCGTGCCTGCACGTATGCGCACATTGGTGCCATGCATGTGCATATGCATAGCCATGCATGCATCGCCGCCGCGCGATGCCGCTGGAGCCACCTGACTCCCTTTTAACCCCCGCTTCTAGCCTACCTGCTGCGGGTAGCCGCTGCCTGCCTGCGACTCTGTCAACAGCACTATAGCTGCTGGTTCAGGCACATCGATGCTCCCTGACGAGCATCCTGGTGCCGCCCAGCACAGCGCCAACTCGGAGCGCACGGGCCAAAGCAGCTGTACAAAGCAGAGCACGAGACACGGGGCGCCCTGGCTCCAGCATGCCAAAGCCGGCGCCGTGCAGCACAACTTCAGGCAGGCGCTGGGACGAGCGCGCTTGGGGGCAGGCAGCGCACGCACAGAACTCAACAGGTCAGGCGAGCACTGGGACAAGCGCGCTCGGGGGAGGCCAGCGCACGTGAAGAAGTCGGCGGGGTTGAACGTGAGCAGCTGGTGGACCACGTCGGGGTTGAGGTAGCGCTGCAGGATGAGGATGGCCAGGCCGGTGATGAGGCCCATCGCGCACGCCGCGCTCCACTCGCCCAGGTACTGCGTCCTGCCGGGCGCGGGCCCGGCGGCCGCGCCTGAGCTCGCGGGCGCGCGGCTCCGACAGCGAGCGCAGGGCGGCGCCGGAGCACGCGAGCAGGCACATGCGAGGCGCGCCGCGCGCAGAAGCAGGCAAAGACCAGCAGAGGCAGATAGCAGTGACACATCATGTATTCCAGTGTTATCAACAACACCTGCAGGCGGCCTGTGCGAGCTGCGGCTTGCAAGACGCCTCCACAGCCACCTCTGCCCGGCGCAATGTGCACGAGCAACATGCTGGACCGTGGCAAGCCAATCCGACACACACCGGAGCTGGCAGCAAGGCGCTCAGAAGGTCCACAGCCCAGTCAAAACATGTGCCGCCGCAACAGCAGCCGCCATAATATGTTGAGCGTCAACTGGCCTGCAGATCTGCATGCAAGAGAGCGCGGGTACCCAAGGAGCGCCACCTGGACGCGATGTGGTGCCCCAGCGAGCTCCACAGGACCATGAGCAGCACCAGCACGCCTGCGCGCCGCGCGAACAGGTTGCAACCACACCACTAAAAGTTCAATAGGATGCTTGCAGTGTAAAACCAGTGCAGAGCTGCATAGCCCGCAGCTGAGCAGACACGTGCGGCCACCACTGCCGACTCTCTTGTGCAGCTACCGGTGGTCACTGTCACTGTCACCGGTGGTCACTGTCAGCGAGCACGCCCACCTGTGCCACAGGTGTGCAATGCACAAGGTCACGCGCAACTACCAACCGGCTAGGTATAGAATCGCGGGTCACTGCATGGAGCAGGTACTGCAAGCACCAAGGGAGGTGGGACCACACAAGCTGCAGCTGCATGGCAGGCACACCCTCGCGAGGGTGCGCTTTGGCGTGCACTTTGATATACACCCCACTCTACAGCGCCCAACTCGTGATTGCACGAAGCGTGCAACAAGCCTGTCAGGGCGCGTGCAAACGGTATCGCACCCGTGGAAAAGCTGTACGCCTCCACAACGTCTTCGGTGACCACATCATCCGCCGGGGCGGGCGCCGGCGACAGCCCAGCTTCCCCAGTCGCATTCATCGGCGCAAGCACGCGGCGCAGCGAGGTGCCTCAGCACGCGCGCGGCTCCAGCCGTCTGCGCAGCAGCTTGCGGCGCGCCTCTGTGCGACCCACCCAAGCATCCAGGAAGTTTGCAAGCGCAAGGAGGCCTGCTGATTAGCCGCAAGCACACTTTGCGCGTGCAGCTGCTGCACGCACCCCACAGGCAGCTAGGATGCAAGGGAGTGTGTGTCAACTACTGAACAGCGCTCGCATAAGAGACGCCTGAGCGCTGAGGTGCCAGTACCACAGTACCACGATCCATACCTTTCACTTTAGTAGAGCACACCCGCAGTGCGAGTGCATTTCCCCGAGCGTTTGGGTCTAGCAAGGGTGCACCTGGCCTTGGGGCACTGGTTTTCCAGCATCGTCAGAGTTGCATCGTTTGCTTCACTCATACAGTGCTACAGTATTGATTCACAGGTGCCAGGGCGACTTGCCAAAGCGTCCTCTGATGGCCGCAACGTTCCAAGTGCATGCTGCCCCGCGGGCGGCCCCGCAGCAGCTCTCCCGCTGGGTGGCTCAGGCTCAGGCTCGCGGCGTGCTCACACGCTGCAGGCACTGCAGGCGCCGGCTGTGGCTGCCTGCGGCGCACGCGGAGTTGCACAGAGCGCCTCAGGAAGCATGGGCGGCAGAGCAGGGCGCGTCAGAGCTGGGGACACCAGCGGATCCTAAACACGCAGCCTCAAGGCCGGAGCCGGTGCCTGCACAGCCGCCCAGCCGGGCAGAGGTTGCGGAGCGCATTGACAAAGTTGTCAACCTTGTGCGCACGGCGGACAAGCTCTCGCCCTTCGATAAGAGCGAGTTCAACGTGTCGCTGCTGATCTGGTGAGCGCTCCTAACCTACAGCCTCGCCTGGCGCTGTGTTGCATCCTGTGCCAAGTGCACGCTTTGCGGGTGCCCACACGGCCACTTGCTGCCGGGCATGGCGCAGTCGGCTTCCTATACTGAGGGCAGATGGCGGTGCAGGCGGGCAGTCGCCAGCATCCCTGCAGAAGACCGGCCTCGCCTGCTCAACGCGCTGCTGCCAGCGTGCGCGACGCAGCCCAGCCTGTGCAGCACAAGTCTTGGTCGGCACACCAGCCTGCAGTTACGCAATTGTTCTGCGCTCACAGAAGTTTCCCTGGCTAGTGCTTTATAGAACTGGTGACCCCCATAAGGCCTGCACGCCCCGCGCGCTTTTCCTCAGCACTGGCCTGCGTGCTCCCCACTTTATCAGCCGCCTGACACCAGGAGTTGATATGGAAGCCCTGATATGTCAGACAGCTGGCACAGTGCCTGATGGAGGAAAGTGCCGATGCGACCCCAGCACACCGCCAATGCAGAGCGCGCCAAAGTGTTGCCAGCCCGAGAACCAAGCACGACGGGCTGCGCGGTGGTACCCGCAGGGATATCAGGGTACTGTGGACGCTGGCGGGGAAGCGGCGCGCGGCGAGCGCGCAGCAGCTGCAGGCCGCGCTCGGCCCGGACTACTCCCTCTGGGACGATTTTCCGGAGAAGCCTGGCGAGGCGCGGGGACTGCATCCGTATAAATTTACATTGCCTATCGTGGGGGTGTCTTTGTCCCAGTGCCATTCACCATTTAGTGTAGCGGCAGTCTGAGGTCTCATGGCGCCGTCCGGTCTGCCCTGCTGCTGCTAACCTGTTAGGGGCGCGTGGTAGGTGCGGAGGCATTCGGCTGGAGCTCACGTTGAGACCTGCGAAGCAAATGTCGGCGCCGTGCATGTCAGCACCCGTTCTCATGCATGCCTGCCTGAGCAGTCAGCAGAGCTGCATGGCACAAAGTTGTAGGCATGACGCGTCCTTCCAGACAAGCTGACCTGCCAGTTGTGAGGTAGGCCTGTCAGTGTGAGAAAATTTATTCACCTGTGGATATATGTCCCGGATGGTTGCGGCCGGCGCTCGAGCGAGGCAGGGGTGAATGCAGGATGGTGCGCGCCGCGCGGCGCAGGTGGCCGTGTACCAGGGCGTCGCGGCGGTGCCGCTGCACACGCTGCTCGGCCGCTTCAAAAAGTCCTTCTTCCTGCACCCGGCCTCCTTCGAGCTGTATGGCCGCGTGGGGGTGCGGCGCCGCCCGCGGCAGCGTTCTCCTGCACAACGGTCCTGCTGGCGCAGGTCACTGCTTTATCGCGCCGCAGCCCACGCCGCACCGCACGGCACCGCAGCGGCGCGTCTGGATGCATGCCAGCGCCGTCCGCGGGTCTCTGTAGGACCGCAGGTAGGCGGTTGTTCCTGGCATGGTATGCGTGCAGTCGCTGAGCAGGCTCCTGTCGGGCAGGTGGGCAAGGGCGCGCTGGGCGACATGCTCTACTCGCTCTTCTTCAAGGCCTCCGTCGCGCCGACCGTCGTCCCAGGTGGGCCATCGCTCGGCTGAGGCGCGGAGGGGCACAGAACGCGCGGGCCTGGGAGTTCCTGCGCCCGGGCGCTCACAGTCGGCGCCGAGTGCCCTGCACCTCATGTGCAAGGGCTTGCCGCATGCGCCACCCCGCGGTCATGCCTCTGGCCGCTGCCCACCCGCTAGTGCAGTGTCCGTGTCCTGCCGGAGAGGCGCACGCGCCCTGCCGCGGCAGATCTAAACTGCTCCCGATGACTGCCAGGCCTGCTCTTGTGTGCTTGCCTGAGCACAGCCAAGAGCGTGCATGTCCGATGCGCTTCCCGAGCCCCCGCCGTGCAGGCGTGTGCTGTCAAGGAGTGGGGCGAACGGAACGTCGCCCCGACTACTGAAGCAAATAAGTTCCTGATGGCGCTAGAGCACCTGCCGCCCGCGCGCCTGGGCAAGCACAGGCGTAGGCCCCTATCCTAGCCTTAGCCTGGGGCCGCGCACAGCCATGAGCGCGCTGGCGGACATGTCGCTGGAGTACCTGCCGCCCAACCGGCTGGGCAAGCACAGGTTTATGCCCCACCCTAACCCTCTTCCTGGGCCCCGGCGCAGCCACGAGCGAGCTGGCGGACATGTCGCTGGAGTACCTGCCGCCCGGCCAGCTGGGCCTGGCGGAGGCCGACCAGCCGCGGGGCCGCGGGTGGCGCGCGCCGGAGCCGCCGCGGTGGCCGTTTGGCGGCGGGCTCGTGGACTACATGCGCCCGGTGCGGAGCCTGGTTAACGAGCCCGTGTGGTTGTGCAGCCGGCATGCTGATCCTGCCTCTGCGGGAGCTTGGCGGGCGAGCTTGTGGGCTGGACGCGGCTGGATGCGGTCTGTCGGGGATGTATTGATGGTGTGGTGTGCTGGGCTGCCCCGCAGCGCTGTCAGCTGGTCGGCGGGAACAAGACGATGCGCCAGCGGCTGGCGCCCTTGGGAGCGTGCACATGCCGCATGCGTGCACGTGCGCGGCGCATGTGCCACGGCCATGTGCCGCGACGCAGGCGCCGGCAGGCTGCGCGTATGCGGTGTCCCAGCGCGTCACACAGAGCGCCCGGCGCCGCGCCCCGCGCCGACCCAGCGCGCCGCGCCCAGGTCGGCCCGGGTCGTGTACGTGGGCGCGAGCTGGAAGGCGCCGCGTGCGGGCCGACACCTCGACTGTGACCTAACCCTAGAGCGCCGGCGCCCAGGTCGGGCCGGGCGTGTACGTGGGCGCCGGCTGGAAGGCGCCGCGCGCGGGCCGCCACGAGCTGTGCCGCCGCTTCCTGCGCTTCCTGCTCGTGCGGCAGCCGTGAGCGCGCGGGCGGCCGGGCGGCCTGCGGCTCGGCCCTGGAGCTGCGCGCGCGTCCAGGCTGCGCGGCCGGCGCATCGGGCCGGGAGCCCCGGCAACCTGGTCCCTGCGCGCTGTGGGTGCGGCTGCGCTCACGCCCTGCGTGGACCTGCCGCAGGGCGCGGCCTGCCGGGCCGCTGCGAACGTGTGTGGAGTGACACCCTGGAGGCGAGCTGTGTGCGTGGGAGGGAGGCGGGCTTGGGCGCCAGCTGACTGCAGTTTTGCTCGTGTGGGCTGCCAGCAGCTGCGCTGTGTGGCCGGCTCAGCTGCAGCTTGCGAAGTACGCTTACACTGGGTGTGCACGCATACTCGTGTACTATGTACATACTGTACATACTCGTGTACCATGTATGCTGGCAGGACAAGTGTACGTTGGATGCTGGCAGGACATCTTAGACAGGTTACTTTGCAGCACGCGGCCCCATCCACCTGGCCCATATTGTGTGGACTGTGTGTCCTACATGGCTTCATTGGGCTCCCTCTGCAGCGGCAGACAGGACTGCCAAGCCAGGGTGCCCTAGGGCGCCTAAAAGAAAATTGGGTAGCATACCGCTGGCTCATATCAGCTTATGTGCGAGGTGGTCCTGGCATGTCATCTTACATGTTTAGAATTTAGAAGCAAACACGTTTGCAGCACGTATGTGCTGCGCAGTGGCGCCACTCCCTGCGCTCACCTCGACTGGAGCACAACAAAAAGCAAAAAGTTGAGGCACAGCTGCGTTTTGAATTAACCTCAAGAAAACAACAAGAATAGTGACAGCGGTAGCTGCGCGCGACCAACCTCTTTACTTTCAGAGCAGCTGTGACAGACGGTGAGCAGTGACAGGACAGCATCAGGCATCTGAGGTGAAGAAGACTTTGCACGAGGTCCAAGTTGCCCGAAGATGACAGTTCGGAAGGCGCTCCTCTTGGTTTTTATCACGATGGTTCACATGAGGACAGCACTCTGCGAGCAAGGTGAGTTACGAACCGAAGTGAGAATGTGTCCATTTGTATACTCTGAAGTATGAGATGCAACCTAAGCTGTCGCTGAAGTTGCTTTGACATGGCAAGAAAGCTCTGAGAACACTCCCCAAGGTCGTACTACCTTCTGACCTGCATGTAGAAAAGGGAGTGCACTAGTGGCATCTAGGGCAACCACGCATGCGTGTGTGGCTGCGCGGTCCTTTTGCATCACTTGTGTTCGTGCAAGACACAGACAGCTGTCTACAGGTCTGCTGTCTTTGGAGCGTTTCGGAGTGTGGCTGCAAAGTATAGAGAAAGTAAGTATGAGGCAGCTCCAGCCTTGGCAGCTTTACTATCAGCTGAGAATAGGTGCTGGCCACCGCAGGCCCAGCACGGCACTCGCGCGGACTGCTGGGCCGTATGCCCAGCGAGGCGGCTGCGCACTCTTTGGCCGCAGGCTGCTAGATACAGACCCCAAGACAGCGGCGACAGCCCCAGCTGGCCGCCGGCTGCTAGACCATATGCCCAGCAACGCCGCTTCAGCGCCCGCCGGCCGCAAGCTGCTAGACACCGACCCCCGGACTGCGGCCACAGCCCCGACCGGCCGCAGGCTGCTGGACCACATGCCCAGCAACGCCGCTTCAGCGCCCGTTGGCCGCAGGCTGCTGGACCACATGCCCAGCAACGCCGCTTCAGCGCCCGCCGGCCGCAGGCTGCTGGACCACATGCCCAGCAACGCCGCTTCAGCGCCCGCCGGCCGCAGGCTGCTGGACCACATGCTCAGCAACGCCGCTTCAGCGCCCGCCGGCCGCAGGCTGCTGGACATTGACCCCAGGACTGCAGCGACCGCGCCTGCTGGCCGTAGGCTGTAAAGTTCAGTTGCTGATCCAGCGTCAAGGTATGTTCACCTGCGATATTGATATTCGCCAGTCCTTGTTAATGTACAAGCTTATTCACCGTCATACTTGATGACATGTGCTCTGCTGGTTGCAGCGGTATTTGCTCTGACCAGTACTCCGACGATGCGTCAACGCAAACGTTCTTTTTGGCTCTACAAAGATCGACGCTTCTCTTGGACACAGTGGCGTGGACCAGGCTTGCCAGACAGCATACGTGCATCTGTGTTGTTCTTTGTAAAGTAAGGCGCACTCTGTGGTAAGATTTAGTCGAACATGCATGTACAAAAGCCATCAACCCCGAGTCTGCTTACCTGCAGGAAGCTTAACCTGCATGCATGCGGCACCTTTTTTTTGTCTCTCCTTTTTGGTCATGGATGTCATGTATTGCAAGACGTTGTATGCTAGACAGCTGGAACCTTTTAGATCCAGGCGCACTGTGCTTCACATTCCTGCTCATATTGCTCTGCTGACATCATGGCTGCATGATATGTGGGTGGTGTGGCTGTGTTGGCTGCAGGAGAGGCGCTAATGACAGCTGTGCTGGTTGATTTCAGACTAGATTGTTTCAGGGGCTCTCCTGAGCTCCTTGATGACTAGATTGTTTCAGGGGCTCTCCTGAGCTCCTGAGCTGAGCTCCTGTCCTGAGCTGGGCACTCTCGCTTCTTGATTGTATCTGCAGCACTGTGTGTCAGCCAGCACATGCTTTTTGTCGAGTGGTCCTGAGTGGTTACCATGAATACCCCCTTTCTGTGCAGCAGCAGCACAAGGGGCAGCCCTACAGCGTGAAGGTGCCTGAGACAAGTGTTGCATGGGGCGCATGCACAGCTGCCTGTGTAGCCTGCCTAAGAGGAATATATTGATGATGGTTGCGCGCACATGTTGTAATCGTTGCGCGAAGTCACAACTTCTGTCCACACTGGGCAAGCACAAAAATTCGCAGCGCTGCCCAAGCACTGAACATTGTAGCTCCCACATGCTCACCGCAAGGGTTTAGGAGTGGCACCCAGTGCTTGCGCCTCTGCTGCGTGCCGCCTAGCACTGGCCACACTCCGCCCGCAACGCCCAACGCTCTCAGGTGTACAGAAAGTCCAGATGTGTCACAGCATTGGCCGCGCCCTTTCGGTCCTCAGCCTCTTGCGCATCCCGCACCTTCCTCCGCTCGTACCCTGCTCCACAGCACACACCCCACTTTGACAATTGCTTGCCTGCAAGATCTGTGCATGTGGCCGCAAACGTGCTGCGCATACCACAGGCGCTCGACAAGCTGCGGAGAAGCGCGACGCCCAAGCGAGCAGACGCCGCCGGGTGCGGCAGGCTCGCGGCGGGCGCCAGGCAAGCCCTGTCTGTGCAGCGCAGCAGCAGGAAGGGAGGGGGCCGCGCACGCTCGTCGTCGGTCGGCAGCTCGTGGCGGCAGATGGGGCAGCTGTTGTGCGCCGCCAGCCAGGGCTTCAGGCAGGGCGGGTGGAAGGCGTGGGCGGCGCTGCACGGCATCACTTGCACGCTCATGCCCGCCGCCAGCTCCTCCCTGGGGCCCGCGCGCATGCGCCCGACTCTGAAAGCACCGCGACAAATAAGAGCTACATGGAGTGACGGGGATGCGCGTCTGAGCGTGACAACCTGCATGGCCTGTCGCTGGCCTGTCTCCGCATGCCGCATGCCCAACAGATAAAAACGTGACCTGCAGGTAGTGAACGCTACGGCGCCTCACAGCTCGCCACAGACCGCGCTGCCACCAGTGTCCCGGCCTGCACATCAGGGGCCGCGCTCGCTGTGCCTTCGCACCGGCCAGCGCAGCGCGCCACCGCCGCCCCGCGCCCAGGCGCGTCCGGCGCGGAGCGCGCACCAGGGGCCAGACGCCCGCGGACCAGCAGCAAAGAGAGCACCCCATGAGCTGTCTGACACGTGCCGGACAGCCACCTGAGCCTCCACGGACGGAGCGCAGTCCGGGCGGGGCGGCGGCCTGCCCGGCGCACCGGCACACGCAGCACTCCACGCCCGCGCCGCCCAGCGCGTCCAGGCGCTCAGCGGTCAGGGCCTCCGTGCGCAGCGCGCGCACCGCGAACTTGGCCGCGGGCGGCGGGCCGCCCGGCCTGGCGCCGTCGGCCTCCGCGTCCGCCAGGGACGCCACGATCGCCGCCTCGAGCTCTGCCGCGCGGGCGCGCGCCCGCACACGTGTGAGGGGCCAGGCCGGCAGCACTGCCGACTGGCTTGCTGGAGCTGTTCCATGCGCTGCGCGCGACGCTCAGCGACATAAGCCTCTCTGCGGCCTCGTGCAACACCCCTGCCCAGACCCGTGCGTGCTGCACAGCAGCTGCGGCTCCGGCGCACACGCAGCCTCAGCGGCGCAGTCAGCGCGCTCCGCAACAGGTACAACTACTAGGGGCGTGTGCACCATTCCTTGTATGACCCAGGGGCTTGGGGCCTGCACGCTGGAGCGGGTCTCACCCTGCTCCAGCGCGGCATCAACCGCAGCCAGGTCCACAGGCGCGCTCGCCTCTTCGGCTCGCTCGCCCACGCCTGCGTCGCCGCGCTCCACAGCAGGGCCGTGCAGCGCGGCCAGCGTCAGAAGCTCCTCCAGGCCGCGCCGCCGCGGCGGCAGCTCCACCTGCCGCCGCGCAAAGCACGCCATGCTGTAAGCAGCAAGCCCGCGGCACTCAGGGCGCTGCGCGCGGGTTACCTGCCGACACTGCCGCACCGCCTGCCGGAGCAGCCTGAAGCGAGGGAGAGCGCGGCGGCCACGGGCTCTGCCTGATGGGGCGGGGCGCACCGACGTGAGCTGGCCCTCGAACAGGCCCGGAGCAGCGGGCGCCGGGGCCTCCGCTGCGCCCGCCTCGCTCTCGCTCAGGTGCTCGTCGCAGGCCCGGACGAACGCGAGGTAGCCGCCCTCGCAGGCGCTGCCTGCGCAGCTCCGCGCGGCCTGCGCCGCACGGCCACGCGAGCTGCAGGCGCTGGCCGCCCCGATACGACGGCCTGCTCATCCTTGGAAGTGTTTTACACGCTTCCTGCATGGCAGGACCAGGCCGTGCACAACTTGAAGCAGCACTGAGCAAGTGACCACGGCCAGCAGGCCGCTGCACACCTCAGCAGCGCCGGCGTACAGCTCCCTCCCGGCGCGCCAGAACGCGCGGGAGGAGTAGCGCATGCGCAGCAGGGTGAAGCTGCGGCCGACGAGCCCCTCGACGGCCGGGTCGCAGGCCACGGCAGGGTCGGCAGCGATGCACGCCTGCAGGTCGCGCAGAGCAGCCTCGAACGTCGCTTTCTTGGCCAGGCGCGCTCGCAGGACCTGGCATTTTGCGGCGTCCATGGACGGTGCTGTCCAAGACTGAGAAGCGATCGCAGCGTCTTCCAATTCTTCCCATCCACCAACAAAGGCATTAGAGACAAGCCCATTATTGAAAAGAGTTTTACCCATGGCAGTGCATGGCAGATGAAATCGTGCCTCTAAGAATTTGCGTGCACAACATGAACCTGCCGATGCTCAATGACTCACAGCACTCAGCATACGCGAAGCAGCAAGCCCCACCTGTGTGTGATGTCCAATTACAGAAGCAGACAGGAGAGCCAGGCAAAACAGCCACAGCCACAGCAACAAGCTTAAATACTATCTGATGCAAGGTCCACAATTGTGACTGGCCGTTTACTTGCGCGCTGCGGAGCGCAGGCGTGCCCCCAGGAACACCCACGCGGAGTCTCAGCAGAAGCATTGCACTGGTTCAGCTTGTCAACAGAGCACGCAATGTGCCTCTGCAGTCCACGAGCTCCCAATCAATGTGTACATGACTGGCTGCTGACCCCATGCAATGCTGGAGAGTGCTGAGAACAAGTGCGCCGCCGCTCTGCTAACATGCAAGCGCCTCCCTCGCCCATGCGAACAGAACCCCCCAACACTCTGCTAATAAGTTGTAGACCAGCCGCGCTGCCGGCCTGCTTGGCTCACGGTGAGCAGCCAGAGCGCTGCTGCAGCGACTGCTGGATAATTTCAGCACCTAGGACAACATGGTTTCTCACCCCTCCACAGCTGACCGTGCCACTGCTCCCGCTCCAAAGCGGTGACACGCCGCTCCGCTACCAGGCGCTCACGACAGAAAGACAATACACAGGCCGCGCCATGCGCAGGGCGGCACGTCAGGTCAGCCGGTAGGGCAGGCCGACCTCCAGCAGCGAGTCCTCTGGGATGCCAAACACGACGTTGGCGTCCTCCGCGAAGAAGTCGCCAATGACCTGGCCGCGCATGCATGGACGCAGTCAGCAGAACACACTTGGTGGCAACACCAACATGTCCCAGTGAGAGCACAACATGCAAATGGCTGCAGCAGGCTGATGGCCACAATCCATGTGACCCTGATAGTGGACTTGCTGATGCAAAAGTCATGCCTGCGCGGGCCCTTGCGGACGGCCCCAGCACAGGCTGCGGCTGTGCCTCGAGAAGCATGGCCCTGCCAAGAGCCACTCCGCTGGGAGTCACCCTCTGAGGGCATGTGCCACAGGGACTCAGGACACCGTTGCTGCAGGCGACTCGGGGCGCGCCTTGAAGGGCAGCTCCAGCAGGTAGCGCTTGGGCAGCAGGTGCAGCGGCGTGTGCTTGCTCAGGCGCGCATACGTGCGGCCCATGACGTAGAC
>JAABUH010003728.1_pt1 | contig 12812 bp, 18 predicted proteins | sample 5559121 | NCBI WGS metagenome assembly JAABUH01 (sample SAMN10711871, study PRJNA513364) | rock metagenome | isolation source: Antarctica rocks | place: Antarctica: Victoria Land, Battleship Promontory nord | collected 2015-12-28 | reverse complement strand
GACCGGCACTTAACTCGGCTACACCCACGCGTGTCCTCGAGTTATTCAAGCTAAGTTCGACAACGGTAGCCTAACTTCGCAGAAGGCCAAGTCAACCGTCGCCAATTCCAGGAGCTGAGCGTCGGGCCATACTGCTGGTCGACGTAGCACCGTGACAAGATGCCGGGCGATCCAGAGTACAGTGATGTCAGTGATGTATTCGAAGCTCGGCTCGCGCATTTCGCAGGGAGTCATGTCGCCGTATCCAACCTCGATGCATACTCGTACAGTACCGGTCTTCTTACCTCACTCGGTCAAGCTGTTTCCCCTCCCTCGGTCAAACCCTTTCCACCCTCAATATAGGCAATGACGCTGGGTGTCATCGGTGGTTACTGGGATCGGGCTGTGACCGACGAGATCTCTGGCTCGCTAGGCAAAGTTCAGAGGACAGAGGTGAAGACTAGGATTCAGAGGAATGATTCGTATGTTGGGTTCAGACCAATGGCAGAGCAGATCCAGAGTTGGGGAACGTGGATCACAAACAGAGGACATGCCAAAGGAGTGAGATGTAGGATTGATTGACATGATATCGGCAGGAACGGCCTTTTCGGAGATTGATCGGGCTGGTTTAGATAGCGGTCATGGCAATGCAAGACACTGTGAGAGCCAATCTGACTCAATACTGGCTCCAACTCCTCTTTCTCAAAAGATCTTTCTGGACGGTAAAAGAACCCAAGACTCAAGCAATCGCAAGCAAAGTCGTCAGTCATGCTCACCTTCCTCCTAGCTAGCCACGTATGAGTCTGTACTTTTGTGGTCCATGTTGCTCGACTGGGATCTACTATGCAGTTGGTCTGAACCCAATATCTAACAAGTTCTTCAAAACCTAGTCATTACAGCTGCTCGCTGCACTTGGTGTCAGCCTGTTTGGCTGCGTCCATACATGAACCAGACAAGTGTGCCTCAAACCATATCAGCTGACGACGAGTGATGAGGAGGAGAGGTCAAGAGGCAGCAACACGATATACCTAGAGTTTAGGCCTTGAAGGTATGAGTCTAGATGTGTTCATTCTTGAGAGGGAGGCATAAAGCAAAATGGTTACACAGCTTATCTGCCTTTTTGCATCCCTTGGTGGCCGTTTTGCCAGCTGAATCCAGACTGTCACGGTCCCGATGTACGGTACAAGGTAGTGGGTAGCTGGACTGATGCTTGATAAAATGTGGGGCTGTCTCTGACTTGTTGAACGGGAACGAGGACGATGGTGGCCAAGGAATGACGGCAATGATGGTGAAGACCAAGGGTGCTGTCATGACGGGCATGACTCATATGTAGTCGGTGGAAGTTCAGGTTTCGCGGGACTTCCAATTGGTGTTTTTAGTGAATTGCTAGCATAGCGGTTAGTGGCCGACACATTATCCGAGGTGTGACAGGTGCTCAAGGCCAGACTGGGACTAGCTCAAGGCAATTAAGAAGACAGATCAAGAAGGGAATGGTGAAGGTATATTCACTCTGCATATGATCCCGGATTGGGGGAAGAACCCTCTCCAGGCTGGATTTTATATACGTTTTGGCAGAGAGAGGGGGGGGGGGGTGTTACTCCTGGTGGCATAATGGTATGGCATTGCTATAGAGCCAGTCTGACTATTAGCTGCACCTTTTCCCCAAAGTTTCCTTTCCGAGGGTTGAGAAAGGCCAACACTCCAGTGATACAGGAATTCTTTTGGGCTGCTCTAGATCCCAAAGACGATGCTGACCTACCCTCCTTTGTCATGAACCGACACAACTATAATCCAGATCCGCTGATCCTTCCAATATTGCATTCAAGTCTCACTCCTTCAGCATGGTCTACATGCAACCTGCTCAATAATCATTTTTACATTTTCTTCTTTACCCATCTCAGGTCTTATGTCTTAGGGGACCGCATTGCTAAGATGAGTGAGAAAACAAGTATATATAGGCAAAAACACACAAACACAAGGCCTAATGTAGATTTTTGTGCGTCCGGATTCCCATTTACAAGCTGCCTTGCATAAGCTTAGTTAACCTAGGTGAGCTTAGGCATAAGATCTCCCATAAGGGATCTCCTTTGCTACAATCAAGGGGGGACTCAAGGGCATGACTCCCTTGGTTATGGATTGCAAAAGGAAACAATGGATAGTATACCCTTGCCCCTCCCAGGAGAAACATGAAAGGTTTATTGATGAATGGATGGGTATTATAACGCAAGCTACAAAGCCTGCATAACCCCCATGATTGGTACATTCAGGAGGTTTCAGCTTGTGATAAAACTGTTTCAGGCAAGTAAGTGGTGGGCAGCTTGCAGTCTCTGATCTGATGGTAGCCCACAATATATTGAGAATTCATTGAGCAACCATCATGCCTACTCCAAGGAGCAATAAGAGGAGGACCTCATCGCAAGGCCCTCAGGGGTCAAGGCAAAGGGGATCACAGTCTGATGTCAGGGCACCTTCTGCTTCCACATCAGGTCAGGCTGCCAGAAATACCACAGGTGTGACCGGTTCTAGCCACCCAATGGGAGGCATGACAAAGGGGGAGGCTTTTGTGTATCTGAATGAGAGGTTTAGACGTGATCATGTGAGTCAAGAAGCTTCTCGAAAATATGGCTCAGCTCATCTTCTTTACAAGCTAGTACTTTCAGGTGGCTGGCTAGGCGAGATCATCGTCAGGATTGCAGATCGGACAGGGATTTATGATCTTTTGATCTTTTGCATCCTCTTTGTCCCATCCTGGATGACTCTCAGGACACTGGATGGTGCTGTCACAATCATTCTTGCAAGAATATTTGACTTCTCTATACCCCATCAACACAAGAGTCAGTCAAGACTGCCCCTTCTGCACATGCTTAGACTCATCTGTAGCCAATCCAAGGAAATACCCTACACACAGGAAACATCTAGAGACTTACTGGCCCATCTTCATATTTGCCACAGCATGGGAATTGGTCTGCTTCTCCCTCATGCCACCCGGACACTACACCGGGATTGCCTGCCTCAAGACCATGCTCATGACCATTGTATGGATGGCTAAGGACCTTGATGGGCCATTTGTAAGGTGCCACCCACCAGAATCTGTAACCATTACTGATTGCGGGAAGTTGACTGAAACACTTGGCACAAGGTTGTTCAGAGGCACAGTTTCAGGTGGCTGGGACAGGCAGCCCAATAAGTCAGACAACACAAGTAGACCGGATGGAAGCGGACCACAAGGATCAAGAGAACACAGATGGAACCGCAAGCTGAAAGATGCTGGGTTTACTGATCCAGATCATCGGAGTGTTATGATTGCAGAACTCCAGAAAATGAAGAATGATAAGATGGTAGAGCAGGCACTGGCCAATCTCATTAGAGAAGATCCTGCAACAAAGAAGGAGAGGAAGAGGGCATATGACAGCATGCTTTATGGGGACAATGATGAACGCAATGTAGGAGGATCCACCGGAGACCCGAAAACTCCCTTATCCGCCAAGTTCAATATACATGGTATGTTTGAAACATAGGATCCATGTAGATCATGTAGCTGACAAAAAACAGGCCAGCTTACAAGCAAGGAAAAGACGAACGCCAAGAAGGCAGAGAAGGAAGCTGCTAAACTACGTCATGCAACCAAGCCTGAAGTGGGACAGAGGAGGCCTGGTTTCTTTGAGAGGGTGAAGAGACTTCTTGGACGAAAAGATTCTGCCTCCAGTAATCCTCACACTGATCCCTACCAAGTGCAAGGTGCGCAAGCAGAAAGCTTTGCAGAAGAACAGCAGAAGTTTGAGGAGAGGTTCCGCTCGCACCTGGATGGGAGTGAATCGATGCTTGGAGCCTGGGAGAGAGTACTGCCATATGACTCACTGGATCTCCTCTACAAGTATCTGAAGCATTTAGGTGGAAAGGAGATCAGCGGTCATGCCATCTATGATATGATGTGTCTAGAGGAAGAACAAGTAGCCAGGGGGCTGTATGATGAATGGAGGGAAGGGCATACCAACAAGGAGGGCCTCGTTCAGAATTACCGCAGTGACTTCCAGAAGAATTCCAATTGGGTGGGCCATCTAGATAACTTCAATTGGGAGCTGAGAAGAAGGGGGGTGCCTCATCATATCCGCAGGCCTATGGTGAGGAACCTGATTCAGAGCAGTGACAAGGAATATGATGCCGTGATGGCATGCCTTGACTCTGATCTTGGCCAAGATATAGACAAGCACTACCTGTCGTTGGAAACCTTTGGAGGGGAATATGGCATCAGTGAGGACAAGATCAGTGGTTTGAAAGCTTCACTAGAATCAAGAGGACATCCCAACAACGACACTGAAGACTTCCTCCTAAAGCTGAGGAGGATGAGGGATCCAGCAGTAGTGGCAAGGGCTATTCATTGGATGTTGGATAGCCCAGAAAAGGAATACAGGAAGGAATACCAAGATCATGGACCTGCTTCACCCCCTCCAGGCTACTCTCCTTCTTCATCTTCAGGCTCCCCACCAGTGCCCCCACCACCTCCTGAGAACCCACCGAAATCTCCACAAGCCTCTCCTAAACCACCTTCAGATCAAGCTCCGAGCCAAGTAGAAGGTGTGTGGGAAACGCTCTCCCCCAAGATATCCTTGCAAAAAATCCACAACAGGGCTTGTTTGCTAAAGCCTCACCTGTCCAAGATCATTGGGCACATGCTATATGATCTGATTTGTCAGGAGGATGCACATCAGGTGAGGAAACTATCAGATTGGTTCATGGGGAAGTCCAAGGTTGGCAACTTGGAATCAACCTACCAAAAAGGTTTTCAATCCGAGGCAATAGACTGGGATGGTCTGGATGAGTTCATGGATTCAACAAAGAAGTCCGGAATCTCCCATCCAGCAAGAAGAGGGATGGTCAGGACTCTGATATGCGGCACAAATAAGCAGGAGTCCATGCAGTTGAGGGCCGAGTGGATAGAGGATAGAATCCTGAGAGGTGAGGATGCAGAGAAACTTGTTGAGAAAGCAAGTGCAGCTACAGAGTATTATGAAACCTGCCGCTCATTTGGAGGCAAGGAAGCTGCCAGTGAGAGGGATGTGGCGTTTGCAATGGAGAGACTGGACAGTCAGGCTGGAATCCTGGATCCAGTTACACGATCACTCATCCAACGAGAATACAGGGTGCTCAACCCTGTATCAGCTGAGATGTACATTCAGGACACAATCAAGGAGTACGAAGGCGGCTCATCTGGCCAGCCGAGTCCTGTTGATTACTATGATACAGATGAAGAATAAAGGGATGGATATGAGGGAACGGGAGGCGACCATGGCAGTCATCAGGGAGTTGGCTTATATCCTAGAAGATGAGGATTTTAATGATTCTGCAGAAGAAGGAGAGCAAGCAAAAGAGGAAAATCCTGCTGGATCCGATGGGAATTGAAGGGAAAGCTGGCAATCATCAGGCAAGAGGAGGACATGACCACAAAGATGGGGATCATTAACAATTTGGGGAGGATGGAGAAGAAGATGAGCCCATGCCTGATAGGACAGTCGACTCACCTCGTCCGGGTCAGAAGCGGGATACCAGACCTGAGAGACCCATATCTTCACCACCCTCACTACCCAAACTTCCAACATGAAACCCTTATCCTCACCTCCTAGACCATCAAAACCTCCACATTCCAAAGCGCATCAGCCCACAAAGCAAAAGTCTGCAAGGCAAGGTTCTGGTGGAAGCTCTCAGCAGGGTATGTCTAAACCAAGGGAAGAAGCGGATTCAAGCCCTGGAGGGTTGGCGGCAGGGATCGAATTTTCTGGTGATTCCCTTGTCCTATAGTCCATAGCCTATTCTAGCCTTGCTTCTGCATCCATCGAGAACGCTACTTCGACCGGTGCTTAACTTGGCTACACCCTCGTGTGTCCTCGAGTTATTCCGTCGCCTATTGTTGATTGCAAGTCTCCTTTGCCAAAGTTAGCCTACGCTCGTCAAAACAAGGAGCTGAGTGTTCGGACATACCCGCTGGTCAAGTAGCACCGTGACACAAACACAGACAGGATTACAGTGGTCTTCAATGAGCAATGTGGCATGTGACATCCTGTGTCAAGAAGATATAGCAGCTGTGAGGGCAATGATTCAGCAATCCCCAAGACTCCCCACCAATTTCAAGAGACCGTACGAAAAGAAGCCAGCCTTGTCTGCAAATGAAAGTTGGTATATAGGTCTGGATGATTTCGTTTGGAATCTCAGGAAGATAGAGGATGGCTCGGAGAGCAATGGTCAGGGATGCAATGTCTCAGCGGAAAGATGCTCCTCGACACAACCTCAAGTTCGAGATGCAGTGTCCAGCAAATGGGTGGGTTCTTGGAGGAGATGGCCAACCAGTGGTACTTTCCAAGAACGCAATGGAAGACAAGAAGAACACCCTGACTGCCAGATACATGAAGATGAAGGGGTTTGGAGGGGGAGACGGGGAATATGGGGTCAGTGAGGCAATGGTTAAGAGGCTGAGAGAGGATTTGAAGGAGAAACATTCTGATCAAAAGACTGAGCGGAGGTGTCTGGATAGGTAGGTACATGACATCGGTGGAAGAAGAGGAGAGATGGAAGCAATGTCGAATGGCAGGTGAAGAGACATCATCAATATACCAAGGGGGATATCATGAAAACCGATTGATTGGCTTTGGAGGATGGCTCAATGGGATCGTGTCCTTTGACGCCGTCATGTGCCGTCTTTCCGCAGAAACCTGGACAATAATCGTTCCATCTCTCTTTTTTTAAACTTAACTCATCTTCACTAAACTGTTGCCGCTTGCGAAGACTTCCTTTGACTTGCTGTAACGATCCGGACGTCAGTGAGTTCCCTTCTCGTCGGGTTGCAGACGCCTGACTGACTTGTTCGTACAGTGTGTATCCCTCTCATCTGTATGTGGACCCGCCACTGAAAGTACTACATGCTCACGACACCGCCTAAACCGCTTAGTTGGCTTCCCTACCAAAGTCAGTCCAGCCATCCCGACTCGATCACACCTCAACACGGGTCACGGCTAACGACCGAGCAGATCAACCAACATGCACCGGAACCTGGACGGATGTGCCCTCGATGTAACAACGGTAGGTCCCGTCTAGCTTTCCCTTCATAACATCAGGCTCGCCAAATCCGTATCTACCTGCCATCCGCTTCATCCTGTCCTATCGGTACTGACATCGCGAGTAGCTAGCGTCATCGGAGCCGATTCGCGGACATGGTTCGAATTCTTCTGGATCCCCCTGATCCCGTTCAAAAAGCATCAGGTCTGGATCTGCGGGACATGTCGTGGGTCACCTCTTATCCGATGCGATACAAAGCTCAAGCATGCTTCTCCTCATCTATGGTCCATTCCAACTCATTCCGTCTCGTTCGTTAACGCCCTGATCCTGTTCCCTACCCTCGCCACATCCCCTGGTCGATGCTTGTCTTATAATCTTTCGGCTCGGCAGAATGGGAGATGCGGATGAGTGATGGACCTGATCCACAACCCCCCTCGGCATATCCAGGTGGTAGACCTCCACCTCCTCATGGATTACAGCAGCAGCAACCGGCTGGATATGGCTTACCGCCTCCACCTTCGCAGCAGAATACAGGAGGATATGGATCGGCCCCGCCCCCCACAGCCTTCGAGCACCCGTCCGCCAAAATGAGCGGGGACGGAAGATGAGAAGGGATGCGAGCGAGTTTTACTGGGGAGCTTGGGTGGACAAAGGATGTTTTGCTATGGAAGAGCAGAACAGTGGGGAGTTTGTTGATCTGTACGTCTACATGATCGCGGATGTTCTACAGGATACCACACTTGTACAGCCTTATGTCTATGCGAGAACAAGTGCGATACCGCTCATCATGCATACTAGCCCGATCCGGCCGCTCATCAAGGGGGTCCTTTGATCACCAATCTATCGCTAGAACGAGGTCCAAGCGCATCACCTTCTTTCGCTGAATCAATGTTAACATTGTTCTCCAACTGGACTATGCTCTTTGTCAATGTGAATTGGAGCTCCTGACATGCTCAGCCTCGCTAGTCCAACGTCTTGACTCGCACTGTACCCCCAATACGCAGGATCATACCCCACAGAACGGCGCGCATGCACACACACAAGCCCTCCCTCCGAGTAGGCCGACATAGCGATTGACAAAGGATAGGTAGACGCTTCCGGGAGATCAAGGTGAGCATCACTCTTTGCCAGGTTCTGTGTCGCACGCCTCCTAGCCTGTTCATGAGCGAAGTGCAGCGGAAGCGGCGAAGATGAATAGAAGGATGGCTTTGGCATGGTGCAAGCGATCAGTAATCCTGTTCCCGTCTCCTATCCATCATCTTGACCTCATGTTACTCGCTTACAAGCAGCAGCGAGCATCATCGTTGAACTCGACGCCCACCCTAGCCCGACATCGCCCCCGATCATGTCTCCATCACTCGTTTTCCTTCTTTGCCTTCTTCCTGCCCAACCCATCCTCGGAGATACCGTTCTCGATTCCTCACGACTCGGTAGCTTCTATACCTCCATCCCGCTATATCGAGGTTCGGCGACCAACCTTTTCATTGTTGGGATCGGAACTCCGCCGCAGGATGTCAATCTTACCGTTTGTGTGCCTGTTTTCTCTTCCGACGAGGACCGATGCTGAGCACCAACGTAGCTACGAGTGTCGATTTCATCATGATACCCGCGGATGGCTGTGACGGATGCACTAATGATGCCAGCTTGTGAGTTCGGGTTCTGTTAAAATGGGAATCGCTGGACCAGTGTGGCAGATACTCCAGTAGCGAGTCATCATCTTTGACAGTCAGTCGCGAATCAGAACAGGATGACTGCTTAGCTAACATACCCAGACATCGCAACAAGCCATATCCTTCACCACGACCTACCCAGTCGGCAATCTCGACACTCTCCGATTGACCGGTGACTCCGCCACCGACATCATCACCGATGCCAGGCAGGATACCAACACCGCTCGACCGATAGTTCTTGTCACGTCAGTACAGGATAATGCCGAGACCACGACGGGGGCAACGGATATAGCTTTGGCTGCGGGGACAACAGGGTTCTGGGGTCTTGGCGTGTACCAGGTCGGTTCAATCACTCGGTAGAGGTCGTCAGTTGAATTGATAAGCGCAGAATAATAAGGGAAACTCCATCATTCCCTCCATACTCGCTGTTACCGGACAAGGGGCTCCAAATTCGGCTACAAACTTCACTGTCGGCTTCGATATTGCCAACTATACGAATGCTGCCGGGAGTCAAGCGGGGATGGTACATTGGGGTGGAGCACCATCTGACGCTTACCAAGGAAGCTTGTGAGCTGTGACTTTTGACCGCTGAAAGAGATCGGAGTTTCTGATAGAAGGAGGCAGTAATTGGCTGAACACGAACACCACTGTGGCCGGATCCTGGGGTATACCGGTAGATCGCATTCGAGTGGGAAGTGCAGTCGTAGACACCTCGACCCTGTATGTGAGTATTTCAGACCGTCTAACGCTCATAGACTTAGGGCTCGCTCGACCCTGGATTTGATGCGATCTACGTCCCAACGAATGTCGCGGAAGCTCTTTTCGCTGCGGTACCGGGCGCCACTCGAGATCTGGTTGACACTTCACGTTGGGTCAGTGGCATTTTCTCTCGCTGTTGACTCAGCTGATCACTCACAGAACCTTCCGTGTAACACGAATGTCTCGATGACGATCACCATAGCGAAGTACCAATACAATGTCGCTACCTCCGAGCTTGTGCAGCCGCGAGATAGGGCAGGTCAGACCTGTTGGGGATCGGTTGTGGCTTGGCAGAATGGCAGTACCGCGGAGGGCCTGGGCGAAGTTCGGATGGGTACTCCTTTCATGTCGGGTGTATACTCGTACGTTTCGCGCAAGACCAATATGCCTTGAACTGACATTATGACGCAGGGTTCTCTATTACTCCGACGCAGAGCAACTTGTTGGTATCGCTGGGAAATCTGACTCCGTCAACGCCTTGGATGTGAACTCCTCGAATGGTGCTACTTCAGCGAATGGCGCATTAGCAGGAGGTCGTGAGTAGGAAGGCTTTGCTCGCTATACATCGCCTGACCTGTGTGCCCCAGTGATCGGTGGTCTTCTCACTTTCTTCATCATCCTCTTCTGTATTTGTTACGGTCGCAACCGCTCGACCGTCCAATCCGTTTGGTACCGTGCACTTCGTCGGCAGCACCGTTTCCAAGTCAATGCTATGATCCGAGGAGCGACCATCCCGCCTGTCATGCCAGTACCGATGGCGATGCCTATTCCGATTCCGCCGATGATGGGAAGACCGATGATGCCAGGGTATATGCCTGTACCGATGCAACCCGGACCTATGGCTTTCGGTCAACCGCGGTTTCAACCTCCGATGCAGCCGCGACCGCCGCCAATCCAGCCTCAATACGGGTTCCAACAGCAACAGCCAGGTCAGCCTGAGTATCAACAGCCGCCGATGGTGTCGAGAGCGAACGAGCATTCGCCTGCTGGATTCCACTCATCTAGGCAGCATATCATTTCACCTCGATCCGCTCCCCCGGGACCTGCTTTCCCGACGCTATTTAATAATCCTCAATATCGATCGTCACAACAGGATTCCCGTCGTCCTTCACAAAGCCGATCACCACCTATGCGACCCTCCGATGCATTCGCTCAAAATCGTTACGACATGCAGCCAAACCAAATGCCTCATTCCGACCAAGGTCCAACATCGCCTATGCAGCCCATTCCTGTAGCCAGGCCCACCGGACCGCGCCGGCATTCATCGAGAGATAACGGCCCCGGTCAGGTCCCGTTCCCACTCGCAAATCAAGCAGGAGGTTCAGGACCGCAGCACAACCAATGGCTGGGTCGGTATCCCAGTGGAGGTGGACCTTCACTGGGACAAGAAGGCAGATACCCTACAGAGGTACCGCGACCACCGAGATGGTCCCGCTCGGCACCGGAGGAGCAGTCATGGAATTGGGCGAGAAGATTCGGGAGGAGTGGAGGTGAATCTGGAGAGCCATCTCGGAATGCTGAAGGGGATAGACGGTTGAGAGGTGGTGCCGAGGGGAAGAGGTTATTCAAAGCGGTTTTTGGGAAGAGGGATCGAGGGGGAAGGAAGGAGGCGGAGAGAGAGAGGGAGAGGGAGATACTGGCGCAAAGTGGATCAGAGGGGTGGTATCGTTGATTCATGATACAATCTCGTCTAAAACGGACTGCGACCACAAGATCCTGCCTGATCAATGGCTCAGGACATCCCAAGAGAAGTGGATAAAAAGACCAAGTAAACAAAGATTGAAAGTGCACATAGACACGGTATCTGCGGACCGTGGACGTTCCTAGCAAAACTGCATCTCGGACCGCAATACAGACATCCGTTATGTGTCACCACCTCTTTCTCCTATGTGACGCCAGCCCCTTTATTGAACTTTGTGATCCCCTTGAGACCTTCTCTCAGTCGAAGGAATCGCAAGACCAATGTCACTGCGGATTTTATCGCCAACCCGCTGCAAGCGGACTTGTAAGTTACATCAAGGTCTAAGAGAACCATTGATATGTGATTATAGAGATAATACTATCCCTGGCTCCAGGATGATCTTCAGATGCCCTTTGGTTTTTTCTTGGTCTTGGGAAAAGTGAGACCTACCTTTGTGGCCCCTGAGGGGGAACCTAGGATAAAGGACCTGACAACATTGTTGTCTCTGATGCTCAGTATATGGACCATCTGGTATTGCTGATCCAGAACATCCCCTGTACTTGAAGATACCGTCAAGATTAGTAACAAACCAACAAAGTCAACTTCCACATCATTAGACTTGCTTCTCACACAGAGGAATTGACGAGAGTTTTGCTGCATTTGAAGATACATGTCAGTGAACATCCTTTCAACTCTTCATAAGCCATCAGACTACTGACTGTAAACAAAAGAATAGCTTACCCAGTGGGCAAAATGCCAGTCTCATCTAGCGGGGAAAGTAGGAGATTAGATGGCGCATACTCAGAAGAATCCTATGATAGCGGTGAGGAGGCGGACGCCTTCAGTGAGGAGGATGATGGCAGCAGAGGCACTGAGCCTGTAAGAACACCTCCTTTATCCTATATGTGCTGACTGACGTCAAAGACCATAGAGTCCTGGTGAAATCAAAGAACATTTTCAGACATACAGTCCTTGGGGGCAACAGCTATCCAAAGGCACAGGCTCATCTGGCTCATACGGTTCAAGTGTTAGTGGCCTTTGGTATCTTTAGGTGTATTTCTTTTATTGTTCATTCATTCCCAACAGGACACAGCAGAAGAGGTTCAAAGACATCAAGAAGAGCAAACCTTTCTGGCCAAGAGATGAGTGATCAAAGTGATGATGACGAAGACAGCAGTTCATCACACTCATACCTGCCACCAGAAGGGTAGGTCAACCCAAATTGGCCAAGAGATTGACTCCTTGCACTGTTGGTAGTTTGCTGTATTCTCCAGGTTCTGAGATGGCAGACACAGAGAAATACAAGGATTGGCTCAAGAAGCAAATGGAATCTCTGAACCCTGATACTGAAATACAGGATGAATTCTTCCGTAGAAGGTTTTACAAACCCAATGACAAAGAAAAAGGTGGAGATGTTCAAACTTCAGACTCAGATGGGTAAGTCAACCCAACATTGTAGGACTTTGCTGAAAACAATGGGACCTCCTCGCATTCACGAGGCACTACCTCTGGCTCCAGCCATGTATCACCGTCATGCCCCACACCGCCACGCTAAATCCCGCCTAAACGCGCCACTCGTCGAAACACCGCTAAATCCCCGCCGAAACGCCACCCGGTCCTCCAACCATCGTCCATCCCCTTTTGTACTCTTCCTTAACCGCTATTATATAGTCTCG
>JAABUH010003725.1_pt1 | contig 12820 bp, 19 predicted proteins | sample 5559121 | NCBI WGS metagenome assembly JAABUH01 (sample SAMN10711871, study PRJNA513364) | rock metagenome | isolation source: Antarctica rocks | place: Antarctica: Victoria Land, Battleship Promontory nord | collected 2015-12-28 | reverse complement strand
GCGGCGGCCGAGCTGCGCGCCGCCGGGTGCGACCCTGCGCCGGGGCCCCTTTCCTTCGTATGCGTGCAAGCACTATCTGGACGTTGAGCTCTACGGCGACGAGGTCTGGCACGGCCCCGCGCCAGCACGGGGCGTTCGGGGAGCCCGCCGCTGCGCGCCCGCGATCCGAGGCGCCGCCGCAGCCGACGCGGCGGCCGCGCGGCGCAGGGAGGCCGGCGAGCGCGCGGCTGCAGCGCTGCGTGGCGCCGAGGAGCGCGAGGCGGCGGCGGCGGCGGCGGTGGCGGCGGCGGACGCGCGCGCGGCGGACGCGGAGGCCGCCATGCAGCAGCTGCGGTGCGTCGCCGCTTGCGCTGGCAGCATGCACGCTGGTTGTTCAGCGCGATGTGGTGCACCATGGGTGGAGGCTCCGCTTGATCATTGCGCGCGCTAGCTGGCAGTAACAGCAGGAGCAGTAAGACTTGTGCAACTTGCCTGTGAGGTGATATCGTGAGGATGTGCACCATGCCAGCGCTGATGCAGATGCAGCACGGGTGCAAACCATGGCTGCAGTGCTCGCGCTTTGCGCCTCGGTGTGCAGCCCCGAGGCCTCCATGCGCATGCGCGGCGCGCACAAGGGCACCAAGCAGTCTTGCTGTGCGTCAGCAAGGCCGGCACCGGTGCGCCTGCGCGCCCGGGTAGGCAGGAGGGCGAGGCGCGCGCGCAGCGCTTCTCCGTTGTCCACGTGGCCTTCGCCAAGAAGGAGGCCGCGCTGCGCGAGCGCTCCGAGGCCGCGGAGGCCGCCGCCGAGCGCCATCGCCAGGCGCGCGCCTCCGGACATGCGGCAGCCCCGGGCGCAGGGTCCTGGTTGTCCAGCAGCAGCAGCCCTGGCGGCGCCTGTTGTAGTAGGGCTGCCTGCAGCTGACTTTGTGCCATGAGAGTGTGTGCCGGCCATGGCTTTGTCACGGTTGCACCATATGCCGTTTCAGATCTTGCCCAAGCGTGGGCCACCACAGAGGGGTGGCACGTTCAGTCCACCATGGGCATGTGGAGCTGAGCGGTTGCGCCAAAGGCACGGCCTGGAAGATGTCCCTATGGGTACGAGTGACATAGTTGTAACAGAAGCGCACTGCGTGCGGTGTCACGTAGGGTCGCCCGCGTATTTGCTGAGCACCAGGCGCGCCGTCCCACCGCCGCGTGATGCAGTGGCTGGAGACTGTTGTGCGCGGGCCGCAGGCGGCCATCGGCGCCGAGGCAGCGTCAGTGGCGGCTGCGGGTGCTGCGGCGGCGGCGGCGGACGCGCTCGCGGCCGCAGAGGCCCGTGCATCTGAGGCAGAGGTTGCAGCAGGCGACGCCGCCGCCCGGGCGACCGCTGCGGAGGCGCGCTGCCGGGCCGCGCAGCAGGCGCGCCCGACCCGCGGCTGACCTTGCCCATGCAAATCTCTCTGACGGCCACCTTTTGCAGATGAGCGCTCGTCACCAGCAATACCTTGTTGCGCACACAGACTCATAGGGTACCTACCCTACACCTGCATGTGCTCGGACGCAGTTTCAACAAAAGCCACAATGACTGCCGTTGCGGCGCAGGAGACGGAGGCGCTGCGGGCGGCGGCGGCGCAGCAGCGCGCGGAGGCGGCCGCCGTGGCGGAGGCCGCCGGCGGCGAGCGGCTGGCGGCTGCAGAGGCGCGCGGCGCCGCCACAGCCGCGCGCGCGGACGAGCTGCAGCGCGCGCTCGCGGAGGAGGCAGCCGCGCGCGCGGCGGCCGCTGCGGAGCTGGCGGGCGAGCGCGGGCGCGCCGCCGCCGCGGAGGACGCCGCCGGCCGCCTGCGAGTGCGCTTCCCGGGCGACCGCCTGCGGCGCTGCCCCTGCGTTGGTGCAAAGCAATGGCAGGACAGCAGGCGGGGGACCCAGTAGGGGGCAGTGCTCGCTGCATGAGCGGCTCCAGGGGCCGCGGCGTGCACGCCCGCGCGCTGTCCGCGGCACCCGGCTGCTGACGCGTCGCCTGTGTCCGATTCACACACGCATGTTTTCGTGTTTGCTATGGCCTTGGGTGAAGGCTCTGCAGGTCAGCGAGCATACCCTAGGGCATGCAAAGCTGACATCCGTGCTATTGCAACTTTTTTTTTTACTACCAAGCTGCCTCGCCCACGCTTATGCGTCAACCACAGGAGCAGCTGGCGGCAGCGCACAAGAGCGGGCGCGCGAATGGCGCGGTCGCCATCGACATCCCCGCCCTGGACGATGAGCCGCCGGCGCACCTGCGGGCCCAGCAGCCTAACGGCGACGTGCGCCATGCGCCCGCCGATGCGGGCGCGCCCGCGGCCGGCGGCGCGCCCGCCGATGTCGGCAGTCGCGCGGCGGCACTGGAGCGGGAGGTGGCAGAGCTGCGCGGCCGCCTGGCGGGCGCGGACAAGCGCACCGCCGCCGCAGTGGCCGTGCAGGTCTGCCGAGCGCCCAAAGCACTGACGCCCCAGCCCATGCGTATAGAGGCGCGGCGAGCTGCGGCGCCGGAAGACCGTGCTGCCCGGACAGCGCAGGGGCGTCCTCCGCTGCTTGCGGGCTGCCTGCTGCAGCAGCCTGTGCATGGCTAGGGCGCGCATGTGGCCGCAACTTATTCCCCAAGGCCGAGGTTGAGTGAGAAGGGTGGGGGTAGGGGGTAATACTTTCTATGATCAGTTCGCAGACGCAGCAGAGCCGGCGACCAGCACTTACGCGAGCAGCTGCACCCCGGAGGGTTCACCGGCGAGGGCTAAGAGCGGCTGCATGTGCGCGCGCAGCAAGCGCGCGCGGCCGCACTGGAGTGGCAGGTGGCGATGCTGACGCGCGGCGGCGGTCCCGCCGCGCCGCCGCGGCCGTCGCTGGAGGCGCCGGGGCCGGCCAGCGAGGGCGCAGGTGCGCGCATCCAGATCACTCATGCACGACCTGGCATTGAGCAAAATCAGCAATTTTTTCTTTGCCCGACAGCTGCTGCCAGTTCAGGGGCTTGGCAGTCCATGCATGCCTGTGCTTTTGTTACTGCTGCCTAGCCCTCAGATTTGTCTATATCCCAGACGGCAACCCAGGTTTTGATCCGCTCACGTGCAGCGCATGACGCTTAGCAGCATCCGGAGGGATGTCCTGGCTCTGCATGGCAGCACCCGTCCGGCCGCGGCACGGGCTTTCACCCACGCGCCGCCCTTGCGCCGCCCCGCTTCGCCCAGTTGGGGGCGACGGCGCGCAGGCGGCGCGCGCGGCACCATGGCCGGCCTGGTCGGGTGGGTGCTGCGCCACCGGCGGCTGCTGGTGACCGCGTATGCGGTCGCGCTGCACTGCCTCGTCTACTACCTCCTCCTATACAGCGGCTCCTGCCCGCAGGCGCGCCCCAGGCACTGAAACATAGCAGACGCGCTCGGCCTGCGGCGTGACGCCGCGTGCTGTGCGGCTGGCGGGCGCGGCGCGGCCGCGCAGGCCGCCAGTGCCGGCGGTCCTGCGCCAGTGGTGAACAAGGCAGACAGCGGTGGGTGTGAAGCCACACCAGTCGATTGGTGTGAAGCCACACCAGTCGACGCTTCAAGCGCGGAGGCATCTGGTGTTCCTGGGCTGCCATCGTGCTATGCAAGGCTCCACTTGTGCACGCGTCACACGCAACATATGTGGCGGCGACGCAGGCTGCCGTTGCCGCGGGCGCGGCGGCCGTAGAGGCAGGCGATGCACTGGCGCGTCGGGGGCGGAAGTCAGTGTGATACCATGGAGCCTGGAGAGCTTTTGGTCGAAGTTTCTGTGAAGCATGGCAGGCGATGCAGTCGCAGTCAGGCGCTGAGTGCTACATGCTGGCTTGACTGGTCGAGCTTTGCTTTGCCTGTATGTGCAACCCTGCTTTGCCCCTAATGTACCTGTTTGCTGTATGCCAGGCTCGGACTGTAGACAGTAGCCAGGTTTCTCAGGGCTGCTTTCTGGTACATGTGTTTCTTTGCCTGTGCAGTCGTGCAGACGGTTTTTTTAAGTGCAGTGTGCGTAGCATGCTGACATGTCCGTCCATGAAGCTGGATGCCCGCATGTCAGCAGTGGTGTCCAGCAGGTGCAAGTTGCTATCCCGCAGGTGCGAGATGCGATGCAACTAATTGCAAACTGCCAGATCGCGGGTCTGTCACAATCAGACTATATTTGCAGAGCCAGCGCATGTGCGCCCGGCTCCTCGCAATCCACAGTAGTTACCACCAAGTGTAATAACTTCATCGCTACCATACTTCATGTCCTCCATGTGATGTGCATGCCACCACTGGCCAGTGCATGAGCCCCGGAGCGCAAGGGTGCTGCGCAAAGCGCAAGCAGGCTTCACCAAGTGTGGATGAGGACACAGCCATAGACCTGCCAAGCACCTCTCAGGCAACTGCCTACCAAGTAGTTCTCAAGCACTGCCTACCACCAGCGCCTACCGCCCTGCAGGCCTGCAACTATGCAGGGCCTCTAGGCGAACGGCCCTCCATACCCGCAGCTACTCCGCGGCTACTATGCAGCTACCGCTACGAGGCCCCCACCCGGCCTGCGACAAGCCGCCGCGCTGCTCTCGCGGCTCAGAAGTTGTCGTTGCCCTGGTAGCTGCCGCCCGTGAAGCCGCCGCCGCCCGGCCGCGGGTACTGCTCCGACTGGAAGCCGCCGTACTGCCCCTGGCCCTGCCCCTGCCCCTGCTGGTAGCCCCAGCCGCCCTGCGGCTGCTGGAACTGCTGGCCCTCCTGCGCACAATGTGGTGAGTCAGCAAGCGTTCTGACGCGCGGCTCGCCAGCCGAACGACCAATGGCACGAAGCAGCTGCATGCAGGTCATCGCTTCAGCAGCATGAGAGAGCTGCATACAGGCCGGCGCTTCGGCTGCGGCCGCGCGCACACCTGCTGGCAGCCGTGGCGGTCGTCGTACATCTGCGCGGGCGCGGGACAGCTTCAGCTGGCTCAACCTGGGGGTGGAGCCTGGGGCTGGAGCCTGGAACGGAGCAGTTACATCGCCAGCAACACGCACACAGCGCATTTCACTAGGACGCTTCTGCGGGTTGCTGGGACACCTCCAGTGGCTGAAACAGAGAGACAGATGCAGACGGCATGCACAGCCAAGTCAGGTGCTGCGGGGCCTGCCTGCGTGACCTGCTCCTTGGCATGGCGCTTGGCCTGCTCGCGGTCGATAAAGTCCATGCCCCTGTCACAAGGCGTGCGTCACGCCTCAACACAGTGTCACACCACTGCAGCAGGTGCGCGCCACTCTTGGCCAAGACCAGTAGTGCTCCAGCCCCAGCACGAACTCAACAAGCACGCTGTTGACATACAGACGAGCTAGACACAAAGGCGAGGTGCGCGCACTTGGTCTCGCACAGCTTGTCCACCTCGCCGCCCACCTGGACGCAGCACAACATGAGCGTCAGCACTGACTGACGCGCGTAAGTGTTTTGCCCAGAGCTTGACGATCGGGCGAAGGTACTGCAACAAAGACGGCGGCAGCAGCACGTGCATACCAGGCCGGCGAGCATCTCCTTCGCCAGCTGGTGGTTGACGGTCTTGCCCTCGGCCTGGGCCAGTTGACAAGCACATTCCGCTCAGCTCCGAGAAGGACAGGCGCTCGGCATGCGGCCTGCTGACAGGCTGGGCGCTGCGCACCGCCTGGTGCTGCTCCCACTCCCGCATCGCGATGAAGGCAGCGCCACCTGGCCGCCCAGGCACGCTTCAGCTGCCAGGCGTGCACAGCACTGCCTCTGACTCAGCAGCGCAGCGGAATATGGAAGGCGCCACAGCCGCGGCACCTGCCACCGCCTCGTGCGTGAAGTGACCCTCGTGGGGCGTGAACTGGTCGGGCTGGGCCTGGTTCAGGGCATCGGCGTGCGCCTGGCCATCTGCGAGTGCAGCCAATGCAGGGAGTCAGGCGTGCGGTCGAGCAAGCGGACAGCGGTGGACCAAAGCCCCTGCTTGTGCCACTGCTCTACGCGACAACTCAAGCGCTGATCGACACACATTGGCACAGGGCCAAAAGCGCTCACCGTCGAACCAACCCATTCTTGCGGAGCTTTGAGGCTGCTTGCTGGAAGCTGAGCTACTTGCCAACTGTGTGTTAAAAGCGATTCAGGAGCTTTGCTGGAGGTTCCCTTTGTGGCTGGCCTGTCGGTCTCGGCACGTTCTATGTTAGGGACCCCCTGGCATGCAGGACCCCTCGGAAGCGAGTGATAACGCATGCACCTGTGTGCGGGCCTTCAATCTTCCAGGCAGGTCGAGTGCCCGTTCAACTGGCGACATGGTGCAAGGGCCTGACAGGCACCGCTTCCATGGAAGGCATGAGCACAGGCAGCAAATTCCATCGGACCTCTGACCACGCTGATGCAGGCACCGTTGTGCAATAGCCCCAATGCAAAGGGGCTTGAGCGCTTGCTGTAGCAGCATCACAGCCCCGTCTACAACCAGGCTAGTTCTCGTATGTGCGACACAAAGCGCACCAGCACACAGACTTGAAAATGCCTACAGACACTATGCTTCTGTTCTGTTTGCAGGACGATCCAAGCTTCAAGTCCCGCAGAAAGCGACACACTCAGGCATGCCCGTTTGCCGCGGCTGGCGGCAGCAGCGCCTGCCACAGCCCGCGCACGCCCAGATCGACGTTGCCGCCGCTGAGCACAACGCCCACGCGGCGCAGCTGCGGCCGCCGCTCGCCCAGCGCGGCCGCCAGGGCCGGCGACAACGCCGCCGCCAGGCCCACCGCGCCGCTCGGCTCCACGACGACCTTCATGCGCTCGAAGCACAGCCGCATGGCCGCCACAATCTCCTCCTCGGACACCTGCGTTTCAGTCGAATGCGAAGCTCAGCCACAGGCACCACTACTCCGCCCTCATGTTGCCCCTGTCAAGCAAAGCAGGCTTGAGGTTCAGATGCGGCAGCAGCGCTACCGCCAGGCCCGCCGCGTCGCTATATGAATCCACACAGATGACTGCGCAGGCGCGGCGCGAGCGGCACAATAGCGGCACAGTGGTCTTTGTGTGCTCAAAGCACAACAGCATTACCGCGAAGAAAATGATCCTCAAAGACAGGCACCGTAGCATATGAGCTCAGCATGTGCGAACACCTCAAGTCCTGCGCCCTCCCACCCCGCGCCTCCCCAGGCGCCCGAGCCCCGCGCGCGCACCGTGACCACCGCGTCAACCAGGTCGCGCACGACCGGCCAAGTCAGGTCGCCCATTCGGCCGGCCAGGCCATCGGCGATTGTGTCCGGCTTGGGCATGTCCAGCCGCAGGCGCCCCTCCGCCTTGGACGCCGCCACGTCTGCCATGCCGTTGCGGCCTGCGCCGCGCACGGCATTTCCATGCTGGCATGCAATATGCAGCTCGACCCCGCGCAGGCCGCATGTTCATGGTGTGCATCACTCCCAGGTGCAGTCCTTGTTTTGGCATCAGGGGGCCTTGCCCAGCGAAGCACCATGCCGCAGTGCTTGGCGCGCTATGGTGTGCCCATGCCCAGCATCTATAAGCTGAGCAGAGAGCCTATGCAAATTGCCATCATGCGTGTATGCACACATAACACATGACCTGCAGCGCCGTCCGCCTACATGTAGGGGAGCAAACTTGACACCCTTCTCTGCAGGCCGGCTGCACTTCAGCGGCAGCAGGGTTCCCCGCCCGCACCGCTGGGCTCGGCGGCGATGACCAGCGCGGCCGGCTGCAGCGCCTTGACCACGGCGGCCACGCCGGAGCACATGCCGCCGCCGCTGATCGGCACGATGACCGCGTCCAGCTGCCCCGCCTGTGCGGCACGGCAGGCGCGCTGCTCTCAACAGGGTGCCTGCCATTGCACTGGCACGCCCCGCGTCTAACTCCCTCCATCCGGCACACACAAGAGGGCCCCATGCCTGCCACCAAAACAAAAGGAAGGGAAGGGCGGGAAGGAGAACGCTCCAGTGTGATTGCACCAACTCTGTCATATAACGCTCATGACATCCCCTGCTCTAGTCTGGACAACTCGCAAAACGACAGCCGCCGCGCCCGCAGCGCGCGAAGCCGCTCCGGCAGGCCCGCGCCTGCTCCAGCAGCTCGAGCGCCATGGTGCCCTGGCCGGCCATGACGCGCGCGTCGTTGTATGGGGAGATGTACTCCGCGCCAGTCGCCGCCTGAATGCGCGCCGCGCCCGCCTCGCGAGCGTCCATGGTCGGCGCGCACAGCTCCACGCGGCCCGCGTAGCCCGCGATGGCGTCCTGCTTCACCTGCCGCGTGTGCGCGCACGCTGCTCGGCGGCCCAACGGCTGCCCCTCTTGGCGCAGCTTGAGCAGGATGCGTTAGGGCGCGGCGGCAGACATGGTGAGCGGCGAGACGCGGGCGGCGACGCTCTTCGTGTGCTGGCGGCTCGCCCGTCATGCAGGGCAAAATGCATCCCTCCATATCAGCTGCCGAACAGGCTCGACGACGCATGTATTGCAGTAGCCTTCCTGCTGACGCTCAGCAGGTCCAGCAGGCTGGCAAAGAGCTGCGGCTTGCAGCAAGGCATGCGCACCTGCGGCGTGGTAGTGGGCACGACAATATATGCCGGGATGCCTGCCAGCTTTGCGGCCAGCGCTATGGACAGCGCATGGTTGCCCGACGAGTGCGTCACCACGCCGCGGCGCTTCTGCTCCTCGCTCAGCGACTCAATTGCATTGTACGCGCCGCGAAACTTGAAGGCGCCCCTGCATGCCAGGCGCGAGGAGTCACTTGCTAAGCTACAGGCCGTCTCCTCACAGCAGGTGGGCGAGAAGCAACTGCGTTGGCTGTGGGCTGCAGCGTACCCCTTCTGGAACTGCTCGCACTTGAAGACGATGCTGAAGCCAGCCATCCCGTCGATGGACGAGCAGGTCACCACCTGCGCCAAGGCAGCACAAGATTACAGGACAGTCAGGCCTCGGCGCGGCTCGCAGCACACGCGCCCTCTGCCGCAGGCTCGCGTATCTAGCTCTCAGCAGGCGACAGCTCGGTGGACGCACCGGCGTGCGGTGAGCGTACTGCGCAATCCGCTCGGCGGCCTGCTGCACGCTCTCCAAGCTGACAGCGTGCGGCGGCTTTACCTCGGGCGCCATGGCTCAACCACCAAAGGGTGGAGCACTAGACTGTGGCGCCGCAGCGAGAGAGCCTTGCACAGGCCTTTGCGCGGGTGTGTGCAGCAAGACCAGTCAGGTGCTCAGCTAAAGCTGCTGAGCCGCAACAGCTCCGTGCGCTGCTCACCTATGTGAGCAGATCTGCTCTCGACTTGACGGAGGTTATGAGTCATGGCCGTGGGCAGGTCCAGGAGAGACTGCTTTCTCTCTGAGAAAGCACTGCTTTCTCAGAGCAGCCACAGGGAAAGCTGCCTGCATGGCCGCGAGCGAGAGGCCGGCGAGGCCCGAGCACAAGGAGGTGTCCGAGTATGAGCAGCGGGAGGTGGCCAAGGAGCGTGCGCTGACATCTTGCGTCGACAAGCACAGTGCGCGTGCAGGCTTTTTAGTCCGGAACAGGACACGGGTCTATCAAACGTGTAGCAGTCTCAAGCTGACTTTGGCGCCCGGCAGGGGCGCTGTTCGAGTGCTACAAGCGCGGCTGCTGGGGCTTCACGCGCTGCTGCGGGGAGGAGCACGACGCGTTTTGGCAGTGCTACACCGCGAAGCGGGCACGTGGCGCGGCTGCTGGCACCCCAGAGCATGGCCATCAGCATGCACCAAACATCAAGTGTGTTCCTCTTGCCGCCGCGTGCAGGGCGTCAACAAGACAAAGGTGGGCGCGGAGGCGGAGACGTGGGCGCAGAGGCTGGGCATCGTCAACAGCCCGGAGCGGGAGAAGCTCATGCAGGCCAGGGATGAGGCCAGGGAGCGCAGGCGGCGCGCGCGGGAGCCTGGCGACTGAGTGCTTGCCTGCCTGTCCGTGGCCCAGCAGCAACGTGCTGACACTAGGATTATCAGTGCTAGGCAGTCAGAGGCTGTCTCTCCTGTTTCTTAACACTAGGATACGAGGTGTGAGTGCCTCCGCCGTGTGGCTTAGGGAGGCAGCCTGTCGTACGCCCGCGATCATAGCGAACCCTGTCCCTGTCTGCAGCAGGTCATGCCTCACGCACGTGTAGGCGGACTCAAGCTCAGCCGGCAGGCCTCTGCTGTTGCCAACCCCCCATTGTCGCACGAGATCAAAGATTATCATCGCGCGTATTGCATAGTGACTGGAAGCAGCTGGGACGCAGCTGGCCTTGTACAGGCGGCAACCGCCAAGGGCGACCCTGCTGCGCCCTGCGCGATGGGTCCCAGCCACAACGGCCATGGGCACTACTACTCGTCCAAGAGTCTGGGTGTGCCCTGGCGGCACCCACGCGCACCGAGCGGGATGTCCCGGCTGCCTGCAGTCCCAACAGACTGTGTCAGAGACGTCTGCTTCTGCGCAGCAGTACTGTCAAAGGTCCAGACAGTGCTGCACTGCCAACAGTGCAACATATCTGCAACATGCTCGAGTTGTGTAGGACGGGCTGGAACGCTTGCATTTTCCATCGTATTGTTTTGCGACAGGCTTGCAAACGCCCCTTGGCGCATCAACGTTGCAAGGAGCACACCTGGTTGCTGCTGCAGCACGAGGCGCAATGTGCAAACACGCCAGTCTGACGCAAGAGCCTGGCTGCAGGTGACTTGAGCATCGCTGACAAGTTCCTGGACGAAAACTCAGACAACCTGTATGGCGAGCCGCACCCCTCGCGCATGGGGGTGCGGCATGCGCGCCGCATCGTCGTCAAGGCGCGCTCCTGCTTGCTTACATCCTGCACATTGCAGTTGCAGGGGCTGCTGGCAACTGCCAGACCGGCACACCTGCAAGACGCTCGCTCATCGAAGTGAAACATGCTGCGCTGCCACGGCTGTTATAAGTCAGGGGGAGGCTGTAGGCTGCTGTCGTGCGCAAGCGTGGCAAGCGTGGAGAGGCGGCGCTACTGCCTGTTGTGGTGCAACCCCGCGTGCAGTTCTCTGCAAGCGGATGCCACCACGCAGGTCTGGACCAGCTGGTGGTCTCACAGGCAAGCCCCGCTTGGCTAGCTCAGGCGACCGTGCTGCGGCCGCAGGTGGGGACAGCGGTGGTGACGCGGCAGGACAAGCGCCTGGCCCTGGGCCGCCTGGGCTCGCTGGTCGAGCAGATCGAGGCGCTGGTGTCCAAGGACCGGCAGGTCATCCTGGTGCGCCCCGCCTCCGCGCCGCGCTGCCTCTGTGGGACTCGGCGCAGGTGCGGCGCGGCAGCGCGCGGCAGTGCCGCAGGTTCAGGCGCGTTTCGTGGCCGCAGCGTGTGCACAGGTACCCACTGCATCCGTGCTTGCAAGAGCTTGCTGCAGTGCCGCATGCATGGACGTCCCCTGCACGCCTATGCAAGACAGAGACGTCCTGCCGTGCAGCACATGCTCTGCGCCTGCAGCGGCGGCTGCCAGCTCAGTTCTAATTACGCTACCGACTGCCGTTGCAGGTGACCAGCGGCGCGGTGAGCGTGGGGCGGCAGAAGCTGTTCCACCAGCAGATCCTGAACAGCAGCCCGCTGCAGATGCAGATACAGTCCGGCTCGCTCACGCCGCAGATCTGCGGTGCGTGCGGTTGTCGGGCTTCCCGCGGCAAGCGCTTGCATGCATGTGTGCAATTGCTGCCATTTCAAGGGTGCGCTTGTCGAAGAGCGGTCTCCTGATTGCGAGCTTCTGTTATGACCCTACCGTATGTTGATATGATATATTAGCATTCGCTTTATAGTCCAGCCCAATACGCTGTAGTGAAGTACCGAGTAGCTCACATATGGGCATATGGGCCCTGTCACGATGTGATGTTGCAATTAATTCACCAGGATAAGCATCTGACGGAGGAGGGTATGTCCTGCAGGGCGCGCGGCAGCGGCAACGGGCCAGAGCGGGCTCATGGCCCTGTATGACAACCTGTTCACAATGATGGACCTGCAGGCCGCACAGGTCTGCTATGTTTGCTGCCCCAAGTGCCGTACCAGCACCTTTGTCGGCATGCATGCTGACAATGCTGGGGCTGTGCCCGCACCTCAATGGTTGCTGCCAGAAAAATAAATAGTACCATTCTGCTTTTGTGATACTCCACTCATTGTGACGGGATGGACATGGTCAGGTTTCATGCGGCCAACAGCACTGACTGCTTGTCTGCTTGCCAGGGCAGTGCTGTGCGTCTCATGAACTGAGGTACCCCATGCGCGCGCGCGCAGCTGCTCGTGACGCCGCGGGACTTCAGGGACCCGTCATTCAAGGCGAACCTGCGAGAGACGACTGAGGAGCTGCTCAACATGGCCCGCGTCGTCCCTGTCTTCAATGAGAATGACGCCATCTCAGACCGCACGAGGGTGCGTTGAGGCTGAGATCGACGTTGTCATGCTTTGCCAAAGGGAGATGCGGCCAAAGCCATTGATCGTGTGTGTGCGGACATGCATGGCGTTGTCAAGTGGGGGACATCATGGCTTATTGCTGCTCATCTCTTGCTCCACTGGCTGCATGTGCCGACCGACAAGGCAGGCCTGCGCACGCGCGCTCACAGCATGCACGCGCTGCTGAGCGAGGCAGCAGGACGGCGACGCCACCACAAAGTGGGATCACGCCTGTGCGGCTGTCGCCCGCTGTGCCTCACAGCTGGCACGGCTGTGCCTACCCTACCCCCACCAGGCAAAGGCTACCAGGCATGGCTGTGCCTACCCCACCCCTACCCTAGCGTCACACGCCTGCCGCGCGCGCGCAGGACGGCGGCAAGGGCATCTGCTTCACCGACAACGGACCCTACCCCTACCCTAGCGTAACACCCGCGGCGCGCGCGCAGGACGGCGGCAAGGGCAGCGGCTTCACCGACAACGACAGCCTGGCCAAGGAGCTCGCGCACGAGCTGCG
>JAABUH010003723.1_pt1 | contig 12824 bp, 19 predicted proteins | sample 5559121 | NCBI WGS metagenome assembly JAABUH01 (sample SAMN10711871, study PRJNA513364) | rock metagenome | isolation source: Antarctica rocks | place: Antarctica: Victoria Land, Battleship Promontory nord | collected 2015-12-28 | reverse complement strand
ACCCGCCGGTGGAGAGGACGAGGGGTTTGAAGTTCCCACTCGTAAGCGGCCTCACCCTGGTCGCAGTTCGGGCAACCCTGTCGAGGTAGCGAGTGCTTTGCGCGAAAGCGTGCTCGAGCGCGGTGCATAGGGTTAGGGGGTTATTCTGCTGCATTTGTGTGTTGTCTATCTTATATAGTCTGAGACATGACCCCTATCACACCAATGAAACCTTCCAGCTCCCATTCTCAGTCCGCAATCCGACACATTCCGTGATTTTTCTCCTACCTTCCGCGGTCCTCCACTCCAGAAGTTCGGGTCAGGCCAAAAGTCCTGGCCCTTGCCTTCACCAACGCCACACTGATCGCCGATCCCAGCCTGCCAAACACGGTGTCTCCGAGAGCCGCCTTCCAGGATCTGACCTCGTCCGCTGTCTCGCTCGCCATCAAGCCACCGGTTGAGAACACCAGGGGCTTGAAGCTTGCAGAGGACAGCGGGCGGACACTGATTGCCTTGCGGCCGACGGTGTCGAGGTATCGGATCGATTGTGATGACGCATGATCGGAGAGAAGTGTATTGGCCGGTGGCCGGGTGGTGGTCAGAGTCGTTTTGGCGCCAAGTAGGGAGATCACCTTGACATCGTAGTCAATGGTGGCTCTCCCATGCACCGCCGAGCCACGCCATCGGATATCGTTCCGCCGGCGGTTCTCGTAGGTGTGGGGCTCGCTACGCCCCAGGCCTCCGGAACTTGAGGATCATAGGAAAGACCTGCCCTGCAGGATCCACATGGCGTACTTGACTTGATTTAGCGTATGTCATGATCCATCATGCCACTCAAAAATAGTCGAATATTAGTGCGTCTGAATATAAGCTAGTATTGATGAACCACGACTATGTCGCGTATCATCGACCAAAGAACGATACCAGCGCGGTACCAACGTCCAACTAGGCACCTGGATTAGCGAGCATGTACCATGAGGCTCAAGAACGTTCCATTATTGGCCATTGGCACTATATTTGCTCACCAAGAAAGGATATCCGCCTGAGAATTAGGATGGATGGAAGGTTATGGATACCGAAGGAAGATGATCCTCGGGCAGCCAGATGGATACTCGGTCAAGATGGCCGAAGCAGGTCAAAGGTATAAGTATCCGTACGTTCCGCTCTAGAATAGCTAGAGCTCTAGGTATTGTTTTGCCCTTAGTATACGTTAGTTAGATCTTCGCATTGAATGCAAGGTTGACCCTAGCTGAGGCCATACTTGTCGACGACTGGACTAGCTACCTGGGTGGGTCCCTAGTTCCAGAAGCTCTCCTCAATCTTCGTATCGAGCCGTCTAAAATCCACGACTGACGCAAAACAGCGCCAGAAGCTAGATCCAAGACCTACTAATTCTAGAAACCTCAAAGCGTAGTCGGGACTCGTCAATAGCTCGCCGACGCGGTATGTAATACACTGACCCCCGAATGGGTCGCCGCACACGTGCCCGTCGCTGCCACCACAAACTCGTGCCTTTGTGTGCCGACGTCCGCGAGAGCACTCCGGTAGATGATTGGACGGCATGAGAGGAAGAGGTCCTACCTGTGACCGAGCTGGAAACCGAGGGTAGCGGGCACAAGCCATACGTAAGACCTCAAGAGCGAATGAATGCGATCCAATTCATGTGTAAATAATCCATCAGGCAATCAGGACGCGAGCAAGGCGCATGCCAACAATTAGAGGGAATGAAAATGACACCCACCCGCGGAGAGACCCGCCGACGTCGAATCCTCTAAGCCCGTCGACCATCATTGAGCCAAAACTGACGATGGCAGGTCCAGGACAGACGCCACTGAGACCCCACCCAATGCCAAATATGGCAGCACCAAGCAACAAGCGCCAGTCGATGTCTGTCCTACTAGGAACCTGCCAGCTTTCCCACATGTATCGAACCGGGGACTTGCCGGAAGGTTCCACAGATCTCCTGAGGTGCACGTAGTGTAGTGTGTTGGGAAGGACACCAGTGAGAACGACCATCGCTAGGGAGGGATCGAAGGAGGTCCAAGGCGGGAGAAGATGGAGGAAGGAGACGACCTTGAGCGGGGAGGCCATGCCGGACATGAGTAGGCCGAGGGAGAAAGTGAGTCCAGCGATGAAGTACGGTGCCACGCGGACCACGGCGGGAGGCTCGGAGTAAGAGCCAAAAAGGCGACGGGCGGTCAAGCTCGCACCGTATACGATAGCGACAGTCAAACCGAGGATCGCGGTTGACATCGCCGAGGGAACTTTAAGGGCGTATGCAGGAGTCGGTACGTGAACCGGGCCCGGGAACACATTCGCAGCAAGCAGCGCCGTGGTGAAAAACGTGGCTGTCGCTGTGAGAGACCGCGGTGCGAGGCGAGATACGCCGCAAAGAAAGTGACCGCTGCCACTGTTAGCAATCGCCGTGCCAGCGTAACTGTCACGATCGCTTCACCTAGTGCAACCAGAACCCAGCTGGGATTGCATTGTCAGTGCGACTCTCTGGTTCTCGGCAACTTCGGAAAACTGACCTTGCTTCCAAAACCGACCAGCAATCCCGCTAAACCGAGTCTTCCCGCTGACTGCACGGTCCAAGCCTCAACTCCCAGATCAGGCATGCACTCGCTTAGTCCGGTCAGTCGCGCAACGACTGGGCCTAGCACCAGCCCCGTCAATATGCTCCATCGCCAGTTCTCACACGAGCCAAATAGGGCGCCATCCAGGATGCCCGAGATGCCCAGAACCCGTCCAGCGTCCGCGAGGAGAGTGGACGTCGAAAGATGAAGGAGGAGACCACCAAGAGCTGTGTCGATGGGGGTGAAAGGCATCTATACCAGGTTCCATACGAGGTGAAACTAAGTGGCGTGGATAGTTTCCTCTCCGAATACGGCAGTACTCGAGTACGGCAGATCCTTCGGAATGCGGCAGACCCCTTCTTCGGAAAAACAAAAGAAAAAAAAAGAAAAAAAAGCATAGGTAGAGGAAAGCCCAAAAGCTGGGGCCAGGACATTCGATCTAAGCGTCGTTCTATACAAATCGAAAGACGAGCCGACGCCATGTATAAAACCTCCCCGCAGTGTGTTCAATTGAAGCACTTTGTGTCCCAACTCCTAGACTACGACTGCGCTACGCAAACTCACCCCTCGACAGCTTCTTGATCTCCCCGTGGCTCTTTCCTCCCTCCCTCCTTGTCCTGCTCACCGTCTCCCTCAACTCCCTCACGTTCGACCTTAATTCCTCCCCCTCCCTTCCTCTCATCTTTTCAAACACATCCCTCAGCTCCCTCTTCATCGCCTCTTCTGTTCCCTCCACCACCACGCCCGTCGACGTCTTTCGACCAACACCGGGCCCTCGGCGGACTTGGTATAATTCCCACGCAACGTGGTAGTGCCTGCTGAACTCGTTGGCAATAAGCGGTTGGTCGATTCCCATTGCCCCTGGCCAGCAGACTGGCTTTAGGTTAGTGATGCCTGTTGGGATGAAAAAGAGGCAAGTACTCACTCATAGGTATGCCGAGTGAGAGACTCTCAAGAGCAGAGTTGGAGCCGCAGTGAGTCATGAAGAAAGACGTCGCCTTATCGAATCAGCCTCACATTTCTCTCTCTGACTTACCCTGTGATTGAGGACAGCTATAACGTGATTGTATTAGCACTATAAAGATGACGTACTTACCATACTGCCTCACCCAGGCAGCGAGCATCCCCCTGCCCTCACTCTCGGTCACGGCCTCGCGGATAGCCTCGATCATCCCCGGCTCAGCGAGTCCCTGAGCGAAGAGGAACGGGATCTTGAGCTCTACCAGTACGTTCATGAGGATCTTGACTTGCGCCTCGTCAGGCGGGAATAGGAAGGTTCCAAAGCTGTAGCCCTGTCAATGCGTACGGCGGAGGAAGTCCGCACCTTATGTAGAGAACGCTATGACTGCCATACTTGTTTGTCATGCCATTGAGGAAAAGTATCACCTCATCGGCGGGACCAGCAATAGTGTATTCTTTGTTGTGTCTATTTGCGACACCGGAGTGGTCCTCGGAGGGGAGCAATGGTCCGACTACGAAAAGGTTTTGCACCTGGGGGTGTCAGCGGTAACCTGCGGATCCTGTGATACGAACATGACGAGAACTCTCTAGAATGGTCTGGGTCGACATCTCCACGGGCCAGTTGACGATGACTCCGTCGAGAAGCTTCTGCCCCTTCATCGAGTCAAAGATGGGCTGATGACGTCCAGTAGTCAGACGATGAGATCTTTGAAGCGTTCAAACTCGCCTTGACGAGAAGATGTCCTTCGCCCGATGGCGTCGTCTCATAGAGATACATCGGATCGATATCGGGAGTATTGACGACCTCGTCATTTGCCGCAAGGTTCTATCACCCATTCTATCAGCTCGAGTCAGTCGGAGCTTGACTTGCCTCGTCGTATGATTCCTTCAGGTCTCTCCCACCTTCTACCTCGGTCATCGTCTTACTGATGGCCTTCTCGAACGAGGTGTTAAAGTATACCCACGCAACACAGGCGCTGTTGAAGGGCATGAAGCTGAGTTTTGTGGTGGGCTTGGCTTCGTATGCTTTCTCCGCTGCGATGGCAACCGGACCACAGGCGGCAGCGATGGTCATGTCGAGGATCAGAAGTGTAGGTGGTCTAAGGTCGGAGGGGAGGGTCACCGAGTTAGGGGAGAGAGAGTCGGGAATCGGCGACGAAGAAAGGAGGAGTGGGTATATTTTGGAGAAGCTGTCAATGGTGGCGCCGCTATTTGGGAGTGAGGCCGAAGATCGGTGAAATTGGAAACGTACGAACACGATATTCAAAGCCTCCAGAGGGGGAAGGAGCCCCGAGCCATCCACAAGTCGATCACCAAAATTGATGGAGATCAGTCGAGACTTTTGTTCCTCAGTGAGTCCGTACCGCTGTACCTCTGCGTCGACCTTGTCTTTCATGCTGCCGACTTGGACCACGGTAATGTGGAGGTTGGGTGCGAGCTGTAAGAGGGAGCAGGAGAGAGCGATAAGGGGACGAAGGTGGCCCCATCTGTCTTGGATGAGGGGGTTCATCGAAGAAGGGTGGGACTCACAATGCATGAGTCACAATGAGGTAGTGTCGCTTTGTAAATGTTGAGGTCATATCAGCTGCAGATCTGAGTGTCGCGTGGGTTAGAGACAATCAAGAGGGCAGCTCCTAGGCCATCAATCACAGAAGCTGAGCAAAGGGTCCCCTCCCTTCCGTCTGGGACCTACAGTAGCCGCCGGAGCGAAATGGACGCACGCGGCCGGATAGCAATGTGGCGAGCGCCGCCCCGCAGTGAACCACAATCACTTTGGGCTTGAGATGACGAGAAAATCCACGTCATGAGTCCTTCGCGCCATTTCCCATTATCGGACGGGGTCTGTTCAATGGGCGGGGTCTGTTCAACGGGGCGGGGTCTGTTCAACGTAAAAGGAAAAGCTTTCTGGAATCGCTTTTCATTACCACAACACATATATCTCTGTTTTCGGGTCCGTTAATCATGCCCCTCTGTGGACTGCTACGAGGAAGTCCTCCCAATACCTCGAGACTCGGCTATCCCTGGGAGTGGAAGATGAGGAACATGGAGAGAAATCTTCCAAGCTGCTCCGGGAGAGGATGAGATGCAGGATCGATTGAGAGCGCTGAGGAAGGAGATCATGAGGCAAAAATCGATTGGTAGTGAGTTAGCTTCAAACAGTCTGACGAGGGAATCCTTCAACGCCGTCTTTGAGGAATGTGTGTGTGTTTACATTGATAGTAGCATCATCCCATCCGAAGACGAACATCAGGTGCGTCTTGTATCGTTTCCTCCGGGTTGCCTACACTTGACGACTGTCCACCGGATGAGTTCATTGGCCCCTCAGATGCTCGACGATAATACACCAGCGGGTATATCCTTTTCCCTCTCCACCCGCTTCTGGGCGATATTTACGGCTTTCGCATCATATGGCTGCCAGACATTATCTCCTACAGGTAGACGCATATGCTTTTCCAGGGATGCTTAGGACAACACTGGAGCGAAATATCCGGGAGTCTGAGCTGGGTCGTTAGGTGAAAGTATCGCAGGAAGGAATCATTTGCTCACCCTGACGAACGAAACGGCATGTCTCTCATCTCCCCCAAGGAACGCTCAGACTTACGAAGTTGCCGGTATGGGGTCCTTTTCGTTGACAAGATGGACAAATAAGACCCGTAAAGCCTCGAATCTCAATCAGATCGCTCAATATCAACAAGAGAGGTTGGTTTCAGAGAGCATCGCGTTTACTGAATTACCGGGGCCCCTTAAGTCTTACAGGCTCAAAAAAGCGCCAGTAATCGTAGGGTTTCTCAGCCGTGCCTTGTCCGCTTCCCCGATGGGCTGGTGTGAATTTCAGACTTACCGTGTCAATTACACCTCGGCCAAGGCATCCTGACCTGCTTGGACCTTGAGTTCACGCCAATGTCCTCACGCGTCCAGTGGCCCCCGTAGACGGCGCCATACGGCAATCGCCGCTTTGACGACTTTGGGTTGCATTTTGGAGTACCGACCCGCGCGAAGTGTCAGCGTCCTACAGGTGAACCTGATGGAGACTCAACAACAGAGACAATTGCACTCCGCATGGATCTGCCTTTTCAAGCTCCCGAAGATAGAATCGCCTGCATCGATGGATACGTGTTCTTGTGATTGGAGATCCGAATCACTGTTGTGCCACCACTTGACGATCAGCTCAGCCCTGTACCGACGAGAAGAACCTCAGGGTTACATTAATGGCTCGATCGGGCAAATACTGGGACGCGGATCGACCACATTTGCATTGGCAGCATCAGCATGATAGTATAAGCCCGTGCAAATTCTTACGTGAGAACAGCATTTGGGCTGGATCAAAGCGAACGGATCACGCCGTGCATCTCGTTGCATATCGGGCAGACAGGTGAGCTTTCCGGTAACAGGCGAAAGCGTCGATCTCGTTCCGACTTTTTGTGGGGATGTGAGAACGACGTGGGGGAGATTGCCCCAAACTGCCTGAGTCCGGCGTTGTATAGCGCAAAGGTCGGGTTGGTGCAACGGCAGCTGCGCAATCAAGGGTTGGACATTGTCGAGCATGTTATAGTGACCACTGACGAGACAGGTTCAGTTTATAGGTAAGATTGGGAAGATCACCATGCCAGCTGACTCTATGCAGAGCGGTACTAATGGCTCAATACGTAACCATTGATCATGGTATTGGGAGGACGGTGGAAGAATGGGGGCCATGGTGTGTTGCTTCAAAAGGCGCGAGTCCACTCGGGACTAAGCCTTGCATTAGGTGGCCGACAATCCTGGACTCGGATTTTCTAGCAAGCGGTAAGGGCTTTTTGGGTATTGAGGGGTCGACCAGTACGTTCTGACTGAGCGATGAGCGTGAGCCTACATTAATATCCCATGCATTGCAGACAGCTCGGACGAAGCGTTATATGTCGAGTTGTAAATGAGCCGATTGAATAGGGTACCTGAAAGAATCCTTGATGGTTACATCTTTGACACCTTAGCGACTTGTACAGGGGTCTTCGCGTAGACTCCACTTTCTACTGTTAGTGCATGCCACAGCGGAAAACTGGAGGGAAAGCATGGGAGTGCTGATGTATCGTTGTTTTCACGTCGATCCTATGGGATCCGGATAGCTTTCCCGATAAACGAGGGATTTGTCTGCTGGCCAGCTCACTACCTTGCACGGGCTGACCCAGCCCTCGGGGAGTATAGTGGACATAAGGGACTGACTGCTCGGCCGACACCGACCCCGTCCGATGTCGAGACAAATCTCTCATCCGCGGGTGAGAAGCCATTACCCAATAATGGCCGACGTGATTGTGCCTTTTCATCCCGAACCTCGGGTTTGGACTGATATATCAAGGCCTATCTTGCTGGACCTAATGATGCTTCCCTATCTTATCCGAACCAGTCCTGCGCCACTAATCGGACTGCAAAACATAGGTTTTCTTTTCTATATCAAGAGCATACGATATGCAGGACGACAGATCAGCCATGACGAACACCATCGTCCTTATAACGGGCTCGAATACTGGCCTCGGCCTTGCGACGGTCCAAGCGCTTCTCTCAAACCCGATCAAGACAAAGTACACGGTCATCCTCACCTCTCGCTCTCACGAACGCTCGATGACCGCTGTTGAGACCGTCGGGAAGGATGAGACGTTCGAACCAGCTTTCTCTGCCGGGAGTGAATTAGTCCCAATGCAGCTCGACCTCGATGACGAAAGGAGTGTCGAGTCGATCCGCAAAGAGGTCGAAGAGAAGTTCGGCAGGCTCGATGTACTGGTGAACAATGCTGGTGAGCCGAAAGTTCTGGTGGAGTGAGTTTCTAATCCCGCTGATTCCTCTACGTCAGGTGTGCTGTACGATTTCGCCATCCCTCCGGGCGGGATGACGAAGCGCGACGCCTTTCTCAAAGCCTACATCACCAACGTCATCTCCACCGATTCGCTCACCGAAACCTTCGTCCCTCTCCTTCTCAGATCCGCTTCACCACGTATCCTCTTTATTTCCTCAGCCGTTGCCTCACTCAACCTCCATACCGAAGAGTCCACACCCGTCAATGCTTCCCCACCCTCTGGCTGGCCAAAAGAATACACATTCAACAGTACCACCTACCGCACGAGCAAGACGGCAATGAACATGATGGCTCTTGAGTGGAATCGTGTTCTCAAGAATGACGGAGTGAAGGTGTTCATCGTCGATCCGGGTTTCTTGGCTACGAGTTTGGGTGGTGCGGATCCGGGGGTTTATAAGTCGTTTGGAGCGGAGGAACCGATCGTGGGTGGGATGCTCGTCAGGAATGTCATTGAAGGGGAAAGAGATGGGGATGAGGGGAGGATGGTAGCGAAGGGTGGAGTTACGCCTTGGTGATTGTAGTCAACCGGAATGGCTTGAATCGAGGGTTGTTCAACTCTCTTTTTCGAGAAGGTCGCCCCAAAGTCATATACGTTCTACCCTGTTAGTTCATGTCAGCGAATTTGTTTGATTATTTGACGCGCAGTTTTAAGCGAAATTCGATGCAGTGAAGTCTTCTGATGGCTCCTGGGAAGGATCGACCTTGAATCGTGTTTGAAAGAAGACGAGGTGTTCACACTCCCCGCGCGCCCAGCATGTGTGAGTTGCGCCTCCATCCAGATCAATCAGGAACAGATCTTCAAGCCCATGTGATCAGCTGGAGCAGCTCCGGCAGGCCTTAATGAAACGATTGAAATATGAGCGACGAAACGAATGCAAACGCGACCTGACCCAAGTCGTCCCAACTTGATACCGGCACGTGACATCGTATGACCTCTGCGTGTTAAAGCTGAGCCTATTATCTTAGTCGGAATGAAGACTTTATATAATTTGATGAAATTTATAGAATGATAAGAATGACTGAAAGAATCGACTAGAATCGAAAGCTGTGCACTACTAGGCACATAACAAGGCGTAAAGTCATATGGCGGGCCCAGCCTCTGACACCCCCCTTAACGAACTCGCCGCCGTCCTTTAGCCTTCGTTCTCGCTGTCTAAGCCTTTCCCGTCGATACCGCCGTCCCTGTCCGCCGTCCTGTCCTCCGGCTTCTCCAATCACACTGCCTTGAGTGCTTTATACAAGTTGATGGAATTCATAAGAATGACTGAAAGAATCGAATCGACTAGAATTCGAAAGCTGAGCTAGGCACGCAACAAGGCGTGGAGCGATATGGCGGGCCTAGCCTTTGACACTGCGAGATGATCGGATGCGTTCTCCCATGAGGTGTTTGGCTGAACCCCTCTCTGATCAGCCGCATTGATCTTCTAAGGTGAAAGGGCAGGTGAAAATCCCTTTAGTGTAAAGGTTCTACGGGACTACATGATGTCGAGGACGCCCGTTGCAGAGCATGCGTCACGCTCCGAAAAAGCTGGATCAAGTGATGATACAGGCCCCAAAATCAAGCGAGTACGAGCAGAGGTTGGTGAACACCTACTTCACAAATCACGAAGGAATAGCTAAACTGAAATTTGCTAGCTTACGTGTCTGAGCTGGTAAGAGGAGGAACATCATGACATGTCGAGCAGTTCTGAAAGGTGTTTAGCAAGAGACGAAAGACAAAATGCGACAAATCATTCCCCTGTGGGCAATGCTCGGTCAGGGAGGAAGCCGAATCATGCGAGTACGAGGAAGATACCGACTTACCTGGACCCAGTCAAAAGTCTTCGACTGTACCTATGGACGAGCACTTGGCGATGAGAGCGAGATTAGACCGCTTGGAATCGATCATGGCCAGGCCGGAAAACTTGGACGGGACCCATTGGAGCTCGTCTCATCCAGATCGCCAACGAGCGGCCGACCGAGAGAGGGCTTTTGGCTCTCTGAAGTCCTTCCGCCGATAATAACAAGTGGAAACGAGGCTATCGAGTTCGTCGTGGGAATCTCTGGAGGGAATGGGTCAAACCTGTTCCCGAACATCATGATCCCGTCGAGCTGGACAGCACCGAAGTCTACCAAATGGAGACGTGACATCATGGAGATCTTCGAGGTTCTTCCCAGCAAGGAAGAGATGGATCTGATGGTGGATTTCTACTTCTTAGAGGTGCAAGTCCTTCGTGCGTGACCTCAATCGTCTTCTCTCAGGTTAGCGGTTGACACAATCCAGGCCGTCACCTACACGAGACCGTATTTCGTAGTGAGCGTAGTGAGCTCGCTCAATTGGCGACCATAAAAACCTTCGGACTTCACACTTCAGTCGATCCCGCATGGCTTGCCCAGCTAGTCAGTGTCTTATGGTAAGTTTGCACGTAAAGGTGGTCCTGACATCGATTTGGCAGGGTTACTTGTCATTTTTCCGCCGATGAGCCGGAATTGTCACAGTTTCGGACGGCTCTCGGCCTGTCGACATCTAAGCTGGCGGACACTGCTTGCCGGCTGTTTGAAGCTCTCGAGACAGCATTCGTCTGTGCGGGTTGGCTGTTCAAGCCTCAGATCCGAGTCTTACAAGCTATCTCAGTGGCCCTAGTCCTCAAGTAAGGGTATTTCTCGGGGGAGACTTGGCTGATCTTCTTAGTACTCAGGGCCCTTACGACTCTGGCGCACTGCACGGACCTACCTCTCGCGGGCCATACACGATGGCTATGGTTCGACATCGCAGTCGGGTAAGCCTGAGTTTGCCATCACCACTGACTATTCAGTATCTGTAAAGCTCTGCAGCTTCATATCCTCACCAAGGCTGGAGCTCTCGCAAAGCTCCACGATCCGGCTCTTCCGGCCGACCGGCCAGTCTATAGCACCGAGATACTTAGACGAGCTTTCCACAATATCCTATACCTCGATGCCTTCACGACATGTGCCCGTCCGGAACTACCGAGGAGGTTTTCCCCTTCGTGCTTCCCTGAGGGTGTGTGCCTGTCTCATCATTCCGTCAAAGATCTGGTCGCCAAATTTTTCTGTCATACAGGATCCGTTTTGATGCCTGAGCCAGCCAATTACGACGACGATGCGCTCTTGGTCTCCGCCCAAATCCAACCTCGAGACATGTGGGAAAAGTACGCTTCACTGTACATGATGGAACAAGTAAGGCTGATGATTGCAGAACGTCCTTCGTATGGGAATTGCACATGAACATCGTTGCTCGAGAATGGCGGAAGATCTTGACCGCTCTGGATGAGACAGATAAGCTGGGCTATGACATAGTACTCGAGTATAGTCAAGCTCTACAGGACTCGCACCGGAATTTCTTGACGATCAAGGCGACGCATGACCTTGATATCAAAGATTCAATCTCGTTCTCAATCATCAACAGGTATGTCTTCAGGCTTTACGTCCAGGGTTGACATCATGGGAAAAGCTCTTATCAGCAGCGGTTCCTACGACTTCATCGACCTTATCTACTCCGGAGTCATCGAGATTCTCAGTATGCCGAATCTCGAGTCATCGTCCTGTCAGCCGCCCGGCAGATGGCAAGGACCCATAGAAAGCTTTTAGCAGAGAGCGGAACGAGTCGTGAGTATAGTCTTCCGATTTCCATGACCCTTGCTGAGATGTCCCGAGTACTTATCCGCAACGCAATGTACCTCTTCGTCCACCATATCTCGGCACTACTTGTCATGTTTTCAATGCTCTTCTCGATCCTGACTCGAAAAGCGAGATGCGGGACGAGCTGTTGGTATCGTTCGACGTCTTTTCCGAGACCTTATCGAACCGACATCGATTGGTGAAACGCGGAGCCATCAAAGGCTTCTGTGTTGTTGGAGAGATCATACGAGTAGGTGTAAATCAAGGAATATCGAAGATTAGCTCATACCCATTCGCTCAAGCTTCTTGACGGACCGACGTCGGAGCTTGATGATATCGAGGCTACTTTACGAGGGATCGAAGTATCTGCTACCGCGAACGAGCGTGTGTTATTGGCAAATCTCGCTTCGAAGCTGGACGTGCCGGGTTCCATGGACCACTGTGACTCGCTGAAGGCCAATTCTTCGATGGTGGAGGGTAACGTTACAGCAGGAGACAATCACGAGGTTCAGGCTTGGGACCTTGAGTGAGTGGTCGAATGCGGCGTGTTTCCTGCTGACGGATACAGCTGGAACATGTTCATCCGTGATATCTGAAAAGGTGAGGTCGAAACTGGGAGAAACTGATGAGCACGGGAACGAGTTTGAGCCCTGCACAGTAGAGGCTGCAATGATTGGGTGTTATCGATCATAGATTAGACATCTTTAGGGATACTTCTTGACTGGTACTTTGAAAGACATGCGCTGAGATGATAAAGAGCCTGTTCGGTAACCCATTGGTCCAGAAACAACCATACAACATTTAATTTCATTGTTCCTTGCCCGATTGGGCATCAAACACCTTGTCCGGCAATAGAGGAAGGT
>JAABUH010003722.1_pt1 | contig 12824 bp, 17 predicted proteins | sample 5559121 | NCBI WGS metagenome assembly JAABUH01 (sample SAMN10711871, study PRJNA513364) | rock metagenome | isolation source: Antarctica rocks | place: Antarctica: Victoria Land, Battleship Promontory nord | collected 2015-12-28 | reverse complement strand
TGGGGGTGCAACAAAATGCTGCAATGTACAGCAATGCACATGCTTGGATGCAGACTTTTGACTGCTGCTGTAAGATGAATCAGCGACTCAAGGCCAGAACAAAGCTGTGTCTCACCATACGCACCATACGCACCATAATATTGCAGTGGTGGGCTCAGCAAGAAGCGCTGCAAATCCCCATCAGACATAAATAAGTACAGCATAACCATACAGGGTCTGCCATTTTGAAGACTTGACCATCTTCAACAGATCAGCAAGCTAGTGTTGAGGCTAATGCATGCGGCTATTGCACTGCCGAGCTTAACTATCTTGCACAGTGTGTCAGCAAACTCCAGACCCTCGTATGTTGACAAAGATGCCTGGCAGCACATGCTTCTGATGGCCAAGTCAGCTCCTGCACCTGAAATAGAAGTACGATATTGAATCCTTACGAGGGCAAGCAGCAACAAACAGCTTCAGTTGTGGGTGCTAAAGCTGATGATAACAAGCACTGATGATAACAACTTCTCTCCAAGCGCTGATGCTATGGTGGGCTGTCATGTGACATATGCTATGACAGTAATGTCATAGACATCTGACGGCGGTCATTACCTTGAAAGGCCTGATGTCACCCACAGTAGGAGGAAAGTAGAAGCTTACATCTGAAAAATGCATGCCAAGGGTGTCTTTGGGAACAAGCTGTCTAGGGCCAAGGGAAGGGATCCCACCGGACGAGTGGCCATGTAACAGCCCTTGGTGAAAACCTACGAGTCAAGGCATGGGATTCCTTTGCCATTAAGCCTCATCACCACTGCCACAAGCAATGACCCGGTCTTGCATTTGTTGGACAAGCTGACATTTGCAATTGGAAGACCTGAGCTAGTTATCCTGCATGCGTGTATGCTGCAATAGCGGTCAGGGCAGTGTCATATGATGAGGTGATATACACGAAGTTTAGGCCAGCCATAACTGATTATAGCCTGCAAAGCACAAGTGCAAAAGTGCTTACCACGTGCCTTGCAGACTTGCCCGGGATGACAACACTAATTTCATCAGCTGGAGGTCCCATTCCAGGCAGTAGTACACATCCAGGCCCTTGCTGAAAAGATGATGCTTCAGCTCAAAGTTGCGCATCTTGTTTGTCTGCATCTCTTCCAGGGCAATCTTGGCTACAGACGGATGGAATCTTGAGTGGTTATTGCCTTGCACAAAGCCATCATGCTACACAAATGCATGGCAGACTGAAGGCATGTAGCCATGGTCACTGTGGGCTGAAAGCATGCCACATGCCAATGATGACACTTATCATGAGCTTGACAAAGGTGTGCTTTTGCTTTTATGCTGATCACCTGGCTGAACACCTTGGATTGGGGACACACTTGTCAAGCCAACATCGGGGTCACGAGAACTACCGCCATGGCCCTTTGGCTTGTCATGTTCCTTCACCTACAGCAAAGTGCCGTGTTGAGATGTGCAGATACTCTTGAACAATGCTCTTTGCTCAGCAGGATCCATTCAGACTGGTTACCATATGTGATCATCACATTGCTGGCAGGCAATGCTGTGCCAACTCAACAGCAAACCGCATCAAGGCCTTCCCTTTGACAGTGCAAGCAATTGGTCCTGCATCAACAAAATCCACAAGGGCTGACAAGCAGACCACACGTATGTGTGCTCTATACCAGAATAATTGGCCGTGCACAAAGCGACAAGACCGCGGGGGTTGCACTTCGACAACATGTTGACAGCTTACATGAAGCATTTGTTGTGAACAAGCCTGCTGAAAATATTGTGGTTGAGCATCAGCTTGCTTGATGCTTAAACAGCACACCTTGATAGCTAGATGCAACGATTTCATTTGCACTGCACGCTGATGCAGCTTCAAATAGCATAGCTGCCTGTGAGCATCAACATCAAAAATGCACCTCATAGTCTGTCTACTTTGCAGATTTGGGCTCTGGCCACCTCACATGGTAGCAGCAACACACTGAGCACTGCTATTCTATCCCAACTGAGCTCTTAGCTCTGCTTCTCTGTCAGGGTCTGCTCGTTTCACAAAGTCAAGAGCTTGCTGCAGTACGGCTGCCATTTTGCTTGCCTGCTCTTTCTGGGCAGCTTTGCGCTCATGGTCAGCTTCCCTGTTTGCATTGGGCATGACGCCAGCCCTCCTATGCGCTTCTGAGACATAATGTGCACGCATTTTGGCTTTGACAACCCGCTCAGAGCCCTCTGTGTCAGGTTGCTGCTGCATTGCTTCCACCAGGGGGTCAGTGACTTGCAGATAAAGTTCTGCTCCCAACTCATCAATCTCTGTTGTGAGTTTTGTCCATGACGCACAGACTTGCTGATACTTCTGGAAGCGCCGCAACATCTCTGTGTTTCCCTGGAAGCCTTGAACGATTTGTTTTACCAGCTGTACGACACGAGACCTGACCTCAGTCAGCGTCAAGGTCCTCTTCTCTACGTCATGCGCTGTAGCTTCTGCCTTGGCAGCTGCCAGGTTCTCCTTGGCAGCTTCCTTGGCAGCTGCTTTGTCCGCCTTGGTAGCTTCCTTAGCAGCTGCTTTCTTCTTGTTGGCAGCGTCCTTGGCAGCTGCTTTGTCCCTTTTTTCAAGCTCCTTTGCCGCTAATTTGGCCTGCCTCTCAGCAGCTGCCTTGTGTCTCTTCTTGGCTGCTGCGGCTGCCTTTGCAACTTTAGCTGCTTTGCTGGTTGCTGCCTTGTTGGCTGCTATGGTTGGGAGCGGAGTGCTTGCCATGCCTTTCACCCTGATAGGCGTCATGGTGGGTGATGCTGGCAGTGTGCCGGCTAGGGTGGGTGCTGGAATGGGTGCAGTGGCGGGTGTTATGACAAGAGATGGGATAACTGCTGTGGTGGCTGTTGTAACGGGTGCTGAGATGGGATCTGGGGTGGCTGCTGTGGAAAGTGCTGAGATGGCATCAGGGGTGGCTGCTGTGGAGGGTGCTGACATGGGATCAAGGGTAGCTACTGTGGAGGGTGCTGAGATGGGATCTGGGGTTGCTGCTGTAGTGAGTGCTGAGATGGCATCAGGGGTGGCTGTTGTGGAGCGGGCTGAGATGGGGTCAGGGGTGGCTGCTGTGGAGGGTGCTGAGATGGGGTCAAGAGTGGCTGCTGTACTGCGTGCCTGAGGGTCCGCTTTGGTATCTGTTGCTGCAACCATGTCTGATTGCTGCCTGAGGCGAGTTTGCTCTGCTTCTTGATGGGCATGGTGAGCTGCGCCAGTCTGTAGACATGCATCAACTCTGCCAAAGTACAGGTCCACAAGCACTGCATGCGCAATCTCTTGAATGTGATGATCGGAGAGGCCAGCCACATCAGCTTTGCACATACTGCAAATGAACAAGAACAAGGCAGTGACAGCTCCTTCGCGGAGCTCCTCCCATGACGACAACTGTATGAGCTGTGTGTGCTCAAGGTAAACGCAGAAGAGATTATCATCATCAAGAAAGTCCAATTGCCGCTGATGCTTTGTCTTGAGCTCATCTAGCTGGTGCTGCAGCTCACTGCTGTGCCTCATGTCCCAATCTGACTCTGAGGGCAATGATGGAGGCACACCAGGTTGACCTGCTGTAGCTTGGTGCAAAGTAGCTTTGGAATCCTGCTGACGGCCTTTCTGAGTATCTGACCTGCTGCCAGCTTTCTCTTTTGACTTTGACTGCAGTTGCTGGCACTTTTCATCATACTCCTCGCTGAATGCTTTCTTGAACATGGCGCGCAGTGTCTGGACAATGGGGTCACTGGGTCTGAAGCCTTTGCTTTGCTGATCCCTCCACTGACCAGCAGGATTGTCTTTCTGTGCATGATTGATGCATAAAGATGCATACACAAAGCGCAGCTCATTGCAACTCCCCTGCTTGATGAGTTCATCCTGGTGATACAGAGAGCTTTGCAGGAGGTCATGGCGCCTGTCAGCCAGAAGTTTGTCTGTTGTCTTGAACTTCAGCTGGCACAGACATTGCACACCATGGCGACTTGAGCAAAGGAGAACATCGTCTCCACGTTCAAGAACCATCGTGTCATATGTCAATGAGCCCTGATGCACTGGAGTCATCAGCAGAGAACCCTGGGTCTCAGCATCTTGTGGAGCAAGCAGTATCAGAAGTTGATGCAGCCCCCAAAACGGTTGGATTGCATAGCCATTGCTAGAGTCTATAGCATCCTTTACAGCACTGCCAATTTGCTGTCTAGCTTTCTTGGCTTCTTCAAACAGTTTGCTGTCATTCTGCTGAGTGGCTTGGGCGTACAAATCAACATTGGATTGCTGTAGCATGTTGACTTGCTCTGCCCGCTCCTGAAACCCTGCATACAAACATGCACTTGCGTAGTTGAGGATCAACTTTGAGTTGTTGCTACATGAAGAAGCAAAATGCCATGCACATGGCCTCAGGAAACAGGGTACAACAGCTGCAGATGTTATTGTTGCGTAAATCACCATTAACATAACCTAGTTCACGCATCACAATACCGTATGTGGATGGCGTGCAATATATCTTGTGCACCATCGAAGAAGCATTGACCTATGTCAGGGTGCACGTCGTTAGTGTCGTTGCTGGACAGCATCATCCCATGCAGCAACAGGTAGCATTTCACCTGCAACATCTGAATCCAGCCCCTGTTTCAATTCATCCAGGCGCTCTGATGACAAGCTTGGCAGCTCTGCTGCATCTTGTGAAGCAGGGAGGTCCTCTGCAGCATACACACACCTTGCACACGGACTTTGAGAAACACAGAAATGATATTGTAACGCCTACCCAGAAGCAAGCACCACACCTCACCTGCTCTACTCAGAGACTGTGAATTTTCACTTGACAGCTTCCCCGGTGTGTCCAGAAACTGTTGCCTAGCATTTGGTGCAGCAGGAACTCCTGAATCAACAGTACATTGAGCTGACAAGTGCTCACCGCCGTGACTTCAGCAAAAGTTAGTGACAGTGATGCAAGAAGTTGCTTTACAAGACTGGCAGGTGCAGATGACTTCGGTTTTGTGAAAGCCACAATTCCTCAACAACAAAGCTGCTTCTACAGCTAGCAGGAGCTGACTCAAACCCAGTACTGCCCGCTTGCCTGCAGAACAAGACCGGCAGCTGCATGCTGAGCAGTTGCATAAATGAAGGTTTCCAGTATTGCATTCCTGTAACAATACAAGGCAAGATGCTTACCAAATTGCAATTACTTGGCATGACATTATAGCTAGTACCTTGAACTGTGGTATTATCTTGGCAAGCCTGCCGCTTGACAGAACCCCTGCCCTTGCTTTTGACACTTGCAGGCGATTTGCTGGGAGCCCGTTTCTTGGCCTGTGACCTCTGGCTGGGCCCTGAGACTTTGGCATCAGGAGTGACCTGCATGGCAGACTGCTGCATAGCAGACAACATTGCCTGTACTTCTGTCATTGGTTTTCATCAGACCTAACAAACGAAGCCTGCATGGCCTAACCAATAGCGCATAAGCTCATGTACACAATGAAGCTTGTGATAACTCACAAACCTTGAAATGACAACATTCAAATTGCACCTAGCCTGACTATCATTGATCACTGTACGTGATCTTCACTAAATTATCCAGACCCCTCAAGCTGGCACAATTACTCCTGTTGCAACATTCTCCACCTGAATGTGGGGGTGTATATAGAGTAGAACCTTGAGGTGCATGTCGTCATGAACACTGACTGAGTTTACCTGCAGCGATTGCAAAAGCTCAGCAGCTGTGTCTTCAGCATCCAGGCTGCCAGGCACATCCCCTTGTGATGTGGATGGCTGATAAGCTACAAGACCATCTTCTGCCTGCAGGGTGCGACGTGCAGTGAAGTACCAAACTAAGCACATAAACATCTTGACATGTGTTACGCACAGATATGTCATGAATGTTCCTGCTGGTCCAACACCTTGAACAGCAATCAGAAAGTCAGCCTGCATTTTTAATCTGCTTGAGTATAAGTTCATTCTCAGCAGCTTTTGTACCTAGACAAGAAGTGGCGGCAATGAGATCAGTTCAGACAGCAGATCTAGCAGCTGTGCAGCAAAGTGCATTGCTTGCTGCAGTTCTGACAAGCTGCCTTCTCACCTTGAGGGAGAGCCTCTGCAGTGCATGAGCATCATTCTCAATTGCCTTGGCAGGACTGACAGATGCCTCAGCATTCTGCAAGTTTAGGACTTTGCTCTGTGGAACAGCTGGCATTTGTGACCTTGGTGTCTGCCGCTGGTAGAACAGCACGTAAGCTCCATTGTCACTGAGCACCTGCTCCAGGGTGGTCAGGTGTATCGAAGCATCATTGCAAGTATACCACTTCTGCGCTGCATTGCAATTGAGGCATAGTCAAAAGGCCAACCAGCACTCTTTGCGCAAACGCCCTTGCTGAAAGTATAGCCAGAGCTGCTAAATGCAAAGGCACTGTGATGCTTGTGTCAAGTGAGCCACAAACACAGCCTAGAACACATGTTGCTGCAGTGCTGACCTCGTCTCAGTCGGAATATGCAGTTCGACACTGAAATTGAGTAGCTGGAACAGTGTATACAGATTATACAGCGTTAACTATCATGTTGCAGGCTTGTCAAATTCCTGGAAGCTGTTGATTTGCAACAGTGTAGCAGCCTCTGAGCTTTACCTGCATTCCGCACATGGGCTACGTAGTGCCCTGTACGAAGGTGGCTGCCTATGTGAGCGACCACTGCCTGCAGTGTATATTTAGCATGCTGTGCTTGTTCTGGTCCATCTCTGTCTAACACATCTGTCAGATCAAGATCTTGAGGCAGGTCCATCTTGCTGACCAGCTTCCTCTCATCACTGTCAAAGCGTTTGAGCACAATGATCAGGATGTTTGGCAGGATATACATAGAAGAGGCCCTGACTGCGTCTTGAAGCCTGCAACATTGAGATTGTGTAAAACCAAGCAGAAGGTCCTTCCGCTTACAACACTCATATAAGCATGATTGCACTGAGCGACGTAGTGAACAATCAACTTGTCCATTGGCAAAAGCCTAGTCCACATGTTGGCAACGAGTGATCATAAGGCTCTAGAGCTCTTACTCTGCTCTTACTGTAGACCTCTTACAAATGGAGCACTTGAACTGGTTGCAACCAGAAAGCTCTTCATTTGCAAAATACTGTTTAAGGGCTTCTACCAACGTGCTGACGTCTTGTGAGACAGGCACCATTAAGCTTTTCATGCGCTCATATCTGCAAGAACATGTGTAGCAACCGGAACAGGTTGTCGCGTAGCTTGTTGTGCCTCCAAAGATATAGTCGACAATAGTGTACTCCTGCAGAAGACTAGCAGGGATTGGATTTTATAAAGACCTCACAATCCATCATGGTGGGGGCACCAAGGCTTTGTAAGCTGGAAGGGTTGCAGTATGATGACAAATGCCTGTCAGAACAGATGGTAGTGGCTGTTCTGCTGGCAGCAGAAGACCAAGACCTGCATTATGGCATTGTGTCTACACCTCATTGCCATGTATACTGAGGCTCATGACTCACTTGCTTAGTATCAGTGGCCGAAACCTTCTGCAAAATTTCCAAATGGCGTTCAGCTGCTGCACTCAGCCAAGACCAGAGGAAGTCTGAGGCATCTTCCTGCAGCCATGTTTAGACCATTCCAGCTTGTGTAAGGGCGGCATCTTGAGGAGGGCCTTCAGCACTGTGCAATTGGTCATTACCTCCCTGTGTGCAGACAGTTCTTGACCAGGGGCCTTGTTCAGCGTTTTGTTCAGCATTGGCAGGCCGCAGTTGACCATCCACTCAGGGTAGCCAGCCTTGTGTTCGTCTGTCAGTTCATAGCTGCTCAGAGGACGTGAGCCCAAATAGCATAAAGGGCAACGCCCACAACCACACAAGGAGGTCACATGAGGGGCAGCGTTGAGCAGCACGGGTATGTGTGCCAAGCTCTGTATGGTACTGTTCATATAGCAGATGAATTTGGTCTCATTGTTAAGCGCCTGTGCGTTACCCCTTCTGTTGTCCCAACTAGCCCGTAGTTCTGGCCACTCCTGCAGCAATGCAAGCTACTTGTGTGACGCGTGTTGCTTCACAGCCGGCGCGCTCACGTTGCCCACACGAATCTGATCAGTCTCACCATCTTACAGGCTCAAGTAAAGTCAGTTCGTGGAGGCGCCAGCGGTGCAGGCGGGCAGTTGCTGGATGCGTTGGCCTCAGTGAGCTGCTTGCATGATGAAGAATTTTAACACATACCTAATCTAATCTAATCTAATCTAAGCATCTAGGCATCTAAGCATCAACGAATACCGGTTTGTCAGTCCGTTCGTTGAGATTTTCCGTTATCGTGGGATTCACGGCATCCCCACGTCCATGAAATGTTCGGATTCGAACTCGCGACCTCACGTTTTTGAGCTACGCATCTTAATCTTTCCTGTGAGATGGATCAGAGTCAGTAGTCAGCAGTGTACTTATATTTGGAAGCTTGCCTTGCTCATTGATCTCATTCACAATTCCATCATTGATGGCACTGGCTACACCCTCTCCTGCACATTTGTTGCTGGGGATTGCAACATGCATTTGTCATGCAGCTGTTGTGAAGTATGAAAGACCAGCAGTCGTTCACCCGAGGCGCAGACGCTCACATGTCAAGACGCAAGGTGCTGCTGCACTAAGGTGCTGGCCATGATTTGGCTGTCAGGCTAGCTGTGTGCATCAGCAGGGCATGAGGAGCCTTACAGCCACGGCATGCCTATCATGTGCTGTTGCTAGGCGTTGCATGATGCCAACAGGCAATACAATTGCACTAGAATCGTGTCATGTCCCCAAGGATGCACTGATTTGCAGAGCCTGCATCATAGGGTCACGTGTCAGATACAGCATGCAGTCATGCAAGGCTGTATTAGGCTGCGCAATGCAATGAAGTGCATTGAAATGCATCTCGGAGGCTATGTTTACAGTCAAGTAGAACTGCTGACGTCGAAAGCTGCTGAGAAACAATTGTAGCGTCTGCTGCTGATTGTTAGGCCGAGGCTGACAGTCCAGACGGCCGGCCACGAGCTCAAGCACAACGCACGTAGAGCTGAGATTGGAGGTTGTGTCAGTGTTTATACCTATGTCAGCAGAATACGCCTGCAACTTAACCAACTTGTTCGTTTTTGACAGCCAGAAATAAATCATGCTGACATTCCCAGATAGGCAGGTTGCCACCTAAGAGTTTGGATCACTAGTGCCTATTTCGAGAGATCTCAATCGACGCACCAGAGTTCTGAACACTAGAGCCTGTTGGCATGAGAGACCTGAATTCCAGTACTGCAAAGGCGTTGCAAGCTTGTTTGCAGATAAGCTGTTGATCATGTCAATGGTAGCAACAGGCTTACAACAACAGCTTGGTGCCTGGCAGGACTTTTGCAACCTTAACGTGAGTGAAATGTCTATGAACACGTTCAACACGAACGTTCTGATGCTATACTATAGCTGTTAGCCCCAACAAAGAACAGGCGGCTTTATTTGAACCAGAAGATGCAGGCAGCTGACACCATCACAGCTGTAGCTATGCAAGTGAGATTTGGAGAGCGCAGGCAGAACAAGCCGCTGACAGGCCCTTCAAACACCCTGAATCCCTATGCCACTTCTGTCTTGTCACGCCAATCAATTGCTGGTGGTACTCCTCTGCCGGCCAGAACTTGTGGCAGCTATCTCTGTGACAGACCCCTTGATCTGACTCTTCTTCTGCTCTGCAATCTGCACAAAAAAGGCGTCCAGGGCAAAGTCAGCTTGACTGTGTTGCATGTCACTTTGATCTGTTACAGCATGTCTGCACTTTCCTTATCCAGTTATCATTTTCACAGAAGGGAGTGCATCTTCAAAAGAAAGCAAAGCCATGACTACCAAGAACCTGGTCAGCTTCACATTGACACTATGGGAACGCTTTCAGCCTTGTCTTATACTAGCTGAAACTGACAAGAGTATGATCAGCAACTTTCAGCTTACATGTCTGATGTTATCTAATACATGGCTGAACGCTTTCGGCCTTGTCTACGCCTTGTCTACAGGATCTGAAGCTTGCTGAAGGTGGCTAGAGTGCGATCAGCACGGTCTAGCTTGCAGTGTCTCATGCTATCTGACATAGGCTGAAAGTGCTGGAATATCTGATGTGCTCTGAAGCTATCTCATGCACATCAGGAAGCACTGTTTAAGTGTAGCTATGAAACATAATGCCTTGCAGAGCTGCTGCAGTGTACGACCGCTGACATCACTAAAATTGACCAAAACAGGAACACCTTGCTAACTACATGCTAACACTAGTACTAGTGTTGTACCTTTTGTGATGGGTTGCAGCGTGAACACACTGAGCCCACATCTTGAGATCATGCCATGCCAGACGTGTTCTTGCCTGGACCAGCCCAGACAGCTTGTTACCCTCCGTGGCTGTGACCAGCTTTGTGTCCAGCTCTGAGATGTCACCGGCCAACACTTGCTGTGTGCGGCTGCGCAGGCTGGCTGTCATGACATCTTCAGCTCTGCCATACCTAGCAGGATGTAGCTTACACACTGCCAACCTGAGCACTTCTGCATCTGCATTGATGACCCGCAGCTATGAGCTGGCTCTCTGTGTCTGGTTGACAAAGCACAGCTTGACACAGAAGGACACCCTACAGTGAGAGCGTGCGTGATGTGTGTGCTGCACTTTGACTGAAGTAGGGTACAGGCATCAACACAACTGAGCTCTGATGAGACTATTGTGACACGAGTGCACTGATATGACTGATTCCAAAGAAGACTTGCCGGCTGATATCAGCAAACGTGCGAGTGTGATGTATGCATGCCAGCTTGCTTTGTGAGGCAGGCCTACATTGTAATCACAATACTGTCTAGCCTTCAAATATAAACCAGGTAGACAACGGAACCCCACGTGGCTTTGTTCTTGTGCTCTATAGACAACGTCAGCTCATCGCTAGCCTTGTGTGCCAGAGTGTTGAGCAAAGCTCTACAGGCTTCAGCTTCGTGCCCCTGCCTATCAGCAGCCTGCCAGTGATGTGCAGGTCCACCATCAGCAACCAGCATGCACAAGCACAAAGCCTGCACAATCAAATGCTACACACGTGTCGGCAGTCTGTATCAAATTTGACAACCATAAAAAAGAAGAGAAGGGCGCTCATACGTCTCGGTAGCAGATACTGAACATGGCATTCTCTAGCCAGTGCATAGCTGATTCAGCATGTGGTCTTACTTATTGGACAGACACTGCTGGATGCGAGTTGTGATCACACAGTCAAACCAACACATGCTGGTCTTGCCAGCTCTGTTTTGTATGCTGCTGGCCCAACCTGACCTGGGGATTGCATGCTTGCATTCAGTCAAGAGACTGGCCATGTCAGTTGCAATTGCACTCATGTACAATTCAGACTATTCAGGACTCATGCATGCCTTGCAGGGCATGCATTGTATACCTGAAGCAGAGGTGTAGTCTGTAACTGGTAGATGCACGTTGTTTGTGAACCCCAGCACCAGAACAGGAAGCTACAAGCCCAGAAGCCATCATCTTGCTCAGGGTCTTTCCATTCCTAGTGCTCTGCTCTGTGTGGACCTCTGACAGTCTTGACTGACAGACAGATGGCATGATGTTGCCATGGCTCACGCCACTTGCAGGTAACCTTCACTGCAAGTAAAATAGATATAGTTGCTGCGGCAGCTGCCCACCAACATGAAATGCAGGGTTTGCTGAGCAGCATGTGCTGTATGCATTCTTACAGTGCATCTGTCATTAGAGTCTGCATCAAATACTCCAGGAGGGTCAGCAAGCAATTAAAAAAATGCTTGTGTTCATGGCCTACAAATATCTCTCTATCTCATGCACACTGAGTGAAGTTTACAAATGTGTGCTTAGGCTGCATACTTGGTGAACAGCACCAGTCTGCTTCAGATTACCTGTGTCTGGGCCGGTATCATTCCAAATACCTACCAATAAGACTAGACGACAGGTTGACAATGAGTGATGACACTTTCTGCTCTGTTGATTAGATCCAGGGCCTACAGGCAAGAAGAGGAACGGCAGCACAGCGTCCTACCTGCTGCTGCTCTTCTGTGTGATATTCCTCTGCCGGATCTGTACTGTGTGCCAACATCATTGCCAGCTCTGTTGGAAGCGGCAGAGGTATGCCTGGAAAACAATAGGTCCACCAGCTTACCATACCCAACCTGCTGAGGGTCATACGTCTTTTGAACAGCCTCAGCATGACCAGTGGACTCAGAGCACACCTGCACAGACATCACCTTCATGACGATGGGCTCAAGATGCCAGGCAAGCCAACATGCGTCTGGAGAACACAGCACATACAGATGACACTGGCAGGCACTGGCAGGCAGTGGCCTGAATGTCAGGTTGCATGGTACAATGAAGATGATGATGCAGATCAGCATGTGCATATGACTGCTCGTAAAAATGCCATGTCACACATCTTGTTTTCTAGTTGCAATTTAAACTCAAACATGTATGCACATCAATGCAGGCGTGTTGTCAAATGATGTTATGCCTATGAGTGTGATACTGGACTGCTCTGAGCCCTTCCCAAAACACAGCAAAGGAATCAGGCAGACACCACATGCACCACAGGCTGATGAAGCAGACACAATCTAAGCTGCAAATTGTTTTCAACAAACACTGCTTGCACATGACATCGACAAGAGAGGCTGACAGGCATCACCTGCTTGACGCTGTGCTTGAGAAGAAATTCAAAGTGGCTGGCCATCTGGGGACAGCAGGCTCGGCTTGTCCCCATGTACTTCCCTCAATGAAGACATGGAGGCACCAGCCAAACACCCTCCTCCCTGTTTGCCACTGTCAGCTACATTAGCATCTTCCTCACGGGCTGCTGTGCATTGGGTGGGTAACCT
>JAABUH010003717.1_pt1 | contig 12836 bp, 12 predicted proteins | sample 5559121 | NCBI WGS metagenome assembly JAABUH01 (sample SAMN10711871, study PRJNA513364) | rock metagenome | isolation source: Antarctica rocks | place: Antarctica: Victoria Land, Battleship Promontory nord | collected 2015-12-28 | reverse complement strand
GCGGGCGCGGCGCCGGCGGCCGACAGTGCGCGGAAATGGATGGTCGCGCCCGCGTTCAGGAAGGCCAGCTCGCGCAGGCGCTGCCGCACGGTGTCCGCGTCGAACGTCGCGCTGTGCGCGCGCGGGACCATGTCAGGGCAGTCAGGGGGCCTGTCCGAGGCCTACGCCACGGAGCGCGCCGCCCACAGCAAGCGTCGTGCCAGAAGTTGCCAGTGCACCGTCTGAGAACACTAATTTCACTAAGACGTCCACCGTCTGAGAACACTGATTTTCACTAAGAAGAGCACACTAATTTCAAACTTTGTAGTTTGTTTTTCAAATTTCCTTTCACACACAAGTACCCATGCTGGCTGATACGCAGACAGGCAGGAGCCTGCCGCCAGCGCGCGCGGCCGCCGTGCGCACTTGGCGGCGAACACGGCGGCGTCGTACAGGAAGCGCACGCGCGTGCCGCTGCGCGCCGGCGCGCCCCGCGGCAGCCGCGCCGACTCCAGCTCGCTGACCGGCCGGCCGCGCTCGAAGCGCTGCTGGTACTCCCGGCCGTTGCGCCTGCAGGCCTCGCGCACTGTGAGCGTAGCAGCAGACTCTGCGGGGCGCCCGCGTCATCGGAGCCCATCGACGCGCACGCACGCGCGACATGCGCCTCCGGGCTGTGTGGTTTGCCAAAGCAGTGAGCGCACGCGCACACAACACATGGCCATGCATACATTGTGAAGATGCACTGACGACGCCCCCGCGCGGTCAGCTGCCAGGAAAGCGCCATGTGGCAGCCAACGGCTTGCGCGACGCGCTGTGCAAGAGCAGACCACTCGGGAACAGAGCTCAGCACCAGCGCTCGTCGGGCGCCGGCTCTCCCGAGCTGAAGCCCCGGAGCAGCTCAGCGGAGGCGCGTTTGCATGCCTGACGCGCCGGCGCGCGCGCACCAGACGGTGACCTCCAGCTGCTCCGACAGCGCATTGACGACCGAGACGCCCACGCCGTGCAGGCCGCCGGACACGCGGTAGCCGCTGCCGTCGCCGCCGAACTTGCCGCCCGCGTGCAGCACGGTCAGCACGGTCTCGAGCGCGCTGCGGCCGGTCGCCGGGTGCGTGTCGGTCGGGATGCCGCGCCCGTTGTCCGTGACCGTCACCCACCGGCTGCCCAGGTCCACCTCCACCTGGCGGCCGCGGCGCTGGCACTCGGCGCGCGCGCGGCGGGCGCGAGCGGGCCTCCGCAAGGGCGCGTCCTGGGTGGCTCGGCAGGCAGGCTCCAGAATGCGGAGGCGGTGTGCATGAAGGCGCTTGCATGTTGAATGTGAGCGCCTACACACCAATGGCCAGCTACATGAGATGAAAGTTGCGGCCACCACCTCTCCGCTGTGCGCTCAGCGGCGCCGCCGCGACAGGTGCTGCGCACAGGCAGGGCTCGGCCGGGCAGGCCGCGCCTGCACGCTGTCGGCGTGGCCGCCCTGCACCTCGTCGATTGCATTGTCCAGGATCTCATATATCTGCACGCGCAGACCCAGCGTTGCCAACCGCTCCAAGACATTCACATATACTTGCAGTCCTCGGCGTCGGTGCAAGGCGCGCACCAAGTGGTGCAAGCCACGCTGGCCTGTGCTTCCTATGTACATGCCAGGCCGCTTCCTGACCGGGTCCAACCCTTCCAGTACCTGACGGCCCCGGCACGTCTGTCAGCCACCGGCGCTGCTCGCAGTGCGCGCCCGCGCATCAAGCATGCGGTAGATAGACAGCCAGCAGAGCGAGCCACGCCTGTATCTGCTGCGCGTCATATGCCCCCGTGGTCGCCTCCACGGGCAGCTGGTCCACCTGCGCGGCGAAGCACGCGCTGCTGGAGCGGCGCGCGGCGTGGCAGCCGCATCCTCGCTCAGCCAGCAGCTGCGCCGACCACCTGACCACCTCCTGCTGTTTAAACGCTGCAGGCCGCTGCAGCAAGCTGCGCATGGGCAGCAGGCGCCCCAGGCTCCGCCACATCGTGGCTGCGCACGCTGCCTGGCCCTCGCACACCAGCGGGCCGCGCGCGGGCGCCCGGGTCATCGTCCGAGAGCAAGGTGGGTATGGCGGTGGTGGTGCGGGCGGCTGTCCCTCCAGCCTTTGAGCATGGGCCAGACCCTCCACGCACCCTCAGGGTGCGTGGAGGAAGGGCCTTGGAGTGCTGCTGGCTGCCGCCTGCGCTCTTCTTCCCACTGCCACCTTCAGACGAGGCAGAGTCCCACCGGTTGCAGGTCCATCGTCAGCACAGGCCTTCGCTTTGCCCAAAGACAGGCGGACACAGGCAGAGCGCCGGGCCCGCACAAACCTTGCCCAAGATGGCGGGGCGACCAGGTGCGCAAGAACCTGCCCGCAGCAGTGGCAGCACTTGTGGAGCTGCGGCGGGGGCTGACGGTGCTGTGTGTTGCGCTCCCTGGCGCCAGGCACCGTGAAGCGCATCATGACGCAGCCCATTGTGCGCGGCCCTCTCGGTTGCACAGCCGCACTGCATTCCGCATGCCTGAAGGTGTACGCCAGGCACCGCCGACGCGGCAGAGCGCACTGAGTGCCTGGCATGGCGCCGCAGAACTTGATTTTCCGGTTCTTGCAAAGCCGGCAGAAGGTGCAGATCTGGCTGTTTGAGCAGACGGACCTGCGCGTCGAGGGCCGCATCATCGTGCGCCTCCCGCCGCCCCGCTGACGGCCGTGCCCGGGGATCGCTTTGCGCCACAAGCACAGCCTGCGCTGCCCGGCACGGCGGGTGAATCTGGCTGCGCGGCAGGGCTTTGACGAGTACATGAACCTGGTCCTGGACGAGGCTGAGGAGGTGTCCATGAAGAGGAAAACGCGGAAGCCCTTGGGTGCGCGCGCCGCAGACTGTTCTGCTCGTGAGGCGTGAGATGTGTCGCCCGCGGTATCCAAGCTCTGCACTGGCTTGGCATGCTACTGTATCCAAGCGACGCGGGGCATCGGCCCCTTGCTAAAAACCAACGTTGGTGTGGCCAGGGCGGATACTGCTAAAGGGCGATAACATCACGTTGATGCAGACCACGTGCGCCCGCGCTGCTGTTGCTGTTTGCGCCACTATTGCGGCTCTCTGTGTGGCTCGCCACTGGCTGACTTGCCGCGGCTGGCGCAGGGGTCGGTGACGAGTGTGCAGGCAGCCCTTCAACGGTGACCTTGCCCTGGCGCCCGGGCTGCGCCATGCTTTCAGCTTCACTGCAGCCGGATGAGCCACTCGCTGCCCACCCGCACGCCGTGTGTGTCTGTGGCAGGGGTGCCGAAACGTCTGTGCTTGTGCATGCCGTCCGGTCTCGCGGCCGTGTGAGGATGCAATGAGCATCTATGTAAAGTTAAGACAACTGATTTCAAGGTGCACATCGGGCACGCTCGCAGCATCAGCACAACGCCCTACAGGCAAACATATAATCGGAAGGCAGAGGCCGGGGCCGCCTATGCGCGCTGGCCCACAAAGAATGAGGTGTTGGTGAAGTCGCGCAGGAGGGGGTTGTAGCCGCTCTGCGTGGTGCTCGCCGGCAGTTCCGCGAAGCGCTTCATGAACTCACGGGTCTTCATGTGCTGCGTGTTGACGCCTGCACGGCGGGCCGCGCCGTGAGCTGAAATGCAGACGTCCAACAACTGTGGCCGGAGGTTTGCCTGTCAGCAAGGAAAGCGCTGCTGGAAACTGTCAGGGACGACCTATTAGGAATCCTGGCACCCAGTCATGGACAGCTTGGCCTCAGACAGCTTCACTAGGCAGCGCCAGTGCTGCCACGCTTCGAAGCAAAGCAAGTCAGCAGCACAATTTCTTTTGTTTCTAAGTGACTGCATCGTTGAATGAACCACAAGTGGCACGCACCGGTTAGGGGTGACGGCGCGGCGCGCGCGGCCGCCTCATACAGGCGGCCCAGCATGCGGAAATTGGTGGGGAAGAATACATCCGCAGCGCCGCGCGGCAGCAGGTAGCTGGCATGGTCCTGCGTGCCGCCGCCGACCTGCGCCCGCGCACTTTTACAGCCCCAAGAGAGTGTTTGCAGGAGCACAGCGCAGCAGCAGATAGCTGGCGGGGTCATGCGTGCTGCCGCCCGTCCGCGCCCGCGCGCTGTATCAGCTCTGGCACGTATTGCAGGAGCGCTGCGCGGCGGTCAATAGCGGTTGGGGTCCCACTGGCATTCCAACCCACCCGCGCCCGCGCTCACACACCCCCAGACTATCTCGGAACAGGATGTAGCACCTAATTTAGTACCATCTAACCCTGATCCTCCGTAGTCCCCGCCCACCTGCAGCCATGCGTTCACAAGGCCCAGCACCAAGAACAGCAGCACTACCGTTGGACCGGCCACAAACCTGGCAAAGCCCAGCCAGGCAGCAGGTCTCAGCCCAGGTGGAACCGCCACAGGCACCATGAGGGGGCAAGACGCTGGGGGCGGCCCGCGCTCCGACGCACCGTGGTGGCCACCAGCGGCGCGTTGACGCCCGCGATCCGCGTGTCCGGCAGCGCGTCGAAGTCGGCCGCGAGCAGCGTGTGCGACGGCAGCGCGCCGGCGAGCGCGTCCAGCAGCGCGAGCGCGCGCGTGGGCAGGAACAGCTCGTCGCCGCCGCCGCGCGCGCCTGCCGCGCAGGGCGGCCCGCAGCCAACTGGTCTATGGCTTTGACCTACTTTTTTCCAAGTCGACGAGCCATGTCTTCTCTACGAGGCTCGCCCACCACAAGAGAGTGCGCTGCACCGTCGCTTTGGCGCCTGTCGAGCCACGCTGCGGCCGGCAGGCAACGCTGCGCAAGCCCTCGCCAAAGCGTCAGAGGGGCGGGCCGGCGCGCCCGGCTCGCCAACCGCAAAGTCGAGCATGCGGTGCCAGAGCGACTTGCCGCCGGCCGCCCAGTCGCCCGCGGCCAGGCAGCGCCTGATCAGGCCGTCCTCCAGCGGCGCCAGCGCCTCCCGCAGCGCCCCCGCCCCCGCTCCTGCCCAGCCAGGGCGCCACCCCGCTCGCATGTGCTCCGCGCACGCGCGCGTCTGCTGCGCACACAGCGACTCCATGTGCCTAACATGCACATGGCAGCTGTGACCGCCAAACGTCAAATGCACGGCCTGGCGCGCGGCGGCCGCCCTGGCAATGCACGCTCGCCGCTCGCGGACATACAGAGACGCCGGCGGATATGCGGAGAGCCGCCGGCGGCACCCGCGCCGCCCGCGCCAAGGTGGACGGGCAGAATTGCCTGACACGACCGTCTGCAGCCAGGCGCCCGTGCGTGGCTCGCGGCACACGCGGTCGTGCGGCAGGTTGTCCAGCAGCTCCATGGCCAGCACGAACGCGTGCTCCTCGCGCGGCGGCCCCCAGCCCGGCGCGTCCGCGGCGTCCCGGCACTCCACCTGCCCGCGCGCAATTTCGATCTGTCAAAAGCATCGTTGCTCCTCCTGCCAGTACAGGCAAAGATACCAGTAATTTGCCGGAGGGACGCGTCGCGCTCCCGCCAGAGCCTCTGGCCCAGAGGCCGGCCTTCCCCGCAGGACGCTGTCCCACGGCAGCCGCAGGCTTCACGGAGCAAGAGCAGGAGCGGGCGATCTGCCGGCCCGGCAGCGCCCGACGCGCGGGCCGTCCCAGGGTCCCACGCGTGCATGTCACGCGCTGCGGCTACCAGCCCTCGCATGGACACCAGCGGCCGCTGCCAGCCCCTGGCCCGCCCATGGGCCGGTGGCGGCGCGCACGCTGAAGCGGCCCGCGTGCGCGCCGCCGGCGCCGAGCGTGGCGCGCTGCATGCCGGCCAGGCGCGCGCTGATCTCCACGCACGTGTAGCGCATGCGCGCGTGCACGCCCGGCGCGGCCGCGCGCACGTGGTCCAGCACGTCGCGCGCCAGGCGGCCCGTGCCGCCGCCCACCTGCGCGGCCCGGCGGGCGTGAGGTCCTGTGAACCGGGGGTTGGGCGCGGCGCCTAAGGCTCTCGTGTCTGCGCAGGGATGGGGTATGTGCTTGCGCAAGGATGCACAGCAGGCCTGTCTGCTCTTCAGAAGCACTCAGGTTCGCATGCATACCGCTGTATGGCGGACGCTCCGGTGTGCACCAGGCAGCTCAGCTTTCCTGCACTCATGTGTATATGCAGGCATGCATGCACAGCATCATCCTGTCATGCAGGTGCATGCAGCGGGAACAGGTGCAGCAGCGCCCGCCGGCATGAGCACCTCGAACACGTGCAGCGGCGCGCCGCCCGCGGCGCTGCGCGCGTGCTCGGCAAGCAGGAAGGACGCCACGGCGCGGCCGTAGAAGGGCGTGAAGAGCTCGCTCGGCGTCAGCCAGGCGACCTGCCGGGTGCCAGCACCGGGTCGCCCGGCTGCGTACTCACCCGCAGTGCAGGGAGCCTGTCTGCCCGCGGCTGGCGGCCGCCTGGCTGCGCCTGCCCTGCTGGAGACTAGCGCTTTGAGGCTTGGCGTTGAACGGGTTCAGTGCTGGTCTGCTCTGCTTCAGGGCAACCTGGGAGGTTGAAACGGGTAGCGGCAAGGCACGTGAACGAATGAGTGAACGGTGCAAGCCTGTCACAAGCTTATGTGCCCCTCTACTTGCACGGGCGGACGGCCGCGTAACGCGGCAGGGGCTGCGCGCCGCGAGGTCGTCATACTGCCGCCGCACTACGGCGCGGTATGCGTCCTCGCCTGCGAGCGAGGGCAGGTCCAGCGGCTTGCCGACGCCCACCGGCGGCTCCCGCGCGTTGAAGTAGCCCTCGCTGGGGTGGTACAGGCTGTCGTGCAGGAAGTCGCGCAGCTGCGATGGAAACAAGATGCCCTCAGTCCGAGGCAGCAGCACGTTCAGCAGCGGATGTGAAGCGTGGTAGCACTGCTGGCAACCACTACTGTGCTGTGAGGCCTCACCAGCAGCGGCTGCGGCGCAGCGGCGCATGTGGAAGGCTGACACTGGTCCTGGACCGTGCCCTGGACGCTTGCTGTGCACAGCGCTTTCGCGAGCTGTGATAACACGAACTTATCAGGAAGCCTCGCTGTGAGCAGCCTGCAAGCAGAGCTGGCCAGCATGTGAGTCGCTGCAGCGACTGTGAAGTCTACTGTATGCTCTCGGTTGAGCCAAGTGCCCTATTGAACTTGGCTTATCTGCCAGTGTGCACGTACACTGGTAGAGTAAGTACGCAAAAAGGAGTAAGGGAGGTGCCAGCACTTTGGGGGTACCCAGCCCTGCATGCCAGCCCTGCTGCCTGCCCAGGCATATGAAGTTGCAGGGAGTGCATGGGGTGAAGGCCAGTCTGGACCAGAGCTCAGCATTGTGTACACTGCGTGACATGAAGCAACTGGTGCACTGTATTCATGCAACACAATGTGCAACAAATTTCGACGACTTGCATGAAACACTGCACAGCAGTGGACTGTGGAAGCGCAGCAAGCTCACAGTCCGCTACGCATCAGCCTTTTCCCAGCAAACGCCTCATTCATTTCATTCTGACCCAAAGCGGCCACCAGATGCCTCACCACTCGAGCATTTGTGAAACACGCCACGATAGCAACCTTGGCATGAGCGCGATAGCCCAAGTTGAAGAGCCACGTCCTGCTGCAAAAGTCCTACAAAAAGTTCTGAGACAAAAAACGCGCACAATCTGGAACAGCTCTGCAAGACAAACAGAACAATGGACAGAGGCAGCACAGTGCCCTCAACAATGCGCATGGTGGCCAACCCACCACCAGGTCGCTTGCAAGACTGCCTCCCGGCCAGTCATGTGCCCTGCAGTGTACACCTGGCAGACCCACAGCAGAACCAGCACCAGACGCTGGCCTGCACGTCCGGGACACCAGCCGCACATCCACTCAGGCTCCGTGCTCGGCGCGCGCGCGCCTCAGTCCAGGAACGGCCGCAGGTCGCAGCCGGGCGGCAGCGCGGGCGCGTCCACGATCGCGACCAGCGCGGCCGCCGCGGCGACCGCCCGGGTCGCGTCCAGGAACGCGTGGTACTCGGGCAGTTGCCACCAGGCGTTGAGCGGCGGCGGCGCGCCTGTGCGCACGTGCTGCGTGTGCAGGCGCGCGACGCAGGCGAGCATGCGCGCCAGGTAGCCCTCGTCGCGCTGCAGCCGGAAGACGGTCATGCCCTGCCGCGCCGCGCGCGCCGCCGGGCATCAGCGCGGGGGCGCTGCCAGATAGTTAGGGTTGGGGTTAGGGCCGCATGTCGCCCTCCTCACACTCCTCGCTCGCCTCTTGAGGACGTCATGGGTCTGCGACGGGGGTGCGCCGTCGCGACATCTAGGCCGTTGCTACGGATCAGGTCATCAGGTCAACAGGCCCCATGCTGCGCTGAGCGTCCAGGCGGGCGCGGTCTGCGTGCGCCCGGCCGGGCGCGCGCGCCTTTGTGGCCGAGCGGCTGCAGAGCAGCACGCTGGGCGCGCCCGTGGCCAGGCACTCCAGCTGCAGCTGCGGCACGCAGCGCGCCGGCACCTGCGGCGCAGGGCCGCGCCACTGACCGGGCAGGCAGGAGCCGCGCGCCGGGGCTCGCACGTGGTAAGCGCCCGCCTGCCAAACAAAGAGGTACGCAGAGTGTGCCATGTGTCAGTCCCGCGCCCTGGCTCCCCAGGCCCCTGGCTCCGCCCTGCCCAGTCAGACCGCACTGCCGCCGCTGGCTGACCACGCCCCCTTGCAAGCGACCCCGCGGGCCTAGGGCTGCCCCAGGCAACCAGGGCTGGGGCGTGGAGCAGGGCGGCGCGAGGGCTGCGACAGCAGCAGCCCTTGCTCACCCTGACAACGCAATACAGACCCATCCGCGCCCGCGTCCGGCACGCGCTCGTCAGCGCGGCGCAGCGCAGCGCTGCGCGGCAGGGGGCGCGCCTGCTGCATCGGGCCGCGGTCGGCGATGCCGTACACGCTCGTGCGGTGGCCCTTGCGGCTGCGCCGCGTCCTGAGCCTAAACGGGCACACCGACTTGACCTCCACCGGCTCCAGCACCTCGGCCCCGCCGCGCAGCAGCAGGCCGCCGCCCGCGGCGTCGTGCGCCCCTGCCGGCGCAGGGCGCGGCCCAGCGGCCGCGGCGCCGCCGCAGTGCCCCACCGCAGCTGTCAGCCCGGGCGCCGCCGCCGCGGTGCCCGCTGCCACAGGGCCCGCCTCGGCGTCGGCCGCGCCCAGCGCCCGCGCGCGCGCGGCAGCGGCCGCCGGCTGCGGCCGGCCGGGCGCGCGCTCGGCGCCGCCGTGGCGCAGCAGCGCGTCGGGCGATGCGCCCATCGGCGGCAGGCTACCGGGCGGCAGGCCGAACGCGGCCTCCAGCGGGCCGGGCTCCAGCCAGAACAGGCCGGCCTCCTCCAGCGGCGGCGCGCCTGGCCCCGCGGCCGCGTGCAGCGCGAAGAGCGCCGCCGCCTCCTGCGTCTTCCCCCATGCGCCGCTCACGCGCTGCTGCCCTGCGCGCGCCCGCAGCCGGCGGACTCGCGCAAACACTACAAGCCTTCCCTGTGCTTGGCCTCTCGGGACAGCGCAGGCTGCGGCCCTGGCCGCGGCACATGGCGCTCTTTGAGATCTCCTTGTGCTCGGACTTTCTAGGACAGCGCAGGCTGCAGCCCTGAGCGCGCGCACACGGCGGCACGCTGCCAGGCGGCAATCGAGCGGCGTTCTGGAGCAGTGCCGACAGGGCGGCGCAGCCCCCTTAAGGCGCGCACCCTCAGCCGCGGCCATGGTGCACCGCTTGCGGCGCTCGGCGCAGGCGGCCGCCTCGGCGGCGGGTGCCGCGGCGGAGCGCGCGCCCGGCGCCGGCTGGGCCCTCCTGTCCTGCCCAAACACAAGACGCTGGGTCGCCCAGGCCGTCGCGCCGCTAGACGGGGTATCGTCAAGGTATGCCTGGACCAGGCGCGTCTCACGGCAACAGGCAGAGCGGGCGCGACGGCTCACCTCCCCGGCCTGCCCGCCGCCACTCGCGCGCGCAGCCGCTGCGCCGGCGCGCAGCGGCTGGCCTGCGGCCGGCGCCGCGGCCGGAGCGCGCTCCCCGCGCGGCGCCTGCCCCGCGCCGCCGGCGCAGCGGTGCAGCGGCAGCCGCAGGTTGGCGTGCGCCGCCAGCAGGCGCCTATGGCCCACGAAGGACGGCGGGACGTCCAGCTTGCGCGCGGCGGCCGGCTCGTAGAAGCCGAGCGCTGCGTTGAGCTGGCCGGTCGTCAGGCAGCCGCGGTGCAGCGCTGCCCAAAGCGCTGTGTCCTGCCGCACCAGCCTGCGCGCGACAGGGGCGCTCGAGGCCTTGCGACGGCGAGGCGGTGTCAAGGGCCAGAGGTCTGCGGGCCGGCCTCGCCTGTAGGTGGGCGGGCCGGCGAGCTGCGGGCAGGGCGGCAGCGCCGCGAAGCAGGCGCCCATGCCGCGCAGCTCCTCGAAGGAGACCGCTCCCCAGAATAGGTTGGGCACCGCGCCTGCAGGCGTCCCCATCAGCGGTGTGCCGCAGCACAGCTTGAGCAGGCGCGGGAAAGCACGGGTCGGCGCGCCCTCCATGCACCCGCGCGCAGGCCAGCGCCGTGCACTCCCAGCTGTGTCCAGCAGGCGCTATGCCCTCGTGGCGGTCCATGGGTCCATCCGCCAGTAGGTCTGTCCCTGGAGACCTTGTTGGCAGATGAGAACCGTCTGAGCAGCCCTACCTGGAGTTACAGCCTTGTAACAGCACCCAGCTTGCACTTTTCTGTGTGACGCGCTCAACTGACCAGCGCAGAGGGCAAGCATGCCGCGCTGTGCGATGCGTGACAGGCGGGCTGTCCACCGCAGCGCTCTGCTTCGTCACACGTTTGCAGTGGTGCTGAGCTGTGACCATGTTGCCTCTGTGCGCTGTCCGCTTGGCGCCTCTCTGTCAGGGCGCCGCACAAGTGTGCTGACAGCCGCTCACCTGGCAGGAGGCAGGCACCATGGCTCCCTTCGCAAGTGCGGCGCCCTGGCGGGACGCACCCCCCTGGCACGGGGCATCCAGGTTTGCCTAGCCAGACGCGCAGCTTGTTGGCGATGCAGCACTTTTTTCACACCTGCAAGGAGGATAGCGGTCTGCAAGCAAGCGCGCTCTGTAAGCGCGGGACGGCAGAACAGCACTGCTCTGGGAATTAGTGTGCCCTGGGCCGAGCGGGGTGCAAGAACACACAGGCCCAACGGCCTGGTGGCTTCGGCGCCTGGCCGTGTGGCTGACGGCGTCGCATAGGACGTTGCCTGCAGAGTGCAGCCGCTGCGTCCCGGTCCTGCTTCAGGCGTGCCGCGGGAGCGCTGCTTCGCGCTGCAGGCTGGCCTCACACCACTCACCTGCTCCTGTTTACGCAGGCGCGCGCTGCAAACGCAGAGGAGGGCCTGGCGGGAGGACAGCGCAGCGCAGGCGGCACGGCCGGGGCCGTGCAGCCGCGGGCGCTCGCCAGGGCCGCAGCGCGCGCCGGCAGGCGGCCGCACGGCCTTTGTCGGCGGCGCACGCGGAAGGATGAGTGAGCCGGTTGTGCACATGTGCCAGCCAGATGAGGAATGAATGAATTACAACCGTGTATCAGCCAACTTGGCTGCTTACGGCCGGTGAGGAATGGAAGAAAGGTGCTCCAGGCGCAGGCACGTGTGGGGCCTGAAACCCTGGGCCCCTCTTGTTTAAACTGCCTGCGGAAGTCCAGAGCGCAATTCACGGTCACCAGCAGCCTACAGCAGCGCACGAGCACCTGTTGCGTAGGCCGTCTACAAGGTGACCCAGGCTAGCAGGCTCTGGGAGGCTGCTGCTGAGCGGAGTGGGACGGTTGTGGTGGGCCTGAGCGGAGGACCTCCTAGCCGCACGGAGTCCGTGTGTATTCGCCGTGAGCGACAAGATGCAGTGCGCTGGCCCGGCCGAGCGGAGCTCATAGGCCCAGCTGTGCCCGATCTTGCTGTCATGCTTGCCGGGCGACCCTGCGGTCGGCGTCAGCGGGCCGTCCCGGGCCCTCAGGGGCAGCCAGGCGTGCAGTGCTGCTCGCCTGCCGCAGTCTGAGCGGGCAAGCCGGAAGGCGGAGCCCGGGGCTGGGCTGGAGGGGGCGTCTTTGCATGCGGGGGCTGAAGCGGCCTGATGGCTTGCCCCGCAAGGCTCCGGTGGCCCAGTGGCTGCAGCACTAAATAGACGCAGCGTGTTTGCTCAGCGGCACGGGCGCGGGGCGCGCGCAGGTGCACTCGCATGAACCTGACGCTCGCTGACATCACTGCGCGCGGCGGTGCGCACCCACGCTCCCTGCCTCCCTGCGCTTCCAGGCATCTGCAATTGCGCCTGAGCTGCGCTGATTCGCGCTGCTACCGCGCGGGCAGGTGTGCCTGCCGCGCCCGTGCCGCGCCAGGGCGCGAGCGCAAGGACGCAGGCGTCGTACTGCGGCCCGGCAGTCAGCAAGACGGTGTGCACCCGTTCCTCGCCACCCTGCGCGAACTCCACACAGCGCGTTTGTCAGTTGTGAGCAGCGACGGGGCTGGGGGCAGAGGTCGCGCACACGCGCTCCAGCCAAGATGTGACATCCGGCGCGGGATCGCCTGACGCACGGCTGGCGAGGCACGCGTAGGCACGCGCGCCGTCGCCGGCACGCGGTGTCGTGACGCTCGACCCGGCTGTGAGCGCCAAGCGCAAGGAGTGGTTGGATGATTTTATCCCCCACGGCTCTGCGGAGGAGCGCGAGCTCCTGGCGCGCCTGCCGCGCGGCGCACTCGCGGGGGGCGCCGGCCGCACGGCTCGCCGCGAGCTCCTGCCGCAGCTCGCGCCGCCGGCGGGCCAGCGCGGCGCCAGCGACCTGCTGGCGGTGGGCGTGGACGCCAGCGCCGACTTCGAGGGGTGGCTGGCGGAGCTGCGCCAGGACGAGCCGGTCGCGCCCACCTTTGAGGTGGTAGACTTTACCAGCGGCGCCGCCAGCGCCGCCGCCAGCAGCACGTGCGCGCCGGGCTCTGGCACGGGCACGGGC
>JAABUH010003716.1_pt1 | contig 12838 bp, 8 predicted proteins | sample 5559121 | NCBI WGS metagenome assembly JAABUH01 (sample SAMN10711871, study PRJNA513364) | rock metagenome | isolation source: Antarctica rocks | place: Antarctica: Victoria Land, Battleship Promontory nord | collected 2015-12-28 | reverse complement strand
CAATCGGCAAGCTCAAGCGGTTCAAACGCGTCGCCATGCGATGCGAGAAGACCGACACCAGCTACTCAGCCATCATCAGTTTTGCGTGCGGACTGATGTTGGTTAAATCCGTCCACACGGCCTAGGAGAACGCGGAGGCTGGCAGCGACGCCACGCCCAGCAGGGTCACCTGCGTGTGGTCGGAGAAGCTCAGCACGGTGTTGCCGCCGACCACCGTCTGCGTCGGGCCGCTCGCGTAGCCGCGCGCCGCCAGGAAGTCCGTGCCGACACGGAAACCGGACACGGTGACGCTGCCCCCTGCCTGCCCCGACACCACGGCGATCAGGTCAGCGCCCTGGCCGGTAAACACAATCGCACTGCCGCTCCCCGCCTGGATGTAACCACCGCCCGTTCCGCCCACGATCAGGTCCTGTCCCGAGCCCGCGAAGATCGCGGCATTGCCCGCGCCCCCTGCGATGGTGGCCGCCCCGCTTCCGGCCACCACCAGGTCCTGCCCGGCGCCGGTCACGATCAGGTCCGACCCCGTGCCGCCGAAGAAGGTGTTGTTGCCGCGTGCCCCCGACCCGGTCAGCGTCTCGTTGCCGCCCGCGGCTGCGACCAGGTTGTTCAGCGTCCCCGTGGCGACCAGCAGGTCGCCGTCGCCGCCCCCGCCGATCGTCGAGGCCGCGGGGGTGTAGATTGTCCCCTGCGCGTCCATGAAGTGGCGCAGGCCCGGGAACCGCTCCAGCGGTGGTCCTGGGAATTCCGTGTAGCCGGTGAGGTCGGCCCCGGCCACGATGACGTTGCGGCCGCCGGTGCAGCCGTAGAACGTGCCCCCGCCGTTGCCGGCGAACACCGTCACGTGGCCGGTGCCGCCGAAGACCTCGCTGAAGCCGGCCTGATCGGGCATGGGAGGATATGGGTCGTACACGTGGGAGTAGCTCGTGGTGCCCACGTAGGTGGAACTGCCGCTGCCGTTGATGAACAGCAGGCCGTCGTCGGCGAACACCGTCAGGCTGGCGTCCACCGTGGCGAGCTGACCTATGCCGCTGACGGGGCCGGCCGTGACGCCCTGGTCCAGCGTCAGCGTGCCCTGCGCGAGGAGGACCGGCCCGCTGCCGAGCGAGCCGGGCGCCGTCACCTCGACGGTGCCGCCGACCTCCGTGCCGCCGGAATAGCTGTTCGCACCGTTGGCCAGAACCAGCCGGCCATTCCCTGCGGTCGGCCCGAACAGCGTCAGCATGCCGCTGCCGCTGATCACGCCGGAGACCGTCGCAACGGTGGCGTCCTGCACCTGGGCTGCGCCCTCTCCGCGGATCGTGTCGGAGCCGGTCTGGCCCGCGGCGCCCGCCAGCACGATCGGGTTGGACAGCGTGATCGGCACTGCGTCGATGGAACTGGAAAGGTCGATGGAGCCGTTGGCGAGGGTGATCGTGCCGCTGCCGAGCCGCGAGCCGTGCTGCAGGGTGATCGTCCCCGACACCAGGGCGGAGCCGAACGAGAGCGTCGCGGGGACTTCCTGTCCCAGGGAGAGGACGGCGCCGGCGGTGACGTCGAGCGTGGCCAGCGCGTGGGTGCCGGTCAGCGAGTACAGCACCGTGGTACCCCGTCCCCCAAGCACGCCGGGCGTCGCCTGCTCCTTCTCGACCGTGAGCGAGGCCGCTGGACCGTCCCCGCTGACCGGTCCCGCGTGGTCGGACGGAAACACCGCGTCATCGGCAGCGGTGGGTACCCCGTTCGTCCAGTTCGACGCCGTGTTCCAGTCGCCGGCACCGCCAGTCCAGGTTGTGGTAACCATTTCCGTTTCCATCGATGATCGGTAAGAAGTAGCACGGGATCAACCCAGGATTCGAGAATTCCAACTCACGCCATTTGTTTTTCGATCACTGATCTTGGGCACGCGTCGATGGTATCGAGCACCAACCACCAAGCGTGAGCATGGAAGCGGCCGATGTGAGCACGGCCTCCGACAAGATCGAGCGGCTACCCTTCAGGAAGGCAATCCAAAGGCCCAGCCTTTGGCGATATGGTAGTTGCCAAACCCACCCGCTAGGGGTAGGGTAGCTTCATAGACGGAGTAACCTCCATGGCCAGCGTTCTCAGCCAGGCTTTCTTCCAGAATGAAGACGACGCTTACACGAAGCTTGAAAGCATCGTGTGGCCGAATGGGGCCGTCTGCCCGCACTGCGGCTGCACTGACCGCATGAAGCGCATGGGCGGCACTGCCACCCGCCCGGGCCTCTACAAGTGCTATGCCTGCCGCAAGCAGAGCCGCGTGACGGTCGGCACCGTGTTCGAGTCCAGCCACGTCAAACTGCACGTGTGGCTTCAGGCGGCCTACCTGATGTGCAGCAGCAAGAAGGGCATCAGCAGCAACCAGCTCGCCCGCACGCTCGGTGTGACGGTCAAGACGGGCTGGTTTATGTCCCACCGTCTCCGTGAGGCTATGAAAGCCGGCACGCTGCCGCCCATGGGCGGCGAGGGCGCGGTGGTGGAGATCGATGAGACCTACATCGGTCGCAAGCCGGACATGCCCAAGCATCGCGGCACGGCGCATAAGCACGCGGTCCTGACGCTCGTTGAGCGCGGTGGTTCTGCCCGCTCCTTCCACGTGGACGGCACGAAGGCGGCCGACCTCCTGCCGATCATCAAGGCGAACGTCCATCCGGCATCTCAGGTGATGACGGATGAGGCCGCCCAGTATGGCAGCCTCGCCAAACACTTCGCCGGCCACGATTTCACGCAGCACGGCGCAGGCGAGTATGTGCGCGGCATGGTCCACACGAACACGGTCGAGGGCTTCTACAGCGTGTTCAAGAGGGGCATGAAGGGCATCTATCAGCACTGCTCCGAGAAGCACCTGCACCGCTATGTGGCCGAGTTCGACTTTCGCTACAGCAACCGCGTGCGGCTGGGCGTGGATGACACAGCGCGGACCGACAGCGCACTGCGCGGCATCGTCGGTAAGCGCCTGACGTATGAGGGACCTCGTAAAACAGCGTAAAACCGCCAAAAATAAATCTTGCTACAGATTGAATCTTCCGCTTAGCATGCAGTGTGGTTAGCGCCTGACGATAAGAGCCCCTGGGCACTTCCCTTGCGGGATAGTTGGGAAGCGCGGCCACGCCTACTAATAGTAATGTTTCGTTCCAACGGCCCATAAATCATAATCAGTCTTAATGAGCGGCTTGATAAGGTCGTAAGTGCGGCTGTCTCCACGCTCCCATTTTCGCTGAATGGCCCAAGTGCAGTAGTCTGCAATCTGTAAACAAGGGTCAGCTTGTGCTGCGCAGAACGCAGATCGGCAGTTTGTTCGACTGTTTGTTTGTGTGATAACATCATTGACAGCATCCATGAAGGCAACACGTTTCTTTTTTGTGCCAATAGATGCAGCAGTTAACAATAGCTCTTCTGATGGAAGCGCCATATATTGCGCAACGTGCTTGAAATGATAGAACCATGCATACTTGTAAAATGTGGTATCCTCAGCTCTTATGTATACCTGTGCCTTTGATTTTTCTAGAACGGTTGCATCAACACGAAAATCTTGCGTGCTTATAAGATCAAATACTCTATCCCTAGTTTCCTGTGCATCCGTTGTGGCGTGGAAGTAGTCTCCAAGCGGCTTTCGCTCCCAAGACATCTCACGCCGAAGCGCAAGAAGGCTCTCGCCCAAATCGCACGAATCCAACGTCACCGTGCAAAGGATAAAGTACCGGCTTATGTTGAAGCCGCGCTTGAAAGCGAAATCGCCGGCTTCATCGGCAAACACAAACTTCCGAGCCACGGATAGGGAGCGCCTCTAAAATGTCTAAAAATACGATAAAGGAACTTCCGGCTGATTCTCAACACACACGCTTCCTGGAAACCGCCCGCGCCCTCGGCTGCGATGAGGACGAGGCGGCATTTGATGAAAAGCTGAAGGCGGTCACCCGCCCGCAATCGAAAGTTCTGCCGCCAGAAACTAACCGCTAAGAGCGATTCGGCGGACTCTTACGTATTACAGCAGCTCGGTCGAGAAAGTCGCCAAGCTGACTAGCGAGGCTTTTTGCTCCTGCAAGTGGCATAGTAACCCTAGCAATTATTAAGCGATAAGTCTTCCCGACATGGTTAGTGCGGGGAGAGTAGAACGCAATTGTTACCATTTCTTCTGCTAAGAAGATACCGTGCGATGCTTCAGTGTACACTTCCAGACCAGGAATCGGATCTATGACCTCAACGTCTCCGCCACCCACCGGGCCAACGTTAACTCCATCACCGTCACTCATAATGAACTGCTCCACAGGAAAAATGTGGCGCTCTGACGATGGCGTCACATGGGTGCTGCTTCCGCCCAAGAAGCCTGACGCCAGCTAGGCGGCAAACCCTACCCCTAGCGGGTGGGTTTGGCAACTACCATATCGCCCAGCCTTTGGCGGAGTTTGAGGCCCATGCTTGAAGGCGGGGCCTCAACCTTGGCTTGCTTTGCCCTCGCCCCCGCCGCGCGCCTATGACTCGGCTCCGGGCGTGGGGAGCGATGCGGATGGGCAAGGCGCGTGGCTGAGGGCGGCACGGCGCTGGGCGCGCAGGGCGCGCAGGCGCGGCATCCGCGGTTCTTCTCGTGGGCCAGCCTGCTGCTGATCACGCCGCTCTGCGTGCTGGGCTCGGTGGTGGGCATGCAGGTGCTGGTGCGGCTCGGGGTGACGACGAACACGGCGCTGATCGGGGCGCTGGCGGCGATGGGGCTGGGGCGGGTGCCGCTGGGGTTCCTGCGGCGCTACCGCGACATCCACGTGCAGAACCTGGCGCAGAGCGCGATCTCCGCGTCGACGTTCGGGGCGGCGAACAGCCTGCTGCTGCCGATCGGCATCCCGTTCCTGCTGGGGCGGCCGGACCTGGTGCCGGCGATGCTGGCGGGCGCGGTGGCGGCGATGCTGCTGGACGCGACGATGCTGTACCGAATGTTCGACTCCGAGGTTTTTCCCGCGCGCGGGGCGTGGCCGCCCGGCGTCGCGGCGGCGGAGGCGATCCGCGCCGGCGACGAGGGCGGGCGCAAGGCGGTGGTGCTCGGCGTGGGGCTGGGGATCGGCGTCGCCGGCTCGCTGTGCGGCATCCCGATGTCGGGCTTCGGGGTGGCGTTCATCGGCAACGCCTGGGCGCTCGGCGTGTTCGGCGCGGGGCTGCTGCTGCGCGGCTACGAGCACGCGCTGCTCGACCACCCGGCGTTCGCCTGGCTGCTGCCGGGCGGCGACATCGACGGGGGGCACGTGGCGCAGGGGATGATGCTGGGCGCGGGGCTGGTGGCGCTGGGGCAGGTGGTGGCCACGATCCTGCGCCGCCCCGCCAAGGCCGGCGCAGCCGGGGGCGAGGGACGCGACGCGGCGCGGCCGGGCAGGGTGGGGCAGGACAGGCCTGGGCAGGACAGGCCTGGGCAGGACAGGCCTGGGCAGGACAGGGTGGGGCCGGACGCGGTGGGCGCGGCGGGCGAGTCGCCGGGCCGCCTGTCGGGCGGCGAGGGGGCGGGGCCGACGCCCGCGCAGCTTCGCGCCACGCTGGGGCTCGGCGCGGGCGTGTACCTGGCGATCGCGGCGGGGATCGCGGCGCTGGGCGGGCTGGCGGGCGGCATGTCCACCTCGATGCTGGTGCTGTTCGTGGCGTATGCGGCATTCGCGGCGCTGCTGCACGAGCTGATCATCGGGCTGGCGGGGATGCACTCGGGGTGGTTCCCGGCGTTCGCGGTGGCGGTGGTCTCGCTCGCGGTCGGCATCCTGATCGGGTTCCCGGCCCCGGCGCTGGCGCTGCTGGTCGGGTTCACCGCGTCCACCGGGCCGGCGTTCGCCGACATGGGCTGCGACCTCAAGGCCGGCTTCCTGCTCCGCGGCCAGGGCGAGGACCCGGAGTACGAGCGCGACGGGCGGCGCCAGCAATACTACGCGGCGATGTTCGCCCTCGTGGTCGCGGCGCTGACCGTGCTGGTGCTCTACCCCGGCTACTTCGCGCGCGGCGAGGTGGCGCCGGTGGACCGGGTGTTCGTCGCCGCGATCCGGGCGGGCAGCAGCCCCGCGGTCGCGCACGCCCTGGCGCTGTGGGCGATCCCCGGCGGGGTGCTGCAGGCGCTCGGCGGCTCGCGCCGGCAGATCGGCATCATGTTCGCCACCGGGCTGCTGCTGGTCTCGCCGCTGGCGGGCTGGGCGGTGGCCGCGGGCATCACCTGCCGGCTGGCGTGGGAGCGCTGGGCGGGCGAGGCGGGGCGCGGCGACATGGAGGTGTTCGCGGCCGGCAGCATCGCCGGCGACGCGCTCACCAGCTTCGCGGGCTCGGTGATCCGGGCCTGAGCGCCCGTCCGGGGACGCCCCGGGCATCCGCGGCGGCCCGTGGCCTCGCCGGTCCTGACCGACCCGTGCCAGCGGCCCCGACATCGACCTGCCAGCAGGCAAGGCCGGGCTCTTCCTCCGCTGCCATTCCAACGACCCAAGAGGGTCGTCGGAACCTTTGACAGCTACGCCCAGACCCGCCAAAGGCCCGAGGCCTCTGGAAACCCATCCCTTAAGTATTGGATTCCAAAGGCTCGCCTTTGGCGGAGTCCAGAGGCAGAGCCTCTGGCCTTGCTCGCTGAACTTCAAGTCGGGACACCACGCCTGAAGGAAGGGGCCTTCGGCGGGCCCCTGCCGGGCCCGGCCCCGCTTCGTCGCGCAGGCCTGCGTTCCACCCCTCGCCGCCCCGCCCGCGCGCCGCTATCCTCGCGCCCATGAGCGACAGCCCCGCCGACGCCCCCGCCTCCGACGCCCCCGGCTACGACTTTCGCGCCGCCGAGCCGCGCTGGCAGCGCGCCTGGGCCGAGCACGCCTGCTTCGCCGTGCCCGACGTCCCGCCCGCGGGCTCGCGCCCGTACTACGTCCTGGAGATGTTCCCCTACCCGAGTGGAAAAATCCACATGGGCCACGTGCGCAACTACACGCTGGGCGACGTGGTGGCCCGCTACAAGCGCGCCCGCGGCCACCTGGTGCTGCACCCGATGGGCTGGGACGCGTTCGGCCTGCCCGCCGAGAACGCGGCGCGCGAGCGCGGCGTCCACCCCGCCGAATGGACGTTTGCCAATATCGCCGCGATGCGCGCCGAGCTGCGGCGCATGGGCCTGTCGATCGACTGGTCGCGCGAGTTCGCCACCTGCGAGCCCCGCTACTACGGCCAGCAGCAGCGCCTGTTCCTCCAGCTCCTGCGCGCCGGCCTGGCAGAGCGCCGCGAAAGCTCCGTCAACTGGGACCCGGTGGACAACACCGTGCTCGCCAACGAGCAGGTGATCGACGGCCGCGGCTGGCGCTCCGGCGCGCCCGTCGAGCAGCGCCGCCTGTCGCAGTGGTTCCTGCGCATCACCGCCTTCGCCCCCGAGCTGCTGGCCGCGCTCGACACGCTGGACCGCTGGCCCGAGCGCGTGCGCACCATGCAGGCGCGCTGGATCGGCCGCAGCGAGGGCGCGCGCGTGCGCTTCCCCCTGGTCCCCGCCGGCGGCGCCGACCCCGCCGCGATCCCCAACGCAGCCGCGCTGCTCGACCCCGCCGCCTTCGCCCCCGGCCCCGCCGCCGACGCCGCGCCGCCGCTCGACACGACGCCTCCGCCCAACACCGCCGCCCTGCTCGACCCCGCCGCCTACGCCGACCCGGCCGCTCCCGCCACCCGGGCCACGCCCCCGCTGCCCGACGCGATCGAGGTGTACACCACCCGCCCCGACACCCTGTTCGGCATGTCCTTCCTCGCGGTGGCCGCGGAGCACCCGGTCGCCGCCGCCGCGGCCGCCGCCAACCCCGCCGTGGCCGCCTTCGTCGCCGAGTGCCGCTCGATGGGCACCAGCGAGGCCACCATCGAGCAGGCCGAGAAGCGGGGCGTCGACACCGGCCTGCGCGTCGCCCACCCCTTCCTGCCGGGGCAGACCTTCCCGGTCTGGGTCGCCAACTTCGTGCTGATGGAGTACGGCACCGGCGCCATCTTCGCCTGCCCGTGCGGCGACCAGCGCGACCTCGACTTCGCCCGCAAGTACGGCCTGCCCGTCCCCCAGGTCGTCCGCCCCGACGCGTCCCCCTCCGACACGGCCCCCGACGCCCCGCCGGAGCGCGCCCACGACGGCCCCGGCACCCTGATCAACTCCGGCTTCCTCGACGGCCTCTCCACCGCGGACGGCCGGCGCGAGGCCATCGCCCGCCTGCAGCAACAGGGCGCCGGCGAGGGCGTCACCAACTGGCGCCTGCGCGACTGGGGCGTCAGCCGCCAGCGCTACTGGGGCTGCCCGATCCCCATCGTGCACTGCGCGGCGTGCGGCCCCGTCCCCGTGCCCGACGACCAGCTCCCCGTGGTGCTGCCCACCGACGTCGCCTTCGACCGCCCCGGCAACCCGCTCGACCACCACCCCACCTGGAAGCACACGGCCTGCCCGTCCTGCGGCGCCCCCGCGCAGCGCGAGACCGACACCTTCGACACCTTCGTCGACAGCTCCTGGTATTTCGCCAGGTTCTGCGCCCCCCACGCCGAGCGCCCGCTCGACGCCGACGCGGTGCGCGCCTGGATGCCCGTCGACCAGTACATCGGCGGCATCGAGCACGCGATCCTGCACCTGCTCTACGCCCGCTTCTTCACCCGAGCCCTCGGCGCCACCTCGCCCGAGCCGGAGCGGCTCGGCATCGCCGAGCCGTTCGCCGGCCTGTTCACTCAGGGCATGGTCACCCACGAGAGCTACCGCGGCGCCGACGGACGCTGGCTCTACCCCGAGGAGACCCGGACCGCCGCCGGCGTGACCACCCACCGCGACACCGGCGAGCCGGTGACCGTCGGCCGCGTCGAGGCGATGAGCAAGAGCAGGCGCAACACCATCGAACCCGGCGCGATCATCGCCCGCTACGGCGCCGACACCGCGCGCTGGTTCATCCTCTCCGACAACCCGCCCGAGCGCGACATGCAGTGGACCGAGTCCGGCGTCGCCGGCGCCTGGCGCTTCGTCCAGCGCCTGCACCGCCTGTGCGACGCCAGCGCCGGCGCCCCCCCGCCGCGCCCCGCCAGCTTCGGCCCGGCCGCCACCGCCCTGCGCCGGGCCACCCACCGCACCATCGCCGCCGTCACCGAGTCGATGGAGACCTTCACCTTCAACGTCGCCGTCGCTCGCTTCTACGAGCTGGCCGCCGCCATCGCCGACGCCGACCGCGCCGCGCGCCCCCCCGCTCAGCCGCCCGGGGCAGGGCAGGGCGCCCCCGCCAGCGACTCCCCCGCCGCTGCCCCCGCCCCCGCCAACGGCCCCGCCATCACCCCCGCCGCCGCCGGCGCCAATCCCGACGACGCCCTCGCCTGGGCCCGCTGGGAGGCGCTCGCCACCGCCGCCCGCCTGGTGGCGCCGATGATGCCCCACCTCGCCGAGGAGCTGCACGCCCGCCTGCGCGGCCCCGATCTGCACGGCCCCGGCGAGGACGCGACCCTGGTCGCCGAGCTGCCCTGGCCCGAGCCCGACCCCGCCCTGCTCGCCGCCAGCACCGTCACCATCGCCGTGCAGATCATGGGCAAGCTCCGCGCCACCATCGACGCCGTCCCCGACGCGCCCCCCGACCAGGTCCTCGCCGCCGCCGCCGCCGAGCCCAACGTCGCCCGCCTCCTCGACGGCCGCCGCATCGTCAAGCGCATCCACGTCCCCAACCGCATCGTCAACTTCGTGGTGGCCGGATGACCCGCGGCGTGCCCAAGCCAGAAAGCAAGGCCGGGCTCTGCCCGGACCCGCAAAGGGCCGGCGGCCCTTTGATCCCATTCCTGAGAAAAGGAAACTCCAAAGGCCCTGCCGATGGCTGCGTCCAGAGGCGGAGCCTCCGGCCTTCCTTCCTGCCCTGCCTCGCCGCCCTGCTCCTCGCCGCCCCGCTTCTCGCCGGCTGCGGCTTCCACCCCCTCTACGGCAGCGGCGGCGCGAGCGCCCAGGCGCAGGGCGGCCCGGTCTCCGCCCAGCTCGACGGCATCTACGTCGAGCTGATCCCCAACCGCCTCGGCCAGCTCCTGCGCCAGGCGCTGCAGGCCCGCCTCGACACCGACGACGGCAACGCCAAGGCCTACAGCCTCGCCGTGGCCTACTCGATCGACGAGGAGCCCATCTCGGTGCTGACCACCAACAGCAACACCCGCACCCGCGCCATCGGCCGCGGCACCTGGGTGCTCACCGCGATCGCGGCCCCCGGCGCCCCGCTCGCCAGCGGCACGGTGCGCGTGCTCGACGGGTTCAACACGCTCGACCAGCAGGTGTTCTTCTCCGTGCTGGAGAACGAGGCGGTGCAGCGCCGCCTCGCCGACAACGTCGCCGACCAGATCACCCAGAAGCTCGCCACCTACTTCCGCCGCCGCACCTGAGCGCCGTGACGGCACAGCAGGCAAGGTTGAGGCTCCGCCTCAAACTCCGCCAAAGGCTCGCCTTTGGAATCCCTTACCTAAGCAAATCGGTTTCCAAAGGCCTCGGCCTTTGGCGGGTCTGGGCAGAGCCCGGCCTTGCTTGCTTCCTCGCCCCGCCATGAAGCTCGACGCCCGCCGCGTCCCCGCCTTCCTGCGCGACCCCGGCGCAGCCCGTGTCGTGCTGCTGCACGGCGACGATGCCGGCCTGATCCGTGAGCGCGCCGAGGCCCTGACCCGCGCCGTGGCCTCCAGCCTCGACGACCCGTTCCGCGTCGCCGTGCTGGAGCGCGAGGCCCACGGCCGCCTCGCCGAGGAGTCCGGCGCGATGTCGCTGGTCGGTGGCCGCCGCGTGGTCCGCCTGCGCGACTGCGGCGAGACCGTGCTCGCCGGCCTGCGCCGCGCCCTGGAGACCCGAGGCGACACCCTGCTGGTCCTGGAGGCCCCCGCGCTCGGCCGCGGCAGGCTGCGGACCTTCGTAGAAACCCTGGACGTGGGCGCCGCCATCGCCTGCTACCCGGAGGAGGGCAGGGCGCTCGAAGCCTCGATCCGTGCCCTGCTCGCCGAGCGCGGCGTCGCCGCCGACCCTGCCGCCCTGGAATGGCTCGCCGGCCACCTCGGCGCCGACCGCGAATCCACCCGCGCCGAGGTGGAGAAGCTCTCGCTCTACGTCGGCCCGGGCGGCACCGCCGACCTCGACGCGGCGGAGGCCTGCATCGGCGACGCCGCCGCGCTCTCCCTCGACGAGGCCCTGTTCGCCGCCACCTCGGGCGACCTCGCGAGCTTGGACCGCGCCCTGGAGCGCGCGCTCGCCGAAGGCACCAACGCCATCGCCGTGATCCGCCCTGCGCTGTCCCACCTGCAGCGCCTGCACCAGGCCCGCCTGATGATGGCGGACGGCGCGTCGGCCGCCGACGCGATGCGCGCCGCCCGCCCGCCGGTGTTCTTCCGCCGCACCGCGCAGTTCGCCCGCACCCTGTCGCTGTGGTCCGCCCCCGCCCTGCTGCGCGCCATCGGGGAGGCCCGCGCGGTGGAAGCCGCCTGCAAGGCCACCGGCGCGCGCCAGGAACTGCTGTGCCGCCGCTTCCTCTCCGTGATCGCCCGCCAGGCGGCGCGGCTGTAGGGCGGCGTCCTTGAAGGGAGAAAACAAGCAAGGTTGAGGCTCTGCCTCAAACTCCGCCAAAGGCAAGCCTTTGGAATCCACTACTTAAAATAAAATTGCCCAAGTGTTTGTCTTGAGAAGTTGCCACAAGCCATCAAGTCTATCAAACCGAACTACATTTTTGGCTCTGCTGCTAAAGCCCCAGCTTCAAGGAGTTTCACCAAACACCAGATCGTTCCAATCTGGCCATTCCCCCTGACTCAGGATGGCGGTCACAATCCGGCTTCCTAAGGCGATGTCTGCTTCGATCTCATCATCTATTGCTGTCCAAGTGTCCAATTTTCCTTTTACTGTTCCAAAATGCGCCGCCTGTGATCGGAGATCGTAGAGGCGACGGATTTTCTGACAAATAGATTTTCTTTCGGCAGCGTTTCCTCCAAGCAACCAGCCGGCATGCACGCCAAGCCTGTAGCGAATTTCTGTGTTCTGATTGCTATCTTTGCCCCTTGTGTGAGTAAGTACAACCTCCAGGCCAATGCCGAGGTCGATTGCACGTTCCTCACGACTCCATCCACCCCATGCCTCAGCAAGTCGAGACATCGCGGTATCAATTGGATGAAGATCACCACGGAATTTTATATAACTCGCATAGAGGGAGTGAACCTGTTCAGGATCGACATTATAGGGTGTCGCTGTCCCACGACCCCATCTAGGATCACCATAACCTACCCCACTTGATAGGATTGGAAGCCGAGGATCGTCATCCTCACACCAAACCGTCAGGATAGCTGGCGAGCGTTCCGCAGTGAGGGCGATGCAGTAGGCCATCTTCCGAAGCTGAGCGATCTGCGACAGCGGAAAGCTATGTTCAATTTGATCTTCGGTCGTGAATATTGGAGATAACGGGTGTTGCATAACCAAGGCGGATGAAGGGGCCACACGTTCAAACGTAGGTGATAGCGGCCATGAGGCCTCCTCGTGCAACTCTTTAATCCACGCAGGTGGCTGTAGCTCACTAAACGGCACAAAATCAATTCCTGGTGTTAATTCTATAGCCCTTGATATCTGAGCGCCGGTAAGAACCATCACAATGCGAGCACACGCTCTATCAGCCTTAACTAAATCACAAAGCTCATGCACCGCACCCTCTGCATCGCCAAGAGTGTACGCACGTCTTACCAATGCGGATGCAAGTTAAATTCGGTGAAGCGGCCTAATTTTACTGGAACCAAGGGAAAGCTGTCGAAGGTTAGGGCGTGTGGACGGAATCCCTGACATGCGTTTCTGACGGATCCCGAATCGGTCTTTGTTCGAATCACTGCGTGAGCGGTATCACGGAGCCGGACATGCTGACGGGAATGATGGAGCGCGATT
>JAABUH010003713.1_pt1 | contig 12840 bp, 11 predicted proteins | sample 5559121 | NCBI WGS metagenome assembly JAABUH01 (sample SAMN10711871, study PRJNA513364) | rock metagenome | isolation source: Antarctica rocks | place: Antarctica: Victoria Land, Battleship Promontory nord | collected 2015-12-28 | reverse complement strand
TCTGAAGGGGAAGCAGCCTCGCTGGTCCATGTGTCAGCGGCACCGGCCGTGACGCAGCAGTCCACCTGGAGCTGCTAGCATGGCACCCAGGCGCTTGTTGTCGCACTTCATGGCTGTGAGTGTGCTGGAGGCGTGCCGCATCAGGTCGGCCTTAGCATAAGGGTAGGAAAGGGTCCACACGCGTAGTTGCAGGCGCAGATGAGGGCCTTCCTCCGCCCGGACGGCCGGAACGTCTGCGGGATGTCCGGCTGCGCGTGGTACTGCGCCGGCGGCGGCACGGCCACCGGCTGCTGCCCGGCCGCGCCCGGCGTCGGCGCCTGGCCCGGCGCGCCCGCCTGCGCGCCCAGCAGGGCCGGGTCCGCTCAACAGACTGTGCGGCGGCCTCCGCACACCTCGTTGCTTGTTGCTCCTCTGGTCCTGCATGTGGCTTTTGTGTACAGCCAGGTGCGTGATGCTGGGCAAGCAGAACATCCCTGGGAGGACGAGGGAAATGGGGGACCTTGACATGCACAACCAGGGCTGATGGCAAAGGCCAGACCTGGCCAGGCGCGGCGCCGCCCAGCAGCGCCTCAACGGAGAACTGCACAGCAGCTGCCACGGCAGCACAGCGGCTGGCAATGCAGCAACCCAGACCACCGGCCTCTCCCAGCCCAGGCGGCAGACCCGCCGTCCCCGCCCGCTGCACAGCCCGTCGCTGCCCAGGCAGAGCGCGGCCGGCCCTGGCCGGGCGCGGGAAAGAACGGCGGCGCCTGCGCGGGGTCCGGCATCAGCGGGATAGGGTTAGGGTAGGGCAAAGCGCGGCCGCACCTGGCCGGGCGCGGGGAAGGGCGGGGGCGCCTGCGACGGGTCCAGCAGCAGCGGCGGCGCGCTCGGGGCGCCGTTGGGCCCCGGCGCGCCCTGCATCGGCGGGTAGTACGGCCCCTGCGCGCCCTGCGGCGGCGGCCCGCCCGGCTGGTACCCCGGGGCGTACCTGCCGCGGCCACGCGGCGCTCCTCGGCCTGCCAGTGTGTCCTCCCAGAGCGCGTGTGATCACAGAGGATGAGCGCCGCGCCGGCCGTCAGGTAGGTGTGCGTGCACAGGCACCAACATGCTGGTATGACAACATGGTGTTCACCAGTAGCCTGCAGACACTGCCTGCTTGAGCCCCGCAGGGCACCACGAGCTACGGCAGATGACAGCGGCTGTTCATAACGGATTCATACTAAAACTGACTGTCAACATTCTTTTGCCAACATCAACATGCAGCAAGCCTGCGTGTACGCCGCAGAGCACCGCCAGCCACGGCATTTGGCACAGGTGCAGACCGAGCCCAGCAGCAGGCACGTGCCTGGTCACTCAACAGCCTGCACAGGTGCTGCACACCCAGTCCTCCTGCGTATGAGCCGCACACGGAAGGGTGCGAGGACTCGCACTAAGCCCCTGGGGAGCGGGCCGCGGAGCGGGCAGCGCACCCGGGCATGGGCGGGTACGGCCCGGCCGCGGGCGGCGGCGCGCCCCAGCCCTGCGGGGGCTGCCCGTAGCCCTGTGGGGGCTGCCCGTAGCCCTGTGGTGGCTGCCCATAGCCCTGCGGGGGCCCATAGCCCCCCTGCTGCGAAATCATTGGCGGCGCATATGGCTGGTTCCAGCCACCCGGCTGCATCGCGGCAGGCGAGGGCCGCTTGGGCTGTACGCCTCACACCCGAGATGCCTGCCACAGCAGTGAGCAGTGTTTGCTTAGCACACTTGGAGACACTTGAGGGCACTTGGCGACACGGCGTGGTCAGCTTCCGTTGGTTGCACAAGGTTGCACAGGCCGGCACTTGCACAGCAGAACCCGCTAACGTATGAGCACAAAGAGCAGGGCATTTGCTTCACTGGAGCACAGTCGCAGGGGTGACAGTGGCGTACCTGTAAGTGCCCTTGGGGCAGCAGGACGTAGCTGCTTTGGTAGGCAATTCAGTACCTCGGACGGACAGCGTTCTGCTATATATATAGGAAGGCTCTGAGCTGACTCGGGGTCAACCTGCAGCTTCATTTCCCAACCCCGGGTAGCCCGCTCACACTGCTTTCACAAGTTGGGGAGCGCTCCAGGCAAACCTGAAGAGAACCACACCTCGGCCAAAGCTTTGCTGAGCATTAAAGCATAGCCCACTTTCTGCTCTGTCATCACAGGCGGGTTCACCAGCACTGCAGACGCGATTTGCGCGTGCGATGGGGGTCCTGCGCGGCGAGAGGGGCGGCGACCAGGCGGTGGGAGGTGGCAGAGGCCGCAGGGGCCGCGGCGAGGGGCGCGGGACGACAACCACAGCGGTGCGCGGCGGCGTGGCCAAGGGCGGGCAGGGCATGCGCTCAGCGACCGCGAGCGGTGCGCGCTACCGCACCGCGTAGTGTCAAACGCCTGCCGCCGACACTGCAGAGCGTGCCGGACGCCCGAGTGCCAGCATGCGTCGTATATGGATGTCCAGCTGTGTGCAGATCGTTCAGCTGGGAGGCTGGCAGCCTGGGGCTGCATCAGGGCCTTGCGTTTGTGTGCAGCGGCAGTTCACCGGCCTGGGCCTTGGCATCTTGCCCACAGGAGGCGGAGAAGGCGTCTGCTTCGCCATGTGAACGGGCTGCCTGCGTGCCTCGTACAGCAGTGTGCAAAGCTCTGTGCCAGCTTGTGTACCAAGGACACAGTCGCATTTTTGGAGACTGCGTGTGCTGCCAAGGCAGGCTCGCAAGCTGCAGCACATGCGTTGAGGCAGACGAGGGGTTTGGGCCCGGCCAGGGAGTCAGCTCCTGTGTGCCCTCAGAGAGGTGCTTGCCAGCCTGCGCCCTCACGCGAGCAGCCGGCCGGCAGGAGGCGGGGGCGGCCGGGGACGCGGGGAGGGCGGCGGGCGAGGGCGCGGCGGCCGCGGCGGGCGCGGGGGCCGCGGCGGGGGCCGGGGGACCGAGAAGAAGAAGACGAAGGAGGAGCTGGATGCGGAGATGGACTCGTACTTCTTGAAGTCTGTGCGCAGCCCCACACTGCAGCCCCGCAGCGCCGCACATTGTCCCGCTGCAGGCCGTCTGCAGGCTACCGGGCTGCCCGCCTGCGTGCAAAGGCGACGACCGATGAGCGCGTTGCGGCGGGCAGCGGCGCTGCCCAGCGAGCTGCGGCGCCTGGCGTGCAGTGCCTCTGCTCCGGGATGCGAATGACTGCATGGCGCTGTTGACTGCACGGCGCTGTTGCTGACCCTCCTGGCACATCTGCGAGCGCCTGCCTGCAGCCTCCTGCGCGGCGGCCAAGCTCAACCATGTCTGCAGCGGCGGCCAAGCGCTCCTGGCTGCAGCACGCGGGCCCCTAACCCTACCCTACTCTGCGCCGCAGAACCCCAAGGTGGCCAAGGACCGGCTCGACTCCGACCTGGACACTTACTTTGCGGCAAAGAAGAAGGAGGACGCGAAGCCGGCCGAGGCCGCGCCTGCCGCGCCTGCCGCGCCCGCTGCCGCGGCCGAGCCCGAGCCCGCGCCCGCCGCGGAGGCGGCCGCGGCCTGACCCCGACGCGGGGAGGCGCGGGGCGGGAGCCGCTGTGCGCTCGGGGCGCACGGCGGGCGCCCGTCGGAGCCTGCTCCTGCCGCCGGGCCGGCCGCTGCGGAGGGGCTGAACCGGTGCAGTGCCCAGCCTGGCCTGGCGCACCTTTACCGACGCGGGCCGGGCGCTGAAGGAGGCGCGGCCGCGGGCGCTTGCGTGGTGGGCTGAACGGCGCGGGCGGGCGGGTTCCCGGCCAGGGCTGCCTGCGGTGTCTGCGCATGCGTCTGCCTGAGGCCACGGCAGGGCTGGGGCCCGCTTACAAGCAGAGGCGAGGCGCCTGGTGCGGTGCCCTGTGCACCAGAGGGTGTGGCGGGGCTGGCATGGCCGCGGCGGTGCGCGCAGACCTGCCACGCCTGCTCGTGTGCTGTGGCGCATGCGCTGACGCCGTTGCCTCAGTCGGCTGGAACAGAGAGGGGAGCTGCCCCGTGCCTGCGCTCTTCATGCTAGGGCTTCAGGGAGGGAACCGAGCTGACGGAGCCGATTGCAGCCATACGGCGGCCTGTGTGCCGTGGGGCGCGTGCAAGTAATGCCTCAGCCTGCACAGACATCATCCGGTTATAAGTCATGAGCGAGTGGGCGGGACTGGAGATGCAGCTGTCACAAACGCGGCACACGTGCACAGCGGTCGCAATACCTTGCCAAACAATCGTCCTACCCAGATTCTGCGTTGGGAAGTCCCTGCCCCAGCATGCTTGCACAAGCATGGCCTGAGCTCTGGGGCCTGGAGCAGGGCCCTCAGCGGGCCTGCGCATGCCACGACATTGGCTTCAAATCATAACTCAAGCTGTCACAGCTCAACTTGCAGCAAATTACTTTTGTTGCCAGCCTCCTATTCCTGCTTGCAACCAGCCTGTCTGTGGCCCAGCAACAGGAAAGCTCACTTGGACTGGTGGGCGACGCACGCGATGGTGGGCCAGATTGCAGAGCCGCTGCTGACAGAGAACCCGGACCGCTTCTGCATGTTCCCAATTAAATACAGGGAGGTGTGGGAGATGTATAAGAAGGCCGAGGCAAGCTTCTGGACCGGTGCGCCCCCATGCGCGCTGCGCCCATCTTGCAATATGGGCCTGAGGCAGGGGGCGCCCGGGGCATGCTGAGCGCGCCTGCGGCAGTGGAGGCAAGACATAGGCGGGCCTGGGCGCTGGCCAGAGGCATGCGGAGCTAACAACAGGCCGGCCTGCCCTGCTGCAGCGGAGGAGGTCGACCTCAGCGGCGACGCAGCGGACTGGGAGACGCTGAACGACGACGAGCGGCACTTCATCAGCCACATCCTGGCCTTCTTCGCCGCCTCGGACGGCATCGTCCTGGAGAACCTGGGGCAGCGCTTCATGACAGAGGTCCAGATCCCGGAGGTGCGCGCCGCCCGGGCTGGCGCCGCGCTCCGGTCGCCGCGGGGCGCCGCGCCTGCGCTGCGCACTCGCGGATGCGCCGCGCACATCCGGCGCCTGCCTGATGCGCGCTGTGCGCGCTGTGCAGGCGCGCGCCTTCTACGGCTTCCAGATCGCAATAGAGAACATCCACTCAGGTGCGAGGCCTGCCCGGAGGCCTGCTTGGAGCCTTTCTCGCCTCAGTGTTGCAGTATTGCAGTTTCGAGTGAACATCTTGGCGCCGGCTGCATGCCCACCCCCGGCGCATGCTCAGCACAGCAGGCGCGCCCCGCATGTGTTCTGATGGGCAAACAACGCTGTCTGTGGGGGCGCACGCACAAATGTGCAGCCTGCTGCCCCGGGTGTGCTTTGAAGGGCTTTCGTGGGGGCGCGCGCAGAGATGTACAGCCTGCTGCTGGAGACCTACATCAAGGACAGCGCGGAGAAGCACCGCCTGTTCCACGCGGTGGACACCGTGCCCGCGGTCCGGCGCAAGGCGCAGTGGGCGCTGAAGTGGATCGGCAGGTGCGCCGCGCGGCCAGCGCACGTCAGGTCCTCTGCAGCGTGCGCGCCCGGCAGGGACGTCTCTGTAGCAGCCAGGGGGCGCAACCCCTCGAGTGCCAAGTGTCTTCACTGCAGCGCCTGGCAGTGCAGAGTCTTGGATTGATTCGGGTTAGAACCAGGTCAACTGCTAGACCATGCAGCGCACCACGCCCTTGCGCGCCGCCTGCCCTTGTGCTCCATGTTGACTCGTGTGAACACGCCGACTTGCCACTTGGTCAAGCACACCTTCAGCGCCAGCGCCGGCGCAAGGCGCGTCGCGGCTGACGGCGGGCGCGGCGGGCCGGCAGCGAGTCCTCGTTTGCGGAGCGGCTGGTGGCCTGGGCGTGCGTGGAAGGCATCTTCTTCTCCGGCTCCTTCTGCTCAATCTTCTGGCTCAAGAAGCGCGGTCTGATGCACGGGCTCACCTTCTCCAACGAGCTCATCAGCCGCGACGAGGGCCTGCATTGCGACTTCGCCTGCCTGCTCTACTCGTGCGCGCCCCGGTGCCGCGCGCGCGCGCGCTCCGCCGCAGGGCTCCCGCGGGAGCCGCTCGGGCGACGCGCCCGCACCAGACGGGCTCGCTGGGGTGTCGCACGGCATTTGCGCCGCACCGTCTCTGCAGGACTCGCTCAGGAGCCGGCCGCCCCTGCAAGGGGCAATGCAGAGGCGGCTGCTCGCTCGCGGAGAGCGGGCGCTTGCTCAGAGACGCGCTCGCACTGCAGACGCGCTCCCAACGCACGCTTCGTGCAGGCGGGTGCGCGCAGCCTGCTGCGCGCACGGCTGCGGGGCGCCCACGCGCGGCGCGCGCGCGCGCGCGCAGGCTGCTGCACGCCAAGCTGGCCGGCGAGCGGCTGCTGGCGATCGTGACCGAGGCGGTCGCGATCGAGCGCGAGTTCATCACCGAGGCGCTGCCGGTCGACCTGATCGGCATGAACAGCGCGCTGATGGGCCAGTACATCGAGTTCGTGGCGGACCGGCTGCTCGTCGCGCTCGGCGGCGACAAGCACTACGCGGCCACCAACCCGTTCGACTGGATGGAGATGCTGTCGCTGCAGTGCGCCCCTGCCCGGGCGCTGCGCCACAGGGTGATGCACCCTATACTACACAACGCGCGCCCTGCGTCAATGCAGCACTGCTCTGGCCTGCGGCCCAGTGGTGCCTCTGTGTCCGCGGATGGCGACGCCCATGCAGGTGCGCCCGTGGCCAGGCGGACAGCGGGGCTGGTGCGGTCTTGCTCGCATGCAGTCTCCGTGCTGAGCTCACGCGAGGGCCTGGGAGCGGAGACTCGCACGGCGGCGGGGTCGAGGGTCGCGACGCGGCCGTGCGCGGATGGGGCTGCGACGGGCGCGCGCGGGCGCGCAGGGGCAAGACCAACTTCTTCGAGAAGCGCGTGGGCGACTACCAGAAGGCGGGCGTCATGGCCGGCCTGGGCGCCGACGCGCGCGGCCACGAGATCTCCTTCGACGAGGACTTCTGAGCAGTGGGGCGGGGCGGGGTGCCTGCCTACCCTGTCGTGGGCGCCGGCACGCGCGGCCACAAGATCTCCTTCGACGAGGACTTCTGAGCGGCGGCGCGCGCCCCGGCGCGGCTGGGCGTGCCTGGGCCCGGGCGCGCCTTGGCGCCGCGAGTGCAGCGCATGCGGGCCGCCTCTCAGGGTTTCTTGTTTGCCTGCGCACCACAACAAGCGCTCCCCAGGCGCTGCTGGCACCATCTCCGCGCATCAGGCAAGGGGGCTGGGGAAAGGGCGCGCCGCGGCAGGCTGCCTGAGCCCCAATTACGTCTGGGTGCCGCCTGCTTGAGGCGGCGCTGAGCAGCTGAGGCTGCAATGGACTTCACTCTGTAGTATTTCAGTTTTTGCTACGCTTGCTGGGCTTGCGCCCCACTAGAGCTGCACATTGCAGCGCCCGAGGCTTTAGGATGCGGGGGCCAAGCATGTGGCCCTCCGCTACCTGAAATGCACACCAGAATTGGTTTGTTCCATGCATCACGTGATTGGCTTGCTAGCAGACACCTTCATGACCTCTGCAGCGCAAGCAGAGGTGTTGTTGCTCACAGCCACTGTGGGCTGGCACAGACGGCCTCCATGTAAGCAGTGAGTCTGTACTTGCACCTATCTGCATCTCCTCCATCCTCCATCTCCAGCATGTGAGAGGCATGCCAGCGCACACATGCAGTGTTCCGAAACACCTGGGGTGCGAGATTAGGCAAAATTCGGCCAAGTTGGCCAACATGGGCCATGCGCCCCATGCGCATCACACCTCCCCAACTGCTTAAAATTGCACCACGGAGCTCGAGCGAGCAGCGCAGGCAGAGGCGCCCGAGCGGCCACTGCGCAGAGCAATGGAGCCGGAGCAGCCTCTGCGGCTGTTCATCTGGAACATAAACTCGCTGTGCGCTGCTTATCAACCCGATGGATCCTGTGCAGAAAGGAGAGTGTCTGCTTGATGTGCATGAGCAAGTGCACGGCTCCAATGCTTTCTGAGCTGCGTCCCGCGCAGAGTTCCTACTGTGCGAAACTTCGTGCTCAAGCACGGCAGTTTGCGGGGCTTCTTTGACCACCACCAAGCAGACATTGTCTGTCTACAGGTGAGTCGCTTCCTTTGGCATGTTGATGCACGCACCGTGCTGGCTTGTGTCAAGAGGTGCTGAGCACCAAGGCACGCGTAGGAGACAAAGATCCTGGCAGAGAAGCTCACCCGCGACCTGGCGTCTGTGGAGTCCTACGAGGTACTAGCGTCGTGTGCTGGAGTTCGTAGCCAAACAGCTTCTGATCACCAGCGTTCTCAGCCGCTCCTCCGTGCGACGCACTGCCCCGTGCGCGCAGTCGTTCTGGGCGGTGTCGCGGGAGAAGAAGGGCTACAGCGGTGCGGAGCGCGGCCACGTGTTGCGCCTGTCCTGCCCGGGGGCAGCACTGCCACTGCGGTGCTCCTGCCGCGCCTGAAGTGTGGCCGCAGGCGTGGCCACGTACGTGCGCGACCGCTGGTCCCCGTTCGGCGCAAAGTGCGACTGCCTGGGCGGCGGGGAGTCGGACCTCGACCGCGAGGGCAGGTGCGCGGCCCCGCAGCTGGCGTTAGGCCGCCCGGGGCTGCCCGCGAGCATGCAGTCCTCGCGGGATACGCGCTGTGACCTGACGTCACTAGGTGGCTCTGCCGAGGTCAATAGGTGGGTTTTGCCGTATGAGTATAGCAACGTAGTCGGGGCCTGGCCTGCCCCGTCTGCGCTGCTGGCCCCTTCACCACAGCCCCAAGCACCATGGCGCCCTCAGGCGGGGGGCAAGGGCAGGCAAGGCAAGGCAAGGGCACGGCAAGTGTTTGCCCTGCCCAGGGTGGTGGAGACCGACCACGGTCTGCCCCAGGGTAGTGGAGACCGACCACGGCGCGTTTGTGCTCATCAACACGTACGTGCCCAACGCCGGCGGCGCGCGCGCGGGGCGCCCGCGCGCCGACTTCAAGCTGCGCTTCCTGCAGGCGCGGCGCGGCCCCGCACCCAGCCTCCCCAGTCCCTTATAAAATCACACTCCTTAGTGTTCCGGCGTGCAAACCCCGGCCCCGCTGCAGCTGCCGCTCCGCATGCTCCAATTGTAACACTAGCAGGGGTTTTACCTACCAGCACGCATGCGCCGGGCGCCAGGCGCTGAGGGCGCGCTGCGAGGAGCTGCTGGCGGCCGGCCGCCAGGTGGGCGCCCCCGCCGCGCAGCCGGGGGCAGCGGCATGCGCTCGTCGCCCGGCAGCCGCAGCGCCCTCCGGCGCAACCCTGCCGTGCACCCCCGCTGTCGACCGCGCGCTTGATGCTGCCGTGTGGCGCCGCTCGGCTGTGAGTCAAGCAGTGGTGCTTGCGCTCGCACAAAGTTTACAGAATGAGTCGTAATGCGTGCTGGCGGGCCTGCCGCCGAGCGGGGCGCCTGCAGCACGTGCGCCGCGCCTGACTTCTGACACGGCTGGCGGCCGGCCCGGCGCGCGCAGGTCATTGTGGTGGGCGACCTGAACGTCGCGGCGTCGCAGCGCGACGTGCACGCCAAGCTGTGCTGGGCGGACATGTACGGCGATGATGAAAAGGCCGAAATGGCGGCGCTTCTGCGCCTGCTCCCGGACGTGTGGCGTCTGCGCCACCCGGACACCGTCGACGCCTTTACGGCGCGCCCGTTCTGCGCATGCCGCTAGGGTCCCGTGATGCATGGCGGAACGTCACACGCGCGTCCTGGGAGCCAGTGCGACGCGGCTCGGGCGGCGCTGCGCTGGCCGCAGCCGCGCGCCGGCATCGTCCCCTGCGGGCCTGCTGCAATGCCGGGCCAGCCTGGAGATGCGCGCAGCCTGGGCCGTGTCGGGGCGCGCCTGGCTGAGCCCCGCGGCTGCTGGGCCGCGCAGGTCTGGGACGAGAAGACGTCTGCGCGCATGGTCAACGAGGTGCGCACACGGGACGCGCGCTGCTGGGAGCGCATGCCATAACCCTATCCCTAACCTAGACCCAATATAACCCTGTGTTGGGCGGGCTTGACATCTCGGTCTTCACTTGGCGCTGCTGCGTGAGGCTGCACTCGTAAGGCCGTAAGGAGCAGCCCGCGCGGGCTGCATGCACCGCGCCGGCTGCCCATGCGCGGGCCCGCCGCGGCCGCAGGGCGTGCGTATCGACTACGCGCTGGTGTCGCACGGCCTGCTCGGCGCCGTGGCCGGCTGCGAGATCGTCGGCACGCACCCCAAGTGGTCCGACCATGCCGCGCTGCTGCTGGAGCTGCGCGGGCTGCCGCCGCCGCGCGCGCACGCGCCCTGCGCCGGCTCCTCCGCGCGCGACCGCCGCTTCAACGACCGCTCGCAGCCGTCGGTGGCCGCGCTGCTCGGCGCCCGCAGGCGGCCACGCCCCGACCCTGACCCCAACCCTGACCCCGGAGCTGGGTCGGGCGAGCCGCACGGCGCGCCGGCGTCGGCGCCGGCCGCCGCGGCGCAGGCTGAGGGAGAGGCGCTAGGGTCTGCGGGCGCGCCCGACGGGCCGGGGCTGGCAGCAGCGGAGTGCGCCGCGGCCGACCCGGGCGGGAGCGGTGGCGGCGCTGCAGCACCGCATGAGGCTCCTAGCGCCGCGGGCGCGCCGCAGCGGCTGGAGGCATCGGGCGCCCGCAGCGCGCCGGCCGACTGCCAGACGCACCCTGGCCCGCACGCCGCTGAGCCGCCGGCCGCGCCGTCGGCTGCGCCGGGCGGCGCATGCGCTGCCAGCACACGTGCGGCGAGTGCAGACAACCTGTCAGGCGAAGCGGCGGCAGGCGGAGCGCCCGGGGTAGACCCCTTCCTGGATCCGGCGCCGGCTGCGGGCGCGCCCGGCGGCCCGGCGCAGGGTGTTCGGCAACCCTGCCGACCAGCAGCGGCGCTGCAGGCAGATGCGCCCGGCGGGCTCGGAGCCGCTGCCGCCGCCCCAGACCCTGCTGCTGCTGAGGCACAGCGCTCGGCGGGGCCCGGCAGCGCGCGAGCCGCCAATGGTCCGGGCACCCCCGCGGGCGCGCGGACCGCCTCTGGTGACGCCGGCGGCGGCCGCACCGCGGGCGGGCGCGGCAAGCGCCGGGCGAGCGGCGCGGCCCATGGCAGCGGCCCCGCCCCTGCCCTGTCAGCAAAGAGGCGGGCGGGCAGCGGGGGCAGGGCCGGCGGGGCCGCGAGCGGCCAGCGCAGCATCCGGTCGTTCTTCGCTGGCGCGCCTGCGGCGGCAGAGCGCCGCGACGCCGATGGCTGACACGTTGCCTGGCCCAAGAGGGGGCCCTGGACAAGTGTGATGCGTTGGCGCTCAAGAAGTCGCACACCTGGTCGTCATTGTGTCAGGGCTTTGCGGGGATGTGCCTGATGCAGTCCGGGCCATGGCATGTACTTCTGCGGGAAGTGGTTGCCATGAGGTCGGACGTTGCGCGTTGCAGTTGACATTCCGCAGCAAACATGATGGAGAGGAGCATTCAGAATTTCTAGGAGACCCTTGCCTGTTCCAGACGGGGCCACCTGCCATGTGAGCTTGCTAGTCTTCTTGTCCCAACATGTGTGCCTGCATGTTCTGCGTCCAGTGTAGATTGGAACAGACGCACCTACCTTGAAGCGCTCGTGGTGTTGCATGAGTGCGGGCTGACATGCTGCTTCATGTGCGACTTTTATGGAACTAGCAAGCCTGCTGTGCTCTGACATGCACGGCACGAAGCGAGCAGTGGCGAAGAGCGTGTCATCAATAGACTGGGTCACAGCGAGTCCGAAACAAAAACCACAGGCTGGAAAGCAGGAGGTGTGAGGGTGCGCCCGATATGCGCCTGAACAGACAGCGCCCACGCCCATGAAGCACCCGGCTGGTTGATGCGCAGGACGCTCAGAAGCAAGCAGACCATGCAGCACATCGTTGTTCGAAGCGGGCAGAGGCACAGGCGCGCCCGCATAGCGAGGGCTCGCGCCCTCACCCGCAGGCCCAGGGCATGGCGGGGGCTCCGCGAAGCACGCAGCGCCCCGCACAACGACGCCCCGCGCGCCGTCCCCGCCCAAAGCAGAGCGTTGCACGCAAAAACCAAAGATACAGACTCTGCGGCACGGGACACGGGCGAGGACAGCAACCCTCGACGTGCCCAGCTGGCTCAGGTCTCAGGCGCGCACGTTTGTACGCCGGCACGCGCCGCTGAGAGCAAAACTAGAGCGCAAAGCGCCACACGCGTGGGCAGGAGCGGCGTGCGCGCGCGCAAAAGCCCGCGGCAGCCTCCGCCCCAGGCACGCCCACTTACACGGCTGCTTGCCAAAAGCTCTAGGGTCGTCCATGCCCTTGACACGCACGGTCACGCCCAACCATACCCTCTCAGGGTTCATACACGCCTTGCACGGCAGGTCCCCGAGGTCTAGTTGACCGGGTCGCGCGCATTCATACGAACAAACTCCTACACCCGAGCTACATGTACAGGCAGCGTCGTGCCCTTGGCGGCAGCCCTCTTCACCCCCATGCATAATCAGCCACCTGGGGGCATGTGACGCATATGCGCACGGCCCAGTGACTGCGGGACACCGTCCCCGTCCTGCGCCCACCCTTTGCACAGGCTACAGATGCGCTTTGATTAGCATGGCGTACATGGCACATGAGGGCGGGCGTCGCGAGCGGCCGTCAGCGGGGCCGGGCCCCCGCTGCGCGCCCAAGGCAGATCGCATGCCATGCACGATGGCCAAGAAACGGATCACATAAGGCAAATGGTGGCACCGGGCGGCGCTGGCGGCACACCACGAGCCCAAGGCGACGCACGGCTGCTGCGGCCAACATGTAAACAGCTTGCGAGCGCCCCGCGCGTCGCTCAACACACTCGCCCGCTTTGCGCGTTCGGACAGCAAAGTCATGGCAACATGCAATGGACACAGTCGCTGCTATGGAGAGTTGCAACATGGGAGGGCGCAGACTGCGCCCTCCGGT
>JAABUH010003710.1_pt1 | contig 12849 bp, 11 predicted proteins | sample 5559121 | NCBI WGS metagenome assembly JAABUH01 (sample SAMN10711871, study PRJNA513364) | rock metagenome | isolation source: Antarctica rocks | place: Antarctica: Victoria Land, Battleship Promontory nord | collected 2015-12-28 | reverse complement strand
GCACCGGGCGGGCGACCCGGACCAGCCCCGAGCGCCCGACCGTACCGCAGCACCGCGCAGGATACCATGACGAGCGCCGATAGATTCACAAACTCTGAGATCCAGTGCTACGGGAAAGTCATCATCTAATACGGCAAGCTCAATGGCGACATCATGCTGGAACTGGACCCGCCACAGCGCCAGCCAGAGTTCTGGGGACCATTCCCGGCTTTGATTTACCTCCAATAAGCGCCAGTCGCCCTCGATTGGCTTTTCATTCTTGGGGAGAGTTGCACGGAGTAAGGTCGCCAGTGGTCGCCTGTAGGCATCCGCCATGCGCCGGAGTTCATTAAAAGTGGGGTCTTCAAACCCTTCTTCCCACAGACGAAGGGTTAAGTGATCGACGCCAATAGCCTCGGCCGCGTCTTCTCGACGCAGGCCGATGACCTTTCTCGCCCATTCTAGGACTTCGGGTCTCGTATCTGGCACAAAAGACATTAGCGTCTCTATTCTTCGAGTTGGGAGGCCTAGAAGCCGATGATAAGCCGGATTACTTTGAGACGCAACCGTGACAAATGGGTTAAGTGTGCTGCTCGTTACGAGCAATCACCCTCACTGCCACCGACTCGGTCATCCTCGCCGACGCCACAAGCGGGGCGTTCACCGTGACACTACCCAGTGCGGTCGGGATAGCCGGAAGGCAGTACACGATTAAGAAGATCGACAACTCGGCTAATACGGTCACGATTGCCAGCGTGGCGGGGAACATCGACGGTGCAGCGACAAAGACCCTCTCGGCACAATGGCAGGCGGCGCGGGTTGTATCCGGCGGAAGCAACTGGTACGTGGTGTAGGCGCGCGCTGTCGGTTAGCGCGATGCTTCCTGCGAGAGCAGCCAGGCCGCGCGGAGTTCCTTCAGCAGGCGAAGCTGCTCCTCCTGCGCGGTGAGCAGCGAATCCCACGCCTCGACCGTCAGGTGTTCCAGCCTGCCGTGGATCGTGGCCACTTCCGCCTCGGCCTTGCAGTTGATGCGGTAGTCCTCCTCCGCGTGGAGGCGGTCCTTGGCCGACTGGCGGTTCTGGCTCATCATGATGAACGGCGCGGCGTAGGCGGCCTGGAAGGAGAGGGCCAGGTTGAGGAGGATGAAGGGGTAGGGGTCCCAGTGGTGGGTGAGGGCCAAGGCGGTGTTGAGCGCGATCCACGCGACGAGCAGGGTGCTCTGGATGATGATGAAGGGCCAGGAGCCCATCGTGCGGGCGACCGCATCGGCCACGCGCTGCCCCGGCGTGAGGGCGTCCTCGTGGAGGGCGTTGATGTCGCGGGGACGGTGAGACTGGAGGAGTTGCGCCACTGCCGACTCACTGACCATAGGTGCTCTCCTTCACGCAAGGTTTAGGCGCGCCGATTGCTGCCGCAAGGACCGCCGGTCATGATGCCGGGGGCGACCCTGTGCGAGCGTTGCGCTCCGCTGTCTCGGGCAAGGGTACAGCATCGAGCGGGTCGATAGCCCGGGCAATAGCGTGACGGTCGGCACGACGAGCAGTCAGCTCATCGATCGGGCGAGCACGAAGACGCGGGGAGCGGCATATTCCTACGTGGCCGTGGTCTCAGACGGAGTTGGATGGGTTGTGGTGGGGCAGAGTGGGACGGTGAGCTAGTCGGGCGTTGAATGTAAGCTAAGTTACTGACGGTTTCACCGGTCTGAAGTCTCACTAATTTGCGTGAGAAAGTTATCCCGCCCAGCACGTCGCACGACAATTTCAACCTGATGATTGAAGTGTGCGCGCACAAGATCGTCCATGCCTTCCTGTACTTGAAGGTCCATCTTATGGCCCTGGTCACTCGTAAATCCGAGTCGGCCACTCCCTCGGGCACTGGCCTCATCGAGCACACCTTGGTAGATAATCGTCGTTATCTCTCGAACCTTATCCTGTTCCGGCGCGGATGGAATTGGAATCACCACCTCATTCTTGCGGAGTGTAAAGCTTACTTCCTGCTTGACCGTCGTCAAGCCCACCGCCCTAACACGATCGCCATCTGGGGCGATTTGCTGCGCCATCGAGAGGAAATTAATGTAATACTTTTCGTCTCCTATTTGTTGCTGTAGCTTCTTTGTTTCCTGGTTTTGCACAAGAACTAACCCATCGACCACCTGGTCGATCACCGCTTGACCGGATGTGAGAAAGGTTTGCGCTATTTCAGGCTTTTGCGCCACTTCGAGTATCACCGCGAAGCTGCCAACACGCGGAGAAGCGATGAGCGGGATGAAGGGCCTGGCAAACTGCGGCGGCCGACCACTCGATTGATATATCTGCCCCATGAGGCGGCGCATTGTCCTATCGATGAGGACTATGAATGCACCGATGCGTTCCTGAAATGCAGCATAGGTAATCTGCCCGCTGCCCACCTCGTGGCCGGTAATAGCGAGCTGGACCTGAGCATTTTGGAGCACCGCATCCCGTACTTGAAGATGTGCCGCAAAGTTGATCTGCTCGTAGAGATCCTTCAATTCCTGGCGAACACGCGGCGGCGGGAAGCCCGTCAATCCTTCAAAGACAAGCCGCTCGGCTGTGTCGTAGTCTCGTGCTTGGTACGCTAATGATGCCGCCCCCTTATACAGGATCGACCTGGTTGGTTCGGAGTTTCTGTCTTTGCTAATGCGCCCAGCCGCTTCCATTTCGAGCGCCAGCGCCTGCTTCGCGAGCGCAATAGCCGAGGCAGTGTCATTCGACTCCCGCGCAATCAATGCTTCCTGCGCGAACTGCATCGACTGGTTGTGGAGTTCACGGACCGTACTCATATGATCACCGCCTTCGCCTGGGGACGGCCAAACTCGACGACACAAACATATACTGGTACGTCGGGGGTATCCGTTGCTGCTGTTGTCGATTTCTTCTTATAGCGCGTCCGTTTCTCCTGAATGCGCTTCGCAATTGTGTTCGACGTATTTTCTTCCTGTATACCTGATATCTCTAGCAAAGCCGTATTGTTAAAAATCAACTCGTCATCAACCTCGTCGTTGGTAAGATAGTAATCAATCCTATCTCCGGTCGGGGACTGCTCGAAAGCCGTAAATTTAGTGAACTCTGGCACGAGAAGCAGCGCGATAGTACACGCACCAAAGTCGAGCGTTTTCTTTCGGTCGGCGTAACCGAGACGCATACGAGGCGTCACTGTACCCGTCCACTTAACGCCAACTTTCTCCTCTATACCGGCGAAATCTACAGAGATTTCAACACCGCTGGCATGACCCGCAATATCAAAGCACATCATGCAGCTCTCTTCGTAGAAACCCGCTCCCCCAGGGCTCACAGCGTGAGCTTTAGAAGCCAAATCGCTAAGTCGAATCACCTTGACCATCGTCTCTCCGAAAAAAGCCTTATAGATCGCCTTGTCAGAAGGTTAGATCGATTTGGCTGGGCCAGAGAGACGAGAGCGGGTAAGAGGTATAGTCACCAGCCAATGGCGCACATCATACACGAAAAACAAAACCTAGCCGTTGAAGGGTCTCTCCCCCTTTAGGAGGGATGAAAAATGGTAGAACATTCGTTCCTTTGGTGCAATGCCTTCGCCACCCTATTTGCGTATAATGCTGTGTCTATCCCTCCCTACAATCACGCTACATGACTTACATCGCACCTTCCGACATCAACGATTTCCTCGGCATCGATCTCCAGACCAACGGCCTACCTGATCTCATCATTGGTTAGGAGGGATGGTCCGGTTCAGTACAGTACGCTTTGACTCGGCACACCAGCTTTCGACGGCGACCGGACCAAGCCGACGATCATCAATGTGGCGGGGGAAGCGGTTGACGTATAAGGGGCATATCGGGAAGTTGGAGAACTGAATCGTCTCTGGTAGACTTGCAGGCACGAGCTATACGTACACCAATAAACGCCTCTAACTCTAAGCCATGGAGCAGCTAATGGGGACCAAGCTGGAGTTAGTCTGGCCGGGCAAGTATGACCGCTTTGCCCTAGTACGCGATGAGGCCACCGGCAAACCAGTGCAGGTGCCCTATGAGAGTATCCAGCCGCGCATTCTGATCGAGCAGGAATGCTATGGCGACCCGGCTGCTGGGAATTTGCTCATCAACGGAGAGAATCTTTTTGCGTTGAAGACCCTGTTGGCATCCGGCTACGCCGACCAGGTGAAGTTAATTTACATCGACCCTCCGTATAACACAGGCAATGCCTTCGCCCATTACGAGGACGGTATCGAGCACTCGTTGTGGCTCACGATGATGAGGGACCGTCTGGAGTTGCTGCGAAATCTTTTGCGCCCGGATGGCTCCATCTGGGTGCAGCTCGACGATAACGAGGCACACTATTGCCGCGTCCTCATGGACGAGGTGTTTGGCCGGCGCAACTTTGTCACGAACGCCATATGGCAAAAAGTCTACTCCCCCAAGAACTCCGCAAAACATTTTTCAGCGATGCATGACCATATCCTGGTGTATGCCAAAGACATCGACCGATGGCAGATAAACCACTTGCCGCGCGACGAGAAGCAAGACCAGGCGTACAAAAACTCTGACGAGGACCCAAAAGGCCCGTGGAAACCCGTCGACCTCTCCGCCCGAAATTTCTACAGCCTCGGCACCTATCCCATCACCACTCCCTCTGGGCGTGTTATTGCAGGGCCGCCGCGCGGGCGATACTGGGCCGTGTCGCGGGCTACTTTTGAGGACTTGCAGGAGAATAACGAGATTTGGTGGGGCGTCAACAAAGATGCTATACCACAGCGCAAGCGGTACCTATCTGAGGTAAAGCAGGGCGTGGTGCCCCAGACTATTTGGTTCTACAACGAGGTCGGACACACCCAGGACGCCAAAAAAGAGGTTTTAGGTCTTTTCCCTGACGAGGCTGAGGTCTTTGCGACGGCGAAGCCGGAACGTCTGATGCAACGCGTTATCGAGATTGGCTCGAACGAGGGCGACTTGGTTCTGGACTGCTTTCTGGGCACTGGAAGCACCGCAGCGACCGCGCACAAGATGGGCCGGCGGTGGGTCGGGGTTGAAGGTGGTGACCATGCAAGCTCTCTCTGTCTTCCACGCCTTAAAGCCGTGACAGACGGTAGGGACCAAGGCGGCATTAGTCAGGCGGTCGGCTGGACCGGCGGTAGCGGCTTTCGCTACTACCTCTTGGGTAAGGCCCTGATCGAACAGGATGCCGAGCTGGGCATCTGGCGGCTCAATTACGACAATGGCAAGCTCATTGAATCCATCTGTCTCCAAGAAGGCTTTAAGCTGTGCGCCGACGGGGTAAGGCACGGGGTTAAGGGGCGGCACTTCGCCCACATCACCGAGCAGTTTGTGACCCAGGAGTATCTCGACGTGCTAGCTAGCTCACTGACCGAAGACGAGGCCCTGACCATCTACTACCTCAAAGCGGCGCGTAAGCTCCAAGCGCCATCCAATGTCGTCACCAAGCGCATTCCTCAAGCGCTCCTGGGAGGCAACCAGTGAACCTGATTGAACAACTCACCGCTGACTTAGCCCTACGCACACCGCAACGCGCGGCCCTTCGTCGGCTTGAGCAAGTTTTGGGTAGTGTCAGCGATCTAGTCGGGCCGTTGTCTGAAGTCGAGGCAGAAGTGTCCGTGGGCGGTTTCGAGCGCTTTGATACCGCTTTTCCGTCGTTTGCTTTCCACATCGCGACGGCCGTGGGCAAGACCCGCCTGATGGGTGCGACCATCGCCTACCTGTATCACACCCAGGGCTGGCGTAACTTCTTCATCCTGACTAAGGGCAGCACTATATATGAAAAGACCGTAGCAAACTTTACCAAGGGCGATCCCAAGTACGTCTTAAGCGGCTACACCGACCTGCCCGAAGCGGCGCTCATCACCGGGGACAATTACGAGCGGGCGGTCATCGGCGACCGGCTACTGGCGGAGCGGCTGCCGTTCCTGGGTGACTTTATTAATATCTTCGTGTTCAATGTCGAGAAAATCTTTGATAACCCGACGGAGCAGCGCAAATTCCGCTCGTTCAATGAGACGCTCGGCGGAAGCCTGGCTGATCTGCTGGCGGCTCAACCAGACCTGGTGCTCCTTATGGATGAGAGCCACCGCTACCGGGCTACCGCCTCAATGGCGGCCATGAATGCCCTCAAACCAGTGTTGGGCTTGGAGTTTACCGCCACCCCTGCGGGCAAGAACATCATCTACCGCTACGATCTGGGGCAAGCTATCCGCGACGCGCTGACCCACTTGGACGACACCTCTAAACCATCGGGGTTTATCAAGGTGCCGGTGGTCTTAGGTCGCCGCGACATGCATGTGACCGCCGATGCCTTCGAGCAAGTGCAGCTGCAAGACGGGATCGCCCGCCACAGGCAGAAGAAAACGCTGGTGGAAGCCTACTGTCGTAACCATGATCTGCCGGTCGTACTTCCCATCACCCTCATCAGCACCAAGAATATTGAGCATGCGGGGCAGGTGCGCGACTATATCGAGTCGGACGCCTTCTTTGGGGGCGAGTATCGTGGCAAGACAGTAGTGACGCACTCCAAGACGGGCGAACTCCGTGCAGAGGATATATCCGGTCTACTACAACTCGAAAGCCCCACCAATGACAAAGAGATCGTCATCCATGTGAACAAGCTACGTGAGGGTTGGGACGTGAAGAACGTCTACACCATCATTCCATTGCGGGCAGCCAAGAGTGATGTGCTGACCGAGCAGACGATTGGCCGAGGCATGCGCCTCCCCTTCGGTATCCAGACCGGCGACGAAGACTTGGACACGCTGGAGATTGCTTCTCACGATCACTTTGCTTCCATTGTCAGCGAAGCGCATTCTGCGGCCAGTAAAACCGGCATACCGATTCGTACGAAAGAAATCACCGACAAAGACAAGGCGGAAACGGAGGTGGTGACAGTCCCCCCAGATACGACCTCGACGTATTGGGTGGCCGTGCCGAAGTTAGAACCACTGAGTAGTGCCATCCATACGGAGTCGCATTTAGAGGAGTTTGCGCCACAGCCTCGACGGGCTTTCGACGCGGTGGACGCTACGTTGGTAGGCACGGTTATCGGCGACACGGCACAGCGCACCTTCGACGTACCCGCTTATGCCATGACTGAAGACCCCAAGCGCTACCTGACACGGGTAGTCTTTGCCAAGTGCGACTCGATTAGCACGAGCGACGCCGACGATATGCGCCTCGTGCCGGGCATCGTGCAACAGTACCTTGAGGCGGTGAACACCACTGCATCGTCCTGGAGCAAGGTGGTGCAGGTGCATGCCGCTGAGATGATCGCCGACCTAGTGGATCAGATTGAGGAGCACGTCGTCGAGCAGACGACCATCACCTGGTGCAATACCGGCCAGACGGTCGCCTGGAAGTCATGGACCAAGAGCGTGGAGACGGGGGGTAAACCTGCGTCGAGCCAGTCAGTGCCAGACGACGCCTGCACGAAGAAGCTGTTGGAAGGTTACCAACATACCCTCTACCCACTCAACGTCTTTGACTCTAAGCCGGAGAAGTGGTTGGCGGATATCTTTGATCATGAGCCCCGCGTGTCTGCGTGGGTACGTGTGCCGGTGGGCAGCTTTCCCATTTCCTACGGGGTTAACGATTACAACCCGGATTTTATCGTCGAGACGGATGGGGTGGTGTATCTGATGGAGATGAAGAAAGCGAATGAACTGGAGTCGGTCGTGGTCCAGCGTAAGGCCGCCTCAGCCCGTAGTTGGTGCGAGGCGGCGAGCCAGTTGGGCGGCAAACGCTGGGAGTACGTCCTGCTATCCGACGCAGACGTGCAAAAGACGGATAGTTTCGCTGGAGTGCTCGGCAAAGCGTATAAGTTTCGCGATTAGGAGACCTATGAAGAAGAAAAAACTCACCCTCTACCCCCTCAAGTTTGAGGAAGCATTGCGCGACTTGCTAAAAGTTCATCCCGAGCCTCAAGGCAAGAGTAAGCAAGCAAAGAAGGCTAGCCAAGCGAAGAAGTAGGTTGTTAGCTCTATACCTCTCCTACAACCACCTGGGTGCGTCACGTATATAATCGGGTATATCCGGCGCAGGCCGAACCGGGACCAAAGTACGGCCCCGACCATGGAACGTTCCGGTCGTTTCCCCTGTCTCTATAGGTAGCGAAGATTTCTTGTGGCGAGCGGTCTTCGTCATCCTCCGGGGCGGGTCGGTGAGTGGTTGGCACCGACCCGCCCTTTCCCTTTGTTACACTGACACCATGCCCTCCGTGCCGATTACGTCCGTCGATCACAGCTACCTCATCGACACCAACGGCGAGTACGTCGTCGCGGAGACCACCACCCCTAATGGCCCCCTGGTGACGGATAAGCCCTCCCTGACCAGCACCGCCCGCCATGTCATCACCCGCGCGGGCAATACCGTTGTAGCCGCTTATAGCGGCAGGGAAGTCTACACGCGCGGCGGCATCGGCCCACTGGTCACAGACCGACCCTCACTCATCATCCAGCCGCTACCCACTGGTGGGGTCACGCTGACCACCGCCTTCCTGACCGAATCCGGCAACCGTTTATTGACCGAATCCGGCTCCTATCTTTCTTACCCTTAACTTATGGCAGACATCAAAGTCACCCTACTCCCCGAACTGACCACGCCCACCGACGACGACATCCTACCCATCATCGACAGCCCCAGCAGCGGTGCGACCACCAAGAAGATCACCAAGGCCAACCTCGTCGCCTCGACCGTCGCCACCATCACCGCCCACACCTCCCGCACCGACAACCCCCACGCTGTTACCAAGGCGCAGGTAGGGCTAGGGAGCGCAGATAACGTCAGCGATGCAAACAAACCGGTCTCGACCGCCACCCAAACCGCGCTCGACGCTAAAGCCGCCCTCGTCCACGCCCACGCGCAATCTGATGTGACTGGCCTCACTACCTCCCTCGCGGGCAAGGAGCCGTCTATCACGGCCGGGACGACCGCACAGTATTACCGGGGCGACAAGACCTTTCAAACGCTGGATAAGGCCGCTGTGGGTCTTCCGCTCGTCCAGAATATCGACGCCACGGCCCGCGCTACCCATACCGGCACCCAGTCGGCGGATTCGCTCACCGATGGGACGACTAACAAAGCCTTCTTAGCCACCGAGCGCACAAAATTAGCCGGGGTTGCTACGGGCGCGACCGCCAACGCCACCGACGCCCAGCTCCGCGACCGCTCGACGCACACCGGCACGCAAACCGCCTCGACCATTTCCGATTTTCAAACCACCGTCTCAGCCAATGCGACCGTCACCACCCACGCCGCCCGGACGGATAACCCGCACGTTGTGACGAAAGCCCAAGTCAATCTCGGTAATGTCCCTAATCTCGACCCGACCCAGCAGAAGCAGCAAGCCGTCATCAGCACCACCCCGGCCTACGTCTTGGATACCTTCACCATCCACCCCGAGCGCTGGGTCCACTCATCGGGCGGCGCGGGCGTCATCAAAGACGGCGTGATGACCATCACCACCCCGGCCAACAACGACTCCATCTCCGTCCGCACCCTCTGGACGGCTATCCTCCAGGACTTCGACACGATCACGCTCGACATTAACTTCAACGGCAACACCTTGCTGGTGGCCGGGGACACGCCGCTCCTCTCCTTCGACCAGGCCGGGGACAAGGGGATCGTCCTGACCAACTTCGCCACGAATGGCCAGAGTGGCTGGCAGACCATCTCGCTGCCCCTGAGCAAGTTCACCAGCGCCTTCGACGCGACCTCCGCCACCGCTGGCACCGGCACGCACCTCGATCCAAGCGTCACCGTCTCCAACCTCAAGCTGCGCGTCTACGAGTCCACGGCGGGCAAGACCTTGTCGTTCCGCAACATCGTCATCTCCGACTCGACCAAGACCCTCAAGCAGGACTTCACCCAACCGACGCTCTTCACCGGGGCCAAGCCCGGCTCCTCGACCTGGCGCATCCAGTCGCTCGACATCATGAAGGTGACCAAGGACAACGTGCAGGGGCAGTCATCCGACGCCTACATGGCGAACCTGATGGCCGCCGTCAAGCCGTTCAACCCCACCCACATCGGCGTCGCCATCCCGTACGACGACCCCTCGGCCTATCCGACTACCCCCCCCGCAGCAGGCTACGCCGCGCGCTGGTCCGCCGCCATCCGCGCCGCCGGGCGCAACATCTTCTGGCGACAGATGCCGCTGGAATGGGAGGGGATCTACAGCAAAACCAAGAACACCACCAGGGGCATCGGCACGGCGGCAGGCGTCCTGGCAGGCACGGAGACGACCACCTACCTGGCGCAGATTTACCAATATATTCAGGCACATCCCGACCAGTACCGCCCCGGCGACATCCTCTGTCCCATCCCCGAACCTGAGAATGGCGGGATCAACGGCGTGGTTAATGGCGCGACCGGGGGCCAGTTTAGCGACGCCAACCTCTTCCGCCGCTGGCTGCGCGACGCCATCACCGTCACCAACGCGGCATTAGATCTCATCGGCCTGCGCGGTCAAGTGGCGGTCGGTTTCTTCGGCACGTCCGGCTTCGTGGTCTACGGCAACGTCTCCAACCCCTACGGCTTCCTCGACGAGCGGACCTTAGACGCGATGGGGGTCTTGGGGATGGACGACTATCCCAGCTCACCCTCTGGTATGGCGACCGATTTAGCGTCGTATGAGGCCCTGTACGGCCCGTTCCCGCTGATGCTGACCGAGTGGGGGACGATCAACGAGACGACCGACGCCGCCCGCCTGACGGCCATGCAGACGGTCTTAGACACCCTCAAAAGCAAACCCTATTTTTACGGCCTCAACTACTGGACGATCATCGGCGGCGCGGGTAACGCCAACGAGCAAATCCTGGATTACGTCACGATGGCCCCCATCGGCGGCTACGCTAACCTGCTCAAGGTCTACACCGGCGGGGCGGCCTTCAACCCGACCACCCACCTTGTCACCAACACCGGCGCGCTCATCCAGCTCAACAACGCCTCGGGCGGGTCGGGCGGGGACACGCTCACTTTGCTCACCACCGGCTCGGCGGCCTTCCGCACACCCGCCGCCAGCATCACTGCCGCCACCAACAAGGGCGCGGTCTACGCCACCGGAGCCACGACAGCCACCTCCACGGTTGCCTTAACCGACGGGCAACTCCTCATCGGCTCATCGGCGGGCAATCCGGCCCCGGCCACCATCACGGCGGGCACGGGCATCACCGTCACCAACGCGGCCAACGCGATCACCATCGCGGCCGCTGCGGGAGCCGCAAAGACGCGTTATAGCGTGTCCCTCTCCTTCGATAACCTGGCCCACTATCTAAGCGGTTCCAATCTCGGGGGCGCAGTAGAGCAACCAGCGGGCGGCATAAACCTCCGTACCGGGGGTTCTGCCGGTGGTGACGCCGTGGTGGCAGAACTTTATAATGGTCAGGCTATCCCGTCCTTAGGGCGGAAGAATATCTACGGTCACGCCACGCTATTCTTCAACGCCACAGCGGGCAGCGAGATGTATTTCATCTTTTTCTCCAGCAGCGCCACCGCCAATCCACCGCCCGGAACGGCCCGCCAAACCAGTATCACCTCACAGGGAACCAGCCTCTACACGTCAAGCGGCAACGGCATGGCGGAACAGCGGACACTTATCACCAATCCCGGATCATACGTCAGCCAAGAATATGTCGCAGAATGCACCGACGGTACGGCCGTGAAGTTCTACCAAAACGGCACGCTTGTCGCCACGCATACGACGACCGTCCCCCCGGTAGCCGGTAGTAGCGTAAACATTAACGCCTCTTGCATGGGATACGTCCATGCAACCAATGGCGGCCAGTATGCTGTAATGAACTTCATTGAACCTGGTTTCTCTTACGAAGCGTATTAAAGGAATCTATGCCGAAAACCACCATTAAACTCAAAACCTGGTATTGTCCGGCGTGTGGCTACCACCACGATTACGACCCTGCCGACGCCGAGAAACATGCGCTGCACCACCCTGGTATACCTGTTGCGCTCTGTCCGGCGTGTTTCACCGGCCATAATGCCACACGCACCCAGGCCGAAGTACCGATGCAGGTGCAAGATGACCCCGCTAAGCGGATCGAGATCGTCATTGTCGGTCCGGAGCAGATCGAAGCGATGCAGATTGACTCAGGCCACAAGGATAAGGACGGGAAGACCCTTCTCCGCAGCCTCACCGCTGCCGAAAAAAAGGAAGAAACCGACAAGATGCACGCTGCTATCACCAAGCACACCGCCAATAAAGCCTGAGCGCCACGGTACAATAGCTATAGATGGCTCTCCTAAATTGGACGGATTACGAATCACAAACGAACTCTACGCTCTCCGACCCAGATGGGCGTGCTTTGGCAGACAGCATGGCGGCGGCGATCCTGGCCTGGTCGGCCCGGTACTGCCAGCGCCTAGGCTGGGCCTACGGCACGTATACCGAGAACCTTAGCCCGCCACGCGCCCTTGCTACGGCTTATCTATCGGCCTTACCCGTGGACACCGCCCAGCCAGTGACCATCGGTATCTATAACTTTTCGACCAACTTGTACGACCCTTTTCTCGGCACCTTCCGCGTAAACCCGGCCGGTGTTTTGGCGACCAACTATTACCTGCCATATGGCTTTGAGTCCACCCGTGTGACCTATACCGGGGGCTACACCGACACCACGTTCCCGGTTGACCTGAAACAAGCCCTGGCCGATCTGCTGGTGCAGCGGTTCAATAACGCCACAGATGGCGGCCAGACCGTCTCGTCCGTGCGAGCAGGGGACTATAGCGAAACCTATGACCTCTCTAGTTTCCGCTAACTCAGGCGGCCAGTTGGGGGGGAGGCGGCGCTGCGTCGGCGGGTGCTTCGCGGCGGCGTTGGCCGAAAAAGCCCTTGGGCAGATGGTCGGTGACGGCGGCTTTTGCGC
>JAABUH010003708.1_pt1 | contig 12854 bp, 25 predicted proteins | sample 5559121 | NCBI WGS metagenome assembly JAABUH01 (sample SAMN10711871, study PRJNA513364) | rock metagenome | isolation source: Antarctica rocks | place: Antarctica: Victoria Land, Battleship Promontory nord | collected 2015-12-28 | reverse complement strand
GATGGTATCAGGAGAGGTTTCGGAGGTAGTCAAGGACAAAGAAGATCAATGGAAGGATATACTTTGGTTGAAATCGTCATGGAACAGCCGCGTCAAATGGGACGCGTTGAAATCTCAACGGAATTCACAAACTGGTTTCGCGTGGCAATCCTGCGCGCCTATATCGAGGAAGAAGCGTTCCCTTCATATCCCAATGGCATAGGTCTGCCAGAGTCCATAGAATAGTATGTATAAGCGCCAGCGCTTGAATGCCGGTAAAGTCGAAGAATCACCCCGCCTGACTATCAAATCCCTCCATACGCGTCGTCCCCATCAAACATGCTCACCCCCCTCCTTCCGCTAAGCGGACTCGGACCGCCACTCCACCGCCGAGGACTGTCGCTCACACTGCCTGGGACGCTCATACCACCGGGACTCGGCGGTGGGTAGTGGGGGCTTGGAATACCCGATGAAGCGGAGTAAGGTGGCGCGAGCCGACTGGGTACGAAGGTTCGATCGAAAGGGTTGATCTCCGCTTGGCCGTGTAGGACTGAGGAGGATGGCATCGGGTGGCCTGAGACGCCGGACATCGGAGTGGCAACCTCGGTGAGAGGCGAGAGCGGTCGACCATGTACGTAAGGTTGTGGCGGTACGACGGTCAGGCTTGGGAGTAGAGGCGTCGGTTCATGGGCAGAGAAAGAAGAGGTCGTACCGCTTGAGCTGGATGACTCGTTCAGCGGGGCGATAGCCAAACTGTGCGGAGTTTGGGGCTCGGCGACGCCAGCGGCGTGAGCCACTTCGGCGTACATCCTTTTCTGCTGGCTCGACTCGTTCTCGTTCATTGCGAGCGGCTTTGACGATGATCGGCGGAGATCGAAGTTGCTGAGCAAAGGACTCATGGGTTCAAGCACCGGGAGCGGCTTCGGTAGCGGTAGAGATTGAGGCGGCGACCATCTTTGAGCGTTTCGAGTCATCATTTGCTCGGGTATAGCGCTTCCGATGGGAGTAGTCATAGACGCTCTACTCCTGCCCTGCTGACGACGCGCATCGCCAGCCCACTCGCTCATTGAGTATGCTGTGCGAGGCGTCCAAGCACCATCTCGTTTCTCGCCAAAGGGGATCATGTATCCCGGCGCGTGCGGCTCGACGATATCCGCAAAGTCTTCATGCTGTGCTAGCTCGGACAAAGTGGTCGGAGCTGCCGGTCGACCCATAGAGACTGGCGAAAGAGCAGGTTCCGCGTAGGATTGCTGAGACGGACCGAGAAGCTGACGCGTATTGCCGGGTGGGGTGAGCGCGTGGGGTACATCGCTGTACTGCTCTTGGTAGGTATGCATCATCGGCGTCCGCCCGGCTTGAGGTCTATACGGTCGGCCTTGTGGATCCACGCTGTACCCCGGAGCGGCTTCTGAATAAGCATCGTACTGTCCGGGATTGCGTGCGCCAACACCGGCGCGGTTCCCGTCACGCTGAAGCATGTAATCAGAGTCGGGTCGAGACGAGCCATCGTTGTTGAAAGCATTGTCACGAGCAAGCGCAAGAGCTCGACGAGAGCCAATGACTGGTGCTTTGGAGCCGCCATAGATATCATCCGAATCTCCCGTTGCCTTTTCATAGGCGGGTGGGAAAGGTGTGACCTCGTTGTCGTCGAGTTTGTTCCAGGGGGATGTCCTGCCACTGGATCGGGAGGAGCGTTTGCGGTAGTACCATGCAGCAGCCGCGCCGAGCACTAGTATACCCGCGAGCACCGCCAGCACCACACCTATTGTCTTGCCAGTCGAAAGACCAGACTTGTCGGCCGAGGACTTCGACGCGTCGGCTTTCGCATTCGTCGCGGTAGCCGCGCTCGACGAGGTATTCGAAGTGGACGGTGGTTGGGTGATGGTCACGGCCGTGGGTACGGAGTACGAGGTTGTGGACAGCTTTATAACAGAGGTCGTCGAGGATGTGGTGGTCGTGTGGTTCAAGGTCACGCTCGTATGAATCAAGTTTGAGCTTGTGAGACTGGATGATGATACCGACTGATCAGAGTAAGCCGAAATCATCCGGAGACTCAGGTGCCTTACGATGGGAGTGATCGCGGAACTGCTCGTGATGATACTTGTTTTGATCACCGACTTCTTCGTAGCAGTCGAGGTCGGCACGGATATAGGCGTCGCATAGGTCGGTGCCGAGGTGGCTGTGCTCCGAGCCAAGGTGTTGATGGTCGTTCCGAAGGTCGCAGCTCCAGCCGCTGCTCGGTTTGACGTGGTATGCACAGCTTGCGCTGCGGCCTGCCAACTCTTAGTACATACACCCCGAAAGGAAGCTGAACACTCACTTCGCCGGCAGCTTTACTGGCACTAAACGCACTCGCGCTCGAAGCAGCGGACAGACTCGAAAGTTCCTCCGGGCTGTATTGGTTCAGACTCGCGTAGAACCGCTCATCCAGCTCCGCTTCGTCCCTCTTCTCGATCGTCCACTGGTTCGACGAGTCATTCTCCGCTGCGGCCCCAAGACCAACGATGGTTTCGTGGATGTGAAAAGCGTGCCCTGCCGTTGAAGCGAAAGAGCGGAGACGAGATCGGCGGAGAAGATGGTGTACAGCATCCATAGTGGCTGATGGTATCGGATGAAAGGACGGGTATGAGAAGCGCGGCGTCGAGCCTCTTCGTAAAGGAGTGTGATGGTAGTGGACCGGTGATCGTGGCGAGACTCTAAATCATAAGCGTCTCGAGATGGATGACTGCTGGAGGAGGTGACCGATATGGTGACGAAATGCGAGGCTGAGATCAAGGGGTCCAAGCGTCGTTTCGGGGCGTGATGATGCTTGACGCTCCTGCTCAGGGCGGGGGTTGTTGAGCTCCGACCGAATTCAGGTTGTTAGTGCAGTTGAACGAAAGGAGGGTACCAGACCCTTGCTTTCGAGTTGTACCTAGAGATAGTGGTTCAAAAGGAGAGACAAGGCCCGCTTGCGTGCTCTCTATAGTAGCAGAGGTGCAGCTCAGCACGACGGCCAAAGCATATCACACGGTGAGCCAACGCGCTCGGTGACAGGATCGGAGGCGCGTGCAAAACCCCCTTGTTTCAGCATCGTCCCTGAACGAGGATTCAGACCACTATTACGTAAAAGGTTCGCGTACTGTGAGGCAGTCCAATTTGTTCGATCGACAAGGTCAGACAGCACAGGGCAGATGTTCAAGACAAAGGGCACGTCCTGCAGCTCATACGCTTGCTACCAGATTCAAGCTGCTGGTAGCGGGGCCTGAACTCGAGATCTTGCATCGTAGCAAATATGATATCAAATCACGTGAACTGCTGATGATTCCGGCATATCCGTCGTCGATTGTCGTCTGACTGTACCGCTGCATTCACCAGGCGCTCTGGTTTGCATCATGGCTGTATCTCCAGTCCGACCCACCGCCCGTACCGTCTTTACCGCTGAGACCGCCCGAAAGTCTGTTTTTATCTTCGTACGCTAGCTGACCTAGCTGAAACAAACCACTCAGGAAAGTCAAAGCAGCCCAAGACAAATGGAGTCCGTCGCCGTCCATGCTGTCCGTCTACCGACCTGACAGAGAAGGGCAGACACAAAGACACCGCATCTCATATCTCCCGCCTACACCCCTGACTCGATCTGGAGGAACCGCGACCAATTCTTCTCGGGAACGAAGGCTATCGAGGAGTTCCTGCAGAAGAAATGGGAGATTGAGCGGAACTATCGGTTGCGAAAAGAGCTGTTCGCGTTCAGCGGAGATCGAATGTACGAGCTTGCGATCCACAGCACAGTGGACAAAGAGCTAATTGAGGCGGATAGAGCCGTGGAGTTCTGGTACGAATATTCGGAGAGGGATGATCCTGCGAGCCAATGGTTCCGGACGTATGGGATTGAGCATTGGGTATTGTGCGTCCGCTATACTGACGGAAGTGTGACGCTGATCGCTAGTCAGTGCTGAAGATGGGAGGATGAAGAGCCGCCAAGTTGGTCAAGCTGTGCGATCAAAAAACGCTCAGACAAGCTGAACGGAACGAAATGACAGATGAGCGGGAATACCGTACCTGTCAAGCACGAGGACCGGTGGTTCAAGGATGGGGTCGACGTGAATGTGGGCGAAACCATGGCATCCAGTGTGCGAGCTGACTGGAGCCGCAGGAGGTCGATGTTCCGACCGGTCACATCTCCCTGACTTGAGCAGGTTGTTTTTGGCGAACCACTCGTGAGGCGAACATGTACCTCCATCTATTATCTACCGATCTGTGTCCCCTCACAGCGCCTTCTCCAGCACCAAATCCCTCCTCCGGCTCTCCCCAACCATGAACCAAGGCTCACCCCGCTCCGTATACCCCATCTTCTTGTAAATCCTCTTGCCTCTCACATTATCCTCCCAAACCCCCAACGAAGTGCTCTCGCACCCTTCTTGCCGGGCTATCTCCTCTACTCCTGCTAGCAAACGGAACGCGAGTCCTCCACCGTGGTATGAGATCCGGCGGAGCTCGATAGGTGAGGAGAGGGTGAGGCAGGGTTCGGATGTCCCGAGGACGAGTTGGAGACGCCGATGATAGATTCTCCTTTGGGTGTGGGTGAAGTGGCCACGAGGAAACGCATGTCGTAGTTCCCGATGTCATCCTGGATCTGGGGGACGGAGAGGGACGTGGAGAGTTAGGTTCCGAGTTCGGATGGGGAGACCGAGTAAGCGAAGAAATGGGACCATGTTGGAGCAATCAGGGTGCAGACTGCCGTTGCGTCGGAAATCTTCGCGTGTCGGAGCGAGGGGGTGATTGAGATATCAGTAAGCTTATAGAACTAACGTGTTGATTTACAGGTAGAGCTATGAGTTGTTGATCTTTCGTAGCTTAAACTTGATAACTAGTGCTGAAATGTGTGGTATTTTGTGAGTTTTTGGTCGACGTTGAGATTCTCGACTCGTACTGTCCAAGCGAGGCACCATCTGCAGGCACCGGAACCACTTCCGTTCTGGCGATGATCCTCCAGCTCTTCTCTGAGCGACCTCCAAGCTCTAGCTCATATCGCGACGTATCCGTCATGTCAACCCCCAAGCCGATACACTATGTCATCGGTCGGTCCTGTCATCTCATTTTTTTTTTCGTCGTCACTAACGAGGCTTTCCCGCCTCAGAGCACATGGAAGAAGATGACGAGCAGACCCACGCCCTCCCCGAATGGGTCAAACTCGAGTACGCCTGCCATTTACTCCGGCTTCTCACCTGACGACACTGGACTGGCAGATACTTCCACATGCTCACCCTCATCCCCCCGACTTCCCACCTCCACTTCACCTCCCTCTCCTCTTCCTCAATCCCCGCTCTCCAGACCCACTTATCACCCCACCCTTCCTCCTCTCGCGCCCATCTCCACCCTATCCCCATCCTCACACTCCTCTCCACCTCCTCCTCTCCAGTCCCAATGACCCGAGTCTGTCTCCTCGATCCGAAAGCGCCGGCTCAGCTCAGTCCGGAAGATGGGGAGAAATTCGATTGGTTCCTTTACGGCGGGATACTGGGAGACGACCCGCCAAGGGACAGGACGGCGGAGTTGAGGAAGTTGAGGTTTGAGGGAAGGCATTTGGGGAGTGTGCAGATGACGACGGATACGGCTGTGGGGGTCACCAAGAGGATCGTGGAGGATAAAGGTGGGCTTGACTGTCTCGTCCTGTCTTGCGGAGGCTAATGAGGAGCAGTCCGGCTGAATACAATACCCTACACGGTAGGTCCTAGTCCCAGCAGGTGTTCGAGTTCAGGAAGCTGATAGGAGCAGGACTTCCCGACGATCGTGTTCAACGAGAATGAGTCTATTGAGATGCCTTTCCGTGGGTGCAATTTCTGCTTATTGCTCGAAATCTGGCTGATAGGCCATGCCACCTTAGGATACGTTGCAGATGAGAGAGGAGAACCGATACTCCCGCCCGGGATGAAGGAGCATCTCAGCTCGGATCTGGACCGGACAATCGAAGATTTCTGACTATGCACTCTACATGCTTGCATCGATTCATTCCAAATGAATTTCGAGAATCATTTCATTCATCACGGCACAGGCTTCTCCTTCTTACAAGCGGGACCTTCCGTCGCCTGGCACTGGGAGTCACGCCCCAACTTTCTCCCTGTCGCCTCATCAGCCGCTGAACATTAACCTGCCTAGAACTGACGCCAGGAACTTCTCCCACTCTTCCTTGCCCCACGACGAGCTTACAGAGGTTTCCTCCAGCTCATTGTAGAGAACAGTGGGCTACCAAATATCCTATTCAGCCAGACTCCTGCCTTGTCGTTCAATGCTTACGGTGACATGCACCCCGTTCTGCCTCCCAACCTTGACTACACCCGTATCAGCGCCATATCCCATCTACATAGCTGAATCAGGCCGACTCACTGAGGAACCTCATATCCGCCGAGCACTCCATATCCACCTCCCGGCTTCGGCTTCGGATCGAGCCGACCCCTAAACTCGCCAAACGCCTTGCCCTTTGGGGCCTGGTCGAGCTTCCCGTGCTTCTCCAGTACGGACAGCGCGAGGTCGGTCAATCTGTCACGACAGGCTGACGGGGTCATGTCCGCTGATGCGGTGTTGGTGTATGTTGTCATAGATCTGTACACGCATTGGTCAGCCTTAAGAGGCGGTCTAGGGATCGAAGCGGACTTACCGCGCTAAAGTACGCCTAGAAGAGGTCCGGGAAGGTGTAGCCGAAGGTGAGGATCGCTTCAGTCTGGAATGCTGCCATGTAGTGGCTAACAAGGGTAGTTATCAGCGCTTCTTGGAGACCTACGAGCCTCTTCCTGCTCTGTTCCCTCCACGCCCGATCGTTGCTTTACCCCCCCACCAACCCGTCTCCCTTTCTCGAATGATCAGTCTAGCCGCTATCCAGCGACTTATGCACACCTTGACAGTGTCACGTTCATCCCTATCTGGACCAAGGCTTGATCAAGCCCACCTTCCACACGTCAGCAATCTCCCTTGAACCGATCACATCGCTTCCGACGAGCTATATGGTCGACCCTCAAAATGCCTTTTCACGTCACATCCTTTCCGAATTTTCGTGTCCTTCGAGATGGAATCGTACCCTGCATGGTTCTGGTCAGCGAGCACAGTCTAGTAGAGGAATGTTGAGGTTGAGCTTATCTCTCCTTCCGAGTATTCCATTGTATCCAACTTACCTTCCAACATTGCATTCATCTCTTCAACATCCATGACCATCGAGTACGAAGATGCTTGGAGATCCACCTCTTTGACGATTCGACACAAAGCAACAACCAGCCTTGAGATTGCGATACCGCCCGGGCAATCTCTTCTCAGCCATCCTCAATCTCCAGCCATATCGCAAAGACACAAGACACGGTCTCAGGGGGTCACGATCCGACTACACCATATAGTAACAGGTCATTCGTTCGCTACAGCACGAAAAACTCGTCGCATGCAACATCATGTCGATCCTGAACAACCACACACCCCGCGCCAAGTCGATCTCCGCTCTTCCCCTTCCCTCACATCACACCTGCTACAAGTCGACATCGAGTACCCACGATTCGCCTTGCTCCTTCATCGCCTCGCCTCCCCGTGACCGATGCTTGTCCTACTTCCCCCCATTCGAGAGTATGGGCAGCGTTGACGACGAATCTATTGCCGAGCCGTCTCGATGCAGCCCAGCTCGAAAACGCGGCAAGGGGAGTTCCCTGGGTTCCCCGGCGGGACTCATGTCCTGGATGACCCTGACATCTTCCACTTCCTCGCCAGACATCGCGTCTTCCGATGTTGAAGCGGTCCAGGCACTCAGCAAGCGATGCAGCGTTGGAAAGCGACGGGTGCTCAAGCCATTGATGCCGGCGAATGGTGACTTGGAGAACGAGAGGGTGAAAATGGTCAAGCGGCGGGTGGAACCGAAGGTCGATTCACAAGAGGTGGTTGTCCGAATAATCGGGAAGGCGAACAGAGTGATTGGGAAGGATGATGAGGTCTTCGAGCAAAGTGCGACGCGAGAGGTACGGCGACACACTACAAGCCTGTTAAGGCTGACCTCGATCTCACAGCTATTACACCGTTGGTCACGACCGAACCTCGCCGTCCCTCTCCTTTCAGTCCCATATGGGCGATACCCCCTCCCCTCGCCGCCCGTTACCAGTAATTCGGCCCGATGTCCCCATCTATGCTTTCAGAATCCAAGTCGAGAACCCCATCACCTCACACGACGATGAAGTCGACGAGGTTGACGGGGACCTTTCGCCAAACAGCTCGTTCTGCTCTCGACCATCGACCCCGCCACGAGAACAGGAAGATGTAGTGCAGGTGCAGAATCACGCGGAAGAAATGTGGTTGGAGAGGTCGGAGTCCAGGATGTTGAGTAAATCGAAGGAGACTGTGCGACCTGGAACCGTGTGCCGTAGATTGGCTGAGGTGACGCCGAAAGCGGGCAAGGGGCTAGGCGCTGCGAAGTCAGGCGTGAAGATACAGGTTATATGAGCCGAGTGATTGCTCCTTGCATCGTGTAGAGAGTGCATGTCATTGCTACACGGCTGGAGAACATCCGTTTGGATACAACCAAAGTACAGCTGGCCGCAAAGCGGGCATCCATGATTAGGAAATTGCCATCGTCCAACATATACTGTGGGACCTTTTACGTTCAGCTCGGCGGTGGAGGTAGTCCAGTTACCGTCACCCGGTTGACCCTACTTCCCCCTTTCATCAGACGACTTTTCAACGCCTGAATGCCCTTCGTAGATCCACCCCAATTATGCCGTCAGCCCTCGACGGTCTCTCACAAGCGATCCACGACGACCGTGCCCAATTCGCTAAACGGTACCTTTTGACTTCCCATTTCACCTATGGAGCATGGGAGTTGCACCTATTTACTAGCATCCTCGACGTTGGTGTGATGGGCTGGACGACCAATATCCCAGAGGACTTGGTGAGTCTGCTTATATGAGCTTCAATCACCGTATCAATCAGCTGAAAAGGCGATGAGCAGATTCCAGCAAATCCAAGTGTCTTGGCAGAAGCGATCAAACGAGGTTACCTCGTTGTCGACCCCTCACCAACCCGAGGAGAATCAAGGGTCGCTAATAATATCACGGTGCGTCCAGGGCTTTCAATGGATATGACTGATGATCAGCTGCGATTCCTACCCCCGGAAGAGGAGCCAATGTCTGTCGATCTCGAGGATCCAAGCGATCTCAGCTACTACGGGGAGACGCTCTTCAAGGCGGCTCTCAAGGTCAGTCCTGCTCATCTATTCCGTAAGAGATAAGAGACTGAAGTGTGCGGCCAGCTTCAGGCTCGCCGGATGGGTGGGACGGACACATGTGAGCCTTCGTCCTGGTCTCGTGGTGTAATGAAGCTGAGGGAGACAGCCGAGGTCAGGTCGTTACGCGCTCAGCTATCCGAGAAGGACGTACGTGCTCTTACCTGGACCTGCGCCGAGGTCGTTGATCTTATGCTCGAGCTGAGTACCGAGCGAAATTTAGATCGAGATCACTGGACTACATGCAAAGCTCGCAAGCATGAAAGCCACCGTCGCTCGCTCTACCGGGAGTGACAAGAAGAAACGTACGTCTCTCTTCATCCAACGTCTTGGCTCGTCCCCCTTCTTGCCTTCCTCAATCCGTGTGTTCAATCGGTGGCTGAGTGGGATCATGACGTAGTGGTCAGTCCGCAGAAGAAGGCTCCGGCGAATGCTAGTGCCCTTCAGCCCAACGCCAAGCGGTGCGTCCACCGTCTTCCAAACTGCTAGCCTGACTCCGCTCAGGCGGAAAGTGGTAGAGGACGAGTTTGCCGGTTCTTCCAACGAGGAGGACGAGTGATCGCCTGCTACGTGTGCTGTGACATGATGACGATACAAAGCTATACAACGCCGAACGGTAGGTTGACTACATCATGACAGTTTAGTCCATTGATGGCGCTTAGATGGCAGTCGTGTAGAATGAGGGCTCCCCAGCCTTTGACGAGAGGGCGAGTGAGATGTCCTCTGGCCTTACTATAACACGATGACATGACGACCTATGCGATGCCTCCCTCATGCCAAACCAACCCCCTTAACGCCCCATTTCCGTTTCCCCACACCTCCAGCTGTCTTGCGATAATGCACCACACCCAACTCCGGGCTAATATCCCCCCGTTCCGTCGCTGTGGACCTGACGAAATCGAGGCAAGCGGCCGTCACCTGTACAGGCGTCTCTTTCCGTCCCGCATCCTGTGAACATCAGCAGTAACCAGCAGATTGGGATATGCGTACGGGGTGAGAAGGGTCTGGACGGGCGTACGTCCATTCTCCAGGTAGGGAGGGAGCACCATCATACGCGTACTCCAACTTCCCTCCCTCCTCCGCTCCGACAGCCTTCTCCATCAACCCGCGGAACTCCCCCATGATCCCATCCCTCTCCTCAACCACCTCCATGTCAATGGCTATGATCAGCGCACCCAAGTTGTCAGACCCACCTCTTCGTCGCCTTCTCACCTCCTTCCGCAATCTCCTGATAGACTGTGTCTCCTGTTGCGCGGAGAGGAGGTCGGATGCGTTGGATGTGGAGCGGTGGGCGAGGTTGGCGTATTCGCTAGCCGCTTCGAAGAGGTTCTGAACATCTACAAGTCGCGCTTATCAGCACAGGCAAATGCCAAACTAGCACTCATAGTGGAATGAGGAAATGAGACCCATTAGGCAAGAGTGGATTGCGACTCACGTCGCTCCAGTAGCCGTTCCATCTCGGCGAGAGCACCTGCTTCGCCCCCGTCGAATCCCCGTTGTCGGAGGGTGGTGATAATCAGGTGTTGGAAGTAGTGAGAGGGTGTGGTTGGGTAGAGGTGTGTGTGTGGAGCGTCGAGCGAGGTGATACTTGACATGGCGGACGATTATTTCGGAAGAACGAAAAGGAGGATGAGGATTGTTTTGCAGAAGGAAGTCGGTGGCGGTGGGACCTGAAGTCCTTGACCGATTCCCAATTTTGGCTCTGATCACCTCCGAGTAGGCATACGGGCAAGGGGAGAGGGAGAAAGGTGGAGCAGGTTGTCCGATGCATAGATACGATGATGCATAGATGCTTCAGATTGCAGCGTTTGATCACCTGTTATCTCTTCATTACCCATCCACCTTTAACCGCTCCGTCCCGGGCACATCCCCATTGGTCATGCCGTTGCCATTGGGATGTCCTGCATGGTCTCCTTCGCTGAACGCGTCCAACTTGCCTCTTCGTGCGAGAGAGGCCTGAATAGCTGTTATCGACTAGACAACGGACGTCGAGATTAGCGACCTACCTGATTCAAGTTGTCAAGCATGTCGACTGTCATCTCCCAATCGACGCAAGCTTCGACGCTATGAGCAAAACAGCTCTTGGCCATGACGCAACGCACCATCTGTGATGGACACCCCGTACTCGAGATTCTCTCGTGGCTGCTCACTACTCTGCTTCCCGCCTTTCAAGTTGCTCTCGAACCTGATCATAGTTCAGCTTGATCTCACAATCACTTGCGAGCTTGAACCCACATGATCCCGACAATCCCGGTCTCACCGGCAGCGATCTGCTCAGCGAGATCGGCAGCGACCTTCGGCTGATTCAAATGGTTCTTCGACGAGTTCCCGTGTGAACAGTCGACCATGATCGAGGCGTAGTCATCGGGACTCTTCGATCGCATGGCTGAAAGGGCGTTTTGTACGTGTTCGGATCTGCACACAACGGCCTCGTAAGCCGCTTGATCGCAAGACGCGTAATTTTCGAAACAAATTTGCGGAGAGAAGCAACTCACGAGTAATTCGGTCCTCCGCTCCCCCCTCTGAGGATGACGTGACAGTCTCTATTCCCCGAAGTCTTCACGATACTCGCCATCCCCTGGGAGTTGATCCCCATGAAGCAATGTGGATGCGAGGCGGACTGCATCGCGTCGATCGCCACGGACACCGATCCGTCTGTGCCGTTCTTGAAACCGATAGGGAAGGATGCGCCGGATGCGAGTTCTCGGTGGAGTTGGGATTCGGTGGTTCGGGCTCCGATAGCGCCCCAGGTGATCAGGTCGGCGATAAATTGGGGGCTGTAGGTGGGTTGCAGAAAGAAAGCGCGAGCGCGAGCAGTCTTTAGCCTGGACAAGCCTGTTTCATAAGGATAACTCGCCTGATCGTATCGAGCAGCTCGGACCCCACCGGCATCCCCATTTCATTGATGTCGCTCAACAGTTCCCTTGCCATTCGCAGGCCTTTGTTGATTTTAAACGATCCATCGATGTCGGGGTCGTTGATGAGCCCCTTCCATCCAACAGTCGTCCGGGGCTTCTCGCTGCATCTCCTTCAGCACCTTCGTCTCGCTCTTCCTCTGAAGGCACTCACAAATACGCCCGCATGACGATCTCCAAACCAGCCCACCTCCCCTCCTGGACCCCTTTTCGCAATCTCGACGCATACTCCTTCGCCTGGTCCACATCATGGATACTACATGGTCCGGTGATTACGAGGAGGCGGTGTAGCGGGTCTGTCCCGGCGACTATGGAGGCGGCGGTTCGGCGGGATGAGGAGATGGTTTTTGAGGCGGCAGGGGGGACGGGGAGGTCATGTCGCAGTAGAGCGGGGGGGATGAGGGGATCGTACTGATTTCCGGAGCGATGAATGGGGCGAGGAATGTCCAGTGGCAGCGACACGAGGGACAGGTAGCAGACAGCTCAATGATCAGCTCAAAGCTCCTCAATCTCGCACGTGATGGCCGATGAATGGACTTACGCCCAAGACCTTATTGTCATCAAGAGGTCGATTTCGATCCGGCGATTGAGTTGAGACAAGCATGTTGGGAGGGGGGCCAGAGGAGGTCGTCGACGTTCTCTGAGCCCGGGGGACGCTTTCCAGATATGTAAAGGAAACTTTAAACTTTTGAGCGCTTTCGACTCGCTCCTGCTGATTCGGATACTTCCGGTAAACA